>Ga0255753_1000024_pt1 | contig 161042 bp, 209 predicted proteins | sample 041ome_10_FD_179953 | JGI IMG/M metagenome (GOLD analysis project Ga0255753, IMG submission 179953) | Coastal salt marsh microbial communities from the Groves Creek Marsh, Skidaway Island, Georgia - 041412US metaG (version 2) | ecosystem: Environmental > Aquatic > Marine > Intertidal zone >...
ACGTCTACGATCTGCTCTCTTGTTATTGCTGATCTGTGTGTGGCTCATTAGGCAGTCCTTTGTTCACGATATGTAGGGCTTCTATATAGGTTGTATGTCGCGGAGAGCATCTGTACAAAGCCCATATTATCACAAAAGAGTACTTCATCATTAGGGCCAATGAGTATATCACCAACACTCATGGAATGCTGTCTCTCGTAGCGTACGATCTTATCTTCTTCTTCCTGAGAGCCATAAGGGTTATTATGTGTATGGAAGGCCTGCTCTGGAGTCTCTACGTATATATCCGAAACGTGTGTATAGAGACTCATATAAGAGTCCACGAATCCGTCTGATCCTGAGGTAACCGCCAAATGGGCTTCTACCTTAGGGAACTTCTCGGCGGCTGCTGTCCAACCCATCTCGTTTACGGCGTCGAACTCTTCTCTGGGAACCTGAATCTGTAGCAATCTAAACATAAAACCTTCTCCTTTATTGTCTATACTTAGTATTATAGAGCCTTTCGAACCATAAGTCAAGCATTATTATGATTTATTTATGGTCGTCTTGGTGGATTTGGTCGAATTGATAAACGGTATTCTAGGTGCTTGACAAAGGGAGAAAGAGAGAGAAAGGGCAAATCGGCGCTTGACATCTTGAGCGCAGCCAATTAAGGTCTACCCGTTTCTCAACGTTCTCGGATATTACAATTCAAGTATAGGGGTTCTATTGAAGATGCCGTGCAATCTGCTTGGCGGCATTAGAGGTATCGACTCGTGTTCGTTTGCCGTTAGGTTCTATACGTTTAATACAGCCTTTATACCATATTACGTTACGAATAATCGCTTTTCGTGGGAAGACGTAGGTAAACTCGTACTCTATGCCTTTATTACTTGTCCATGTAGTGTGGGGTCCGATCCATGTTATTGTACGTCTTATATTGATCTTTCCCCCGTGCTTTATGCGTTGTTTTATTGCCCATACGTAGCAATTACTATAAAATGTGCTCAATTGTTTTATTCCCCTCTGTAAGCATCGTATAGTGTGAGGCTCTTTATACACTGCTCTATGCTATCTGCTTTATATGCTATGCCTTTATTGTTATTATTAATATACTCTGTTAGATTGTTCTTATCTAATGTGATATACACTAAGGTATCTTTTATTGGTAGATAAGGTGTTATATCTTCTCCGCGGGACCTGTCTATCATCGTGGCGTTCTCGGTTTGGAAGGAGGCGAGTCGTTCGTCTCTTTCGTTTATGAGTCGGCTGTCGAGAATAAAAAGGGTCATTCCTTTCTCGAGGCTCTCAGGTTGCCGGCGTATAGGCCGTATGTGTGAGTTTTTGTCTCTAGGCTGTAGCCCGTGAAGTCTAGAACTTTGATGCCGGCTTCTTCTAGTTCTTGCTTGAACTGCGTGAGACTTGCGTACTTTTTCTTTTTAGGGCTGTAATCTTTCACAAGACTATCCCGTAGGCAACGCACCATAGTTCTAAGGCTATGGCGTATAAAGGTTTGTGTAATAGAGCGAGGAGAGCTAGAACAATGAGAGTTTTAAAACTTGCTCTTTCCAGTCTTGTATACTTAGTTTCTTCTGACATTCTTTCATCCTGTTATAATTGACGGTCTCTTGATTTAAGGGAAATAGCAAACCACCGTCTCTGTATTTAAATCCCGTAGGTCCTATGAATTCTTCTAATTCTTCGAACAGTATATATGAGAAATCCCCGTACGATAATTGAGCTAGGTAAGGGTGTAGGTAAAACCGATAAAAGTCTGCTACTCTGAGAGTGCCTCGCTGCTTAGCGTATAGATTTCGTAATGCTTGGCCGTGTCGCTGTCTGAGTTCAGGATCATGGACAATGGCTATGTGATTATAGTCCGGACGCTCTTTGGTTACGAGTGCCCATCTATAAGGAGAGATGTATCCCATGGTGTTAGAGATACCTGACTTATTAAGAAACTTGTGAACATCTGTGACACCGCAGGGTGCCATACAGAATATCGTAAAGTCCTTACCTTCAATAGAGTTCGGCTGTCTATCGAACATCTTTGTTGAAGTATACGTTCTCTCCGTCAAAATCAATGGTTAATCTTCCTTCATGCGCGGCGGTCTCTAACATTTGAAAGGTTTCAGCAGTGCCGTCTCGTCTACCGCTTTTGTAGGAGGTGTAACCCAGTCCGACTAGACATACAATCATTATTCCTAATGCCTCGAGGAAATGGATCTCTATCAAGATTCTACCCTCTTCATACCGAAGAGTCTTCGTACCTCGTCTCGGACTTCGCCTGTAACAGCGTGTCCAAAGCCTTCTGGATCTAACAATCTTTTGACAAAAGCCTCTAGTTCCTGTATTCGAGCCTTTGCGGCATCGTCTGCTGAAGCAAACTCAATACTTCTATCGTACATAATCTTTCCTTTCTTCTATTTATAGTGAGTAGTGAAACCGTCTTTGGGGCGATCCATCTCTTCTACCATCTCGGATAAAGACATACCTTTTTCTAATACAATGACATCACCTTTCTTGTGTTCATCGAAGTCTCGATGATAGACTCGGACACGGAGTCCTGAATTACACCAAGTATCAGTCCTGCCTTTAGCGGCTTCTATCATTGTGACCGTCTCGCCCCACTTCTCGGCTTCTATTTCTAACTGCCTTTGATTGACCTTGTCATAATGTTCTGTCATACTTTTACCTCTAGATTTTGCTAACAGCGTAGTCGTAAATTTCTGCCCAGTCTTTAACGACTTTGGCATCGCCCTCGTAGAACATATTGTGTCCGTGTTCAACAAGAACTGAATCTAAACCTACGCTTGCACCTATGTCCGCATTTTCTGGCTTGTCTTCAATCCATATCGCACCAGGATATAGATCAGCAGCCTCGGCTAATGCTTCGTCTTTGTCTGCACCACAGTCTAAACAAACGACATCAATGAATGTCTCAGGACCAAACAACTTAGCTAGGTTCTGTTCACGTAGTTTCTTAGCGTATGGATCGAGACTTAAACTCGTAATCGCTACAAATTTGAACTGATGCTTTTCTGCTAGCATCTTGATGTACCATTGAGCGTCTCGGAGTGGAGGAAGGAAACCGACAGCTGCCGATTCGTTAAATGTTTTGACGAGAGCCCTAGATGTCATTTTTTCTAGTCCGTACATCTTAGCCACGTCGTAAACAGAATTGTCTACAATCTTGTGCCCGTGAAGGTCCATCCAAGTCTTAAAGCTAAACTCCCAATCAAGGCAAGCTCCATCACAGTCTGTGAGTATTACTCTGTTATATTGATTGTGTTTAGATTTCATAAGTTTTCTTTCGTTAGTTAATTTAATTTATACAAGTATTATACACTCTAAATACCTGTTTGTCAAGCATTTTACTCAATTCTTTTGACTCTCTTCATACTTCTGAGCTACCATCACACCCCACCAAGCTAACCCTAAACCACCGAGAGACCAGAGGAAGCCTTCGAGTAGGCCCATAGTATCTTGTTCAATACTACCGACTGAGCCAAGAACAATCATAAAGCCGAACATGATACGGAGAATGCCCGTACCGCCGGTGTAGCCTTTAGGCCTGTTATAATATTCCTCTTGGATCCTACCAGTTCTAGAGTTCATACCGTAGTTCTTCATGTCTTTGTCTACGCTCATATTAATAGCCCTGCGTCATATGTGAGTAACACTCTGGATGTTGGTCGGCTAGGTTTCTGCCACAAAGACAAGTCTCTTCTTCTTCTTTAGACGGAGCGCCGGCCCAACTTCTGATTGTATCTTCTGATACTTTGCCTAGGAATATGTCTTCTAGACTCGCTGTTTTTAAATTATTCGCCATAATATATCCTTTCTTAATTTTTATTATACAACTATTATAAACTCGTTTTATTCAAAAGTCAAGCAAAAAACGCACTTTTCTTAAAGAAAAACGACATTAACTGAGCTGAAAATGAGCAAACTTAGCATCCAAACTAGGAACAATAAAGTAACTAGTTTGGCAGCAAAACCGATGATATCTGGTAAATACTTGAATGCCAAAAATATAACTACGCAAATTCCAATTAATTCTAACATATTATCCGTTCCTTTATTGTTTAATATGTGTATATTATAAAGCCTTTATACCAAAATGTCAAGACATTTCTCACCTAATAGGGCAATCTTTCGCTCATAGAAATCAAGCACTTACCAATTATTAGTAATCTTTATGGTAGATATTAGGGTTTTAGAGCTCTTCTCGAGGTACGATTGACCAACGTCCAAACATTTTGACCGCTAGATAAGCACTTTGGATCTTCCAACCAGGGACTTCTGGCTTAGCACTTTCCATGCCTGCCTTGAATACCTTATCGCCAATTGCTTTGGCTTCCTTCCATGTTGCTTTGTCCGCAGTCTCGGATGCTCGATACTGTCGAATGCAATAATAAATGTAATCGTGGATGACAGCTGCTCTTGCCACATCAAATGGTGCTAGGATTGCCCACAATGCTCTAGGGCATGATGCCAAGTCGCTCTTGAATCCTTTAGATACACCAATTCTTCCTTTAGCCGATACTTTAACACCGACTGCTCTAAGTGCTGCAATTTCCTTTTCATTAACCAAGTCACAATCAAAGGAGAGGGTTGAGTTTAGCGTCCAAGTCCTCGGTGCTTGAAATGTGCCGTCTAATAGTTTGTTGAATGATCCCATTATACTAACCTCCTAGGTATATAAATATAGTAAAGTTCACGTTTATTTATAAGGATCGAAATATGGCAGACCTAAGTAAGGCCAATTTATTAAATGAAAGGTATTCTAGAGTGCCTATTTTCGTGTCTATCACAAAGAAAGGCACAGGGCATCCTGTGTTGAGTAAGTTCGGTGGTGGTAAATTTATACCCACCAAGTTCATTATTGATGGGAAGGAGTATGTCGTAAGTAGGTGCCAACCTACACAGCTAGTAGATGCTATCAGTAAACATAATAAACTAGTAATGGTAAATGCTAACGGTGTAGAGAGACCATTAGGACACTTAGAAAAGACACAAGATTACAAGACAGGTAAGAGCTATAACAACGGAGATATTGCTGAGGGTATATTTGGTTGTGCTATTCTAGCTAGGTTTATGAACAAGAACCGAAATATAACAGCAGCCGACGTTGAAACTTACATGAGGCAACTAGGTAAATCACCTAAACAGAAGTTAAGTTTTCAATCGCCGAACGACAATCCAGATATTAAAGATGACGTTGAACTTACACTAGGACTCGCTAAGAATAACATTGAGGCTCTGTGTGATGTATCTATTAGGCAACTACCTGATGTACAAAAGATCACCGCGGCGTCTGTTAAGTATGCCAACTCAGGTAATGTAATGAAATGGGCAGAAACTGTCTATAATAATAACGTCTACAATAAGATCGCTGTAGTGGCTGACGGCACTGCCAATCAGACTGAGACAAAAGTAGACGTAGCGGTCTTCATATCAACACACACCAAGGAACTTAAAAAGGTAGATATTAATGTATCTTTAAAGGCAGGCGATGTTAAACAGTTTGGACAAATCAGTGGCTCTGGCTTTGATGTACAGATTAAGCTATGGAAGCAGGTGTTTGATATTGATGTGTCGAGCCAGAAGAGAGTTTATAACGATTACCTTAAAAAGACAGAGACTCAAAAGGCTCTCCAGCACGTCTACACTTATGTATCTAAAGAGTTAGAAAAGAGACTCTCCTCAGATAATGATGCAACTCTTAAGGCATTTGCTAATGCTATTAGATATCACGCAACACGGAATGAGGAGAATGTTCAGTTAGTACAGTTGACCTCAGGTAAGGCAAAAGTATATACGTTCGACAACTTAGAGATGGCGTTCGAAAAGATTGGCAAGATTCGGTCTGAGGTTACACTGAAGGCAGATGTTAAAGTAGGATCCAGTGGTCTTCCTCAAATTGATGTATATGCTGACGGTATTAATGCTTCGATACTTAGGATAAGAGCTAAAACTGAGACTAGGCCTGATGGCGCTCTGTACTTTAGAAACATCTTTGAGAAACTATCAGGCTTAGGTGATTTGATAGCACAATATGCGGGTGAAGATGAAGATGAAAAAGATTAGAGCAACAATACAAGTAGAAGTTCCATACAGTAACGAGCTGCTAAACTCTGGCGCCAAGTTAGACGCAGAGCTTAGAAAGGTAATAGACAGCACATCCTTTATCCATTGTAAGTTGGAAGCCGGCGATCTAGAACCTAATGGCAATACAACATTGAGTTTGGTAGATGAGAGCTAACCTTTTCTTTCTGTTCCAGCACAAGCAGGAACTTTATATTGTAGATAACGCCCACGTTCAGGACGTCCCTAAACCTCGAGAACTAATCCGACGAGTATCTACAGTCGAGCAGTGTCGTCAAATTGCCGAGAGTATGAACATGGTAATTGCTTCTGATACTGCTAGGGAAAGGACTAAGATTCACACCCCTGAAGGTATTGAAAGAATAAGACAAGCAAAAATGGGCGACAATCATCCTGCTCGTAAGCACGGACGATCCAAAGAGTTTAGAGATAAGGTATCTAAAACTATGAGAGGTACTAGACGTGGTGAGAACAATCCAATGTACAACAGACGTCACTCTGTAAAGACTAGGGAAACAATGTCAGAGCTGTTTCATGCAAGAGAGAAAACTAAATGGGTGTGTGGTCCTGACAATCAGAGAACTAGAATACCTGTAAGTAAACCTATACCAGAAGGTTGGCAACCTGGGGTTTATTATGATCCTTACAAGCCAGACGTTTTACTCCCTATCGACGATTAAAGCGTATCCTGCACCACTCCACACTGAAAACTCTTTATTATATTTCTCACAATATTCTTCTACGGCTTTCTTAGTTCCAGGCCAATTGTCCGAGTAGTCATGAACAGCTACTAGCCCACCAGGCTTCAATCTAGCATGCCAGTATTCTAATCCTTCTTTAACTGCCCAGTACTCGTGATTAGCATCCCAAAACACAAAATCAACCATCTCTCGCCAGATGTAATTCTTATCAAAGGTAGTGATCTCTACGCTTATGTTGGGATAGTCGGATACGTTCTTAAAGAAGTTTTCTAATTGCTCTTCGCCGGTACATACAAATTGTTTAATGTGTTCCAGTCTTTCAGGTGATAACAGATAATCAGCATCCTGTCCTGTTTTTTCTAGGTGCTCTTTAGCCTGTTTCATTGTTACACCAAGTGGTATAGCTTGAGGTATGCCTTCGAACTTATCAATACAATGGATTCTCCATCCAGGACCTAGAGCCTTAGCAAAGTCGCAAGTGCTTTTGCCTTGGAAGGAACCCACTTCTACCATTAGTCCGCTTTTAGGCAGCCTGTTAGCAGTCTCGTAGGCAGCTAGTCTGTCATCCTCATACCAGAAGCCTATCATTACTTAGATGCTGCTTTCTTTTTACGAATTGTTTTTTTCTTAGTAACCGGTTTGTTGTATTCTGTAATACCTAAGTCTTTTAGCAAAGGTTCGAATTCAGGCCAGTCCTTTAGAAGTGTTCCGTCTTTAATGTGAGTAAGGATCTTCGCCTCGCTCATGTGTAGCCCTTCTAAGATTTGTAGCCAGTTCGCTTCTTGTTTCCAGGGTGGGAGGTTCTTAAGGTTAGAACCAGGTGTAAAGAATTGTCTAATTCTACGCCACTCCAGTGTCATTGTAGTTTGTCCCATTCCCTCTGGAATGTCCTTGTCAAACTTCACTGTCTCAGGCACACCTTCGGGTACTCCAAAGTCATATTTCTCAGCACCGACGCCCATTCTAAATATAGGAACAATCAATTGATTGCCTGCTCCACACTCTTTGAGCCTTGCTAACTTCTCTGCTTTGTCTGCGCCTTTAATAACATATTCAAAGGCTTCATTAATTTGTCTAAATTTTTTCATGTTGTCTCCATTGTCTAGAAGTCTGTAACGACATCCATCATACCACGCATTTTATTTTTTATGAAGTAGTTTAATAACTGACTTCTATCTCCGCCTTGTTGAGCTTCGTAACTATTTATAATGCTATCTTTTATCTCCTGTGGCGTTTTGGACAAATCAACTAACAACTGATTGCGATTGAAACCGTGTGCCATTTCAGAGTTGACAACCCATTCTTCAGGCGGCTTAGTTTTCCATTCAGCTAACAGTTTCTTTTTAATGGGACGTTGGCGTGTGCCTGTTACAAAGCAATCATCAGGTGATAGCATATTAGGTACACCGTCTCCTTTGTCGCCTGTAATGATATGTTCCATTAGAACTTGATCTGCTGACTCTTTAATCTTAACCCACTTCTTAAATGCGGGTGCGTACTGTTTGACATTCTTGTACTTCTGCAATTGATTAAAGTCATGGTCACCACTGATAATTAGGAAAGGCTCAGGTTCTATCTCATCAAACAAACCCTGTGGCTCACCCTTAGTCTGCGAATACTCAGCAAGTGTGCCTATAACATCATCAGCCTCAGCACCCTCTACGTCAATACAAGGGTAAGGAAAGAACTCTGATAAGTCGTCTCTGATAATATTAAGAGCACCAAAGATTGCAGGCCAATCTAGTGGACTGTCATCGCGGCCTTTCTTACGATGTGCTTTGTAATGAGGAAACACATCTCGTCTCCAGTACCTACGGTTGTCCATTGCCAGCACCATCTCACCATACTCTGAACCGAACCTAACCTTATAGGAACGGATTGTATTGATAATCATGTGCCGTAACAATGGCAAGTCTACCTCTATGTTATTATTATTGCGTCCTCCAATCTCTGCCATGAAATTCGCAATTGCTGTTTGGTTAAAGTCAACTACTATCATGTCAGGATCCTCAACAATACGGAATTAGGTTGTAGCCTTGTACGGACTATCATCTTCTTGCCTCTAATACCGTCATTCATAAACTTATGTAAACCATTAGCCCTAGCTTTCTTAAACATTGCCAACACTTCATCAGGCTTACGCACAGTCTTCTCATAGGAAGAGTCGACATCATAGTTATCTATTGACGTACCCTTAACACCTAAACCACCCGAGAACTCTGACTTGTAAACACCTAGGCGCTTACGTTTAACATCGTAGTACCATACTTCACTAGCTCCGATAATATCTACGGGGTTCTCAGACTTGATATCCAAGTCCTTAAACTCTTGTAAGTACCTTAGACGTTTTACAACCTTAGCTTTATCAGTAGGCTTCTTACGTCTAATGCGTGTTATCTTCTTAGTCTGTTTAATGTTCATAATGAACGATGCTACGTCATTGTACCAAGCAATCAAGTCCTTAGTCGTTGACTTCTTAATGTTAGAATAGCCTTCGACTAGCTGTTCGTCCCAATCGCTACGGTTCTTCATTAAACGAACACGGGTAAGTTCTTCAAACTCGCCTCGCTCTTTGTCTAGTATCTCAAAGAACTCATTAATCTCAGCTTGATTAAGTTTAAACGATTCCAGTTGATTGAGGCTAGGTGTTTTCTTACCATCTAGGATATGTTCAACACCAATCTCAACATACTCTAAAGCGTCAGGTAAGTTCTGCCTAATTTTAACCACCTTAGGCTTAGCTGCAATCTCTTCTTTTATTTCAACTAGTTTCTTAGCTTTCTCGAGTTGCTCTGGCATCTTATCCCGAATGTACTTTTCTACATTAGCAGGTAAGTACCCAGTCTTTTTCCAGACATAACAACTTTGTCCTGAGGACCTAAAGTTATAGTCGGGGAGTTTATTTAGCTGACGCTGTGTCTCAGCGTCCCAGCCTGAGGCATCCTTCATCCATGCTTTGAATGCGACAATACATTGCTTGTCGCCGATTTCATAGTGAATGAAATACATGGCATCTTTGTATGCCTTGTCTAGTTCATCAGGGTTAGTGAGAGTCTGGATCTTTTTCCAGTCTGGTTCTGTGAGCAAATACATGCTACGTTTTTTCTTAGCTTGTGCCATAAAAGGACTCCTTTAGTGTAATTCATAATAATAATTATAAGACATAAAAAGTCATTTGTCAAGCACTTTTTAACCAAAATAGAAAATCTTTTTAGGAGTCTAGCGGGGAAAGTACCTTAAATCCGATGATCCTGTCCCAATTAATGGTACGCCACTGTCTGATTTGAGTGTCGAATACCGTAATGATATTTGGGTTGGGTGTGCGAGGTGTTGTTACCTCTGGGATAGCTTGTGGCATGAGAGTACATTCCATGTGTCGAATCTCGCCATTGGCTTTGTGGAATACGAACTTACAGTTTGTCTTTTCAAGTAGGGTGTGAACCTGTCCTTGCCATTCTGCGTCGTTGCGTGTTTCTAGATATTGTGTTACATTTGGCATAATATTACTCCGATTGAGTTTTGTTATCAATGAGCCATTTCAAACGGCTCTCCTTTACGCTGTCCATTTTAGATTCTTTGCCATACTTTTCCGATACCCAATTATCTGATTCCTCGTCAAATGGCTCAGGTGTTGTTGGCTGTTCCTCTGCCTTAACACCAAAATCTTGTTCAGGTTTTTCTAAATCCTTTTCACCTATAAACGTAATGGACTCGCCTCGTCTTTGCATTAGACTCATATTAGCTGCTATCACTAGTAAGATCGCTAAAGGATCAAATACAAATATAAGTAACATTATAATGATTCTGACGGATTTGTCAACGTTCGCGGCGACCGAATCTTGATATATTAGTTCTGCGATGTATTTAATAGGACCTAGTTCAGCATTCATATTGGCTACTTCTTGTTTCATAGGAAGAAGCTCTAGGTTAAGTTCGTCAATCCTAGCAACAGCAGCGTCCATTTGCGCGTTTAATTCTCCACGTTCCTCACGTTGTTGCCTGTTTACATAGTTCTTATCTTGTCCTCTAGACGTTCTTAGAGTGTCATCTAAACCCTCGATACGTTGTCTAGCCTGTTGTAACTTACTTACTTCCGCATCTAATCTAAACTCTATGACTTCCATGTTTAATGTGTAGTCTTGATTGGTTGCTGTCTGATCTATGTGAGCTCTGGATAAAAAGCCAAAGATGCCAAGGGAGGTGATGATGCTTAGAACTACAACCGCTGCTGTAAAATACGTCTTGATGAGTGTGTTAGATGTAGACCAATACCTATATAGCCACGCAGCCGTAACCAACTTAGCTATCTCAAGGGCAATACCCATTGTCATAATTTCTGTTGAAGCCGCCGGGAATATTGTTATCAGTCCGACAATAGAAAAATAAGCCGCCACAGAAGATACTGCTAAGGCTGAAAATAAAAGTAAAATTATAAATGGCATTTAGGTCTCCATTGTATGGGCTCGAACTCTGCTAAGGGTTCTTTGTTCAATCTAATGTTCAACATAGAGTTTAAACATTTGGGGTCGTGGCGCTGTTGCCACTGCAATAGAAACTCTTGCATCTTCGCCCATGATTTCATTTTAAATTCAGCAATAGTTTCTTTTTCTAATTCACCTTCGAAGGCAAGTACATACTTGCTACTCCCATAGTATTTCTCATATAGTCTCTGTGTTTTACCAGAGTATCCTATATAATATGTGCCGTCCGGGAAGTATGTGCAGTACACTCTATGAACTTGCGGTTCCTTCTTCTTCCTTGGCTTTCTCTTCTTGACTGTCATCTAGTACACCTTCATCATTATCTTGTGTACTATTTATGTCCTTATTTTTACCAAAGATTAAGTCCCAATTATCTCGGAACTTGTTATCATCTGTGCCTTTACGGCGCCCTGAGCCTTTCCCACCATGCCATTGAGTCAAGTGCTATTCCTCTTTAATAAACACGCCGTCTACCATCTTGCCTTTACGATCTTTAATGTCGTCGTAAGCAATAGCTAAACAGTCCTTGATTGTTAATTGGTTTCGTTTGGCAATGTTTATAAGAACAACAATACAGTCACCAATATCGTCAGCCACGTCTCTTTGTTTGCATACGTTATCTGACAACTCGCCGACTTCTTGGATCAGTTTACATACCTGATCTTTGTCGCTAGCTCCGTCAATTAGGTTACGGTCCTCATGCCAGTTCTCAATGGCTTTAATGTAATCCTCAATATTTTGCACGTTCTATATCCTCTTCTTCACATTTTTCTCCATACTGTATCTCAATGATGTGGCATGGTATATTAGATGTATTAATAATTTGGTGCCATGTCCCTCTTGGAACATGATACACGTCTTCAGTTTTTAACTGTACTTCCTTGTAGTCTGCAAGTCTTATCTCACATACTCCACTTTGAACAAACCATATCTCGCTACGGAAATAGTGTTTTTGGTAGCTGAGGCGTTCCCCAGGTTCAATTACCAATTCTTTTAATTTCATTCCAGTCTTTTCAAATAAGACTTTGTAACTTCCCCACCCTCTATGGACAGACTTATCGTATTTCCATTCTTCTAGTATTCGACTACTGCTATCTAATTTATAATGCCCACCTACGCCGAATCTAAAGGTGATGTCTGGTACAAATATTTCTGGGATAGAATGGTGATCTCTGTCTCCACCATTACAAAAACAAATCTCGTCTTTAGGAAAGGTTTTCTTGAGAGTCTCTAAGGCGTCTATGCAAGTATCATCATCGTCATCGAAACCAACAACCAAATAGACATTTGCTAAGTTTTCTAATATTGTGGCACGGTCATCAAACTCCATAAAAGGTTTGCCCTTCTTACGAGTTAACCATTCGTCGCTGTTGAGAGCTACAACTACCTTATCACACTCTACGGCTGCTTCATTAATTAAACGGATATGTCCTGTATGTAAAGGATCAAACCCACCACTTACTACGCCTATTCTCATATCAAATTATTCTTCCTCAGGTTCTTCTAATTCTAACTCTTCCTCAAACTCCAACTCTTCTCCACAAAATGTGCAAAACTCTGGAGTGTAAAAATGTTCGTCCATGTCGTGTTGTACTTTGAACACTGCCTCACATTTAATACATTCTAATATCTTTGATCTTCCCATATATTTTCCTTAAAGTCCTTCTCCCCAGAGCCATGCCGGGTCGGATCCGAATATGTGCGTAACTTTTATATCTGTTTTAGAAAGGAACTCGTGTCCGCTTCCAATTGTTGCATTATAATCATTTATATAGTAGACTTCTGAAATGCCTGCTTGATATATTAGTTTAGCACAATGCACACATGGAAAGTGTGTAACAAAAAGACTGGCACCTTTACTAGATTCAGTCGATGTGCATATTTTCATTAACGCATTAGCTTCAGCGTGGATTACTTCAGGTTTTGTTTGTCCTTCGTGTTCACAAGTGTTGTCCCAACCAGAGGGTGTACCATTATAACCTACGGATAATATCCTATTATCCTTTACAATAACACAACCTACCTGTAGCTTTAATGCTGAGGATAGCCGCGCTGTCTCTTCTGCTATTTTAGCAAAATATTTAATGTATTTTAGTTTGATCCCCACACATCACCCCAATCCCCTGTCAATGCACCACGTGCATAGTCAGTAGCCCTATTCTCAAAGAAGTTTGTATGTGTAGGAGCATTAACCATTTCCTCTACCCAGGGTAGTGGATTCTTTTTAACTTTGTAAATGCCTTTCATGCCCAAACTAATTAGACGTCTATCACAGATATATCTAATGTATTTCTTAACTTCAACTGGTGTTAGGTTTTCCATATCACCTGATGCAAAGGCTAAGTCGATGAACTTATCTTCTAACTCTGTCATCTTTTCAGCAATAGTATAAATCTGTCCTTTTAGTTTATCATTCCACAATGATTTGTTTTCTTCAATGTAAGTTCTAAACAACTTAATCATAGACTCGGCGTGCATTGTTTCATCAACGATTGACCAAGTAATAATTTGTCCCATACCTTTCATCTTACCGTGACGTGGGAAATTAAGTAGCATAATAAAAGAACTGAACAACTGCATACCCTCAGTAAATGCTGAGAATGCCGCGATGTTTGTAGCAATAGATTCAGGTGTGCCGTTATTGTTAGACATATCCATAAAGTATTCGTGCTTGTCGGACATAGCATTATACTCTAGGAACTCGTTATATGTACTCTCAGGCATACCTAGTGTTTCGATTAAGTGAGCATAGGCAGCTACGTGCAATGCTTCTCGAGCTGCAAACCCAGACAACATCATACGAACTTCTGGTTGTGGGAAGTGAGGTAGATAGTTTGTTACATAGCCACCTGCTACATCAACGTCACCTTGTACGAAGAATCTAAAAATGTTTGTAAGGAAAGCCTTCTCGCTGTCTGTTAGTTTGGACGCCCAATCCTTAACGTCTTCATTCATTGGCACTTCTGTATGTAACCAATGGGACTGTTCATGCTTCAACCAGGCATCATATGCCCATGGATAGTTGAAAGGTTTGAAATAAGATCGAGGATCTTGTAGTGTTAGTTTCTTTTTTATTGCTAATGCCATTTATTCTTTTCCTTTGTCTATTTTGTTTATTTCTTCAAATCCCCATGCTCTTTCAGCACACCACCAACACTTATTACATCTACCTCTATTTTGTTCTGTACAACTATGGGTAATAGGCATAATAATTTCTTCAATACCCAAGTCAAATCCTAATTGTATTGTCTCATCTTTTGTCCAATCTGCAAAAGGATGCGAGACGTATTGTTTTTCGTGTTCGTTAACCTCATACCTTTCGTTAGGCATAGGATAACCTTCGGGTAACAGTTCACGTTGACGGGGAGGATATTTATTCATCCCAACCATTATAAACTCTGAATATCCGTTTTCCAATACCTCCATCACGCCACTAGTAACATAGTCTGAAGGATTTTCACTGTTAATTTTCCCTACAATTCTTGTTGGTACAAACTCTATTTCCATATAGTCCGCTAACTCTTTTAGTACCAGGTTAGCATAATGTTCTGCTCCGTCAAGTTTAGGCACGGTGTAAGCTATACACTCTTGTCCTCTCTTGTTACAGATAGTTTTTGTCATGTACCAAAGGCAAGCTGAGTCCCAGCCTCCCGATACAACTACACCGATTCTTTTATCTGTTGGAATATAAGGATCAATATGTAGCCAGCGATTTCTCAAAGTCAACACGCTATCCTTCACAGGCTAAACACTCCCCATCTGCAATTGCTGTCATATCTAATTCCTGTATAATATCTCTCTCAATACGTCGAGACACTTTATCTGCCTTACCCAGTTTCTCTGAGCGGCAATAGTACAATGTTTTAAGTTCATACTTCCATGCTAAGAAATGTACTGCGTGAAGATATTTCTTATTAACATCTGGACGGAAGAATAAGTTAAGTGATTGTGCCTGATCAATAAAAGTTTGTCTGTCTGCTGCGTGTTCAATTACCCAACGCTGATCTATTTCCATTGCTGTTTTGTATACTGCTTTCTCATGATCTGATAAGAATGTGAGATGTTGTACCGATCCGTCGTTGGCAATTATCGAAGACCAAGTTTCATCATAATCCAGTTTCTTATTTTCTTCAACCATATTTTTAATAAGACCATCCAAATGCTTATTCTTATTAAGATAAGATCCACTGAGTGTGTCTTGCCTGTAAGCATTCGCCCTAAAAGGTTCAATGCTCGGACTAGTGTTTCCCATAATAATACTGCTACTAGCATTGGGAGCGATAGCCATAACATGACTAAATCTTCGTCCCGTGCCCTTTGCATCAGGAGCCTCACCTCGTTCTTTACCGAGTTCCAAATTTGCTTCATCTAGTTTACCTTTGATATGTCTAAACATACGAATATTAGTACCCTTCGCCTGAGGTGTTTCCCATGCAATACTATTCTTTTGCAGATACGCATGGAACCCTAGGGCGCCGATACCAATACTCCTTTCACGTTGTGCTGAAAACTTTGCTCTAGATACTGAGTCCGGAGCGTTTTCAATAAAGTATTGTAGTACATTGTCCAACATTTCTGCCATGTCTTTCAGGAATAAAGGTTGTTTACTCCAAGCATCATAGTGTTCTAAGTTAACAGATGACAAACAGCACACTGCTGTTCTATCTTCATTTGTTGGCAGGATAATCTCTGAACACAAATTACTTTGATGAATTTTTAATCCAAGTTTCTTTTGAAACTCAGGTAAGTTTTTATTACTGGTGTCTACGTAATGGATATACGGCTCGCCTGTTTCCATACGAAGCTCTAGTATCTTTTGCCACAATGATTTAGCTGATACAGTGTCTCGGATTTCTCCAGAGTGTGGATCAATTAGATTCCAACCATCATCTGTATCTGGGTCTACCATACATCTTTCAATAATTTCCATGAACCTATCACTAATATTAATACCGTGATGCAGGTTCAAGCATCGCACATTTTGGTCTCCTGTAGGCTTACGCATTTCAAGAAACATGGTAATGTCTGGATGACTGATGTCGAGGTAGGCTGCGTAACTTCCGCGCCTTGTTCTACCTTGTCTGTATGCAAGTGAACTTGCGTCGTAGGTTTTAAGATGAGGCATGACGCCCACAGATTTGTCATCACTAGAGCGAATCCCAAACCCAATCCCAACGCCACCACCGAGCATACTAAGCCAATTTGTTTCTGAGAGATTTTCAACTAAACCCTCCGCTGTGTCGTTAATGTAATTAAGGAAACAAGAGATTGGCATACCCTTCTTAGATCGACCAAAAGACAAGATAGGCGTAGAATATGATAACCAGTGCTTACTGCTGTACTCATAAAGCCGTTGTGCGTGTTCTGGATTTGATCCAAATGCTTTACTTACGTGTGCAAAACGCTGTTGAGGGCTAGTTTCATCCTCCCTCATGTAAGACTCTTGTAGTCTTTGTATTCCTAATTTGTCAAATAATGAATCCCTACTGAGATCAATTTGAATGCCGTTATAATCTTGTTTTGCCACTTATTCTTATCCTTTAATGTGTTATGTTCTGAGGGTACTGTATATATAAATCAGATGTCCTCGACAGCTAGCTTAATGCTTCGAAAATGTTCTGATAAAATATTCCAACATTTGTCTGCAATTTGCTGGTGCTCTAGCTGTGTACCATTACCTCGTCGGAGTCCACAATAGTGAATCCAACTCCTTAAGTTGCCTGCCATATAAAGGGTAGTTAATGTATTACCCTCTGGTAGAACTACCCTTGCTTGTTCTTTAGCAATACCGTTTTCTATAGCCCAATTATATGCTAACTTCGATTCTCTTATAACTCGTTCTTGCATTTGATACCAACGATCTTGTAAGCCACCTTCGTATTCATCAGACATATCAAGTGCGATACTGTTCTGTCGATTCTTAGGATCTTGTAAACGTGCTTCCCTCTTTTCAAACTCTGAAGCTACGGCATATCGTTGACTAAATTCCTGAAAAGAAAAGGATCTATGACGTATAATTTGTCTAGATATATCTCGGGTTGTGGTAATCTCAAGAGTCGCAGAAACCATCTCAAAAGGGCTCCAATGATCGTTTTCTATTAGATATTTTAGCAATTTAGGTGCTGTTTCAGGGTTGTTTTGATTGCCGGGGTTACTTACTCGAGCAGTGTAAGCAATGAGATCGTCTGGTGTGTGGCAAATATTCGCTGAGGGTTTTGTGATTCCGATTAGTCTTACTGTGTTCAACATTTTCTCCATGTCGTTAATTTCATTTGAGCACGTAGGCCCGTGTATGTATTTTTCTCTATTATACTGTTAATCTCTCCAGGTGTCAAACCCTGTAGTACCATATCATTGATATCTTTTGCTTCAACAGTCTCGGGCCAAATTACAACATTTGCTCCCTCGTTTATATACTTATTAACCAAACGAACTATCTCTGAGTTTCTTGGCTGATTATCAAACACAATGGTATAATCAGTTAAGTTCAACTCACTGATTCTATTAAAGGCACTACCAGCACAGGCAATAGCATTAGGAATAAACAAACTATCAATGGGTCCTTCCACAACTTTAACATTCTTAGAACGATCCATATTTTCTAATCCAAATATCGTAGGAGCGTCTTCATCAATCTTCAACATGATATACCGCAGTGTTTCACCTCTCATGCCGCGCATAGCCATGCCAGTAAGTTTGCCTTGCTCATCTACAAAAGGCAGCACTAGTCTAGGCTGTTCAGTAGTTAAGCTTTTAGTATATTTAGAATTGAGAGTAGAGGCTTTTCTTATGTCGTCTAAGTAGTATAGCCTATTGAACTGTTCTTTAGGTATCATTCTTTTTAGAGCATACTGCACTGATTCATGCTCTTCAGGCAAACCATCTAGACTATCCATCATCTCATCTATTAGAGTTTTAGGACGTGCCTTAGGCTCTTTAAATTCAAATTGAAATTCAGGAGTTTTGTTTGCCCTGTTACCTGCAATGCCTTCTGAGTATCTTTCTAAGACATATTCTTTGTGTAGTAAACTATCTACAATTTCCAGTAACCCACCAAATGTTTTACCTGCTTGACAGTTGTGGCATTTGTAGAACATATCGTTCTTAACTTTGTACAAGTACCCACGTGCTTTATTCTTTTTAGCGGAGTCTCCACAGATAGGACATCTGAAGTTAAATAGGTAGTCGTCCTTTCGCTTGTATCTCTCCAAACGAAAGCTAATCATTTGTATGTATTTTAGATCGATGTATAATGACATAAGGAACCTCGTATAATGTGCTTATTATACGAGTAATAGTGCTATATGTCAAGCACTATTTTTGGTTTTGGTATGCTAGATTTTTAGGAAAGATAGGATTGCAGGTACTACAAATGCTGCCAATGTAATGGCTCCTAATAGGATATATCTCCAGCGCTCAAGCGCGGAAATACGGGTCTCTAATCGCTCGGTTTTGGTAACCACGTGAGCTTTTAAATCTTTTATACTATCTAATACTTTATCGATATCTTTAGACATCTCTTGCTTAAGCTCCCGGGTGGTGGTTGTCATCCTAGAATGAAGTTCTTTAATATCATTGTCTGTTTCTTTCTTACGTGTGTCCAATGTTGTTAAGACCTCTTCTTGTTTTTCGTCGGCATAATTGAGCCTGGACTCATGGACTGCTAACATCTGTCCAATATTTTGTGAAACGTCACCAATTTTTTCTAGTGCTGTTTCCAGTTTAACAAAAAGAGAACCTATCTGATTCACGTCGTTCTTTAACAGAGCGACTTCGGTTTCTAAGGATTTATTTTCTGCCATTTTTCTTTTTCCGTCTACGTACCATGGGCATCATTACGGGATCCCTTCCTGGTTCCCCTTTAGGGCCTACACCTATTCCATGTACGTTACCACCACCGACGGCATTTGCTGCTACATCTTCGCTGTACATAAAAGATCGGAAAGATACTAAATTGTTTTTTTCTAAATTTTTTGCTTCCTGTATTATTTCTTCGTCATTCATAAAAAGTTCTAAGAGTGTATCAACATCGTCTTCTTGTTCGTTGTACTCTCTAAGTATTGCCATAGCTGCGGCAAAAGATAAAAGTCTTTTTGCCTGTCTATCAGGCGACTTTGTAAGCGCCCTTTGTATCTTAAATACAAACCTATTGAGAAAAGAATAAGCGTCTAGCTCTGAAGTGCCTTGTGGAGATCTAAGTTTTTTACCATCTTTATCAATGATACCCAACCTGTATGCGTCAGAGTTTTCGATGGGTGTTGACAGCATCCTTAAGATCCTGTATGCAACTAATGTATCGACAAACCTAGACATTATATTTTCCTCAAAACATCTATCAGTTCCCGGTTTAACGGGATATTCGTTTCTTTTACACCTTTAGAGACTACTGTTTCTAATGGCATCCTGTTTAAAAATACTAGGTAGGTTTTTAGGTCCGACCAATATTTTTCCTCTAATTTATAAAATAGTAAGTCGGTTGCGGCGTTTCCAAAAACATTGTATAAAACTACAATGTGGTTTATAATTAACCGCTCGCTTATTTCACCTGTTTTTTTGTACCTGTTCAACAACCTTTTAATATATTTAAAACGCTTTAAATCGTCTTCTAATTCTGTGAGCCCCATACAACCTGGGTTGTGATAGTGCTTTATTGCATATATTAAAAAGTTATCCTCATTCAAAGTAATCATTATATTTTAGTTTCCTATGATACAGTAGCGGTGCCTCCAATGAAATACCACTTACTGTTTGTGCTACTATATATTAGTGTCGCAGAGTCACCTGCTGACGCAAAGGAAACTGTACCTTGTACATTGGCACCAGTTAAATTAACTGTATGACCACCTGTATTGGAACTCATAATGATTATTTGTATTTGACCTTCTATGCCAGTTGCTATAGATATAGAACCAGCTGAGTCTACATTGCTAATGAATGTGAGATTGTTTGTGGTGTTAATTTCACCACGGGCTGTTATCGTACCGTGATCGGCTATAGCTACTTTGTCGTTAAATGACGCAGGAGTATTTACCCCAAGAAATAAATTGGAGTAGGATAACTTCTTACTGGCTGAGCCTTGAACTAAGTAAAACTGATCTGTCCCTGTTAGGGAACCAGCCGACTGTAGTTCTGATACTTTTGAATCTGCCATTACCAGGACTCCTTATTAGGCGTCTGGGAATTCGGCGTCATCATCGGCGCCACCGGCTGCTTCATATTCAGCGTCAGTAAAGGCAGCTGCCATAGCTACGAGTGTCTCGTATTTTACTCTAGAACCAACTGTAGTTCTACGTACCCAACCTGGTTGTGCAATCCCTGGAGTTGCGGCACATTCTGCCTCATCTACCATAAAGATTTCATTTGCGGGTACACCAGTGATTACTGGCTTAACTGATTTTGACCATGCGGACATTTTTTATTCTCCTGTTAAAATATTATTTATATGATCTATAAGTTTGTAAGCTTCCGTCTTAGTGAGTAGAGCAATTTGCTCGTCTGTCATTGAGTACACATCGAAGGACTCGTCCATTTTAACGGGAGCCAATCCACGCTTGCTGGATTTGGCGTAATCTCTTTTCGCGGCTGCTACTGCGGCTGCGTCATTTTTTACTGCCTGCTTACGAGCTGCATTCTTAATCATTTGAAGTCTGTTTGCTTTAGCTTCAGGACTCATTTCATCTTGTAAGTTTTTCTTACCTTGGCTAGTGTCTTTAGGCTTACTCTTGAATGTATCAAGGCCTGATCCTTTTTCGCCAGTTTGTTGTTGAGTTGCTAAACGCTTCATTGCGCCTTCTTCAACTTCTGTTTCTTCATTAGCTTTCCTAAGAGCGTCTGCAACAGGTTTGTGTGTCGCTAGGCCTTTCTTAACTTTATTAATAGTTTTAAAGGCACCTGAGTAGTTACCACCTTTGTATCGTTTGTCGTTGGCAATACCTTTACCCATTCTAACTTCTTTAGGTGTGTATGCTTCCTCGTGAGTTCCTTTATTATCACAATGCTCACAACCTTCGCCTTTACATTTAGGACATTCGTCTTTCTTCATTTCTTTACCTTCGTCCTTGCCTTTTTCTTCAGTATCAGATGTTTGCATTCCGTCAACCGTGTTAAAGAATTTTTTCTTTTTATCTTCGGGCAAATCTCTGATAGAAGAAACACCGAATTCTTTAAGGGCTTCTTCGAACTTGGCTTTGTAGTCTTCATTCATTTTAGCTACTTCTTCCGATACGCCGGCTCTTTCTTTTTCTTTACGCAACGCTTTAGAAAAGGTTTTAAGTTTTTCTATTTTACCCTTTCGCCCCAATTTGGCGCCATCCTTCTCAGCCTTTTGCCTGTCTTCTTCACCGTCGACGATCTCTACACCGTCAACTAATTTCTCATCTAGTTGTTCCACGATTTGCTCCTCTGTATGGTATCGATTTTTCTGAGTATGTTGCTTGGCACGTTGGAATACTGTATCATCGCCAAATACAATGTACATCATTTCATCCATAAACGTTTTAATGACTGCTCTTTCATTTGGCAACAAGTTTGCTCCCATTTGAACACGTGCAATTGCTCGTTTAAGAATAGGCAAGTTCTGTGCAGGCATCATACCTTGTCGAACTAGCATATCCAATCGTTTACTCTGATCCATCAATTTACCCTTTATATGTAATCTTGTAAATGTATTTATAAGAAATTTATGTTAGACACTAAACTTTTTGGTTTTATAGTCTGAGATGAATTTTGCTGCTAAATCCTTAGGTAATTCAAGCAGTCTTTGTGGTTTTTTCATATCGCGCCATGTGTACTTAGGATCAATCAACCAGTTATGGAATGAGAATACAGTAGGTGGCTGATCGTTTGTAGGACCCTTGTAAAACTCTAGTTCGATAAACTTTAGCATTTCGTATATGTTTGTTTCATCATTTTCCCAGTTCATAAAAGTCATGCCAGCCATGCCACCACCTTTAGGCTCTGGTAGTTGGTTAAGTCCGTCTCTCGCTTTTAATCCCTCATACAATCCTCTAAACCTTGGAAATACACCATCAACCCAAGGTTCGTCATTAGGATTGCTAGCTCTAATTGTAGTTGTATGGTATCCAAACTTTGCAGGGTCTTCAGCATATCGGTTAACTTCATCATATTTTCTAGCTGCCCCTGTAGGAATCCATAAAGGATTTATGTGTGCTGAGTCGTCGGGCAACCAGTATTCATCAAGCCACTTCTTTGTATCTCTAAGTGTGTCTAATGTTTCGTGAGGTAGTCCTGCGATTAAATTAATATGCCCACGGTAATGTCCTTTTTTGTTGAAGTGTTCTTTAAACTCCAACAACCCATCTTGCAGTCTTACAGTCTCCATGCCTTTACCGACTGCCCTACCCGATTTATTATTAAATGATTCTATGCCATAGAAATGAGAGTCTAATCCCAAATCCCACAACATATCCCAATCGTCTTGCCTACTTACTAATAAGTCACCGCGGATATAGCCACCAAGATTGGGACGAAAAGGTAACTTTCGTACAACACGAGCATATCTATGTAACTTCTCGGAATAGTCATTAACAGTTTCATCTGATAATGTGTAGCTAGTCGTACCCCATTGCTCATAATTTCGTAAAAATTCGTCATATAAATTATCCTCGTCTCGGCTGTGGTCGCCTTTAATGTTTCTGTGCACGAGAGTACAGAAGTGGCAATTAAATATGCAACCTCTGCCTAGTTCTACTGTTAAAATTTCTTGTGGTTGTATGAAGTCACGTTCTTCATATGAGATTGTAAAGTCTTTTATTCTCGTAGCATCATAGTTATGAGTAGCATCTATATAGTTGTAGCTACCGTGTGTCTCATACTTTAAGTCTGTTCCTATGTTTGTGAGATGTCTTACAAGTGCTGATATTGCAAGCTCACCGTAGCCAACAATAAGCCAATCAATAGGAACATAGGATGCGTTGTAATAGGATTGTGTCCCAGCTACAATAGGAATGTGCGGGTATTCAATTTTAGTCCACTCTAAAAATTCTTTAAGTGAATCAAAGTCAACTGTAAATGTAGCACTAACACCTATAAAGACGGTATCTTTACGAACTCGAAGTTTAAAGTAATCTTTCAGCTCTTCAGTAGTCCAACTTTGTACAAAGTCTACTACCTCAACATCCATACCTTCCTTACGAAGGTGGGACGCTATCCTATGAGCGCCAGGTGCTCTTTTTACAGAGTCGTAGTAATAGTCTACAACCCCACCGAAGATCATGGCGTGCATAATTAGAGTACTTTTCTACGTACTAATTCGTTTCTAACTTTTTGTTTGATTTTGGGCTGTGCATTACTTCCTTCTAAATACTTTAAAAGTTCTTCGGTGGAAGTAGAACGCATATAATAATGAACGTTCTTAGTTTTGCCCGTTGCTTTGTCGCGAGTTGTTTGTGATTGTTTAAATTTCATCGGCATAATATATCTCCATTATATAGTTATCGTTTTTTAGGCTTAGGTGCCTTAGTCTTTTTTGTCTTTGCTTTCTTTGCGATAGGCTTAGCTGGCTTATACTTTTTACTAGTTGCTGCCTTCTTGCCTCCTCTAGATTTCATTCTATTGATTTCCATTTTTCTCATATTAGGCAACATCTTAACTGCTAACCTAGATACTAGTGGCTGGAATCTTTGTACCATTGTTTCCAAACGTGAACGCTCTGCAGGTGGTAGCTTGGATCTATCACGACCCCTCAACAATCTTTTGTATACCATTCCACGAGCACCACGGGTCGCTCTACGTTTTAGTCTATCAGGAGAGGAACCTCGTCTGAGTGCAATACCTCTAGCGACTTTTAATTTTTGTCTGTTACGTCTAGCAGCGAAACGTCTTTTCATTCTGCCTGTGACTGATAATACTTCGTGGATTTTTAATTCGTCACCGTGTTCTTCTTCATCAGGGTATTCTGTATTGTCTAAAATTTCCAACTCATCTTCATCATACAATCCTAAATCCAAAGCCTGTTGCCAATCAAATTGTTCTGCTTCTGATTCTAGTTCTTGAATATCTTCTTTAGTTAAGTCCCAATGGATTGTTTGTAGTATGGCATTGTCCTTTTTATACTGCGCTTTTGTTTCGTGGGCAGGACCAGACTCTTTTACGAACTCTTTAAACTTTTTAGGCTCTTCACCCGGCGTCAACTTCTTAAAGTATTCAGTACCTTTATCAGTACCCCACTCGTGCCCGCCTGGCTTAGCATCGTATTCTGCGTCTTCTCTCATGTTCTTTTTACGTTCCTTATTAATCCACGCAACTGCTCGTCTATCCTGTGGGGCCTTTCTTGCCCATTGCCACATTTTACGATATGCGCTAAGTGTTCCTTTATTTATATCAGAACTTTCACTGTTATCTACGACAATAAAGTTGTTTCCAAATGCGTGTTGAAACTTACCAATGTTATTTTGTACTTGGGACCACATTGTTTTTACAGTTTTTGTGGGTAATGCTCTTCCGCCGCGTTCACCTCTTTGAATGTTTCTATTTGCTGCTGTTTCTTCGTCGGTGTTAACTAGTATTAAAGCTGTCTCGTAACCTAAGGATTCTAGTTGTTGTTTTTGTTTTTGTATCTTGGTGTAATCTTTTCCTGTACCGTCAATTACTAGTCCGAGCCTTCCATTAATCCAACCACGCATTCTATTACTGGTTAGTCTTTTAGAATTGTCTCTAATACCTTGCCCTTTGGTGGACATAATGTTCTTTTGTGTGGCTTCTAATCCTGCCTTAGCCAACTCTTTCTCAAAAATAAGATCAGAGTTTACTACTTTAAAACCTAGTGTCGTTAATGAGGTTCTACCGACAACAAATGACTTGCCAGAACCAGGGCCTCCTGCTAGGAAAATTGCTTTGAAAATTCCAGGATCATTGACACCTTCTGTTATCATTCTTCTTCAGTCTCTTCTTTAGGCTTTAGTTGCTCTTCATAGTAAACAATAATCGCCTTTTGTTGTTCTATATATCTTTTGATATCTGCTAAGGACAGAGATAAGTTCTCATATCCAGGAACACTTATTGCGAAGTAAACAAGATCTCCGTTTTCTTTCTCAAATCGTTCTGCGAACTCTTCATAGTTTTCAGAAGTTACTGCATAAAATTGTGTTTCAAAAAGCTCTAGTCCTTCAGGGCGAGGCTGTATTGGCACCATTCTTTCAACAGTCTGAATCTGTGTAACGATTCTTTCTGGGCCCTGTAATATAGAGCACCCGCTTAAAGCTACAATACTACCTATTAGAAGTGGTAGCTTCAAGCTCTTCCAATATAGCTTTACTTGCATTATTCACTCTCGTTTCAATAAGCCCTGGCTTTTGCATTGTCAGGGCGGTTAAATTATGACGTCTCAATTTTCCAATCAATTCGTTTTTATATTCATTCGCAGAACTTAACTCTACATTCAGTTCTTGTATTCTAAGTTCGTTTTGTATGTTAGCAGCAACCAATTCATCTAATGCGATTTGATTTGATCTGGCTGCTGTTTCTGCTTTAGCTAGATTTTCTGCGGCGACTTGTAATCTGTTCTGGGTATCTTTGTAGTACATATAAGCACCACCAAACATTCCAGCGATTAGTATAAATGGCAATAGTCTCCACATACTAGCAATTCCATCTTTTACGAGCAGCTTTACCTCTTTCGCCTGTCCAACTTCCGGATCTAGCGCAGAATGATTTACGTCTTTTCGCTGCCTTGCTTCCAGCCTTTAATTTACTAGGTGGAGTAGTTACTGCTGTTTGTAGTTTACTGCCTGGGTTTTCTCGTCTGTGAGCATCGACGCCTTTTTGTGTTAGTCCTGCACCATCTTCTGTGGGTCTCTTGTGCCCAGATTTAATGCCTTCGTTAACTTTTTTGCTCGTCAAGGAAGAAGCGGCTTTACTTGCAGCCTGACCAGCAACGGCTTGTCCAACCTTACCCGCGCCTTTTTTTGCCGCGTACCGTGAACCAATGGCTCTGGCAGCCCCGGCAATTATAGGGTTCTCAGAAATTATCTCTTCGTTTTCCATATCATTTGCCTCGTCTGCGGACAGTTTAGCCGCAATCGCCATTTCTCTTTTCTTTTCTTTAGACTTGCCTTTGAATTGGGGTGCGTCAGACTTTTGAAAGTCTTTGATAACTTCACCCATGTCCATGTCTTTTACTTTTTCGTCAAGTTCTTCTTCTTTGACACAGTCATTCACACGGGTATCACCTTTCATCTTGGTGCCCTTCTTCTTATAACCGTCCCAACATTTAGGATCGAGTCTTTGTTTTTCTTCTCTAAACTCGGTAAATGATTTCATTTTTTCTTCCCTTCGATTTTGTTTATTCGCTCGATGAGATCGTTAATTTGATCTTGTAACTCTGTGGCACCCCCTGGTGCTACGGGAGGATGACTCCAACCCTCAAGCTCTTTAATTTTTTCTGCTAAACGAGGATAATCTTCTTCCCATTTAGCTTGCTTCTTTGCTATATTTATATTATATCTATGTGCGAGAAATTCCATCATGTTATCCAGATGGAACTGAAACCAAATCCCCATTCGTGTAGTTAAAAACCACTTACCAAATGCTGATCCAAAAATACCTGTTAGACAGGCTCTAGCTAATAGTGTCCACATTAATGTTCTCCTTTAAATACAGCCCAAAGGATTTAAATGTGTCTTCTTCTTTTAAACCCATGCCTGCTCGTGTTGCTTGAAATAACTTTTTAGCATGAGTATCGCTTGCTCTCATATGTAACCCAGATTTAAATGATTTGTAATCATTATTAGATGCGTGGGCTCTCATCTTTGTCCCACTAATTCCTGACACCCCTTCAGCATCAGGATCTCTTTGTCCTGCTGATACTACCTTAATATGCTTAAAATGATAATCGCCGTTAGGTCCATTGTACTTATCGACTAGTCTTTGAAACTCGTTTACTCGATCTGAACCTGCCACCATTGTTACATGGGTGTGTCCTTCTTGATGCATCTTTTTAAGATGAGCTAAGAAGTGTGGGTGTTGAGGACTTGATGCCTCAAACTTTGCACCCTTGTGTATAGACTTAAGATAGGAAATTTTCTGATGGGCTTGTAGGGGATTCTTTTTAGCATCGAATGAGTGGCTAACAATTACCCTATGATCTGCACCTAGTTTCTTAGCTTCAGAATGTACCTTGTCGATTAGTTTACTATGTCCTGCAGTCGGAGGATTAAGCCTTCCAAATGCGAACACTATATGTTTATCTTTTCCTTTTAACATTAAGAACCCTTTTTAAGTTCGTCGCCACGAGCAAAGTTAGCAGCGCTGAATTCGTGTCGAGCTACAAATTTACTTGGGCGTCCGTTTTTATGAACAACATAACCTTCTGGCTTCGCAGGAGCACCACCAATTTCGTGCCCCACTTCTGAGTGGGAAGCCAAAGAGTCTGTTAGTATATTTTTTGCCTGTTGTAAGTGATGATGCATCTTTAAAACAGATTCGATATGATCTTTGTTATCTGAAGCATGCTTCATGTGAGCATCTTTTGTTGCCTGATGCTTAGCCTTAGCAACATCAGTTTTAACACCGGCAATCTTTTTGTCATGTGCTAATTGAGCATGAGCTACGTAATCTTTGTGATTAGGAGTAGAGCCATCTCGAACTGTTTGGTTAATGTAAGTTTTCAAAGGAACAACATGATGCTTGGCAACTGCTGTGTGTGCTGCCTCAGGAGTCTTTCTGTAATGCTCTGTAGCAGCCTTCATGTGCTTCTGATATTCTGATTGGGCTTCTTGTGTGTAAGCTACTTTGCTTAAGTCGTGTTGGACACCTATTTGGTGTACATCAGGATGCTCGCCTAGTTCAATGTCTGCACCATGTTGTGCTGCTAGATCGGCAAACTTCTTACCTTCGTATTTTGTATGGACTGCGATACCTATGTGTGCCGCGGCTGCTTTCTTAGCGTGATCTGAATCTGCTTCGTGGTGGTAGGTAATTGTGTTTGGAGTGTAATGAACTCGGCTACCGTCATTCTTGACGTCACCTTTAGTGTGCATAATGTCTGCTTGGTAAACACCTTTGCCTGAGTGAACCTTGGGCAAGTGAGCTAGGGCTGCTTTTAGTTTAACAGCTAAGCCAGGAGCGTGTCCATGATTCTTATCTATGTCTTCGGGTGTGTAGTTGATCTTTGGCTTCTTGTTGAACACCGACTTAGAGCCAACGAAGAACTTGCCTGTCTCTGGGTGTGTACCAAACACGACTGCAGGAGAGCCGTCATATTTGACGGTAATCTTAGTATCGCTAGCACCACCTCGGAGCTTTGTGTGAACGTCATTTAAGTTCTGAAACGCATGAGCAAAGCCTTTAGAACCACCGTGGATAACATGGTCTTCTACGTGCTCTAGATGCTTGAGTTTGTCTTCTTCAGTGGCTTCAAGTATCAAGTGTTTCTTAAATTTTAACATTTATTCTATACTCTTACAGTTCGTTTCTTCATTTTATAGTTATATTATACAACCTTTTTTGCCAAAAGTCAAGCAAAAAACGCACTTTTTTGAATTATTTTATGTATTTATAAAGAAAAAACTGTCTACATGAGCCGAACGAAAGGAAAATTTAACTTACTTTTCAATGTGTTAGCCATGGCGTCAAAATCCGGTATTTCTCCTGGATATTTGATCTTCATCTCGACATTATCGTACACAGGCATGATCGTATCGTCGGCTAATCCGTAGTCTGTAACGATCTTTCTACCGGTTCTGTAGTTGTTTAGAGTGAGGCCTGTGTTGGCTTGTTTTGTTAGTTTATCTAACTCTTTGTGCAAGGGACGATCCCCGTAGTGGTGCCCTGTGTAGCTCTCATCATACCCTCCGGCTTCCCAGAACGTGTCCTTATTGACGATAAAACAGTTGATATGCCCAGGGTAAGGGTACCATTGTTTCTTGAAAACAGCATACATATTGAACCGATAGATCGTCTTAGGGTTCATAGCTAGCCTTCTGAGATGTCCCACGTCTCCTGGATTGAGTCTCATGTCCATGTCCAAGAAACATATTTGATCTGTGGGTGCGTATTTTGCTGCTAGGTTTCTACAACCGTGACTATTGAATCCTAAATCACGGGTAACCCTCCAAAGTTGAAAGTTCACTCCATATGTAAAGTAAACATCTTTCAGTATATCATATGCAGGGTATTCTTCAGAGCCATCATCTATAACCATGATTTCAACCCCAGGAGGATAGTCCTCCCAGAGTTTGATTTGCTCTTTTAAAAGTTCGGGTTCGTTGTAGTAGGTATAAGCGATAGTCAACCGAGGCGGCATCTTATCCTTATTTTCTACTATCCCGTTTTCCTCAAACCACTTCTTCCGTGAAATCATATTGTTGTACGTCCTCAGCAGGGAAATCAATTGTTCCCCCATTTTCTAATTGGAAGTTCTCGCTATGTGTCAAAGAGTTTAGATCATACAATTCGAATCCTGTATAAGTTTCAACGACTCCTTGATTGATCCTTCCTTCTAGGACGTGCATAAATTTATTTACGGCTTCACCAATATCCTTGAATGTGGGTTCTTCTTCAAATCGATGGATTACATATTCATTGCCACCTACTGCTCGCCACATAGGGACTTCAGCATTGCCAATGTTATTCCACAGCTTAGTGCAAGCTACTAATTTTAGCATTATAAAACTCCGGGTTCTTTTTAATTTCTTTCAAATCTGCGTTATATTTAGTTGCCAAAGCCTTAGCTGTTGCAACCCAAAACTTCTTAAAGCTCGGATCGTTTGCTCGGTTTGCCGCTTGAATACAATTTGCAATTTTGCGTTCTACTTTTTCTTTTGTCATAATTTAAGCCTCTGTTACTCGTTTTCTCAATGATGTGCTACTAAAAGAATGTCGTCTACCATTATATACAATATCAGGAGTTAACCCTTTGCCTGTGTAGTCTACATTCTCATACTCTTCACCTATTATACGCACTTTAATAGGCAATGTCAAGAGCAAGTCAACCAAATCGGCTTCTGTGTTATATATGACTATCTCGTCTACATATTTTACTGCCGCCAGTTGTATTTGTCTCTCAACGATTGTTTGTACAGGTTTGTTCTTTTCAGGTCGATCTAAAGTAGGATCATTCTGTAAGCCAACGATTAGGAAATCGCAATGGCGTTTGGCTTCTTCCAGCATAGTAATATGCCCAGCATGCAATAGATCGAACGTGCTACAGGTAAATCCTATAACCTTATCCTTCTTGAACTCCTCGCTATAATTAAGTTTCATCTTCATCCTCTGATATCATATCCTGGCTCCATGATTCTAGTGTGTCATCCAGCCACTCGTCCCAACCAGCATCTTCCCAAACCTCGTATGAGTCCAAGGGTGTGCCAATATACTCAGCACGTTTACGCATAAGCCAGTCACCTGACTCTTCCTCGAAATCTGATTCTCCATCTGAGAATGTCCAAACACCCACGAAGTTATAAAACTCGTCGATGTATTTTGCGGACATTTTTACATCAGCATCTACTTCAGACATTTTATTTGCTAACTTTTCTAGGAACACCGCGGGCGGTACCCATGCAGATTGAATCCAAGCCCAAGTGTCTTCTGCGTCCTGAAGCCAAGCCCATTTAGGACCTACATTCTTCTCCATCCATTCTCGTGAACACCACTCGTCGTCCCAGTCTGGGAGAACCGCGCTGAATTCTAAACCTTCTTCTTTAAGGTCCTTGATACTTTGAAATGCGTCCTCAAAGATCTTGGTTGCTGATTTATTTGCCTGTACTAGCCAGACGTTGGTCTCTACATGGTTTGCCATTTCTATTGCTCCTATACAATTTTTAAGGTATCTAAATATTTACGCAATCCACCGGTATGGTCTCCACCATAGAGAACAACCTGTGGCGTAAAATTTATTTTCAACAAGTCCGGATGCTTTTCCATTGGCATAATTATCCGTCCTTTATTCCTAAACAAGCCACGAGATTGTGTAGTATCTTTGGTGACGGTGTTTAGTCTAACATACTTGTCGGCGTATGTCAAGTTATTTTCGTTGAAAGAGAGAATATATCCTTGGTAATATCTTTGACAAAGATCCCAGCCTTTCAAAGTCTGGTGCTGTAGAAATTTGTAATTCTCTCGATTCCTTTTACCCGGTGAGGTGTAACCTCTGTGTCCGAGTATCATATAGTCACTATCATGTAAACGGCAAGACCCTGCTCCACTAATTATTTTCCCATCTTCTATGGAGACAGAGTATTGGCCTTGGTTTTTCTCGTCATACAGTTCTTCAATGTATAATTTGTACAAGAATGTTTCAGGTTTGCTTTGCCAATCGTCGGTTGACATATTAGGAGTATCAACAAACGTATTGCACCATTCTTGAACAACGGGGTAGGGTGTTAAACTATCTATTTTTTCAAACGATCTGAACATCGCGTACCTTTCCAATATTTCTTTTTTGTATTAATTTTGTTGTATAGACGACCTGCTTAACATCTTGGAAGTAATTCCATAGAGTACCCTGGGTCATCTCATATTCGTACAGAACTTTGTCTGTCAAAAAGTATTTTACGTCACTGTTATACAAATCGCAGGCAGCTATAATATCATCACAGGCTTTTATATCCTCTAGATATGAAAAGTTCATAGCTGCAAACTTACTTAAAATTAAAAATCTATTGAATGGTATCACGCTATTAATGGCTTCTCTAAGCGCACCCATAGCTACAATGTTTCTTTTGGAAGGTTCGATTGCTCCGTATTCAAAGAACAATCCATCCTCAATAATGTTTTCCCAAGTATTGACATTCCCGTCATATACCATAGGATTATGCCTTTGTCCGAGTACATCTATCTCAGGATTTTCTTCGAGTAAACCCTTAATGTGTTCGAGAGCACCAGGAGCGAGATTGTCGTCTCCGTCGATAGGAACTAGATGTGTATGTGGGCTCATGGCAAATAAATCTATGACAGAGTTCTTACCTCTGCCAGGTAAGCCGTTGCTGGACGTAATGAAGAATTCAACATTATGTTTCTCAGCAACGGCTCTAGCGATTGGGATATAATCTTCATCAAGTGTATTGCACACAACGAAGGCGTCAAAGTATTCCTGCTTTGGTCCCAAACTTTCAATGCAACGTTCTAAACGTTCGGCATCTCGGTTTGTTAATATCCCAACGAAAAGTTTCATACAGTATCTAATGCTTCCAGTAGATCCCTGTAATGAGCTACTTTTCCTAGCTCTTCTTCAATTGCTTCTGCCCAGCCAGTATGTTCTGGGATTGAAGTCTTACTGTCCATTATTACACGGACGTTCAAGGCATGACGATCCCTCGCCGCAATAAAATAATTTCTTAAGATGTCTTCCATAATCTCTTCCTGTTAAAGTGGTGCCGGCACCATGAATCGAACACGGGACCTGAGGTTTACAAAACCCCTGCTCTACCAGCTGAGCTATACCGGCGGTACTTTATATATAAAAATCTGTGAGCAGTTTTTTAGGGCCATGCTCAGGGCACCACATAACGAAAAGCGCGTCTTATTTAAAGATTGTTGCGCCTGCTGCTGTATATGCTGCAGCGATCATTGCTCGGCTTGGGGTACCGAGGCGGTAGACAGTTTTACCTGTCTTTGTGACATTCGTGTATACAGGGAAACCTGCTTCACGAAGTTCTGCCACACGGGCTCCGACTGATTTGATGCCAAACATCTTAACTGCTTGTGCTTCAGACAGAGATTGTCCGCTAGTTAGAAAGTTAAGAACTTTCTTAGTTTGAGTTGTGTTTACTGACTTAGTCATAATATATTATTCTCCAATATTTGATTTAACAACGGTTACACTTTCAGCACCCTCAACCTTCGGAGCGGTATTAACCACCCGTTGGGTTTTAGGTACATTCCTAAACACGACTTTCAAAAGAGCATCTTTTGTTTCTGCATCCGGAATATTGCTATTCTGGAGTACATACTGAGCTGCTTCCTTTTTAGTCATGGCTGACGGTAACTCCACAAAATAATGTGATGAGTTATCCTTCAACTTCTTGATGCGGGATACCATATCGTTACCGAACCGAGCCTTACAAGTCCCGTTCGACATTACGCTGTATCCTGCAAATTTAAATGTTTGGTTTGACATAATTTATCCTCTTTCTCAATTTAATATAACTATTATACTACCGTTTGTTTCTAAAGTCAAGCACTTTCTGACCAAAATGTGAAATCTTTTTAGGCGACCGCCGCTTCTTTACAAGCGAACCAGTCGCTTAGGAAGTCTTGACTCCATCCGCGATGTCCATCTTCCATAAGATACATACACTTATAGTCGATTCGCTCCTGGCTAGGGCCCATTAGGAAACTCTCGGTTTTTTCTACGATCTCTCGTCTCATATAACCGAATTCGTCATTCTTTTGGATGCGAGTACCACGGAACCTCTTAATCAGTGTGTCGTACTCGATATAGGTAGGTATCTCCCACTCTTGGATATGATCCTCGAGTTTGAAGTCAATATCGTCGATGAGATCGGAGTGAATGATGATCTCTTCCCAAGATTCGTTGCGAACCTCGATTAGTGATTCTAGCTTAGCCCAGAAGTCCTTACAGCCCGACTGCTCTACAGTCACGCCTTCCATAATGAAGGTATCGCCGCCCTTGAACTTCCAATACTGCGGACACTCGCCCTTGCCGTCCCAATCATGGGCACCATAGTTCTCACGGGTTTGTGTCTGTATGACGATTTTCATGCTCTAAACTCCAATTTCTTCAGTTTATACAAGTATTATACAGGGTATTTTACTAAATGTCAAGCATTATTTTGACTTTTTTTCACTTTTTTAGAAGTTTTTGGGTACATCTTCGGGTTTGAGTACGTTATACGGGACTAGATTGGGGGATTTGGCGCCATCTCGCCAGAAATTTCCGTTCATATGTAGGTCCATATCAGTGAGATAGTCCTCTTCATTGAATGAGTTACAGTAAGCACTAAAGTCCACAAACCAATCGTCATATTTATCCCTATAGGCCTGATAATCCACTCTATTTTGCGCTATAAGGGTACGTTTATTGCGTAACTGTATAGCATTACACTCTGCGACAACCTGGTTATAGGAGCTCTCAGGGAGGGCACAGATACGCTCTACTTCAGCCACGATAGCGTTTAATCGCTCTGCGGGGTCGTATATTGTGTCATATGTTTCGTCTATCCAAGGTGAGAATGATTCGTATCCGCATAATTTTAGCTCTTCTAGAAACCCTGGGGTAGTATGTACTAGGTGAGGAGTCTCTGCCATAATAGCTTTGTAGAACTTCTCCGTAGCGAATGAGGGTGAGAACTCGTGTACCTTGAGCTTACCCTCATTGTGCAAGTGCAGGGCGTGATTGTAGTTCTTGTAGGGTAGGTAGTGTGACTCTACGACAATGTGGAAGTCTGCTGAGGCAATTGCTCTAGGGACTATTGGCCCAAACTTACTAAGTCTGCCTGTTTTAAAGTGGCTGGTCTCGTTGATCTCATAGGGGATACCAGTGATCCAACTCTCACAAGCAGGCTTGCCATATCCCATTTCCCTAGCCATGTCCAGAAGAGTTTGAATGGGATACCTAAAGTAATTTCCATCAAAGCCAGTTTCATATGGGTTTAGATTGTGAAACGAGTATGAGAAGTGTTTGAGTAGATTCTTATCTACGAGTTTTAGGTATAGCTCGAACCTGTCCTCGTTAAAGTTTCTGCTAAGTATATTGAATTTGGTTCGTTCTGTTAATTCAGAGGTATCAACATTCTTACATCTAACCTGCAAAGGACTATATAGAACAAATTCAATGTCTGGGATATCGGAAAATATTCTTTGACAGAACTTTCTGAACATCTGATCTTTAACCACGAATACTATCTTGTTACCAGGTATCTGCCACTCTTTTATCCTGCGTCTAAAGTTTCGAACAACTAGTAGATTAAAATAGTCATCGCAGAAATTAATTAACAGTCTTACATTAGGTTTGGTTTTTAAATGGATTAGATGTGGGTCATCCAAATTATTGAAAAGATCTTCGAAAGGATAAGACCTCATTGCTTGATCTAATCTGTCAAACAATAGAACAGCGTTGTCGTCTTCTAATGCCTTGTTCCAAGGTAGAATAGGACCGTAAAGATAGATATCCTCTGTTTTAATCCTGTGGTAAAACTTTGTTGGCATAACCTATTTCCTTGTTGGGATATCGAATGGTTCGTTAGATTCTTTGTCGTACCAATATAAACTCCTATGAGGTCTATCCTCTGGTTTATAATCGGCATCACTATAGTAATAGAATAATCTAAATGTTGTCCTATGTACACCTGCAGGACATTTCAGTGGCTCTGGATATCCGTGGAATCCTCGGTTACTGTAATTCCATATTACTGCGCTATTAAATAGGCAAGGGAATTCTTTTACTTTATTTTCTTTTTGATTGTCCCAGAACTCTAATGCTCCGCCCCATTCAGGATCCCAATCGGGTGTGAGGTAAACAATTAATGACTGAGCTCTGTGTAATTTGAATTGGTCGTTCCAGTTAAAATCAGAATGTACTTGCAAGGAATCGTTGGTCCAACTTTTAGAATACCCACCACCTACAATAAACGGATCGCCTATAGATCCTTCAGTTCCGGTTATTCTATTTAACCAGTCTATACCTAATGAACTGTGCATAGAGTTTACAAATTCTGTTGCAACAGGTAAGTGTTCTAACTTATTACACTCTTGCATATGACTTCCCTTGCGATCAAAGGTAGTCCACAGATGTTCGGGCGTGTTTCTTGCCTCGGAAAACATTTTCCTTGCGATCATATCTGGAAGGAAATCGTTTAAGTAGACGTGAGGTACTGGAACTTCTGTTTGGTAATTGCTTTTGTATTGCTCAGGCGAGAACTTCTCTCTGATATATCGTATGCTTTCCAATTACTTCTTTCCTAGTGCCTGCGCCCCAAAGAATGCGGCTACAATACCTGCGACTGCTACAAAATATGTAGCTGCCATATCGCCTAAGATTTGACTTGCTGAGTCTAGGCCTATGAGGACTGCGAGAACAACAGCAAAAGGATAAAGCAACATACCACCTAGTGCGAACCACGCCATTTTACGTTGGGCATCTCGCATCGCATCTTCATCTTCTAGGCGCTTACGTTTAAACTCCATATACATTTCATGCTCTGCTTTACTGACTCTTCCGTCACCGTTGCTATCTGCTTCATGGAAAGCAGTTTTATTTTCTTCAGACATTATGCCTCCTATTTTGCATACTTGCTAATGTGTGATATTAACTCCTCTTTATTTATATCACCTACAATGTCTGCAAAAGGAATATATCCGATAGCTAACCTGGGGTCGTGGAATTGGTGAGGCATTTTGTCTGCCATTCGATGCCATGCTGGCTGAGCTACTCTCTTTAGCCAATCATTTTCCATATCTTTTGTAATAGGATCTCCCATGTGCATAAAGAATGTAGCCCTTGCCCATACTTGTGCTTGAACCTGAGAAGGTTTTATATTCCAGTCTTTTGTATTTACAATCTCTGCAAAGTGTTTACCTACATGAGCATAGGCAAGATATAGTGTTCCTAACTTTCTTTGAACTGTAAACTTTGGAAATGCTTCGGTTGGAATTCTATATGTTTTTTCTCCGTCGGTGTATCCCCATCTAGGAGGGGCACCAGTCTCTAATAATTCTATCTGATGAATGAGGTTGTTGATGTCGTCCCAAATTAATTTATCTTCATGCTTGGCAGTGTTTACTGATAAAGCAAATTGATTGTGCAAGCCATTGAAATCAACCTCGTCTCGATTAAAATTAAAATGTGCTGCCTTATCCCACAAATCGTTTAGAAGTTTTTCTTTATCTCGTTCTAACCAAAAATATTCCCTAGAATATTTAACTTCTTGTTCTAAGAACCGTGCGTGATTTTGTGAGAATTCGTCTGCGTGTACAACAAAGTCTAAATCGTTAAAACTTAATATCATCATATCCACCCTTAAATTTATTTGAGGCACCATACTGTGGAGTCTGTTCAGCACCCGAGTCTTGTAAGTCGGCTTGCGGATTTTCTAAATCAAACAATTTCATTCTCGCTCTATCTACACCAACCATAAATCTTTTGTTCTTAGTAGGATCAGCATAACGATTCTTCAACTGTTTAACCATCAATTGTCCTAACTGTTCTATCTCTTCTGTACTTATAAGAGCAAACATCAAGTCTGCTGTAGCAGGCAAACCAAATGATTCTGAGGTATCCGTCAATTCAACGTCACTGTTTCCATAACCACCTCGAGTTGTCTGTGTCGCTGACATAATAGGAATATCAAACTCTACTGCCAAGCCACGTAGCTCTTCTGCAATACTCTTAATAATTGTATAGCTGTTCGCGGCATTGCCAGGACGGAATCGAGAACTACCACAAATGTTTAGATAGTCAATAAAGATAATGTCAGGAGCAAAGTTACGCTTGAGTCTAAGTTCATTCAACAATGCTTTAAAATGTCCGGCGTGTGCTGATGCTGTAGGATATTCTTTAACAATTAACTTACCATTAATCTTTTTATTAATTTTAGAAATCCTATCGTCGAACATACTCTTAGGCATATCCTTCAAATCCTGAATAGGAATGTTCATTAAGTTCGCATCAATACGTTCTGCAATTCTTTCCTCGGACATTTCAAGTGTAATGTACAAAACATTTTTGCCTGTGCTAATAGCGCCTGCTGCCATATGACACATAAACAAAGACTTACCTACACCTGTACCTGCAAGTGCTATGTTCAATGTTTTATTTGCTAGTCCGCCTTCAGTAATCTTGTTAAACATATCCAAGTCAAAGGGCATCTTCTCTTCTAGTCTGTGATAAAATTCAAAACGCTGATCTGCGTTCTCAATATAATCGTGTCCTACGTTATTGTCGAACCCAACTGCAAGAGCGTCTGACAATATACTAGGTAATGCATCTGTACTGTACTGCTGATTCTTACCATCAATAATCTGAATCGAATCCATAATAGCATTGTAGAGTGCCTTGTCCTTACAGAATTTTTCTGTTTCTTCAACCAACCATTTAGTATCTAGTTCTTTATCCTCTACATTGTTGAGGAACTCATTTATCTCTTTGTCCTCAATCTCAGACACACGTCTATCATCTTGACAGGCAATAACGATTGCCTCTTTACTAGGGCAAGCATTATACTTCTCAGCATACTCCCAAATTTTAAGATAGATTGTACGTTCTGCAGAGTCGTTGAAATATTCACTTTTCAAAAAAGGAATAACTTTCCTAAGATATTCCTCATCATAAAATAATTTTGTAAGTATAATTCTTTCGACTCTGTTTTCCATCAGCTAAGTTCCAAGTTGTAAACGAATAAACCGTCTCGGTTAAAGTAGTTATCCATTGTGAATAAAATAGCATTATATATTACTTCAGGATCAAATGCAACATCTTTTAGTCCTGTTTGGTTAAGTGTTCTACCGGCTTTAATAGGACCAAACTTAATATTGCATATTTGTTTATCTAGGCAAAAATTGTTAACGTTGCCTTTAGTTCTTCGGTATTCTCTTTCATCGTCGTCTAAGAATATATTTTTAGTTGCCAACAACTCGTCAGAATATTGATCGATTGTTCCACCTATGTTAATTAACATTACCCTGTCATTACCTGTAGGCCACATCTTAAGAGTATGCCAGTCTGAATAATGGTTGCCATACAAGTCCATTAACATATGCATCTGGGCATCGTCCCATGCCGAAAAGTTATAAGCGTTGTTAATTATAACATCACAATCTTTAGACTTTTCTACAATAGACTGCCTGTCTTCTGCATTTGAAATATCGTATCCTAGACTTTTAGAGAATCCAATAACATCGTTACCTAACTCCTGTAAGTTTTCAAATACAAGTTTACCAAGTCCTTGTGTATGTCCAATGACTGCTATCTTTTTACCCGTGATCATATATAATCTCCTTAATTTTTATTTCGTTGGGTCTCATCTGACGGTGAGGAACATCAACTCCTGTATTAAATCCTAAGCAGACTCGGCATGCTTGGATATTTGTTTCCGACTCCATCATATTTTTAATCAATTCACCTGTGTTTTCTTGGTGAAGTGGAATTGCATCTTTGCTAAAATCAAAAGGAGGTTCTATTCCGCTCTGTTCATATAACTTTGCCTTAACATAAGTCATTGGACATCTGTAAAAGTGTCCGCCGTATATTGCAATTGCGCTATCCTTCAACCAACATTTTTTCCAAATGTCTAAGGCTTCCTCTTCTGTATTTAATGTGTCTTTATGGTGCATCACTTTGAAATGCCCATTTACAATGTTAACCTCAGAACCCTTTGCTACAATATCTCTTTGGTATCCTATTAGGGTTTTAACAACTTCCATGTCTGTTAAAACTCTAAGCTGTAGTTTAGGATATATTTTTTGATACCCTTCAATCTTTTTAATTATTTTATCATAGTTTATATTTGTATCTCGGTATATGCTGAGATTAATTGAATCTAAATTTTTCCAAAATTCTTCAGGCTGAGACAAAAGGTTTATACCATTAGTAATGATACAGTTCATTTTAGCTAGGCCAATCTCTTTAGGGTATTTTAAAAACTCGATAATCTCTGGGTGTAGTGTACACTCGCCACCTGTGAACCTGGCTACGTCTATTTCATAATACTTATTTAGAGCATCGCAATCCTTTTTAAATTGTTCTAAAGATTCAAACTCTGGTTTTAGATATGGACTTGCCATAGAACAATTGAGACACTTCAGGTTGCAATGCAATACTGGGTACATTTCAATATAGGTCTTTTTATACTTCAATTACATATTCCATATAATATCCTTAACGAACGTCTTCTGCTATAAATTCTTCACGAACTACTTCCACACAAACTTCACAAAGATATAACTCTTCGACGTCTGTGTGAAAGCATAATGCTCGATCTCCTTCCCAAATAGGAACTGAACAGCGATCGCAGGTGCCTTTAGACTTCTTCGTAGACTTGTTGAATATCTTCTGCAGAAATTTCATCTTGCATTATACCTGCTTCGCTTGAAATAATATACCTGTTTTCAATCCACTTAATAAAAGTAGGATCTGATAATACTGGCAACCAGAACTCTTTAGTGTAAGTATCTTTAGATCTATATTTGCCTTCGATAACTTCACCTGTAGTCATATCCACTTTCTGATACCAGCCGTTGCTAGGCTTGATAACGTGTCCTGATTCTATTGCCATGTCAATTAGGCCTGACCACTTGCTAATACCACCTTCAAAGGATACTTCAACAGGGATCTTAGACTTCTCTCTAACAAACCTAGACTTCTCGACATTAATTACAAAGTCATAACCTGATACATCTGATCCTGTTTTCTGCTGACGTCTGCCAATGATAAAGATATTGTCTGCGGAGTAATACACACCTGTTCCACCTGATACGATGTCTTTAGGGAACAAACCAATCTCTTTATAAGTGTGGTTAATAACTACTGCTGGAATATCTTTAATTGTAAAGTGAGGAGTAACCATACGGAACAAGGACTTCATTTGTTTTGCCCTTGTCATATCAGCTACACTCTTTCCATCTAGTGCGTCATCTACTTCTTTCTTTGACGCTAAGTTACCAATGGAATCTACAATAATCATAACATGATCGCCACGTTCAATACCATTCAACTGTTGCATAAAGTCATGCTTCAATTGTTCAACATCAGTAATAGGAGTATGAACTACTCTGTCTGTATCAATACCAAATGTTTCAAAGTATGCCTGAGGTGCACCAAATTCTGAATCGTAAAAAAGAATAACGCCATCATCATATTTGTTTAGATAGGACTTAGCCAACAACATAGCAAACGCTGTTTTAAAGTGTTTACTAGGGCCTGCGAATACTGTTAGTCCGGGAGTTAATCCACCGTCTAACCTACCGCTTAGTGCCACGTTTAACGCAGGCACCGAAGTCTGAATTAAATCCTTTTTGCCAAAGAATTTAGAGTTTGTTAACTGCGACGTTTCCTTAATCGTCGAGTTTTTTTGTAGCTTGTCTAGTAAGCTCATAATTACACCTCCTAATAGTGTTTTGTTCAAGTGCAGTTTCTAATATATTATATGTATTGTAACACATACTTGCCATATGTGTCAAGTCCTTAGGGAAACAAGTTCCCCCAAAACCAGGCATTCCATCAGGACCAGGTGCCTGCCAATGAGTACCACCCGTCCAAGGATCAAGTTGTAATAGTTTTTCTATTTCTTTGTAGTCAATTTCCATGCGATCACACATTTCTTTGTATTCATTCGCAAGTGCTACCCTCATTGCTAGTGCTGAGTTTCTTGCTAACTTAAAAAAGCTAGCCTCCTTCGGTGTCAACATTGTTACAATTTTCAGCAAGTCAAACATTGAAACAAACTCGTACATTTTGTTCACATTATATGAACCACCAACACAACCAATAATAAAGGGCAATGTGGTGCTATCTACATCTTCTTTCCAGGATCGTTCACGTAGAAACTCTGGCATGATGATTGCACCTTCAAACAAATCAACTTGATCGGGTCCTATAGTAGAGCGAATGATAATATCACCTGTGTTCTTTTCTTTATATTCATTGAACACCTGTTGTAATAGTGAAATGTCTAATTCTCTGCCTTTATTTGGTGTAGGTACACAAAGGAAAGTATAATCAAAATCCGTTTCCTCACATAGCATACCTAAGGCAGGATCTTGAATGAAAATATTTTCTTTATCTACAACCCTTTGTAGCAAGTACTCTGTTGCCTTTCCTACAAAACCATAACCTACAATTAAAAATCTCATGCGAATAAATCCTCTAATGATGCTTGTTCTTCTGTGTTCCAGCCCAATGACTTTACAATTGTGTCCATTGGCTCTAGGAATGCTTTGGAGAACATCAAGTCATAATCAACATACTTGTGAACGTCAAACTCTGGAGGCAATTTTGTTACAAATGCTATAGTGTTTTCTCTAATGGTATTCGGTTCCTTTAGATATAAAAATTTAATCTTGTCCCCTTCTTGTATCTCCTCATATTTAGAAGTTACATTTTTCTGAGCAAGATGATAATTATATAGTAGAGCACCTCGAACGTGCATCGGTGTGCCCTTAGAATAAATATCAGATACGCTACGATACTTTGCTAAGTTGTTACACCCACGTGGAAATGCTATCTCCTCGGGAGTTAAAGTATTAAAATGTTTCTTAGCGTTCTCAATAAAACTCTGTACTGTCTTTTCGTCTGAGTTCAAGCACAACCTAACTGCCTCTTTCAAACTATCTCGAACAGGAGCAGGAGTAGATGAGCGAACAATCTCAAGTCCCATAACCTTCAAGTCGGGTGGGTCATACCTAACACCCTCGTTGTCGTAAACATTCATAGCGTATCGCTTCTTCGCAATCCAAACACACTTGTCTGCAATTGCCTCACGTTTAAAGAATATCTTTTGTTCGAAGGCATTTGTATACTTAGCAAGTTTATCCATTGCCCTAGCGATACAAGGTTCAATCTGATCTGTACCAACTTTATCTAGAATGTCTACAATTTTATCTTTAGGCTTATCTGCATAGTACATCTCAACCAATTTGTTTAGAGTAATGTAACAGGAGTCTGTATCAGAATAAAAACTGTACGTCACTTCGCCATTAGTACCACACACCTTGTTCAAGAACACGTCTAGTGCCTTAGCAGTATCCTGAATAATGTATTGTCCGGATAATGTAATACCTTCTGCAATCCTATCATCATAGTATCTAAAGTATTCGTTAGCCATGGCACCATAAAGACTGTTTAACTGAATCTTTCTAGCCATCTGAAAATTATTGTATTTAGCAATCTCTGCTTTGTAAACATCTGCACCTGTGTCTTGATACTTCTGTTTTGCCTGAAGCATAAGTTTTTTATACTTTTGCCTATCATCAAAAAACTTCTGTACAATCTCAGGAAAGTATCCTTTTTTATCTCGGGTAAAACAATACCCATTAGAAGCCATTGCGTAGTTTTTATCTTTGAGTTTGTCTAAGTCATATCCTTTAGTTAACAAGTCCTTAACCTGTACGTCAAATGTATAACCATCTACGATTGTCTCAGGAGACATATTGTACTGCATAATAATCGAAGGGTACAGTGACGTCGCATCAAAAGAGGCAACCCATTCATAAGAACCAGGAACAGGCTCTTGTACATAAGCACCAGCAATGTTCCTTGCTGGACGTTTGCCTCGAGAATTAATTATAACATTCTGATCGTGTAGGTGATTATACAACAAACAGTCCCACAATTTTACAGGAGAGAATACGTCTTGGTAATTACACTTGGCATCGTATGCCATTGTCATACAAAGTTCAATCAACTTCATCTTGTTTTCTAATTCGTCTACAAGAACAGTATCAATAATATTATATTCAACAAATAAGTTCCAGTCATTCTCATAGAACTGTTGGAATGTATCGTGTGGATTTTCTAGTTTCTTATGACCTAGTTCTGTTTGTGCAATGAAGTCTAGTTTGTAGGATTCCCTAGTAATGTAAGTGAACTTCCTGTACAAGTCTAAGTAGTCTAATTGAGCCAGGCCTGTAATATCATATTTAGGAATCTCACGTCCAAAGGAATTAATAGTTTTCTTAGCAACTAACTGAAAGGGACTAAATGCTTTCTTCTGTTCGTCGCCTAGTGTACGTTCAACCCTAGCAACAAGATAAGGAATATCGAACATCTCACTATTCCAACCTGTAATTACATCAGGGCAATTAACTTGCCACCAATTTAAGAAGTTGTTAAGTAAGGCGCGTTCATCAGAACAGTTCACGTAATCAACGTTTAGATGTTCTGTATGCTCTGTAGGAGTATAGGAACCTGTGCCAAATGTTGTTATTGCTTTTGTTCTAGAATTTTGTAAGGTGATTAGAAGGACACGTTCAATAGGATTGTTTACATCTGGAAACCCATTCTCAGAAGTTGTCTCAATATCTATAGAATATATTTCAACATTTTCTGAATCCCATTCTACTGTGCCGGGATATTTTTCTGTGAGGTATTGATAACCCCACTGATCTTGTCCGAAGATAGGAAAGTTTGCTACGTCTTTGTAGCGATTAACAAACTCTGTTGCTTCCTTATTTGTCTCGAACTTAATAGGAGAAACTGCTTCTCCAAACATACTTTTATATTCACTAGGCTTGTCAGACTTGACAAACATCGTAGGCTTAAAGTCGTGCCTTGCTGTAAAGCGTTGTCCATTTTTAACACCTCGGACAAGGATTTTGTTGCCGTAATGCTTGGCATAAGTGTAAAAGTTCATAGAGACTCCCATTCAAGTTAAACATATTATATTATAAGACTATGGAAAAGTCAAGAACTATTTTGCCAAAAACTCCTTAACAAGAGCTCTATTGGCTATATGTTTTTCGGCAATTAGTTCTTTAGATTGCCCTGTGTATTCAACGGCATGATGATCTCTAACAAGCATAGTGTTTAGACTGTTTTGTCTATCTTCAACCCTATCATATATGATGAAGTCCCCGAGAACTCTACCAAATTTCCCTGACTTGTCTTTATGAGTTCGTAGGATAGCCCCATTGGACAGTGCCGCCTTGACATACTCCTTTGCCAATATTCCGTACTTTTTTTCATCGAGATCACGGGTTCTACTTTCCGGGGTGTCGACGCCGTATAGCCTAACCCTTTCATTACGGATCCATACACCGAATCCCAAGTCGATATCCACATCTACGGTGTCTCCATCTACTACTCTTCGGATGTCACATTTATATTCGTACATGACTACCCCTTGAGTATTTTTTGTTCTTTAGTAATGATGCCTGCGTGTTTAGGCATATTGTGAATTCTTCGATATTCAGCCTCGAGCTCGTCTTCAGGATCATATACTGAGACAATATGAGAAGGCATCACGGGAACCTGCTTGTCTTTAGCGAAGGGTGCGTAAGGAGCTAATCCAATACCAAATTCGTCAGGGTTATTTTCTTTTGGCATCATCATAATGAGAGCCGGTTTGTTCATTGTAATTAGCTTACTGCCATTGTATTCAACTTCACTGACATCACTAATAACATCTTCGCCTGAACTTAGCTTAATGATTTGTATATTAGACATAATTTATTCCTTAATAATATAATTAGTGGCTGAGGGGGGAGACCCCCCTCAACCGTTTTGTTACGAGTTATTTAATTTTAATTTCCTGAGGTTTTTTCTCATCAGGAATAACTCTTTTTAGTTCAATCACCAGCATACCATTAGTAAACTCGCCACCTACTACCTTAACTTCTTCTGCCAAGGCAAAAGTTCTTGTAAAGTTTCTCGCACCAATGCCCTTGTGAAAGTATTCTTTCTCATCAGGACCTCTGTCCTGAATACCTTGGATAACTAGTTTGTTACCTTTAGGAACAAGATTGACATTAAATTCTTCTTTACGGAAACCGGCTGCTGCGATTTCAATTGAGAACTTGTCTTCTTCTGGGTGGTTAATAATGTTATAGGGAGGATAGTTATTAGCAATCTCTGAAACGTTCTTCAGGTTTTCTAATACCCCATCGAAGCCTATTGTAAATGGACTAATTCTATTAAAAATCTCGTCCACGTGTGATGTGTTGAATTTATATTCTGCTACCATATTTTTCTCCTTAAATTAAGCAAGTTAAAATTCGGATACCCTTACGGCGTACCCGTTACTATTTATACAGTTTCTTCCTCTGCCTCAGATTTTTCTGCTGGTTTTGGATAAGTTGTATCTCGGTACCACACATTAGCCGCCCACTTCTCTCCCATGCCTACAGGCTCTCCACCATGTAATGCTAATGGATGCTGAATTTTTGTGCCTGGGAATACTGTGCTGAAAATAACTAGCCTGCCTTTCATAGCATCTACTCTTTTATGTAGTGCAGGAAAAGATGTGCCACCACCAGATATGGGTGTGTTCAAATATAACAGAGCAGTCATAACTCTTTGTGAGCCCTGTTTCTCTACTTCCTCTGGTTGGAATGTGTCGTGGTGTGGTTTATATTCTTGAGTAGCGCCATAGTTAATAACCTGTATGGCTTCTGCTTGAGTTGTGCTAATGAGTAGCTTACTTTCAAGTCTTTTGTATACGTTATTTACAAAATCACTAGAGCCCCGATGCAACCAAGCATTAGAGCTAGTTCGGTGTTCTGAAACGTGGGAATTATCAGACGATCCTACTTTGGATCTATCTAAACTATCTTTGGATAACTCTATAATCTTATCACATTCATAATTAGATAAAAAGTCATCCTCATAATATAAAAGAGGATTCAAATTCAATAGCATAATTTTTAGTTATCGCTTTTTCCCAATGTTGTATTTAGGAACTAGGTTCCAGTCGTTCTTTTCTTTAAAAGATATAATCTTAATCTGCGACAGAGGTGCAAGATCTTCTTCTGTAAGTGGCTGAATGATTGTTACCAATCCCCAATCTGATAGAAGTTTTGTAATGCTGTTTCGTCTCTGTAGATCGTTCTCTGTTAAGTCCGCTTCTTTTCCGTCTAGTGCAAAAAGCTCTTTGAAGTGGGTAATAAAGTATCTACCTTGCTTATGTAAAATATGGCAAGACTGATATAAAATATTTTCTTTACGAGAAGCAACGCCGATTCGTGAAAGTGTCTCACGAACTTTTAGAAAATCGTCTGGTTGACTTAAAAGGATTTCCATAGGTTTATATCCTGGGAAATCGATGTCAAAAAAATTGTCGTCGTTCATTTCGCATTTGCCTGTAATAATGTATCCATAACATATTGTGGATAAACTTATTTATACTTTTCCACCTTTAGACGATATGTTGTATTCTTTGATACTTTCTATGTCTTCAGGAGATAAGATGCGAAGTGCTTCTTTTGCTTTGTTGTAACTATATTTAAAAAAGGTTTGGATTGCCTGCAGGTTTTCTTCTTCTGCTTTAATCCATTTGTTGTATCTCTTAGATTTGCGGATAACTCCCTTGAGGAATTCATACTGCATTTTATTATCTGTATGAGGACGACAATTCATTTCGTTAGCGGCGATTGCTGTATCGGCACCGAAGCCTAGCGACCTGTTAACGATAAATGCGTTGTACTGATTCTCGGACCAGTCATCTACAATCAAGTTGTCTTTGTTAAATGTAATACTGTTCGAAAAATCAAAAGGAGATATCTTTGCTAACTTCTCAACAAACTTATTCTCGTCAATTGATTCTACGGGCGGGCCTAGTTCTTCTAAAAAACTCATAATATAAATTTACCTTCAATTCCAAATGATCCTTGTGGATCTCTTTATAACAAATATGGCAATGATCTCTTGTTGCACTACTTCAAGGACTCTGTTGTCATCATAAGCGTGTGTCCAAGAATAAAGACCGTTTTTGTGTTCTAGGTCCTTAACCCACAATTCGTGAGTATAACCGTTCCTGTATACCAACCGTATCTTTTCTAATTCCTCGGTGTGGGGGAATTTAATTTTAAAATGAAGCATATAACCTCTCTGCTTTATTTATAATCAAATGCAATACGATGTAGCACTCGGTTTTCCATTCCTTCAAAATCCCATCGCTTGTGTATACTTAACCATTGCTCACTGATAACAACATCACCATCTTGCCAATCATGATGATATGCAAACTCAGGTTGAAGTACGTGCTCTTTCAGTCTTGACATTATACTATTAAATTCGTCCTGTGTCTTGCCTACCATGCCGAAGATTTGCAAAAACGGGAAATACAATCCAGTGATACCGGCATCATTTGTATGCACCAACTTGAACGGCTTGTCGGTTGCATGATGCTCAACAAAGAAACTACTATCGCTATAAGAACCTTTCTTGTAGCCTAGTGTTATCTCAATGTCTTGTATCTCTTCTTTCAAATCGTCAGGCAGTTCTCTGTATGCGTGTGCCATATCAATCCAGCTGGTTCTACTTCCTTCTGAACCTTTCACTGAGTACAGCCAAATGAGAGGGCTCCTATCAGGGTTAGATGCTTGGTTGGCATGCCAATCCAATGAAGAAGTATGTCCGAACAAGCCTTCTTCGCCGTGTTCATTCTTTTCGCCCGTAACTCTAAGGATGTGATCACCTATAGCAATGTGCTTTGTTCTTTCATGCTTCAGATACTGGCACTTTCCTATCGACTGACAAAACTCTATCTCTTCTTCCTGGGTCAAATTCTGATTGCGAATTACGACTACAAGATCGTTAAGAAGAGCGTCCTTGATACCTTGAACATCAGTTAAATCGTGAAACTCTTTCATTATTTAAATTCTACATTTGCCATGATTTCTGTTAAGCAGGCTGTGAGATTAATCTCTTGGTCTGCTACAAACGCCGCCTTGTACTGATAGTCTGCAATGAGCAAAACCATTTGAGGAACGGATTTAATCTCAGGAAGTAATGAGTCAAAGATGTAACGGAAAATTCCTTGTGGATCTGTGTCCACATTGTTAGCAACCCACTGTCGCATCTTCTTCCAATCTTTGCCACGTAAAGAGTTAATCAACTCCTTAGTGTTTACTTCTGCAATGTTGCTGAGGATACCTTCGTCGATTATACCTGCCACAGAGTATCGCTGTAGTTCATTAATAACACGGCGATAGTCTGGGAAGTATTTAATTAGAAGTTCTGCTAAGACGTTTTCCTTAAACTCTACACCCTCATTGTTTAGGATAACTTTCATACGATCCATGAACTTTGCTGCTAGCTTTGGTTTGTTACCATTGCCAGTTTTAAATTCAATAACCGTTGTCCTAGAATGTAAGGGAGAGATAATTCGGTTCTTGTAGTTACAAGTAAAAATGAACCTACAATTCTCAGAGAATGTTTCAATAAAAGCACGTAAGGCAGGCTGTACTGAATCTTTATTCAAGTAGTCTGCTTCGTCAATTATTACTACCTTAGTCTTACCCTCGAAACTAACTGCACTCGCGAACTGTTTAATTTTAGTCCTAAGTGTATCAATCTGACGACCCTCGTCCGAACCATTAATAATAATGTAGTCCGCACCAAGTTCTTCACACAGGGCTCTAGCTACTGTAGTCTTACCTGTACCTGCTGTTCCGCATAGTAACAGGTTAGGAACTTCTCCTTGTTTTAAGAACTGCGAAAAAGTATTTTTTGTGTCCTCGGGGAGAACACATTCTTCAATTGTTCTCGGACGATACTTTTCCACCCATAAGAATTTTTCTTGCACATTTTCCATAACTCACCTTAACCATAATATAATAAATAATTTAAGAACCGAAACGTTCTTTAATATCGGCGCTGTCATCTAAGACTAGATCGATATGTTTTCCCTCAGGCTCTACTGTGGCTTCGTCGTCGCCTGTGATAAAGTCATCGCCTCTGAGGAAGGCCAACACATTTTCAGGGGTAGAGATTTCATAAGGATCGTCGGCTGTATTGTGTCCGAATCCTTTCTCAATAAACCCTTGTTCAATCTCGCCATCGTTTACAACCATAGCGTATCTCCAAGAGCGTAGTCCAAATGTTACATGATCCTTTGCTACAGACATACCTAGACGATTAGTAAAAGCTACAGAACCATCTGGAATTGCCTTAACATTTTTAATGTCTAGACTTTCGAACCATGCGTTCATTACGAACGAATCATTTACAGATAAGCAATAAACTTCATCAATGCCATTCTCAATGAACTCGTTATAACGAAGATCAAACCCTGGGAGTTGGAAGTTAGAACACGTAGGAGTAAAGGCACCTGGCAATGCGAATAAAACTACTCGCTTGCCTGAAAATACATCTTCACTCCTCAGAGTTTGCCATTCATTGTCAACTCTAGTTTGCCATTCAACGGTAGGAACTGCGGATGAGAAAAACATTATTCGTCACCTTCTTCAAATGGATCTAATTCGCCTTTAAGGATTTTCCTCATCATAGATAATGCGGCGCCGTCTCTGTTAAAAATGTATTCAACATTCTCGCCATTTTTATCTACTTCAAGAATCCACCCGTTTGAGGCCTGCCTTAAAACAAAAGTCATTTTGTCGTTTTCCATAATATACTCCTATATTAGATCTCTGAAGAACGTTCCAAAGCCAACCAGTATTTTAAATCGCTACTAGTGGATTGAAGGAACATGAATTTCTTCTGAGATAATGTTACTTTATAGGCTCCAGGGACAACTTTCAAGTTCTCAATCTGTAGTCTACAATCAAATTCGACGCCGGCGTCTCCAATAACTTGCTTGAAGCTATTCGATTTAGGAGTGCTAGGGTCGCCTACAGTAAGTGTTACCTTACCATCTTTCGCTACAACCGAGAGCATAGGCGCTCCAGTAATTGCGGCTGCTTTCATAATCATACCCAAGTCATCTGCAGACAAGTCGAAACTGTAGAAGTCGTCTACTTCAATTTGTTTATCAGGGGCGGATACAATAATGTTAGGGTCTGCATAAAAGTATTCAAACTTTGAGCTACCCTTAGATACTGTAATGGATTCGTCTCCAAAAGATACTTCTTGATCTTCCATGAGAGTTAAGAGAGCCAACAATCCATTTAGATCATAGATTGCAAACTCTTTGTCAAAAGTTTCTGATACTTCTGCCCGAGCAAAGATGTTCTTTCCAGTACTGATAGTAGAAAGAACATTTCCTTGTCGAACTAAAATATTAGAATTGACGGTTGCGAAATTCTTGAGAACGTCAAGAGTTGATTTCGATATTTTCATAATATACTCCAATTGTTTTATGTCCGTGTATTATACGGACTTTCATGATAAATGTCAAGTACGAGTTGTACCGTTTTAATTAGGGTGTGTGCTCTACACCGTTCACAAAAATTTCAATAGTGACACCGTCAGATTCGCCACGCTGTTTAATGTCTTGTAAAATTTCTTTACCGCCATTTGCCTCAATAGCAGCCAGGTATGTTTGAAAAGTTTCCTGATTTTCTGCGGTGAGGACTGCTTCTGCAACGGTTCCGTCTACATTCACATTGTAAGTTAGATCAATTCCGTGCGTTGTCATTAGGGAGCGTCTTTCGATATCCCAATCCGCTTGTTCAGCCGTAGCGGTTGGAAAGTCAACCAATACAGTAGGGCGGGTATATTTGTAGGTTACTACATGAGCCATTTTTAATCTCCGATTAGGTTATAAATTACTTAATACCACTATTTATAAGATTTTTCTTATTGACTTCATGAACATGGAGTGCAATTATACCGTAGTGGATAACCTTCAACAAGTCCTTTCGCCAATCTGCTTCGGTTCCTTTATTGCCGTACCGTTGGGCATACTTTAAGACATTTCCAATACAAAAACCCTCACCGTGTCCGCCATCAATGATGAACTCGGTTGCTTGATATTTGTTTTGTGAATAATGCTGACTATAAGTCGCATCAATATAGTCTTTGATTTCTTTAAGGGCTTCTCCCTCGTTGTATTTATACTGCGGCTGCTTCATCTTTTAACCTCAAATAAGTCATTAATATGTATTGGTCCTCGTCCGCGGGGGCAATACTGTATTCATAAAGCCAAGCGTAAGGGAATACCGTTAGATACCCCTGTACCTGCTGTGTCTCTATGCCTGCGTGTTCAAATTTTATATTACCACCTGAGACAGTGTTTAGATGATACATCATTGCTAAGCGTCTCTTAGGGGTTCCATAATTATCAAAGAATACTTTAGCACCCTCTCCCTTTGGTATTTTAGTTACCACCACGTGCTCAATCTCAGAACTTTTAAGCCTAAGAGAATTGACTACATACTGTGGTACTAGTGCCGAATAGGACCCAACAGAGGAGAGTATAGGGGCGCTAAGATTTGTCCTAAATTCACTATCCACATCTGAGAACAATAAGCACCCATTATGTGAATGATGATTTTGAGGATTCTCTTCCATTAACTTAATGGTCTCCCGGCACAAATCGTCCGGGAGACCTTCGTCAAAGTATTTGATGTAATTAGAAAGTAACATCTTCACCTGCATCAACTACTTCTTCCGTCGCTACTTCTTCAGTAACTTCGGGTTGTGCCGAAGGGTCGACCTTTGAGTACAAGTCAACAAACGCTGCCTTTGTATCTTCATCGAACCTGTTGACACATAACTGTACAGCCTTGAGCTTATCACCGAACATCGCGAATGCGTTAACAATGTGTTCAAGCCTACGTGTGCTAACCAACTCGTCAATGGCGCCTTCGAAGTAAGTCTTACGAATGACCTCGGACCATGTTACTAGGTGAGTAGCAAACTCTTCGTCTGTACAATTTGCTTTAGCCATTTTGTTGAGAACAATCTTTTTCTCAGTGGCTGCTGTAGGGTATTCCTGCTCTACGGTAATTGCGAATCTCTCCAGGAACGCCTCGTCCAAAAGTTGGGCGCTGATGAACTTTCCGTCATCTGAGCCTTTGCCTTTTGTATTAGCCGTTGCCACAACCGTGAACCCGGGAGCAGGAATAACAGTCTCGCCGTTCTTCTTGTTAAAGTAAGATTTGCCTTCAAGTATGGCCTGGAGGCACATGAGCTTGTTGGATCCTCTGTCTACTTCATCAAGGATAAGTACCGCGCCACGTTTCATGGCGGTGAGGACCGGTCCTTCTCTATAAACGACGTTACCGTCAACTAGTGTATTTCCACCGATCAAATCGTCTTCGTCGGTTTCAATACTAATATTTACACGAATCGCCTCACGGTTTAGATTCGCACATACTTGTTCAACCATCGTAGTCTTACCATTACCTGATAATCCTGAGATGAATATTGGATAGAACATTGGAGACTGAAGAACTTTCTTCAAATCTCGATAGAAACCAAAGGGCACAAACGTGCTGTCTTTGGCTGGGATTAAATTTTCTATATCCACGTTTAACTTTGCCTGTGTTAGGACCTTGGCTTCAGGAGTCTCGACTACCATCACTGGAGTCTTTGGAACTACCTGCATCTGAGTCTTTTGGATTGGCGCCATGCTTCCTTGAAACATATTTGCCAAATTGTAAAGTCCTCGAGACACTTTCCAATCGTCTTTGTTAACAATCCAGGACGGAAAGGGTTGTCCTAGTTCTTCGGCAGTCTTTAGGATATCAATCCTTTTGAACTGTCCGTTTTGAGTATCCTTTTCTTTCAATGCCGATACCAACTGCTCTCGTTCTAATGTCATCATAATATAGTCCTCACTATTTTTAAGTTGTTTTTTCATTTTATACAAGTATTATACAGCCTATTTTTCTAAAAGTCAAGCAAAAAACGCACTTTTTTTCACTTTTTTTCAACTCTTTTGCCGTATAATATCAATAACTTAGGCCCTTACCTAACATTCCACCCGTTTTATCTTCCGGATATTCTGTCGCAAAATCTAATTGCTCTACCAAACGTTCGTATACCTTAATCTCAGGACGCAAGTAACGGAACAAATCTAGTCTATAATTAGGGTATTCTAGAGCCTCTTCAACTGCTGCTAGAACTTTAGGATCACTTGCGTTTATTGTTTCAACTTGTGAATAACCCAGCTGGGTTAATAGTGTGTTCATTTGTTTTAAGTGAACTATCTTACAATTCTCAGGAACTACAAACCTATCTAGCCAGTTTGCGGTATGTACATCTCGCAATCCCCAATTATTAGAATTATTATGATTGACCTGATTCCTAATGTAATGATCCCAAAAGGAAGGGTCTCTTAAGATCGGCATGGTGACGAGTTGGTTATGCAACTCTAGGTTACGGAACTTCTTTTTTTCCTGTGGGCCCAACATTAACCTCGAGACAGAGTATGTCCTATTTGATATTAAGCCACTAACATACCTTTCATAAGGGTGTCGGATAAGCATCCACTTCTGTTTCTTACCAGACTCTAAATCTAAGTAAGAACCAGATTTTAAACCCTTGATAGATCTTAAGGTTGATGTCCCTACTTTTGGAGCAGAGATTATGACATTATTTTTATCGTTAAAAATATCCATCGGTTTTGGAATCATGCTACCATATCCATAAACTTGCTTAGGAACACTCGCTTCTGAACCTTACCTGAGTTGAACTTCTTAAAGCCTCGGAGTAGGTCGCCCTTCTTGCTAGAGTTAACTTCTAGGACATCTTCATCAATACCTAACTTCTTACCGTTAACTAGGAAACGAGCATCGTAGCCTACCTGATCTTGAATCATCAAGACACCATCTCGTCTAAAGGTTTTCATGTATTGTCCATCTTCAAAGGAGCACCAGCTAAAATCGCTATTGTATTGTTGGGTTGATTCAAACTCGTAGTTTACATTTCGAGTTGAGCTACCTTGCATTAAGTAGTAATTGATCGCTGAGGATCCTGTAGTCAACTTGAACATTTCAACTAGGAGAAGAGTGTTATAATTTCTATCTCTGCCTCGAATGTTTTTGCCGCCACCAACAATCAATTGCTTGTGTCGTAATACGGCTTTCTCATTGTGGAGTAAACCTTTACTCCAAATGCGCTCATCGTCAAACGTTGATTGCTCCCAAATCTCCACGTTATCTGTGGCTCCACCATCAGTTAGGAACAGTGTATTCATTATCTCTACATTGTTAGCCTTGCGGAAGTCTTTCACAATCTGCATTGCCATTATCAAAGTATGGTTGAGATTAGTTCCACCTAGTTGATAGTTTCTGTTCTCAACCTGCCACCATTCGTTTTCATAACGGTTTCTTGATGAACGTATGTTAAAGTATTCTGCATAACATAACAAGTGCTTCATCGCAGATTCAGTCTGAGTCTTATTCCATGAACCTGAGAACAAATGACGGAGCATCATGTCTTCTTTTTGTAGGGCAACTTGTCCTGGAATCCTTTGAGATTCTACGGCGCCATATTCGTTGCCAGTTGTAAAGCCATAAACCTCAAACGGAATATTGACTTTCTTACAAAACAACACCTGAGTCAACAGCTGTTCAATTGTGCCTGCCATGTTACCAGACATACTGCCTGACATATCAATAAACATACACATACCGTGGTTTTTACCGTTGGGCACAACCGTTGTCTGTTTGAAGAGATCTTCTGTTATCTTGTAAGCCCAAAGCTTGTCCTCGTTCAACTTACCTGTTTTAGAAATCTTTGCCTTAGACATCTGTGTTGCTTTACGCTTCATCTCGAATTGCTGAACCATATGATTAACAACCGAGTTATTTTTTGCCTTGAATGTTGAGAGTAGTTCAGTTGCTACCAGCTCTGTATCTTTAGCAGTGTCTGCATAATAGTCTGGCATAATCTTGAAACTCTTGTTCAAGCCTGTGTACATCACGCTCGCTGGGACTACATACTTTTTCCAGTCCTTAACCTCAGGGATGTCTATGTAAACCGGTGTCAAGCTATCTATATCTATCAACTTCTTTTCGTTTTTTCGGAAAGCTTGATCTGTGATTGACATCTCGCCGTCGCTTTCCATAAACTCGTCTAACAAGTCCTGGGCAGTTGACTCGCCTTCTTCGGGTTCTTCTTCTTCATCTGAGTCTGAGTCTGAAGGGGTGTTGCCTGATTGATTTGTTTCTTCGGATTCTTCTTCGTCGTCCTCCTGTTCATCATCTGAGCTAGGAGGAGGGGGAGGGGGAGGAGTATCCATTTCATCGTCGTCTTCGAAGTCCTCGTCTGAGTCTTGAGGAACATACTTTTGCTGTTCCTTCATTTCTTCGGCTTCTTTTTGAGAGTTACCATACAACTCTTGAGCTAACTGCTCAACGTCTGCCCATGTCTCAGTTTTTGCTACACGGTCTACGAATACTTGTTCTTCGTCTGTAAAATTGATGCCTAGGAGAGAACCTACTTTAAAGTGAAGATTGATTCTGTCAATTAGTGGAAGTTCGTTAACGTCTAAATCCTTAACACCGAAAAAGTCTCGGGCAAAAAGTTCTCGGTAACCACCGTAGAAACTTTTAACTAGTCCAGGATAACGTTCTTTTACTTTACGCTCGATACGAGCATCTTCTACAATGTTGAGGAAGCCTTTGAGCTTGGGGTCTTTAGAAACTGAATCGTGCCAGCCTTCCTCAGGAGTCTCTAAACCGTGTCCGACTTCGTGTCCTACTAAGAGGTCATAAAGATCAGGGGAGATGTCTTTCCATTGGGGGAGGAGGATCTTTCGATTCTTAAGGTCAAATGCTGCTGTCGGAATGTTGGCGTGTTCTACCTGAACATTCTCCGTCGCTAGCAGTTTTGCTAGTATCGACTTTTGGTTGTTTATTTGTATCGTCATTAAAAGTCCTCACTTTTATTAATTTATACAAGCATTATAAACTCTTTATCTGCAGAAGTCAAGCAAAAAACGCACTTTTTTTGAATTCTTTTTCCTTATTAAATCAGTAGTTTAGGGATAAAGTCAACAAATATTCACGTCCGCCGGCAGTATATTGGGGTAAAATCTCGAATTCTCTATCAAAAACGTCCCTAATTTGGAACATTACATTGTAGGTTCCAAAGTCTTTTCCTATATGTAACTGTGCTGATTTTACATCCTCGAGCGGTGTTTTGTCAACGTCTCGTCGTCCGTTTTGGTATGCTAGTTTGAACCCGTAGGTATAACCCTTGTAGTCGTCCTCAAGCATGATTGCTGTACGAAGTTTAGGGATCCTTGGAAGATCTGAATGTGTGACTGCTATAACTGTCTTGAATTTTTTGTAGTAGGCTAGTACCTTAATACCCTTGGTACTGTAGGAGCCTGTGTTCACATACTGGTTATTGACATAGTCGTAATCTATACCCTCGTCAAATTCGTAGGCGAAAGCTGAAAAAATTTTATATCGTACGTCGACACCTTGCCCCTCCTCTGCGTTGAGAAACCGATTTGGTGATACCCAACCGTCGCCGTTCGTTTCATATAGAGTCGGTCGCCTATAACTGTTCCCTACACTAATTGAAAAGTCTGAGGTTCTAACACCTACTTTATATACGAATACATCATCGTTCTCATATCTTAGTCCTGCATTAAACAAATCATAGGTAAGAAAAGAGTAGACTGATCCAACTGTTAACTTTTCGGCGCCATTATCCTCTCTTTCTACGTTTGCTCCAAGTAGTACATAATCGTTGACATGCTTACGAGTATCTAAATAGTATCTTTGATTTTTAGAAGAGTAGCTCTCTTCACCGTTTCTCAAAAATGTTTGTTCGTTTTCTACGAAACCAAATGTTGCATTTTCGCCTTGTATTGATAACTCGTGCTTCCTACCCTTTTGTTCACAATCGTCAGACTCCCAGCATGAATCATAATCGTATTGGTAATCTGTTAAAGCATAATTTAATACACCCGTTTGAAGTCTTAAAACATTGCTATGGTAGTCGTCTTCTTCCTCATTGGTGTTCATTACGCTACCATTCGATGCTTGCTTAGATGCTATAGAAAAGTATTCGTCGCCAATTGAAACATATTTTGAATCACTGCCTGCTTGAGCTATGAAGTGTTTTCTAAGTTTGTCTGTTATAAAAACAGTGCCTGCTAAACTACCCGAGCCTGTGAGTACACTATTGGGTCCATGAGCAATCATGATCTCTTGGTATTGTTGAGGTAGATCGTTTGCCCAGTCATACCAACCAGTAGAAGGATCGTTAACGGGTACGCCGTTCCTAAAGACTCTGGTATGTGTAGAACTCTGTCCGCGATCTCTAAAAGAAGAAAATCCACCAATACCACCTGGGGTAAAAACCATTGATGGTAAGATGGATTCAATTGTTGAAGTGTTAAGTGCAGGGTCTACTTCTACTTTGTTAATAGGTTGCCCTACAACAATAACTTCTTCTATTGTCTGTCCGTGTGCAATTGTGCTCATAAGAGCGAAACATAATATAAGGTGTTTCATATTTTATTTGACGATGACGCGCTCAATAATTTCTACACAGGTTCCATACCCAGATTTTTGATTGCTGCAAGGGAAGTGTTTGTTATAGGCATCATAATGATCTCGTGTCCTATAACGTCTGCGAGTTTGTGTTCGGTTAGGATCAATGATTGTATAAACCTCACCGTTGGGTCCGTATACTGTAATAGGCTGTGGGTGATAATGCCCGTGTCCATGCCCGTGATTACTTTTCTTGTTAATAATTTCTCCAAGAATAAAACCACCTACGACACCGCCGATAACGTCCTTTGTATCAGCAGCCGCAACGGGTGCTGTGTGCATGGTGCCTGCGATTAATAATAGTCCAATTAAATATTTCATAAGTTTCTCCTATGCGCTCAGCCCTAAAGAGTACTGAGTTTTGCCATCAACTCGTGATGCTGTTAATGATTTGCCTCTGTTTCCTTCTGTGTTATACGACACATGAACCCAACCTGAGTCTGGGATACCTGACGTATAGAACTCTAAGATTACTTGATCAAAGTCTGTATTTTCCTCAATCCATTTTGCTAAATGATAATTGGGTACGCCGGCTACTTCAATATCTGCTGCTTGTCCTTTGCAATGCTGGGACTTAGAGCTACCACCTACTGCTTTATTAAGTTCGTCGCCTCGATAACCACTGTTAATGTTAACAGGGCCAAAGTGGTCTCTAACTTTCTGCAGAACATTCTCACATAATGCGATTGCATTGTCCAAATGTTCTTTGGGCATAGAATTGTCTAAGCCTCGTCTTGTAGCAGTTTGCGACTTTTCAAATTCAGCTAGAGAAAAGTTTTTAGATAGTTTCATAGTCTTGCTCCAAAATGTTACTATATCTCTTATTTATAAAACTATTATAATACCGTTATGTTATAATGTCAAGATGCTTTAGCTTGTTTTGGTACTCTAGGTTTGCGGGGTGCTTTTGTTTTGGGGGCTGGATTTTCTCTAATATCATTACGCTTAGAAAGACGTTTAATCACTTCCTTAGAGTCCATCCAATAGTCCTTACCCTCAATAACAGATTCAATCTCTTGGGGAGTCATAAAGTCTGAATAGATATCAGTGAGCAAACGCTTTGCCCAAGTATGTTCTGCTAGAGCTCTAGAGATCAGTTCATTGCCTTTACCCCAATTACCTGAGGAATAATTGTGTACTAAGAACTGGGTATGATCCGAAACCTCACAAATGTCTGCACTTAGAAAAAGGAATGTTGCGGCACTCATACAAGCACCTTCAATTGATGCAATGATCCTTCCTTTACATTCAGACATAGAACGTAGAAGTTGGATCGTTGTCATGATATCGCCACCGTAACAATTGATGTGCAATATCACAACATCGTTCTCGGCACAATTTCTAAAACATTGATTCCAATTTACATATTCTGATGGCCCTTCAATCGTATCATTTAGATACAAATCAATTACTCTACCAGCAATCCTCTCATAAATGTTTTGATTGCTGTTATTAATAATGTCGTCAATTTTAAAGTCGTTCATAGTATCTAGTTACCGCCTTAATTTTCTCAATCTGTTTGTCAATGATAGCCGTTCTATTAGGCCAATGGATATATTCTTTATCTGGATTCTTTTGTAAATTAAATAACAACGGTAAAATTAGATCTTCTAACTGTTTTAGTTTGTTAGCCACATCTTGTTCTACAAGTGTTCTGTGTTCATTCACCATATCAGAGGAATCTGCATTTAAGATTCTTCCTTCGATGTCTAAAAGTTTTGCCATGACTTCATCTCTAAAGTCTTTGGTTACGTTCGTTACAGTTTCTGTAACTGATGATTGAGGTACGCTATCGTAATTTGGTTCTTCGACGGCTGTAAACCCAAAGTCAAAATTGTCATCTGACATTTCTTACTCCTTTTACATTACGCTTAAACCTTTTTACTTTCTTGTCTAAGCCTTTGATTGCTCTGTCTAATTTAAACTTAGACGCTCTCATTGTAAAGTTTTTTCCTAGCATGTGATCGTATTCGTGTAGTGCAATACGAGCAGCTACGCTAGTGTAGGTTTCAATTACTTCCTTACCTTCTACATCAGTATATTGGAAGGTTGCCTCTGAGGGTCTGCTTAGTGATAACCATAACCCTGGGAAGGATAAACAACCTTCTTTTTCAATACAAGTTTCTTCGCTAACGGAAACTAGAAGAGGATTAAAAAGTGTTCTTTTAAACTCCTCGCCATATACCATTGTAAACACTTGCATATCTAAACCAACTTGGTTTGCAGACAATCCAGCACCATTTAACATATTACATTTTTCGTGTAAAAGTTTAGACACTAGTTCTGCATCGTCTTTTTCGTAGTCGAATCGTGCAGGAGCCTCGTTCAGCCTTTTATCTCCGAATGGGATAAGTTCTAAATCACCTAAGTTCATAGATTACTCGGATCTAAAAAGTCTTGGAATTCTCTAAAGCCACCGATTGTCTTCTGATCTTCACCAATGACTATCTGTGGAAAAGTCCTAGCTCCTGGGAATGACTCTTGGAATGTTTCAAAGGTGTAGTCTGCATCTAACAAAAGGTATTCATAATCAAATCCTTTTTGTTCACATAAGGCTTTTGCCGCATCGCAATAGCTACATCTTGTTTTTCCATAAATTGTTACTTTCATATTTCTATCCTATATTTATACCATCACCGAGTAATTTTGTTTTTTCTCAAACCTAACTACACTTCTAAACTTGTCAAACAGTTGATCTCCTTTATGACTTATGACAAATACATTAGTATCGTTTCCTATTGTATTTAGTAGAGTCATAACGTAGTCTGTTCCGTTATTATCTAGCGAACTATCAAACACTTCATCTAATAGAAGAAGGTTTGTGCTAGCACTGTTCTTCATTTTAGCAATCGTTCGCCAAGTGAAGATAAGAGCTAAATCAATTCTTTGTTTTTCCCCTTCGCTAAAACTTGCATAACTAAACTTATCTCTGTGTCTAGACTTAATTGTTTCTTTGAATGTTTCATCTAAATCAAACTGTACAAAGAAGTCCATCGCTGCTAAGTATTTATTAACCAACTTGTTTATAACAGGCAAATATTGGCGGATTATCTTAGTTTTAATACCAGAGTCCTTCAATAGTGCAGAGGCTACATCAAAGTATGTGTTTTCTTCACTCAACGTTGAACGCTCTAAATTTTTACTTATAACATCTTTTGCTAAGGCTTTTAGTGTTGTTTTCTCAGCATCAATGTCCGCAACTTTATTTTTAGTGTCGTTAATTTCTAAATATAATCTTTGTAACACTCTTTGTTCTGTGATGATGTCATTATTAATTCTCATGACTTCTTCATTTAACTCTAAATATTTTTCGTATGCCTCATCAACTTCTTTGTATGCCGAGTCTAATTCATTAAGGGCTTGTTCTAACTTATCAACACTATCTGTTTTTTCAGTAGTTATTCGTTCTTTAAATTCGTGTGGGATTCCTTGTTTACAGGTTGGGCAGTCTTCGTTGTCGTGGTAGAACTCAAGCTCGGATCTGGATTCTCTGATTCTTCGCTCAATTCCTTTTCTGTACTCAACAAGCTTTTTCCGCTTAGTCTCGACATCCCCCATTGAATCCTTCTTCTCGATTGTTGTTGTCGCAAGCTTTTCATTCTCTTGAATCGTCTGTTCGAGCTCATTTATCTCCTCCTTAATTTTTTCGATTTTGTTAGCTTTGTCTGCCTCGAGAGTTTCAATATACTTTTTCTGCATTGTTGCCCGCTCTTTAGCTAAGTCAACATCAATCTGCAATACTCGTATTTTATCCTTAAGTGCGTTTACTTTGTCCTTCAACACCTTGTTCATTGTAGTGAAGATTTGAATGTCTAGTATGTCCTCAATAATTTCTCTACGGGCACCTAAGTGCAACTGCATAAAGGGTGTAAAAGAGGCACTGCCCAAGACACTAATTTGTGTGAAAGATTTGTAATTAAGTTTAAGGACATTTTCTTCTAAATGTTTTTGATAGTCTCTAACATTAGCATCCTGATTAATTACTTCGCCATCTAGTTCTATTTGGAATACATTAGGAGAAGCGCCTCGCCTTACCAAGTAATGTTTTTTACCAATGTCAAACTCAACTTCTACTAACAACTTCTTGCCATTAATAGAGTTAATTAATTGTGGTTTGGATATGTTTCTAAATGGCTTGTTGAACAAAGCATATGTCAATGCGTCTAATATAGTAGACTTGCCACTTCCGTTTTCACCTAACACCAATGTGCTAGGACTTCTATCTAAGGATACTTCTGTAAAAGCATTGCCCGTCGATAGAAAGTTTTTCCATCTTATAGTTCTAAAGTAAATCAACCTAAATCCTGTGCTTCAACGTATAGTGATTGTAATAAGTTTTTCAATACTTCTTTATCTAATTCGGTTTGTACGCCGTCTACATATTCTTTTAGAAGTGTCATAGTATCATCTAAGTCAACCTCTTCGCCTATTGCCTCGTCTTCAAACTCAGATAAGTCTTCTAGTATTTTTAATTCTGTTAAGTCTTGTTGATAAAGAGCATCTACAAAACCGTCAAACTTTACATAATCTGTTTTCTTAGAAACAATTAACTTGACACAACCATTCCTAATAGAACTAAAGTCAAAATTATCAGCGATGCAACTATCACCTGTGTCGTCGTAATAGAGTTTATGAAACATTTTAAACGGGTTGTTAATGTATTCCAACTGTTGAGTACCGCTGTCGAATATTGCGAATCCTCTAGGGTCGTCATAGTCGCTCCATGTAATTTCGTAAGGGTTGCCCATATATGTGATATTGCCCCTAGAATGCCTGTGATGAAAATGACCACTAACCACGAGATCAAAATCACGAAAGCCAGAAGGATCCATGCCATGAGGGTTAGCCATGCCTCGATACATATCATAGCCTGAGAATTCAAAATGCCCGAAACAAACTTTTGCGTCCGTTTCTTTGACTCGTTCCATAGTGCTGTGATAGTTCTCACCGCAGAGCCAAGGTAAGAAGAGTATTTTTGTACCATCTAAGTCTATCTCCGTAGGTTCTTCACAAACAATTACGTTTTCATATTCAGACAACAACAACTCAGGAGAGTTGACATTGTTTGTGTTTTTATAATATGTATCATGGTTGCCGGGTATCATTTGTATATCAATACCCAACTCCCGAGCCTTGTCAAAAAAGTATTCTTTGCAAGACTTAAGCGTATTATAGTTTATATATTTACGCCTATCGAATGTATCTCCTAAGTCAAAGATGGTTTTAATGCCATGCTCTTCTAGATAAGGAAAGAAACATTCCGTATAAAATTTTCTAAAGAAGTTATCAAATTGCTGAGAATCACTTCTAGCACCAAAGTGCAAGTCTGTAATAAGGGCTACTTTCAAGGGTCTACCTCTCGTAGATCGCTGAGTTGGCTCCGTGTTCACTTACTTCACAACTAACAGCAAAGCATCTACCATCTGTCATTTCTTTTACCAAAGCGTCTGCCTTATGGAATGCGTGTTCCGCAAATTTTTCACAACCAACGCCTGGCATAACAACAACCTTGGCAAGGCCTTTTGCTTCCAGTTCTAGTAAGTCTTTCATAAAAGGATCATCTCTATCCACAACCAATGTATGGTCAAAGCTAGACTTTAGCCATTCTTTTAGAATTTTTAACCCACCAAAGTCTACCACCCAGTTTTTATCATCGAGAACTTCTGCTCCGAATTTAAAACTGAAAGCTAAAGAGTATCCATGTAGTAAACTGCAATGGCTATGGAAAGCATTTGGTTGTCGGAAAACACAAGATAGTCCTTCGTTGTGTCCATATGTTTTAGTAGAATAGTTCATAATTTATTGACCTCTCATGTTATTATATATGTTAGTACCTGAGAAGAAATCTGTATTGAGGTACTCTAGATTGTTTTTAATGTGTGGTAAGAATTTATTAAAGCAAGTCATGTAATTTTCAATCTTAGAAATTAGTTCTGACTTGTGCAAGATATAACCCTTCATACTAGATGTCCATTGACTAGGATACCTAAATACATCATCATACATTTCAGTATAACTCAACCTATCAGGTACCATAGGAATGCCACCGTTAGCTAATATCTCATAGCAACTAATACCTAAAGTTTCTTGCAAGTTAGCACTAAAGACTATCTTAGCCTGTGCTAACAACTTGTAATATTCTGCCTTTGTTAGTTCTTGTTCCTGACAAACTACCCACTCGTATTGTGGCATAGATTTTGCCAAGTCTTTAAAGATGTCTAATTGTTTTTCTGGTGCAAGTCTGTGAGGGAATAGTATTAAGTCTTTTTTCTCCTCAAGTTGCTTTGGCTCAGAGAAGATATACTCCATAGGCCAACCTGCTCGTGTAATTTTACCTGAAGGCATATAATGCATCTTTGCTAATCTAGTTTCTTCTACTAGCAAGTTTTCCATAAACATTTCAATATGAAAGTTTGTAGCAAAGTAATTGTAATCAATTGCGTGAAAGAATGCCTTCTCTGTATGTCTAACCCACTTTGCTTTACCTATAAGTCTACCTAAGAAGTCTTGTGGATCATAACTGCCGGCGTGCCAAAGTGCGTGTATTTTTACTTTGATACCTAACAGTTCTGACATATATTTAAGATTGATAATACCTGGGTGCCATGCATCTGCAAATAAGAAGTGGTCGCCTTCTTTTACTTTGTTGTCTGTAAATAGTTCTGCAACTTTTCTTACTTGTTCTGCTTTGTAAACATTAGTACCTGAGAAGTTTAGAAATGCACCAGGTGTTGTACAGGCTGCAATGTCTTCGGGCCCGTCAATTACAACTACCTCTTGTGCGTGTTCAGCTAACATCATAGGGAAGTGATCCTTCCACTCAGATGTATATCTAGTCTCTACACTTTCTAAATCAATTAAATAAATCATTCTCTAATATACCACCATTTTCATCATCTTCATAAACTTCAACTCTAACACCACGCTTAGGATAATTAATCTCTAGATAGTCTAACAAGTCTTCTGCTAACATCTCACAAGATTTATAATCCAACTGTAGAGTTCCATTCTCAAACAAGTTTTCTAGTTCACGTTTAAATAAAATAAATTCTACGTCTCTGTCGTTATGTTCAACGGACAATGTAACGTAGAAGTGAAAGATGTGTCTGTGAGGATATTGTAAAAACTCTACTCCTTTCAGATTCTTAGCGTCTGGGTATTTGTGAATGCCTTCTTTTTGAAAGCTTACTTTAATGTATCTATTAGCAACTGGCATTAAACCACTCCGGTGTTTGTCTGTTTGTCCACTTAGCAAAATGCTGTTTGTACATATTATAATAGTTACGATATGCATCTACAACATTGGGCATCTTAGCATCGTCTGGCATTGCTTGTGGCATAGGTGTTAAAGGTCCTTTCGGAATATTAACGGGTTCGAGACATAGTATATACTCTAACTTCTGCTGTGTCAAGTGCAATTTGCCATAACGTAGCGTATACTCTTTACAAAGAGCCTGCCACATAGCAAACAGATAATTATAATTTTCGTTGGAGGCTCTAGTCCATATGCCGGAAGGGTGATTGACGTGGGAAGCTTTGTATACGACATCTTCCATATGTTGTTGCGGTAAAAACCAACGCTTGATGCGTCGATTGTTTGCTGTTTTATCAACATATAATTTGCCATCAAGTACACGATGTGCTGTAGACATCAACTGTGCATACTCAATAATCATTTTAACCACGTGCTTGTCGCAATGCATCTCAGCAGCGACTTGTGGGTCTTCGTGTAAAGCAAATACGTTCATAGAGTTCTCCTTATTTTTGTAAATTATACACTGACGTTTTATAAAAGTCAAGCATTATTTACCCCATAATGTTAGAGAACAACTCCTCGAATTCACTGTTCAGACTGCTCTCTTCTTGGAAGTTTTGCTTGTGATATACACGAGCCATCTTGCGAAGTAGTCTTCGATCAATACCTTCTTCCTCATTAATCTTTTTAATAATTTCTCGTACCAACTCTTTCTCAGCATCTGAGCGTGTCATTGAGTTTGAGATTTCAACAATTGCGTTTTTAATTTTTTGTGCGTCCATAATATACTCCTAAAATAAATCTTCAAGTGAAAGTGGTGCCTCGTCCTTGACTGGTGCAGATTTCATTCTACCACCTAAGTAAGGATTGTTAAACCACGAGTTAAAACCGTCTAAGTCTTTTACATCATATAGATTTCTATATTCTCCTTCTAGTTTTAATTTGTGTGCAAACTTTAATAGCTCTTCTGGAGAGTTTAAAATTTTCTCCACGTGCTTAGTAAAATTGTGAATAGACATTAAGATGAACGCTGTGCGTATCTTTATCCAGTTATTAAGGTTAGTGTTACTCTCTAACCATGTTGTGCTATTTGTGTTCATAATTCGATGGAATTCTTTAACATCTACGCCTAAATCAACCACTTTTTGAACATCTGTGTACATTTCTTGATAGTAGTTACTAAACTGTCGGTTAAACTTAACTGTCTTTCCATTCATATAATACAGTCCAGTTTCAACAGCACGACTGTGAGTTGTACTATCATAAGATATTTTTACATCTTTATACAAGCCATTCTGTAGGAATATAATGTAAGGTAACAAACGTCTAAGGGCACCAACACCTAGAATGTGAATGTGCAATGTGCCGTTCTCATTTCTAATAGGAACCTGTGATGCAATAAAGGCACGTTGAATATCTTCTAAGTTGCCTGTACCTAATGCCGCGGCACCCATTGCGATACCACCGAGCTTATTATGTTTTTCGGTTGGGATCTCTTCTAGGATATATTTTGCCCATTCCATATATGTTTCGTAGCAATTGCCTTGTAGAATAACAAAAGGTTTACAGTTGCTATTATGTTGATCAAAGACTTCAAATTGTCTTTTAATATTTCTGCCTGTAATCCTAGCGCAGTTCTCGTGTCCATCTCTGTCAAAGAACCTACCCTTAACATCATTACGATCTGAACGATCGCCTACAAGCGTAACGGGTATCTCATCAAAGCACATACCAACATCAGCATACTTTGCCTGATTCTCGTAGACTTTATCTTTTAGTTCTTCGGTAATTGTTTTACCTTGTGTAACAACCTGAAGACCGCCTGAGTCTGCATGGATAGAGTGAACATTGGGTGTATAAACTTTGAACCTGTCGCCAAAGCTAGACTCTGTGTGTGCATTGTAAAGCATTGAAAACTCGTGGGAGTTTACATTGTTCACAGTTTTGTTTAGCAAGTCGTTTACAATTGCCGAGTTTATTTCATCGCCTGCAATCTTTGGATTGCTTAGTCTCATGTATGAGGTGCCGGATACGACATATTCTAGTTTATGGTTCATGATTTTAGTATTTCTAATATGAGTTTCGCCTCTGCTTGGGCGTCATGTAGAGCATTGTGATTAACACCTGTTTTTTCTAAACGCTTACCTAATACATTAGCAAGTGTTCTTAAACAGTAGATATCCCAAAACTTCCATGGAAATTTATCTATTGCTGGTCTGCTTTCATTCCAGCCAGTAGCATTAAAGGCGTTCTCTAAAAGTACAACATCAAAGTTCGCACCGAAGCCCCAGATAGGAATGGATTTGTCGCCATAAAATAATGCGAACTTATCAAGTGCCTCGTCTAAAGGAACAGGATCTACTTGCCAAGCCTTACGTGCTTCTGGAGATTGTTCTTTCCACCAATTAATTGTATGTGGATCAATAGCTAGCCCATAACTTTTACAAGAGCTAGGATCAATGTTGATAAAGAATGTATCCAAGATACCTTCGTTGATTGAAAAAGCAACAGCGCCAATTGAAACAATGCAACCGTTTGATTTGGTGCTTAGTGTTTCTAAGTCAACGACTATTTGTCTTTTAGAGGGATCCATTACCCAACTCCTGTAATTGTATGTTGTGCATAAATTCGTTTTTAAGTGCTGAGTCTGTTCTCAACAAACCTTTTAGCACAGTGGTTTGTGTACTACTGTTAGAAGATCTAATGCCACGGTTTTCGCAACAACCATGTCTCGCTCTAATGTAAACACCGACTGCTTTAGATTTAGTCAATTCCTCAATTTTCTTGGCAATCATTTCTGTTAGTTCTTCTTGTAAGTGTCCACGTGCTGACAAGTGCTGTGCAATTCTAGTGTATTTGCTTAAACCGATAACTTCTTCGCCTGGCATACAAGCAATATAACATACACCTTGAACTGGTTGATGATGGTGTGAACACATGGATTTAATATCACTTCTAATAACAATCAACTGTTCATAGGCATCATCATTTGGAAAGGCAGTAACTTTAGGCTCTGGTTCGTAGCGACCACCCATGATTTCGTTGTAATACATCTTAGCTAAGCGCCTAGGTGTATCTTTACTGTTGGGGTCATTCTCTCTATCAATAAGTAGAGAGTCAATAACTGCCTCAAATTTTTCTGTTAATTCATCAATCAAGTCTTGATGTTCTTGTTCTGAGATATGCTGAGCGATGTTATCACTAGCAAAATAACGAACATTGTTCGTCTTTAGTCTCTCTATAATTGTTTTACTTACGCTCATTTTTTCTCCCATGGAAATTGTATCCAATTTTCTATATTATACACATTACATCCTACAATGTCAAGTGCTATTTCTTCTTTTTTGTTAAGTAGAGTACCAAATAATGCTTTAGAGTTGGTACAGTGATTGTTGACAATATCCATAATACCCATATAGGTGGTACCTGAATCTATTAAATCGTCAACGATAAGAGTGTTAGAATGGCTTCTAAAAGTTTGTATTAGTTTTATTTCATCCCTACGTTTGCCGTCCCGTGTCTGCCACTCTAGTGGGACAAAGGGCACACCCAATCTTTGAGATATTATCACGCCTGGAATTAATCCTCCTCGTGCAACACCACAAACTTGTTCAATAGTGTAATCCTTTTCAACTATATCCAAAATCATATTGTCTATCAGTTCATCCACTTCAAACCATGATAGATCCAATATACCCATGTCGTCAATGTTGAAGTTCAATTTAGGTTCCTATTTGATTACCAAAGACGTAAGCGTGATTCCTAGTAGCTACCTTGTAGCCTCGATTCATCGCTTCTATTGCTATATCTGCCGCTACCAATTCCTGTCCTTCAACTGTAGCGCCCACTGGCATTATCCAAATGTCAGGCTTTTTAATTTTGTCTGCAACATTTTTATAATAACTATTTAGCTCCGTAACAAAGTCTTCTATCTCTTTCCACGAATCTTCTGTACCATTACAGACAAACTTTAGAATGCCTGTGCTTTGAGGTACACCTTCTAAATAAGACATAATAATATCAAGGTTGACTTTACCAACTTCACCTGATGTTTGTAACAGCTTTGGACTCATTGCCCAATGCCATTGTCCGCCCATATCGTGATAGTATGTATTAAGCCACTCAGCCAACTCTGGGTTCAACTTTTTAGTAGCGTTTGTTTCTACTGTAACAAGTTTTGGAATATTGCCTCTGATAACAAACTCATTAACAATTGCCTTCATCTGCTTTTGTTGTAACATGGGCTCGCCACCTGTAAAGGCAAGCATATTTTCTTGTCCGGTTCTGGGGTGTGTGAATTTGCCGTGGGGTAATTTTGATTCTAGTAAATCTGCCGCACCTTGTGGGTCTGTGTCTTGTGCTAAGTGTTTATACTTCTTGCTCCAACTGTAACTAGAATCACAACCATATTCCCATACAGGCAGGTCTTCTACTCTTTTTACATTAATAAGATCTAAGTCAAGAAATGGCAGTTTATATGTTGAGGGGTCTGTAGGATCTTTTTGTCCAAAACCATTACATTCTAAGTTACACCCAAAAAAGCGAATCCATGTCGTAGGAGTGCCTGCGTGTTCAGCCTCGCCTTGAAAGCTATAGAATATTTCCGAGAATCGTACTTTCATAATATACCTTTATCTAAATTTATTTGTCTATTATACGACTATTTAGACTGATTGTCAAGTGCTTTTTCTTCCTCATCCGACCGTTTCTTATCTAAATATTTTGGTCGTCTCTTAGGAATGTTCTTACTAGTTTGTGCCTCAATCTTAGCATTGTCTTGTGCTGTTAGATCTAATTGTTGACGCATCCAATCTAAGAACTCATTGCTACCCTCACCACTTCCTTCAGCATCAGCAATTAGACCTTCCAGGTCAACGCTTTGTAGATACTTCATCTTAGTATCCATTTGTCGCTTCTCTTTCTGAATACGTCTAAGGAATGCGTAGTATGTAATTTGGGTAAAGTACGCAAAGGGGTTTGAGGATTTTGCGGGATCAAAGTTATCAATATATGTTAGACAGTTTTCAATACCATCTAAGATCATCTCATCGCGAAATGTATAATTGATAAAGTTTGACTTGTATGCTAAGTGGTTTGCTATCTTAATAAAGCACTCACCTAGGTAGCCTGTTACAGGAGGCTTATCGACTCCTTTTTCTTTTGCGGCAAGAACAGTTAACCTGTACTCGCTTATTTGCTTTAAGAACTCCTTATTGTCAATGTAGTGAGCTCTTGTCTTCTTCTTTTCCATTTTGGTCTCCATTATAAAAAAATTGCTTGACAAATTGTTTTTGTATGTGTATACTTCGCTATGTAGCGATTAAAGGAATAATAACTTTAATACAACTTAGTGTACAGTCCGCTTACTACCCGTTACTTGTTCTAATACTCCATCTAAATATTCTTTCTCTTCTTCAGTTAAATCCTCGACATCTTTAGCCAACGGATCCTCGTCTACTTCATCTAAAAAGCTACCATCGTAGCTAACTTCCTGTTTGTAAACTGTTTCAACTAAATTATTATATGATTGGTGGAATGATTCTGACAAAGGAAAAGATGTCATAATATTAAAAGGATCAATTGAAACGTTGTCTACGTCTGTCATCATTAAATAAGGACGTATGTGGTTCATTTCGCCTACAGGCTGACCGTCCGGGGAAGGCATGGACTTAGTTATAATTTCTAGTGGGTATTGAACGTAGGTATTTCCATCGGCTTGCATATCCGTAATACCAACAATTGTCTGTCCATTAACTAGTTTTAAGATTTGTATATTATCCATCTACTTTTATCCTTACTAGTTTGTAATTAAATTTTTCTTCATTATATATCTTAATTCTTTCCACCATGTGTCCTAGTGTGTAGTTCTTTTTAGACTTCCACATTAGATCGTCACCAACATCAAACAAGTTACAAGACGTTTTGTTGTCGCCTTTTCTTAGCCCTCTACCTATGGACTGTAAGTTTCTAATCCTAGATTTACTAGGAGAAGCGAACACAATATTGTGTAGGTTCCTTATATTTATGCCCGTTGAGAATGTGCCGTATGATGCGACTATTATACAATCGTTTTCTTTTTCTGTCAAGCGTCTGATTTCTTCACGCTGTTCTGTATCTGTTCCACCAAAGACAAAGAATACTTTTCTACCCTCTGCGACTTTTTCTTTAATCATCTCATATAAGACTTTGCCGTGCTTTTCAACGTATTGGAAAAGAACAAGCGTGTTGCCTGTTTGAGATATTGTAAGGTTTCTTAGCAATGTATTGCGTACAGGATTAGTTACAAGCCAATCCATTTCCTCAGCATAGTTCATCTTTTTAACTAATTGGCGATCTGCATCTGAGTATTCTAGGATCATTCCAATGATTTTCAACGTTGCAACTTGATCCGTATCCATTAGTTTCTTGGTGGTAATAACGTTTTTAACCGCACCGAAGATACCCTCTAGAACTAGTTTGTGTGTCTTTGTACCATCTAAGGTACCCGTAGTTCCTATTCTATATGGAGTAGTGGTACATTTATCTAAGATACTTGTAAGTGATTTTGCTTTAAACTGATGAGCTTCGTCTCCGTATACGACATCGAATTTCTCAAACCACGACTTTGGAAACTTATATATGGATTGCCAGGTAGATATAGTCACTGGAAAATCATTTGACTTTTCTTTTCCACCGTATATTCTATGACATTGTTCAGAGGCCTTCCAAGAGTCTGCGGATGCGTAATCTTGGAAGTCGCCGTACATTTGTTCAACCAGCGAAGTGGTTGGTACTATAATGAGTTGTTTTCTTCCTAGGTTGCTATGATAACGAACCAAGGAATAAATAATGAGAGACTTGCCACTAGCAGTTGGGCTGACAAGTAGACAGCGTCCTCGATTAACTGCTGTTGTGATGGCGTTAACCTGGTAGTCACGCGCTTCAATACTTTTTCCATTAGATTGTAAATTTAACTCCTGAGTAAATTTATTCATGTAGGACACAGAAACAGGGTCTCCTATTTCTTCGATGTCTTTAGTTAGGGGATATTCTAGTGTGGTAGCAAACTCCTCTAGATAAGGTAGTAGGCCAACATACAATGACGATTTATACATATTGAAAAGTCTAGCTTTCCCATCCCACATTCTGTTTTTGTACAGTGGCATGAAGCGAGCACCTGGAACATCAAACGTGAAATAATCGTTTATCTCTTGTGCTGTGCTAGGGTCTGTTTTAATATGTAAGTAGCACTCGTCTACTTTTGTGACGTGTATCATATCGTTACATTAATCCGTTTGTAAATTTAGTCCATTCAATTGCGTTTTTCACGTCCCATGTTCTACTATTAAGTGAGCGCATAATACGCTCTACATAATCGAAACAAGCTCTAATATATTCAACCTTATCTGCTAAGATGATAATATCAGGATCACTGTCTAAGTAATCATTCATTTCGTTTTTAAGTGGCTGAGGTCCTAAGTATTGATCCCAACCTAATTGATCCAACTCCGACTTTGACAACTCTCCGCGGAAGTATCTCCACTTGGTTCGTCTTAGCGTCAACATTTGTGATTCATACTTTCGAGCTTGAAGTCTGAAAGTAGTTAGAACATTAAGGTACTTGGCGTGTAGTTCAGATGTTTTAATTGCTGCTGAACCAAGATTGAGCTCATCAATCTGTGAGTCTTTTTTCCATTCGGCTTGTAGTTCATCAAGTTTCATAATAAAGTCCTGTTGCTATATAAAGGTTATACCTGACGGCGCGATTAAATTTAAACTTTCTATCATCTCATCTTTTATAAGTTCATTCAACATTGGATTTAGTGCTTCTCTAAATTCAGGTAATTCAGGTGTTTTCAATCTGGGAATAGGTTTGGAAATGGCACTCTGATCAAAAATTACTGTGTGGTTACCGCAATCATCAAAAAGACTTTCAGGGTTTAAAGAAATCTGATCATATGTGTATATAGGGAAGTTTCTGGTTTGTCTGAGAGTCAAAATATTTAAAGTAAAAGAAATTGTTGCGTGGAAAGACTGGTTAAGCACTTGTTGTATTTTCGGATGTGATTGCAACATATCAATAAATTCGTCTTCGCGATTAGATATTTCTAGTATTTGTTCAGAGGTATGAATATGAAATAACCAATTATTTAAAAAAGCCAGCAAATAACTTGCTACGCTGTCTGATATGTTTTCTCTTACTAAGCCTATTTCAGTGATATTGTCAAATATATTTTCCATATGATAAACATATAATGGTACACCACCAGTTTTTAACAGCCAGTATTTTCCTTGCTGGTTAATGCTGTTAAGATCTTTGGTCCTCTCATTTGGATCTAGCTTCCAATGTTCCACATAGTTTGGCTCAAAAAAAGGTATATTTTTGCCTGGGACTTGCACAGTGAGATTGGCGTTGTTAAGGATCAAAAGATCCATTAACCTATGGCTAGCACATTTACCGCCAGCGTGAATTAAAATGTTACTGTTTATATTGTTAAGGTCCATAATAAAGTCCTGTTGCTATATATAACGTATTATACACTAAACGGTGTGATTGTCAAGGACAAAGGTGACCGTTTATATATCAGTAGATATAATATACTGTCTATACCTAAAAGAGGCAATCCCTTGGAAGTACTCTGTATTGCCAGAAGAGATGTCAAAGTCCAAGCCACTTAGAGCAATTGGGAATGCATCTTGAAATATGATTTTAGATTTGGCTACATTATTACTATCTAAAATAAACAATGTTGCATCACTCTTCTCGCCTAAGGATCCTTGTTTGTGAGGAGCAATGTCTGGGAAACGGTACCCTTGTGATTCTGTAAACTTTTTATATTCGGTATGGTCTTCTGGGAAGCCTAAACCTCTTAGCCACTCATAGAGCTCTGTGTAGTTAGCCATGTTCTCTTGTATGAGGAATCTAATTGATAACTCTCCAAACTGTATTTTATCGCCTGGTTCGAAGTAATCAACTAGCGGTGTTGCTACTATTGGTGAGCCCATTGTCATATCAGGTATGTTTGCTGATTGACAAAAGAATGAAACATTAGGTAAATTGTGGACAAGAAACTTAAACCCATTAGGCTTTAGATAGTCTAACTCACTAGGGTTACCTGCATCAAAGTCTGCTTCTGTTATATTTAATGTCTTGTCCAATGCCATTATTTGCCCTGTCCTCTATATTTCTTAAATGAACGTCTTCTATGCTTGTTCATTGTACTGGTGTTTTGTTTTGTTTTTCGCCCTTTGCCACCATCGCCTTGTGATGTTCCTTTAACTATGTGTCTAAGTGCGTTCCTTGTGTTCTGCCATGATTTAGCCATTTCTCTCCATTGTAAAAGTAAACACTTCCTTGTGCTTACCTACTATTTATAAAGATAAAAAAGGGCAGTTTCCTGCCCTAGTTTATTCGCACTCTTTTGGATTATCCTCACAATACTTTAATATCCGTTTAACTAGAATTTTAATGTCTTGATCGGCTTGTCTTTTCTCGTTGCGAATAGAGAAAATCCTTAGTCCTTTTTTGGTTCTTGAAGCTCGTCGGTTTGCTCATCAATCTCCGTAACTACTGTATCTACGACACCTTCAGCTACATCTGCTGCTGTATTAACAATGTCAGACGCATCTCTAAGAACAGCCGTACCAATGTTACCCGCTGTTTTTACAGATGTGTCAACTATACTTGTAGTCACGTCTTTACCGCCTTCTATAACTGCTCCAACCGAAGCACATGAAGGTAATAAAATTACAAAACCGAGGACTGCAATAATAGTGAATAACTTATTCATTTATTATACCTCTGGTTCGTCTTCACTTAAATGTAAAGACAATACTATTTATAAGTTATAAGTTTGTAGGCACAAAAAAAGGGACTCCTAAGAGTCCCTTTAAAGTGTTCCGTTGTTACGGAATTCTTTTTATTTGACTTACATCAAGTTAGAAACTTTTACACTTCTGTAGTATTGGTTTCTGTCAGCTGTAAAGTTGTCGCCGTCTGTGTTACCCGAACCGTCTACTACGAATGGGTTTGCAATCATTCCGTAACGTGTCTTAAAGCCGATTTTTGGCTGGAAGGTGCTAGGATCAATCGCTCTAACCATTTGTAGAGGAACGTAAGGACAGTAGAACAGACCTGCGTCGTATGGGCTTGTTCCTTTGTAGCCAACTGTGTAGAACTGGCTAGCAGCTCCAGTGTTAGCGGAATAAGGATCAATGTATACTTTATAACGTCCGTTAAGTACACCAGCGAATGTGTTACCTGTGTCATCAACGTTTAGGTTAGTTGAAAGTGCTGGAGTGTAGTCAAGAACACCTGCCATAGCCATTGCTGATGCAACGTCTGCTGAACAGATAATAAAGTTACCTTTACCTCTACGTGTGTCTTGTGCAATTACGTTAGCATCTCTTTCGATGTTAAACAGTAATCCTTTGAAACGTTCTACAGACCATCTACCGTTAGAGTCAACGTCTAAGTCGAATGTACCAGGTGTTGCTGTAGAAGCAGAACCTGTTTTAGCGACTTTGTAAATTGTTCTAATAACTTCTCTGTTGATTTCTGCTAGGATCTCTTGAGAGAGGATGTTAGACAATTCAGACTCTGCATCAAGACCGTGAATAGCTTTCAAGTCTTGTGCAAGTTCGATAGTGTATTCTGCTTTAAGCGCTCTAGACTTAGCGGTAACAGTTGTTTTCTCAATTGAGAAAGCCATTTCGTTAAGTGTAGTAGTATCGCCAAAGCCTTCTGCTGTAGAAGTAGATACACCGTTACCAGTAGTGTAAGCGCCGTCTACTGGATTAGATCCAGCGTGTGTGCCTGCACCTGAGAAGTCAGTGTCTGCTTCGTTAAATAATGCTTCGTCGCCTGTTTGGCTAGCATAGTGAGATTTCATGGCGAAAATAAGACCTGTAGGTCCAGTCATTGGCTGAACGCCGCAGACATCATATGCCATAAGATTAGGTAATGCACGTCTTACCAAAGAGATAAGGATAGGATCGTAGTTATCGATTCCTGAACCTGTTTGGTTAGCGTGTGTTGCTTCGTTGAAAACCGCCTTTTCCTCGCGGAGGGCTTTCTCTTGGTTCTCAAGAACAACGGTAGTAACAGCACGTCTATGGGCGTCCTTGATCTCAGAAAGATCAGGGTGCTTTAATACGGGCTCCCACTTGTTTTGTAGTTCTTCTGAAAGATACATTTAAGTTCTCCTTGTTGTTTCAGTTATTTGTGTTATTATATAACTCTAATTATTTATAAAAAATTAAACTTTGATTGTTAAAACTTGGATGACTGAGAGATTGCCTTGGCATATTTTGCCATTGTGCCGTTCTCTATTAAGGCATCACCTTCAACGCTATCAACTAGTTTCTCCGTAGACTCTGCAACGTCTTTGGGAAAATAGTTTTCCTTAACAACGACAAGCTTTTGTCTATACATCTCTTCACTTCCAAAAGAAATATCTTCACACAATGTGGCAAACTTTTCGGCTTCAGTTGAAGCTAAGCTTTCTGCTACTTCTGCAAATACTTTTTCTTTTCTCAGTTGAGTTGCTTCTTCAGAAGATTGAATCACTGCCTGTGTCTGCTCGTCGAGCTTAGACGACAATTCATCAATCTTACTTTGCATCTCACCAAGCACATCGTATTTCTCTTCTGGAATGTCGATGTAATGCTCTGTGAAAACCTGTTGCAAACCCTTGATAAAGGATTCAGTAACTTCCGTTTTGATTCCTTGCTCAATTGCAATTTGGTTCTCGCTCATCCAGTTTTCAGTTACATAGCTAAGGTATTTGTCGATACTCTCTACCAATCCCTCTTTTGCTGTTTCCATTTCACTATTGTACTGTTCTGTAAGTTCTGCTTCAATAGCATCAACTTCAGATGTTACTCTAGATGTAACAATAGCTTCAAAGATATTAGCTGCTTTAACTTTGAAATCTTCGCTGAGATGTTCTTCGTCTGCGAACAAGGCCTTAAGGTCTTCTTCGAAAAGTGCGTCTTCTGCTTCTTTTTCAGCGGCTTCGTCTTCAGAAATTACTTCCTCTTCCTCAGCTACTTCTAATTCTGCTTCGTCTACAATCTCTTCCTCTACGACAATTTCTTCTTCTTCAGACTCAACTTCTTCTTTAGCGACGTTTCCTTTTGAACTAGCTTGTGCAACTACATTCTTAGGATCTTCTTCGTCTGAGAAGTTAGGTGCTTTACCAGCGCCTTGGCCTTTAGGAAGAGTACTATCTTTAGAGGCTTTACCTGATGCTGCCTTGCCTACTTCTGATGTCAATCCACCTTCCTTATTGCCTGCACCACTTAGGTCCTGCATTTCGGGGTTAGCGTCTGAACTACCTTGAGTAGGGGCTGTAGCATCACCTGTTTGCTTATCTAAAGGACGATTTGCGGCGCCCTCCATAAGTTCTCTAATTTTGGATTCTACTCCCATTGTTTTACTCCCTTTTACGGTTTGTTTATATTGCCTAATATATTTATATATTCTAAATTTTGGACAATTTGTTTAAGAAACTTTCAAAAACTTGAAGTTTAGCTTCTTCTAGGTTTCCAGCTAAGGTGGCGTCGTTGATAAAATCTTTGGCTTGATCGATAAATTGCTCTTGCCAAACACCGCCAACATTAACCCATTCCTTATTTTCCATTATCCCATGAACAAAAGCATCCGGGGCTGAAGGATCTGCAACAATATCAGCTGCGGTAGCTAAGTGAAAATCACTCTGTACTTCGTTGATACCGTTTCGTTCCTTAATTGTACCCAGCCCTCTAGAGCTTACGCCCAGAGAAGCACCTTCGTCAATAAGTTCCTTAACAATTTTCCCCATAGGGGTGTCAAGAATCTTTGCTCGCCCAATATAATTATCTCCTGATTCTTTTAAGGAAACAATCATATGGGAAACTCTGTCTAAGTTTACAGTGGGGCCATCAGGATGACCAAGCTCACCGTATGCTCGTTTTTTGTCAATGCTTTCTTTTGTGTATCTTGCGACTTCTTCAGCCATCACATCTTTCGGATAGCATCGACCGTTTCTATTTGTTAGATTAGACTGTAAAAAGATACCCTCAATAAAGTGAGATCTCTTTCCAGTTTCTTCGTTAACTTCTTGGAGGTATTTTACTTCCTCGTTAATTTCTTTAATTAGTTTCATTATCCTAAGTCTCCATCTGCACCTTGGTGCTGTTGTGAACCGTAGCCTGCGTTCTTAGATAGTTCTAAGATTACAACACCATCGCCGTTAGAAAATGCAACTTCGATATCTGATTCATTCTCGGTATTTTCTGAGAAGCCATACCAGTCGGTAAATCCAACATCATGAAGGTGGAGTATAGTTACGCCGTTTCTAGCAATGGTCACCGACGCATTTTTGTCGCAGTACCAATGAACTTTAGAAATGTTAACTACGGGCGTACCTACGGTTTCAGTTGCCTTCTTAAGGTCTACAGACAAGTCAATTGTTGCAGTCTCTGAATTGGCTCCGCTAGCCCTTGCTACCCCCTGTATTTGGGTTAGCTTTAACATTGATACTGTTGCTGCCATTTATTTTCTCCAGTTATTTTTTCTTTTTATGGTTTCCATGTTCGAGGAGTTCTACTACCTCTACATCTAAATCATCAACTTGCACAGTCTCAATGCCGTGCTCGAACATAACGCTATACCATGAGATGCTACCCGTCTCATCGGGTTCAGCATGCTCACCAATAACAGGTGTGCCTTCTTTCCACTCTTTGTGAAAAATTTTACTTGCACACATATGCTTATCTTTCTCTAGAGAACCAGGAGCTACTCCGTCAACCGGGGCTTCTACTAGTCCACTTCTAAAATCGTTAAACTTCTTCATCTGTTTCTTCCTCTGTTTCCTCTACATCTGAATCCATCGCAGGATCATCTGTAATGTGTTCTTCTCCGTCTGCTAAACCCATTGCTTGCATTTCTGGGTTTTTAAATACAGACTGAGCAAGTTCTTGCTTATAATCATTGACGGCATTGTTTGCTCTGTCCATCATTATAGCATTAAACTTATCTTGTACTTCACTTGCCTTGCCATTTGCAATGCTGTCCATCATATCTTTAATCTGTTGTGTTTGGTCCATCTTCATCTCCACCTTGTTGTTGATCCTGCATCGGTTCTTCTAAAGACATATCCCGAGCCATCTCTTCTATTTCTTCATCAGTTAACATTAATATATTCTTTTGAACATAACTCTTACTAAACAATGTTCCTATATAACCTGATACTCCATTTAACACTTCTACTCTGCTTCTTAGAATCTCTTGGTTCTTAGATTCAGTATAGTATGCATCTGAAGCAAACTTGTATTGGATATCATCTTTAATAGAATTCCAATCATCTTCAGTAATAACATTCTTTAGTAAAAGCTGTGTCTTAAGCAAGTCGTCAAATAAGACGGCAAACTTATTCCTTAGCTTAGCGACAAACTTTGTAAATTTAAGTTCGTCTCTATTAATTTCTGCAGCACGGCCAAAGTTAAGTCCAGCCTGTTGCTGTAGTCGGGATACGGGTACGTTGAGGGATTGATATAGTTTCTTTTGAAAGTATTCTACATCTTCGATTTGCCCCAGGTTTTGACCTGCGGGTAAAGTATCAATCGCTGTGCCTGTACCACCTTCTCTACGTGGAAGCCAAAAGTCTTCCAACATAGACATAAATTTCTTATCATCTCGGATCTCGCCAGTTCCGGCATCGTAAACTAATTTATTACGATATCGATCCATAATGTCTTTTAAATATTGTTCTGCCTTATTTGTAGGCAAGTTGCCAACATCTACATAAAAAATTCTACGCTCAGGTGCTCGTGTAATACGGTAGATTACCACAGCATTTTCCATCATTCTAAGTTGGTTAGCGGGTCTAATCGCTTTGTGTAGATAAGAAAGAGCGGTTCCCTTATCCTGATCTACTAAACCACTTGGTGCATAACAAATTGCGTCCTTTGTAATCTTTAACGCATTATCATTTTGTCCTGCTTTATACTGCCCTGGCTTGTTGGCGATTCCTTTATCATTAAAAATAAAGAACTCTTCAACATCCTTAATAAACAAAACACCTTGTTCGTTTTTCTCTTTCTTTACTTCACGAACTTTAGTAATTTTTCTAGGATCGATATATCTAATATCTTTAATACCTTTCCTAGGAGCGGCGGTATCAATGACTTTATGGAAAAACATTCTTCCATCAATGTACCATCGCCTAAAATAGTCTTGGGCTCTATTCTTAAAGTCTAGTATATCTGTTATGTTTTCAAATTCTTCAAAAATTTGTTTCTTAACACTAGCACTTAATTTAACTTTGTCTAAGTTTAATGTAACAGGATCTTCATCCTCAAGATTAGACAAACAATCATTAATAATATCTTCAATGGCAGCATCAACGTCTGCCATCAAAGATATGTCTCTGTATCTTTTTATTAGTTCTGCGTCGTTATTTGCAACACCTTCTAAATCTAAGTAAGTGCCGTAATAACCACCCGCTCTAATACTTTCTACAGAGCCCTCATCAGTCGGCGCCACAAAAGATTTCTCTGTTTGTGGTGCCTTCTGACGAGAAATTTCAAACCCAAAAATATTCATATTATATAAACTCTAGTAGCTTTAAGCTACGTCGTAATGCTGGTATTGGAAAGTCACCGTAAATTCTTCAATGATGTCGTTCTGTGCATACTGTAATGCAATTTCAGACATCTGAATTGGAAATGCGTTTCTCAAAGTGTATGTTCCACCTGGTAATACGTCGTCATTTCTATCCAAGTGTTCTACAACAATATCAGCTTGGTATTGATTCGGGTTAAGCTCTCCCGTGTTATCCCCTTTACCGTTCATCCCTTCCATCCATGCTTCAAAAGCTTTTCTTAGAGACTGTTCAGTATCATTAACAATTGTAATGGTCCAAGGATCAAAAATCCTTTCGCCTGCTAATTTAACTTCACGACCTCTATACTGGATGATTGCTGGGTTTACAGTAGAAGCAGGCAATGCTGCTCCTGATACCAACAAACTGTAGGAAGGATCTACGCCTGAGACATAACTCGGAAAGCCTAGTAAGACTCTAAACTGATTAGGTCTTGCTCCGCCTGCGCCTAGTCTGGCTTTAAATTCTGTTATATTCATTTAGTTCTCCTAATTACTTTTATTTATAACGGTTACGCTCCGACTTCTTCAAAAGAAACGCCGGTACGTGTAGCTATAAAGTTAAGCTGAATAAAGTTAATGGATTTCGCAGGTTTCAAGTAAATGTCTGCTACGAAGCGATTGCCGTCAATGACTTCAGGAGTGTTGTTACTTTCGTTACAAACCACTTTAAAGTCATATAGACCCCTGCGTCCTTGTACGTCTCTAAGGAACGGTTCTACAAGAGAACTAAACTGTGCTCTAGTGAATGCATCGTTGAATTCAAAGAGTTGGAATTTAGCTGCGGTTGCAATTGCTTTTTCAAGAACAATGAACAGTCTTCTGACGTTGATTCTGTCGAATGCTGAAGGTTTGGAAAGCATAGTCTTGTCACCAAACAGTACAGTACCTTCTCCAGGGAACCCAACGATTGGGTTAACACCGGCTTTATAAATGGTGTCTCTGTCTGTTTTGTTAGGTGTGTAAGCCATCTTAACAACGTTCTTCAGTTGACCTCTATTATATCCTGCAGGAGAGAACCATGGATCAGCAGCGTTATCTGTGATAACACATACGCCTGCGGTGTCGCCGTTGCAAGGTATATATCTGTAGAGATCGTTGTATCTGTCGTACATAAGTTTCCAACCACTGTCCATAACAGAGTATGAAGTAGTTGAATATACGTTTCTATCTGTTACGATGGATGCTGCTTCTAGACCTGCGTTATTTACAACACTAGCTTTCTGTGGGCTAAGGAATACTAAACAATCCTTACGAACAGTTGCAATATTGTCTTGGATATATTTTCCAACAGTTGTGCTGTGTCCTGCTGCTAGGAGCAATGATACATCTACAAGTTCATCATTTGCGAACAAGCCGTAACCTGTTTGAATATTTCCGTCTGTGGGTGCTGCATCTGCTCCACCTGTTAAAGTGTCGACTGATTCAGCGCTTGTGTGCAACGATGTGAATGTAGTTGTAGAGTCTAGACCCCAAGTTGTTTCTGCGGCTGGGTGATCTGTCCACCAAATGTACAAGGACTGAGAGTTAATTACTTGTTTGTAATAATTTGATTCTCCAGTACTTCCTGTAGCATTTGAGGCTTTAGATACGCCTGCAAATTTTTCTAAGATCGAACCTGCTGTACCCGTGAATTTTCCTAACTCGTCAATAACAATGATGTGCATTTCATCGTTAGATCCGCCGGCTGCTGTTGTTGATGCAGTAGAATCAGGGGCATAATCAAATTCGTCTTTATATGTCCATGCCGTATAATCACTTGAATCAGCAAATGATACTTTAATAGTATCGCCTAATGTACCTGGACATTTTGCAGCCCACATACCATTAGTACCTAATCCATTAATATGATTAAACGCATAGTCATCTTCGTTACTAATTAAAACACCGGCAGTTGAACCTGAGTTTAGAGCGCCTGCACCCACTGTACGGACAACCTGAAGGTTGTTGCCATAAGCTAGGAAGGAAGCGGCTGTAAACCACGTTTCTGCGGTATCGTTATCGGGCAAGCCGAATGTTTTTCTCAGAGTATTCTCTGAATCTATTGTGCGAATAACATCACATGGACCCCATTTGAAGTAACCCGCGATACCGCCGCCAGTTGTGGCGACTGCAGGAACTACAGTTGTTAAATCCTTTTCTGTGACGAGAACGCCTGGTGATAGCTGAAAAGCCATGTTTATCTCCTCGGTTTATTATGAATGACACAAGTTTTGTTTCATTCAATTATTTATAATTTTTAAAATTTAAGTCCTAGTTCTTTTACTTTGTTACTGTATTCTTCATCCAACAACCAATAATCTCCCCCTATAACTTCGCCTTGAGGTTCATCGTTACCTTTTCTCATAACAAACGGAGTAAGGTTAGACTTAATCTGCTTCATTTGATGATTGTACAATTCCTCTCTAGAGTTAATATCAGTCAACTCTTTAAAAAATGGCATATTGGTCAACCATCCAAATAGAACCATACACATAATAAGGTCATCGTTGTATCCTTCGTCTGCTTGATAAGTATTACCTTTTTCAACAAACGTAGACATCTCATGTATGATATCTGCATCAAAACATAATAATTTTTGTTCTTCCATTAAACTCTTAAAGGAAAAACAGCCTTGTCGCTTAACTTGTCTAGAAGTAGTGACTCCTAGCTTAGTTGAACGACCAAAACCAGGCGAGACATATTGTCTGCCCTTTTCTGTCACCGTGCTAAACAGATTGTCGTATTCAATCTCTTCGTGTAGCAACTCTACGACTTGCTGTCCTATATCATTAGTCTCAACAAGCACATAAGCATTATTATAATCTTCTCCCACCTTAGATATCACATTAGGATACAACATAGGAGCGATTTTATTATCTTTATATTTGGCTACTACTGTATACGGCATTTCGGTAATATCAAAAACAACAAAGGCAGAATAATCCCCGCCGATACCTCTAGCCGTGTCTACTGTAATAGCATAGAACCTATTTTCTTTTGGTTCGTTATATATATCCAAACCACTATTTTGATATACTGGATCAATCGAAGATAGGTTGCCAATCGTCTTAGCATTAATAAGAGTGTTACTAGAACCTAAAAATTCACACAAAACTTCCTGGTTAAACTTCAATTCGCCTAGAAGTTTAAATTGTTCTTCTGCCCAAGCTTCATCTCTGCCAGGGATTTCAGTATAATGTATGAAGTGGTTTACAAATCCATTTGCTTTTTTCTCTGCTTCGTTCCAAAACTTCCAAAAGTGATTATATCCTAATGGAGTAGAGGTAAGAAGAATCTTTGTAGTTTCACCTGCTGAAATAGTAGGATAAACAGAAGCAAAGAACTGTTCCGCAACATTGTTTGGAATAATAGCTGCCTCATCAATGTATAGCCAGTTTACAGACTTACCTCGAATACCACTGGTAGTTGTGGCTGCTGTAAAAACCTTACAGTTATTTTCTAGCTCAATGTCACCTTTGTTCCAAGTCTTAACACCTTGTTGCATCCATATAGGCAAGTTCTCGTACATTGTTTGGTAACGTGCCAATACTTCTCTAGCAGCGGCAGTCTTGTTAGCCATAATAGCTACAGTTTTATCTTCTTGGAAAATAGTATACCACAGAATACAAGCTGCGGCAGTTACAGTCTTACCCTGCTGCCTGCCTTCCATAAGAATGACCTTACGATTATTTAAAATAATATCTACTTTTTCTTTTTGACAGTCGTAAAGTTTGAAAGGTTGTAAACCTTTGTCCAGTGTAATAATCTGACAAAAGTTTTCGATGAAATAGATTGCGTCTTTTTGACACTTTAGATATTCCGTAACTTGTTCTTTTGTGAAGTCGTGCTTAAAACCTAGCGCTTTTAAGTTAGGGTTGCCGTGATATGATGTTTCTAATTCACTCATATTCTTACTAGTTCTTTTGGAGTTGCGTTAACACTTTCATTCAACAACCGTGCTTTTATTTCTTGTTCCGTAGTATTATTTATACGTCTAAGAAAGTGGGAAAAATAGCGATTATGTCCCGATATTCCTGTATGAAACTTATCTCTAGCTTTATCGTCTATCCAAACTTCCTTAATAAAAAAGAACTTTGCACCATTTAATCTACAAACATTTTCTATAGCATCTAAATTTCTTTTTCGATTTAGGTTCAATTCTTCGTCGGTTTCAATTAAGTGTTCATAATCTAAGGACCATGCGCCAACATTAAGGTGATGCTTTTTTGTGAATAGCTCTCGTCTTTGTATTGGTGGCTCTGTAAGAAAAACATATTTAGGTTTTACATAAGGAACCCAAACACTAGCAATACGATAAAGGTGATCAAACCCTCCGCCAGGCTCTGCTAGGTTATAGTGGGTTAAGTTTAACTCTTTGCCTAATAAATGCGGCCAAGTTTTATCCTCAGGCAAACCAATACCGGCTGCTGTACTAGGCCCTAGACATATAATACTATTTGAGTTTTGTTTTAACTCCGCACATCTAAATCCCTGAGCATTCATCTCATAAGTAATAGGTAAGTCCCATTCTGGATTAGGTTTATCATCTGTACAAATATATTCTAGGGTAGCAGGTAGCTCGCCACTATATTTCCACTCACCATATGATTTTCCTATGTCGTACAATCTATCCAAACCTTTGCGCCATTGTTCTGGCTCACGTCCATTAATAACGTCAATCCTCTTTCTTCGACAACTCTATCTGTTCCTCGTTTAACGGATTCCATAAAATAATCATCAATAACAAGATAGCCCTTACAATATGGCAACCAAGCATCTATACAAGCATAAGTAGATTGTTCACTGTGGTCCGCGTCTATGTATATTAAATCATATGAGGGACCAAACTTGTGGTTGTCAAATGACATTGGAAATTGTAATTGTATTTTTTCATATGTGATATTAGGAAAGTCTTTTATGTTTTGTAAAAAGTTTTTCTTAATTTTAATCCCCCCTTGATAAAATGGGGTACAAGCTTCCTCAAACTCTGGTTCTCTAACAATAAAATCAGGCCAAGCATCTATACAATGTATATCAACTTCTTTTTTTAGTGTGTTGCAGATGTGGTTAATCATAAGAGCACTCTTGCCCTGATAACTGCCTACTTCTAATACGGAGATTTTATTTTGTGGGATTTTTTTGAGTATTTCCTCAAAAAAGAAATAACAACCTAAGCCAGCATAGCCTTCAACATCTTGCCAATTCATAATGTATCAACCTTCAATAATTTTTGTATCGTCTTCTTTTCCTAATGCCCTAAGTAAATCTTTGGTACTACCAACAAATAAGTTGTTATTAGTTGTGGCTCCTTTGCTCTTAGGTTTGTCGTCTTGTGTTATCTTCTTTTGTTTTGCTTGAACATCTAACATATCTTTAGCATTGTTTTGTAAAGAGTTAATTAGCTGCCCTGCCACCTCATATGCTCTAGGGTGATCGCTATTTTTAGCAATGTGCATTATGCCCTGAATTGCTTCTTCACTGTATGCTGCTGATCTTTTTAGTATGTCTCTGGCTTCTTGGAAGTCATCTTCTAACTGTTGATCGTGTGTTTGCTCTGGCACAGGCAAGTTCTTTTCCTTTCTTACTTCGGATAAGTTTTTATCCAAAGCAAAAGTAGGTTTTGTTTTAAATGCTTTATCCAAACTTTCAAATGTATTATCAGCTGACATCTTCGCCCTCAAAACTTTCTAGTATATTACTTATATAATCGTAATCATCTGCTGGTGTTAGCGTTTTATCCGCAACCCCTTGAAGGTTTGCTACCTCATGTACTGATTTAACCTGTACAGTATCTAAATCTATATCAGTGTATAGTTTAGCAATTGATTCTTTAATAACTCCCACGTTAGCAACGTAACCATAGAAATTTAGACGCATCGTAAAGTTTAATGTCCATATGATACTTTGTCTAGATGTAAAGTCTCCTTCATATTGGTCATCATAATCTACCCCGTCTAAAGTGATCTTAATATCTCTTTTGATTCCTAGTTCTGGGAGCTCGTTGATTGTAACATTAAAGTCTGGATTGAAGAACGGGAATACCTGTTCCACAACCTGTAAAGCATCTTCTTGGTTTTTAGCAAAGACATATAATGAAATGCTCATATTATATGGCGTAGATATAAATGTAGTTCTTACTGTATTAGTATCATCTCCTGCGCCCACTGCTCGGTTTCTTTGTATAGGAGAAATTTTTCTAGCTGAGTCATACTGTAAACCAGTAATTTCAAACCCGATCCTAGGCAATGTTATTTGTACGTCTCGATATTCGGTAATGTCGGGTACAGCGGCGATCCTAGCTAAGAACTTTTGTTTTGTTGAATATGACAAAGGAACCCTAATAACTTGCGCTACAGTTCCGTCCTTGTCTTTCCTCTCAATATTAATATTATTAAATATCATACCAAAAGCTACAATAGCTTTCTTTATATGAGAGTGATAAAAGGTTTTATTTTTAAACATAATTTAACTTCCTCCTAGCTCACCGAATGGATTAATTTCTGAGAAGTCTAGGATAGACTCAATTTCATTCTGAGTAATAAAGTCTGTATTGTCAGTATTAACATTTGTTCTTTGTGCTTGATATTCTTCTAGAACTAATCCTCCACCCACTTCTTGCTTAAGAAGTCCACCGTCTTCTAACAACATTTGATATTGTAACATATCCAAGCTATTAGTATCTTGTATATCATCGGCATCTGTGCCTGTACTCAATACCTCTGAGCTGTACTGGAACAATTCGCATTGTAATCTAAATACAAAAAGTTTACCGACTTGATAGAATGGGTTAGTAAATTCTACAAGTTTAATTTCAAATATGGAACCTGTCTTTGGAAAATATAAAAGATCTCCTTCTGCAGGACGCTCAGTAAGAGTAAATGTTCCTCCACTAGTTAAAGTGGTTTCTTCCCAGCGTCTCTGAGAAACTATAAATGTAGCTTGGTCTCTTATTTCAATACCAAACTTTGTAAACAGATCGCCTTCGCCGTCAAAGCCGTTTACATTTTCCAAATACATTTCTAATGGATATGATTGAGTAAACTGAGATAAGGTATCCTCATCAAAGATAGTGTCTCTGTTTACAAGTGTTCTGGGCATATAGTAAATATCGTGCCCATAGATTTTTAATGATTCAATTACAAGGTCTTCTACTAATCTTTGCTCATTAGTGGTTCCGCTTGTATTACCATTCTGAAAGTAAAAATTCGTTGCCATGCTTACCCCACGTAGAAGCTAGGGGGTAACTCATATCTTCTCTGCATCTCATCTTCAATATTATTGATATCAGTGATTGCTTCTTGAAAGATTTGGTCACCGTTTAAAGTAACTCCTCCAGGTAGTGCTATGCCTCCAAACTTCTTCATGTTTTCTCCCCACTGTCTTTTGATAAGAGCAGTAGCATATTTTTTCAAAAACATATCATCATAAACCTCTGAATACGTTGCGGGGTCAACAATAGCATATGCCTCTGCCACAATGTAATCACCTGGATTGAAGGTTCTATCCCAATCCGTATCAATATATAATCTATTTGTTTTTCTATTCCAACGTATTTGTCTTTGAGTTACAAGTAGTTGTTCTAGAGTCGATAGGTGAGACTGTACCATTGAATAGTATGTCATGTCTGCACCCATTAGGTTATAAAGATCATTTTGCCTAAATTGATACATTAAATCGAACAATGATCCATCATCAGTGTTAGACTGTGCTGCACCACCAAAGTTGAACATTCTAATAATACCAGTAATTCCGTTACTGATAGGAACCCAACCGTTTTCTATATCACCTGCGGAGTAGAAGTCTGAGCTCTGAAGAGTTGCAACTAGTCCTGATTGTGAGCCGGTAATTTGTTCTCCGCCCACAAAAGTTCCAGAAACCTTTTCTACTGTAATAGTATTAAGCGCTCCGGAAGAGACTACAGTTTTAGCCCCAGAAGTTGCGCCAGTTAATGTCTCGCCCTTTTGAAAACTACCTGCAATAGATGTAGCAATCTTTAAACTACTACCTGTGACTTGGTGTTGAACATAAGTTCTTTCAACACCATCGAAATGATATTCCTGCCAGAGTTGTATGGCATCGTCGATGCGATCGTTGACTTGGTCTTCGTCAACGTTAATCTCTATGACTGGAAACCCTAATCTTCTAAGACAATAATCTATAAGTTCCTGTCGTGTTGATAAAGCCATACATTTACCCTAATTTAGTTAAGCAGTGTTCCACTAGTATTATATATGTCGATTCTATATCTGTTCTCAATAGCAGATGCTGTTAACAATGAAGTATCGTTACTAGCAAATGTTTCTGAGCTATTTAGAATCGCCGCTCCAGCAAAGTCAGCTACTGTTAATTCTGGAAGTCTAGCACTTGAAAGAGTACCGCTAACCATGTTAGTAGCATTAGTAAAGAACGATGCTGCATTTCCTTCTAGTAAAGCGGCATCTAATCCTGAACCTGCACCGTCAACTGTTTTAATAGCTGTCAGTAGTTCTGCAGGAGTAGAATACGACTCATTAAAGCTAATAACACCTGTTCCACTATTATAACCTACATCGCCTGTAGCGCTAATTGCTGCTCTTGCTCTTGCGTCAGTAAAGTATAAACTTGTACCTTCAGCCAAGTCATCTGTGTCTTTGCTACTTAGATCTAAGTTGGCACCTGTTGCCGCAGCTACTCGAGTATCTGCTCTTACATCTGTGTAGAACAAGTTGGAGCCTTCAGCCAAGTCATCTGTGTCTAAAGTTCTAGTTCCGCCTAACGCTGTAGCTACACCGTTAATTGTAATTTCTGAGTTAGACAAAGAGCTGTTAGCAATATTAGATAATGTGTTATCCGAACCGCTAATTGTTTTGCTTGTTAATGTTTGTGTTGAGTCTGCGCCAACCATTTCTGCATAGTCAGAGCCGTTGTTTGTAAACTGCCACTGATCAAGTGCTTCAACCCATTTAAGTTGGACTGCTGTTGAATCTCCTCGAAGAACTCTAATTCCTGCATTCTCACTAGGAGTTCCAGAAGTAAAGTTGCTGTTTAAGTCGATAATGTTATCAGCCAAACTAATTGTTTCAGAGTTGACAGTTGTTGTAGTTCCAGAAACTGTTAAGTCTCCACCAATCACCACGTTGCCTGTTGCTTCTAAATTATCATTGACATAAACTTTACCTGTACCTTTACCAGTAAGTGTTAAGTCTGTATCTGCTGTTTTAGATTCAAGCGAATCAACATTGATTGGGTTTGAGAATGCAATTGCGTTGCCGGCGCTGTTTGTAATATTAATACCGTCTTCTAGTTGAAGAGGTCCTTTAATTGCAATAACACCTGTTCCAGTTGCATCTAACTCTACATCACCTGAACCACTTGTTTGAAGTGATACGTTTTGGTTTGTATCTGCAGAAACAGTGATTGTACCTGAGTTATCAGAAACAACCTGTTGTCCGTTTACATATAATGAACCAGGACCTACGTATACGTCCCTCCATTGTTTTGTTGTGCTACCAAGACTATGTGTATTATCTGTATTTGGGATAATATCGCCTTGCATTTCAACGTCTGTTGTAAATGTAGCACCTGCAAAAGTTGGGTTAGATGTAGTATCTACTGCTTGTCCAATTGCTACTGAACCAGATGTTACTGTAACACCAGTGCCGCCACTAATGGCTGCTTGTGCTCTAGCATCTGTAAAGTAAAGCTTGGTTGAACCTTCTGCTAAGTCGTCAGTGCTGAAGTCTGTCATATCAACAGTAATGCTATCTGCATTTACACTGATACCTGTTCCTCCGACAACATTGACTTCTACTAGTCCAGACTCACCGCCACCTGTCAAACCATTACCTGCTGTAACGCCTGTAATGTCTCCAGATTGTCCGTTAATTGTTAATGTTCCAGCATCATCGTCATAAGACAATGTGATGCCGGTGCCTGCTGCTAAAAGAGCAGCTACTCTATCGTCAATACGTTCGTTCGTTGAAAATAGATTTGTTGACCCTTCTGTAAGGTCATCTGTTGTTGTGGGAATTGTGCCATTTGCTATTACATATCCACCTTGAGTGCTTCCATCATGGACACGGAGTTGTGAGTTCTCTGTATCGAAGGAAAGTTCACCGGCGGCACCAGTAAAAGCATTGTTTTGTGCTTCAGTTCCACGTCTAAATTGTACCTGTGTTGGCATTTCTAATCTCCTAAATTATTTAATATGTTCCGCCGTCTAATGTAGAGCCGTCAGCGAGGGTATCTGCTTCTACCGTACCACTAATATTTGTAAAGGGTATGTTACCTGAAATATTAGAAGCCGAAGCTAGCATTAATTCGTGACCGCCTTGAGTAGCACCATCGTGAACTCTTATAGCATAATTACCAGTATTAACTGTAACCTCTCCGGCTAAGCCAGTGAAATTATTGTTTTCTGCTGTAGTACCTCTTCTAAATTGTACTTGAGTTGTCATTGGTTATACTCCTAGATTTTGAATTAAAGTGTTCCGAAATCTTCAGTAGTAAGTATTCCAGGAGGAGCAGTTCGGCAATCATAGGATCTTTCTGTTGCAACCCCAAAAGCATCTACACTAGATGCAGTCATGTCGCCGTAATCTCCTGTTGGGAACACCAAGTTGGCATCTCCTACAACATAGTTAGATACTGCTACAACCGCACCGTCGGTACCCTTTGTATAAAGTATCTTGTCTACTAAATTTAGAGCAACCTCACCAACTTCTAAGTTAGCCTGCGTGGGCACCGCCGAAGCTGTTTCCGACCTCTTCAGTTTGATTACTGTGTCTACCATCTTCCTCTTTCTCCTGTTTGTTTAACTCTTCTAACTGAACTGCAAGAGCATCTCGTTCTTTTTGTAAGATATTCATTCTAGCTTTTAGAACGAGATTCTCTTGCGTTGTTTCGTTAAGTTTTGCACTTAGTAATGCAATATATTCGTCAACTACATTATTTGGATTTTGTTCACTCATAATATTTCCTTTAATTAATTATTCTAGAACGTACCGCCGTCTAGTGTTCCCCAAACAGGCGCACCGCTAGCATCTGCCATTAACAGTTGCCCTTCTGTGCCTGCTGCTGTTACTTGTAGAGCGCCAGTTCCGTTACCATAAACGATACCGTTTGTAGTAAAAGTGCCTGCGCCAGTACCACCGTCTGCAACATCAATTGCTGCTGATAGTCCAGAAACAGTTCCGCCTGTTACGTTGCCTTCAATGTTGGCAACCAATGTTGCTACGGAATAGCCACTTGCTGTAGTGTCAACAGTTGTTGTAGGCTCAACGCTAGAGCCAGTAAACATTTTGTATTTACCGTCATTAGCATCTCTGAATAAACCAGAGTATTTGTCAGCGCCGTCGTTAAAGAGACCATAAAAACCAATGTCTAAAGCGTCGCTAGAGTTGCCAGTTGCTACTTTAAATAATGGATCATTAACTGTCAATGTCTGAGAGTTAACCTGTGTTGTAGTTCCAGAAACTGTTAAGTTACCAGATACAGTTAGGTTACCGCCAATTGTTGGGTTTGTTGCTAGTCCAACTTGAACTTGATTGTCTGTTACGGTTGTTGTTACTTCGTTAGCTGTACCTGCAATGGTAAGTGTTTCACCACCAGATACTGTATCAGTTGTTCCACTGTCCGCTGCAAGATCAAATGATGTTGCAATTGCTGCTGTAGTTGCAGAAGTGACCCTACCTTTAGCGTCTACTGTTAAAACAGGAACTGCTGTTGTAGAACCGTATGAACCTGCGGATACGCCTGAATTAGAAAGATCAAGTGTTACACCTGCTGTTTCAGAACCTGAGCCAGTTACTGTAAGGTTGCCGCTTCCTGCGTCTGCTACTGTGGCAACATAGTTACCTGTAGTGTCTGTACCAAGTGCAATAGCGTCTGCTGCCATTGTAGTTGCAATACTTACATCGCCTGAACCATCGAAACTTACTGTACCTGTTACGTCACCTGTAAGAGCAATTGCTCTAGCTGTTGTTAGTGCCGCTGCTGTTGTTGCTGTATCTGCGTTACCTGTAAGGTCACCAGTTACATCGCCAGTTACGTTACCTGTTACATTACCTGTAAGGTCGCCAGTTACGTCACCAGTTACATTACCTGTAATGTTACCAGTGATATCGCCGGTTACATCGCCAGTTACGTTACCGGTGATATTACCCGTTACGTTACCAGTAAGGTCGCCTGTTACGTCACCTGTTACGTCACCTGTTACAGCGCCAGTTACGTTACCTGTAAGATCAGCGGTAATTGTTCCTGCAGAGAAATCTCCACTTGCGTCTCTCTTAACAAGCTGTGAAGCTGTGTTAGATGAAGAGGCACCGTCTACGATATCGGTGTAAAATTTACCACCGATTTTATGTACAACCTGTTGATTTGCGGAATCAACCGATTCAATATAAAGAATCGCGGAATCACCTGAGTTGGCTTTATCCTGGCTATACGCCAATTCGCCTTCGTTTAGATCCGATGTTGTAGGGGCTGTAGCTGCGGTACTTCTTTTAATTTGAATTACTGTTGCCATTTATTATCTCCTAGAATGTTTGATTGTAATTTTATAATATAAATTAAACTATTAATAAGTACCACCATCTAAGCTTGCCAATTGGCCTGCTTCAATTTGTTGTGCTACCCACTTGCCCGTAGGCTCATCATATACCAGTGTATAACCATCCTGTAAACCATTCGATATATCAATATTAGCGAGCTGTTCTACTTTAGCACTTGTTACCTGCTTAGAGTTTTTAGTGGTATTAGTAATTACTCGGTTTGAAGATCCACTACTTGGTATAGTTATCTTGATAGCCATTATCGGGTTACCTCTGGAGTTACTGTTATGATTCCTTCAAGCACTCTTAATGTTTCTGCACTTGAGGAAATCTCAATATCATATACATATCTTCCTGCTTTAAGACTTGAAGTCTGTTCTGCTGTTAAAGATATGGTTAATTCGCCCGTCAAATTTGTTTTCGCGGTTGTAAAACTTGTATAAGTATTACTGTAATACGATTTTCGTATTTGCGAAGTCGCAGTATAACTAGTCAGGTCCTTGTCTGAACCGTCTTCGTTATCTAATTGCATAGTAAGAGAAAAAGTTGTACCTTGATCTATTACTAAATTTGAAACAGTTGCCATTTACGGGTTATCCTTTTATACTCGTTTATTTATAAGAAAATATAACTTGATATGAAAACAATTTTGACATTAAAATACGGGGACAAATATACGTCTGAGGACGTTAATCGTATTTATAATTCTATTCCAGGTGACTACAACCGCGTCTGTGTAACTGATAATCCTATTGGACTCAATAAAAATATAACAACAATACCTATAGATCATGAAATTGAAGGGCATTGGGAAAAGGTTAAACTGTTCAAACTTGAAAACTTAGGCAAAGTTCTTTATTTAGACTTAGATATTAGAATACAAAAAGGTATAGAACATTTGTGGAAAATGCTTGACAAGAACCCCATCATATGTTACACTTACTGGAAACCTCAAGAATTCCCTTATCACAAAGACAGTAGGTGGTCATATAATTATTTAAGCAATTTTAATTCTAGTGTGATGATGTGGGAAGATAACAGACATATATATGATTACTGGGAAAAGAATAAAGATTATTATATGGTAAAGTATGCAGGTGATGATAGGTTTTTATACCATGAGAGTTTTACATTTGAACACTTTCCCGAAAATGAGGTTTATTCATTTTGGTTTGATGGTGGCAAAATAAAAGACGCAACAATAGCATTATTGAATGGACAAGAATCAGTTCAAGAGGACATAGCAAAAAGATATGATGAACTTCGTATGTATCAAATGGGGAAGTAAATATTCTCCTGAATATGTAAACAATTTAAAGGCAATGGTTGAGAGACACTATACTCGGCCCTGCACCTTTACCTGTTTTACAGATGACGCAGAAGGACTCGATTGCGCCACCGCGCCTATCCCCAATATTGAGCCACTGCATCCAGACTATTGGTTTGGAAAGGAAAACTTTTGTTGGGATCGTGCTAAGTTCCTTGTGTTCAACTCTCATAAGTGGCTAGGCTATGAGGGTAAATGGTGTTACTTTGATTTAGATGTTATTGTTCAAAACAATATAAACGATCTATACAATCTAGCAAACAAACCTAGAATAATCGAATCTAAATGGCAACCACCCGGACAACAACATGAGAGATTCTTTATTGATATTAGAGGAACTTATTTTAATTCTAGTATGATGTGTTGGAATGGAAGTCAATGTGAGAAAATTTACTACGATGTTCTAGAACACCAAGATGTAGTATTTAAAACATTCTTTAAAGGATCAGATAACTACCACTACTGGAGACAAAAAAAGTTCTGGGGCAACATTCCTTGGGATTGGGTTTACTCTTATAATAGAGGAGCTCATCATAAAGAGGATAAAGAGAAGTATAAATATAGAGAGGAGTATAAAGTTTGTTTGTTTAATACAGACTTAACTCCAGACCCTGCAGCTAAGGCGCAGATTAAAATGAGTGAATTACAAGATGAGAAACTTTTGAGGCATTGGCATGGAGCTAACTTTAATAGCAAACTTACTGGATAGTAAGTACAGTCAAATCCATATAAACAATTTCTATACTCAGGCAAAGAACCTGATTGAGCAGCCTTTTGACTTCTTTGTTTTCACTACACAGGAAGAACTCGACAATATCAATAGCACTAAAAAACGAGACGGCTTTGTAGACGGCATTCAATTCCATGTTCCAAAGTATGGAAAGCAGTGGTTAGAAATAGACTTAATACAACATACCAAGGATAATGGAGTTAGTTTTTTTACTACTCCAAACGTCTTATTAAATGATCCTATGGCCCTTTTATCGTACAAAGGCAGTGGTATTGATAAAGTTTTAATGCAAGACGAAAATGTTACATATTATATACATAAGAACAAATATGTACAGAATCTGATACAAAAATGGGATAGAGACGAACAAGACATAACATTTTATAACTACGAATTCAAACAAGAGTTTCAAGTTAACGAACTACCATCACTTCCGTTTTTAAATACACAAAACAAAGACTATCCAATTAGTCTTACAGATGATATCGTTACCTTTCCTTATTGGTACACTCATACTCTTGACAGCTACGTAGAAACTTGTTATAATAGGTCTATAGATTTATATCCTTACTTGCCTTCTGAAATAGAAATGGAAGTAAATGGATTTAGCTATGATGAGGTTGTTAGGATCTTTAATAAGGACTTTCTAGGAAAGTCTAGAATGACCAAGTTAATTTTATCCAATGACGTAGAAGAGCCAAGTTTATGTGAGGACTTTTACGACATCTCTGAATACTTTCTAGAGTTTGAAGGTGTGAGTGTAGATGTATTAACAGACTTAACATCACATGATGAATTTTGGTGGGGTAGCACCGGGATACTATATAGAAAAATGGGTAACATCACTGCTACAATTGATGACATTAATAACAAAGACTTTGATAAACAAATTACAAATGCAAAGGCCTTGTTAAAGAGTGGAGCTCGTGTTTTTTGGCAATACACTAGAACCACACAATCTGATAATGACATTGAAGAGGCAAGAGCGTTATCCAAAAAACATAAATTCAGTGGGTTTACTTTTATTGAAAACAAGCCACCTGAACTACCAGTTAAAGAAGAAAGGATAATCGTTAAAGAACTTCCAGACTATAAGTTAATAGAACTTGATACTCTACAAACAAAACCCAAAGAGGCAGACTATGTAGATGTAAAAGTTAAATTTGAGAAGAAGGTTAGATGTAAATCTAAAATTGAGAATAAATGTTACATAGACAAGCGAGGAAATGTTTTCCCGTGTGTTTACACTGCTAGAGAAATACTAGAAGCAGACATTAATCCTTATGAAGATACAGACATCATATATAATTGGAAGGCTAACAATTGTAAGTTAGAACCGCTAGAGTCTATTTTGACGAATGCTTTTTACACAGCATACTTCAATAATAAGTTAAAACTAGACCCTAGCAACATTTGTAAACTAAAATGTGGAGCGTGCAAAAATGTATAAATCAACAAGGAAAGCGGATGCGTATTTTGGATCCTTTGATACTTGGGATAAAAAAGATACGGACGATGTAATCGACTCTGTTAGAAACGGCAAATTTGTTTCTATTGTCGTTCATTGTAGTAAAAATCAATTTGAGGAAAAGACAAAGGATATTGTTTCTGAGCTAGTTAACTATAGCTTGATGTATGGCAGAGATTTTGTTATTCAACACGTCGTGGAAGAACTATGAGGGTAAATATAGTCTGCTCTAAATGGGGCTCAAAGTATGGGCCTCATTTTGTTAATCGTTTGTATAACATGACGAAACGGCATGTCGACAAAAAACACGACTTTCATTTTTATTGTTATACCGACGATGCAGAAGGACTTTTAGATGATATTAAAGTTATTGATTTTCCTGATATTCCCAATATCCATCCTAAGTATTGGTTTGGTGGCGACAACTTCAAGTACGGCATGGCAAGATGTTGGGATAGACCCAAGACGTTTGTATTCAATACTCATAATTTTGCAGACGATAAACCTACTGGTCGCTTTATTTTCTTTGACTTGGATGTCATCATTCAACGTGATTTAGAACCTATCATTACTTACAACATGGAGCGTCCTACAAAGATGCGTTCATGGTGGCAAGATCCCCGCCCAATGAAAACACGAAGATTCAAACTTTCACACGGCGCATACACAAACGGGTCCTGTCAAGTTTGGAGCGATGATCAATGTGAGATTATTTGGAACGATGTATTAGAGAATCAAGAAAAGATATGGTTCACTTATACCGACGGAACAGATAACTATCACAGTTGGAAATGGGGCATCTATGGTGAAAACCTGTGGGACTACTTCCCATCTGAATACGCCTATTCGTATAACAGAGGTAGAGATTGGGACAGTGGTGATATGGATGTCGGAGTTTATAGAGAAGGTTGTATTGTTTGCGTGTTTAATGTAGACTTACTACCATTTGAGGATAAGAGTAGAGGACACACCAAACAAGATGAGTTGGTAGATCCTAAACTATTAAAGCATTGGCAATGATAAACATTTATACCGTGAAGTGGGGAAACAAGTATTCCCACAAGCACGTTCAAGCAATTTACGAATCCTGTGTTAAGAACATTAGCTCAGAGTTTAAGTTCTTTTGTTTAACAGAAGACCCTAGAGGATTGTCTGAAGATATAAATGTTATCCCACTACCTAAAAATAATACCTTAGAAAAGTGGTGGAATAAAATGTACTTGTTTGATGATAATGTAGTTCGTCAAAAGGGCGAGAAAATGTTTTTCGACTTAGATGTTATCATTCAAAGAAACTTAGACGAATGGGTTGAGTTTGATCCTGAGGATTGTTTGTGTTTCATTAAGACACACTGGCATGATATGGAAACTCAATATAAAGATACAAGACACATTCCACATAAGTATACTGACTTGAACTCGTCAGTTTTAAGATGGAATGATAATTTAAATACCGAAGATATTACTTTATATCTTAACAAGCATTTAAAACAGATACTTTGGTATTACAGGGGAATAGATAATTTCTTCGGACACCGCGGTGTTGCTAGGATTAAATATTTTCCAATTGGGTGGGCGTACAGTTATAACCAAGGTTATATTTGGCCCCATGATACAGAAAAACAAGTCTATAGACAAATGCCTTATGTTTGTTTATTTGATTCAATGGGAAGGAAAGAAGATGTCAAATTTGAACTATAATTTTTTAAACAGTCTCCAACACTGGGGCGATGGACTAGCTAAAGTCGAACATGAAATGAAGCATAAACATGAGGACTTTAGACAGGCTCTCAATCCGAATACTATGGAAGCAGGTATTTGGATGGTGGAAGAACTAAAGAAAGTTCTAGAAGAACACTATATGAAAGAAGAAGGATTGAATATTCTTGTTCTAAATTCTTGGTTAGGTATTCCTTTAGTGCCTCTGCTTTGTGAAAACTTATCTGTAGGGCAACTACACTTGGTTGATATTGATCCTGAGGCTTTAGAGTTATCTAAAGTTTTTAATGGGCATTATATTAAAGAAGAGTTCATTAAGATTAATCACTGGAACTTAGATGTTCCTTTTGCGTTTGACGAACTTAATCAGATGAATGTAGATGTTGTTATATCTTTAGGGTGCGAACAGATGTATCCGTTACAAGATCTTTATACTGCTAACAAGCATGCAATATTTGCTTGTCAGTCTTCTAACGTAATGGAAGAAATGTACGGCATTAATTGTGTTGATAGCGAACTTGCGCTAATAGAAAATATAGGATTAAATGACACTTATTACAGTGGCAAGACAATTCAATATTATTATTCGTGGGACGGTAAAAAGTTTTACGATAGATTTATGGCTATTGGTAAGAAGTAGCATCTTCTCCTGAGATATCTTCAATCATGTTACGCCACAATTCTAAATGTGGAATAACAAACCCTAAAGTAAGGCGATCTTCATATGAACCTGCACAATGGTAATAAACTTTGTCAGGTTCTCTACCCCTTCCGTAGTATCCTACTTTACAAGCCCAACCTGCTTTATCTTTCATTGTAACAAGTTCTTTAGTTTTAGGATCTAAATACTTAAAGAATCCATTACCCGTTGGACTATAAGATAAAAGAATATTATAGCCAGATGCATTCCAGTTATTGTGCCAGGCCATAAATCCGTCTTTAGGATAGTAAACTTGAACTGCTTGATTTCTAGCACCTAAGTAAGCACACAATTCTCTATTTAACTCTTGACACTTTTCTCTGTGTTCACGAGGAGTTCTTTCGTCCATTAATATATCTATAGATTTTGTATGTTCTGGGTATCCAACATGGGCGCCATCCTTTGCAACAATCATATCTAAGTATTCTTTTTCACAGGCAGTATCTATAGTTTCGTCGCCTGCTCTTTTCCCGTCAATATGTTTTTCAAGTTCAGTTAAGTCTTGACTAAAAAACCAGTCGGTGTACGGTTGAAGAATATCTAATAGCTCGTCGCTTATGTTAACCCATTTCATTGTTTATCTCATATAGTTGCCAATAATATATATACTTATCCCAGATACCTACTGTATCTAAGTTTCTCAAACATTTATAACCAACACTTTCTAACATACCTCGTGTTGTATCTGCAGATAAAGAAACTCCATATCTAATAGGTTTAGTTATTCCTTTATCATCAGATCTAGCAAACGCCTCTCTACCATCTTCCCTAGTATTATACTTGACAATAGAATCTTTTGTTTCTAAATTAGATAAAATAATTCTTTTAGGTTTGGATCGGTTTACTATCTGCTCTAACAAGTGTTCTGGTGCTAGCAAGTGATAAAGTAGTCCGCAACAAACTACCGTATCAAATGTCTCATTATGTTCTTTGTAATAATCATTTGCAGTGCCATTGTATATTTGATTATCACTTAATAATGTCTTAACCTTTAAAGCCTCTAGTGCGTCACCTGTGTTAGGTTCTACAACCTTAAGAATTTTTGGTTTTCTTCTTTGGATAAGTTCTGTGTGGAATCCGATTAAAGGTCCCAATTCTAAAACTGAATCTGTCTCTTTAATTTCTGAAAAGAAGTTGTCGTATGTCCACTCATTGTAAAGTTTCCACTGCTCAACTTCACTCATTACTTAAGCTGCCAATTAGGAATTGTGTAGTGGTATAAAACAATGTCAGTCCCTTGAAGTTCTTCATCCTTGTATCCGTTTACAAAGTTCCACCTTGCGTCAGGCTCATTAATAAATCCCCAATTTACTTTATGATCGCTGTAAGTTAATAGTCGCCACATTGTAAAAGTATCCCATTTAATTGCGTCTATAGGATAATGTGCGATATCATATTCTTTTGTTTGTTGGTGTAAGTATTCACCATACCACGCACTCATTAGAGCCAGTGTATCAGGTTTGTCGTTGTAAACAAACCAACCACAGTGCATAGTCATTTCTTCTGTGTTTGAAAGTTTTGTTAGTTTGGCATTGTAAGGTCTTATCTTTGTAAAGACTAAATCTTTATCGCCGAGTAGATCAAAAACATCTTGGATATCTTCATGCCAACATTCCATATCACAATCTAAATAACAAGTTCTTTCGTATGGAGTATGTTCTAGTGCCCAGAGTTTAGCTCTAATATGACTAGGGACTTCCCATGTAATTACATTATCAAATAATTGATATTGTCCAGGTTTTAGTTCGCACTCTGGGTGTGCGGTGTCTACCCATTTTTCTTCTGTGTAGAAAGTAATTTTAGCTTCGGGCCAAAAGTCTATAATAGACTCTGCTAGTTTGATTGCGGCTCTAAAGTAGCCTGGCATTTTAGTTGCGACAATTACAAAACCGTCGCCTTCTCGCTTAGACATAATATATTCCTATTCGGATTCTAATTCTTTTTGTAACAATATCGTAGCGTATGCTGCTACCTCCATAGGAGATTTAGACTTTCGAATTAGTTTTTTAAACTCGACGTTGGTAGAGTTTTTAATAAGAGGTATTTCAAATGCTTCCAACTTTGATGCAAACAGTGATTCTTGTTGTGCTCTTGCTGCTTCGGCTTCTCGCCTTTCCATTTGTCTACGCACATTTTCGTTTCTGCGCTTTAGACCCTCTGCGGTATTTTCGTCAATTTGTTCTTCGGTGAATTGTTCTAGTATTGCTAGATAGTCGGGATTCGTTCCATCCTTATCCATAATAGAAGCGAGGCTACGTCTGCCATCTGGCATAACAATAGTAGCAATAAGATGCTTTGCTTCCTTATTGGACCAATACGGAAATTCAAATTTGGTAGGTTCTTTTTTTGCTTTCTTAGGATCGATTAGTTCAACTTTGATATCTTTGACATCAAACTTCTTTTTACTTCTCGCCATAATTTACTCCATAATTAAAATGTATAACGGCATTATAACTTATATATAATGCCTTGTCAAGTCCTATTTAAGCAGTTCTCAACCAAAGTGCAATGGTTGAAAGTGTTTCTTTACTCGCTTGAATAGTGTCGCCTGCGTATGTTCCGGCATATGTGCCTGAATACGATCCTGAGAAATACCCAGTATATGAGCCGGTGTAGTAACCTGTATATGCTGAAGTTCCTACATAGTTACCTGTATAGGTTCCAGAATAGTAACCTGTATAGGTTCCGGAATATGCTGAAGTTCCTACATAGTTACCTGTGTAGTAACCAGTATACGTTCCAGTGTAGTACCCGGTGTATGTCTTAGGTCCTGTGTAGTAACCCGTATACGTTCCAGAATAGTATCCTGTATATGTAGCGTGTGCATAACCTGCGTAATATAGAACATAGTTACCTTGATACGATCCAGAATAGTTTCCAGAATATGCTGCTGTGCCTACATAGTTACCTTGATACGCTCCTGCGTAGTTACCAGTGTAGCTTCCACTGTATGTTTTGGCGCCCACATAACCACCCACGTAGTTACCTGCATATGTTCCAGTATAGTTACCGGTGTATGTTTTGGCGCCCACATAAGCACCTGCATATGTTCCTGAGAACGCCTGGTTATAAGCCCCGGTGTAAGATCCTGTGTAGTTTCCTACATAGTTTTCAGATGCTATTTCCTGTTGAGTGTTACTAAAGGAATCTCCCATCTGTACCCAAGTACCACCAGATGTAGGAGCAGCTTGTTGTACCTTGTATGTTCCGATATTTGTATCTATGATTCTATTTCTAAAACTAGGAACCATCTGTTCCATTTCTGCATCGCTCATCATTCTAACAGAAGATCCGTCAGTTTTAAGTGCTGCTAAATCTGAGTTGGGGCTAGATGTAGGCGCAGTCTTTTGCCACAAGTAAGTTGTGGAGTTGCCGCCTTGTGCGGTGTCTGTAATTGTATATCTAGATGTCCACGTGCCGCCTGTAGGAGCAGTAGGTCTAAGTGAATACTGTCCAACGGTGTAAGCTGATTCGGTAACCATACTATCAATCGCTTTATCTAAAACGTCAGTATCTAAGTCGCCGTCAGTCATTTGTTTGATTGCGTTATCCCAACCAACTACTCTATCAGTAACAGTTTCGGCTACTGCTGTTGTTACTTGGTTAAATGCGTAATTAGTAGTTGTGGTTGCCCCACCTGAAGGGTGAGTGCCAATTGCATCGTTTCTTTGTGTATCAACGAATGTACCAATGCCAGTACCCGATCCGTTAATGTTTAACTCAGCTGTGCCTGTACCATCAGAGTCATCGGCAAACTTTTGTGTAATAACATTTGAGAGATATTGATTAATTTCACCATCGCTCATCTCTTGTAAGCCTTGGTAATTTGCACCTGTTATAGGAGTGCCTGATGCTTTGATTCGTAAAGGTCTCATTCTTAATTAATCCTCGTGCCTGAGCTGTTAAAAATTAGTGTATCTGAAAGCGTATTCCATTTAACGCCTGAGATCGCTACAAGCCTCAGAGTCATGCCAGGACCTAGATCTCTAGCTGCGTCTACGCTACCACCGTCTATTTGATCGCCCGATGTAGGCCATAGTTTAATACTTACTAAAGTGTCGTTTAATACTGTAACAACCTTACCGGTTTCTGCTGCTGGTAGTTTGACGCCTTGTGCTGCCGTCGCATTAGTTACAACGTGGAAGGTTTTTGTTAACGCTGTTGCGTCACCTTGTGTTGTTCCTGCTGCTGTAACACCCGAAGTAGTACCAAGCTTAGTCTCACCGGTTACTGAAAAATCTCCGGATGCTGTTAAATCAGCGGCTGCGATTGAGTCCCCGGATTGGTATTTGTCAGTATTTAGGTTGGTAAAGTTTGTATCGACTTCATTATTAGTTAAAGGACTACCCTTAACTGATCTTAATGTAATTGTTGCCATGTCTTTACCTTCTAATTAATTTTATTAATAATTTGAGTTAACATTACTTTAATATCTGTCATCTCTTGTTTAAGAGTATTTATATCATCTACGCATTGATCTATACGCATTTGCTGTTGTAAATTAACTCTCTTTTTCTCTCGATACGCTTCGAGCTTGTTAATACTAGTGCTTAACAATGCCTTAGAGTGAGGGTCTCTCTTTAACTCTACGGAATCGTCTAGGCTTATTAATGTAGTATTTATAGTCTTCATAATTTTAAGCCTGTAGTGCAATTGCTCTCATATCTTTAACCAAAGGAGGTGTTGCTGTGTTTGAACCTTGTGGGACAATCTTAACTGCAAAGGATTTATAACTGCTATATGTAACAGTTGAAGAACTTGCCGTTGCTGTAGCCCCTGTGCCACCACCGCCTAATATTGATATTGTAATTGTACCGCCATCATAATCTCTACCACCGTCAGTTATATCAATAGATGATACGACTGATCCAGTAATATTTGCTACTGCCTTAGCTCCGTAGCCGCCACCACTGTGCGTAATTTGTACAGTAGGAGGAGAAGTATATCCGCTTCCGCCTGCTGTAACCGCAATCGAACCTACTGTTTCTACATCATACTCAAATATACCACTATTCAATCCTGCATTACCGCTCCCTTTATCAGCAAGTCCATACAAGTATTCTTGATATCCTGCTTGTGTTTCAAAAGGAGGAGATTTGAGTGTTAGTGGTTGCCAGTATGCGTCGTCTAACAAGCTGCCATCATCTGCAGAGTTTAAGAACTTACCATAAACCAACACGCTTGAACCTGGAGGAACATCTGCGGTTAAGTATACGTTTAGATCTTCTGCATCTTGTCCTTCATCTAGAACAACACGTCTAGAAATATATCTACTAGAAGCGTCTCCGCCTCTTCTTCCATTTTCAGTGGCTGCTGTATTGTTTAGATCATTTTTCAAACATAGCGCTGAGATCTGTTCTATATCCAATACAGGAGATAGGTTAGGGTTAGAACTGCCTATTACAAATCTAACATTACCTGTTTTGTTGCCACTGTATAGTCTAGACTCTTCTGAGTAAGAGTAGATTGTATGTTGTGCTTCCAACTCTTCCGTAACACCTGAGGAGATGCTTGAATATGTTGTATTAAGAGTAGCACCTGTTTTCGTAAAGGCGATCTGTGATTGTAGTGATGTGTTCGAAGGACTTAATTGTCCACTGGTTAGAGCAACAGCATCTACAATTTTGTTGGTAAAGGAAGTAATAGTAGCATAAGTATCTACAGATCCTACCATATCTCCTACAGTAAATACTCCAGAAGATACTTCAATGGCTCCATAATTATATAAACTGTTCCATTCTTTAACTAGTCCAACGTTTAGAGACAATGTAATAGTTGCGTCTGTAGATGCACCGCCACCCGATACATTAACAGTAGGCGCCGCTGTATATCCTGATCCTGGATTTGTAATAGTGATCGAATTGACTACCCCGCCCGAAACTGTTGCTGTTGCTGCTAGTCCAGATCCGTTGCCGCCTGAGAACGTTAACGTAGGCGCAGAAGTATATCCCGCACCACCCGAGGTTATTGTTGGATTGAATGAGTGTACAAATCTTCCTGGTTCAAAACTAGTAGTATCTGTTGTAGCCCAAGAATCAAAACTGATCCAATCCATATTTTTGTTATTAAGATTAATTGTCTTATTTGCAGAAATATCAAACACACACTTTCTAATAGCAAACATCAGGTCTTCTGATTGGATTGGTGTCCATGAAATATTGTTTGCTGAGGAGAACAATATGCCGTCATGTGGCTGTTTAGAAATTCTATCCTGTGTGGCTACTTGATTCTCTCCAAGTTCTGATACCCAGAGTCTAAAGCTTTCATCGTTTCCTTCAGGCATAGGTACAATACAGTATGTTGTATCGTTTTGTAAAAATACCGGCGCGTCGAATCTAAAGTTTGTTGAATTGAATACCGGTGTTGACCCTTCCATATAGGAAGTAAACATATCTTCAGGACCAACGTATTTGTCTGCAAAAGGCAGTACTCTCGGTCCTGGAACACCGTTAATCACTTCTCTAATTTGTAGGTTAATTCCGTTAGTTGTTGAAACTGTTTCAAAGAACAAATCAACTGAGTCAATAAAGACACCACCTGGGTGCCCAGTAACCTTAAAGGTTTGAGCAAGTGGATCACTGGCTCTACCGAACATTCCCATTTCCCAGATATCAATAATGCTCCAATCAATCTCAAGAATCGGAGGTTCAACCACTGGTTCAGGTTCAGGCTCTGGTACAGGAACTGGGACTGGTACAGGAACTGGAACCTCAACAGGAACTGGAACCTCAACGGGCACTTCAACAACAACAGGGTTGTCTACTGGAACCTCAACGGGCACTTCAATAACTACTGGGTCTGATGGAATCGGTACTGGAACTTGAATTGGATTGTTGATTGTAATTGTTTCAATAACAGGAACAGGTACCGGTGTTGGAATTACTGTAACTGTAGGAGGAGGTAAAGGTGTTCCTGATCCAGGAGTATATTCCAAACTTGTATCTGTTACAACTCTACTTCTTGTTGTTTGCGTAGAAGATACTTGAGCTGTTCTCATTGAAACAATAGTGTCTTGAACTTCACTAGTCAATCCAGATGATTGGAATAATACTTCTGCTTCTGTTGTTGAGAAGTTGGCTCTATCTTGTGGGTCGTCATTTATTCTTAGAATACGAGAACCCGTTCTAAATACACCCTTAGGTACATTGAAAAAGAATGTACAGCTACCGTTTTCGTCTGTAAAAATTTGTCTTCTTGTATCTGTATCAGTAAGTCCTGATGCCGTTCTGGCGGATTCAGGAACACAATATTTTGATACTGGCTCTCCGTCAAAGAAAGGATACAATCTAGTGTTAGGTTTCATTCGTGTAACAGTGGCTGTCAACTGAATATTTCTCATGAAGCCAACAATGTTTGTGCTAACTACCCTAGGCCCGATTCTTTCAGATTCTCTTTCTCCCTCAGTAATACTGATGGAAGTTCCAATTGCCTCTTGTCTTTGTGAGGTTGTGGTAGTTGTAAATGTGTCCGTCTGTTGACTGCCTCCGCCTGTGCCATTAGCAACAGCTCGCTCTACGCTTGTAGACTCTCTTGTAACTTGTGCTGCGCCAACGTCTTCAAAAACACCCCATTGCGTTCCCCAAGCATCAGCCATTTGCTGCCAAGCATCAAAATTGCCGTCAAAGTTTGTAGTAACATCTGGAAGTACCGTCGTATCTACAAAATTGTCCACAGGAGGATTAACTTTAATGTCACCAACATAATTAAACAATAACTCTGTTACCAAGTTTTTAGGTTTACTACACTGGTAGTTAGACTGCATCACTGTATTCGTGTATGGCAGTGTTCCTATATTGTTTCTTATATTACCCGTTGTTCCTGTTACATTAACCTTTAAAGGAATATTTTCGTTATGGAAGAACGGACGTAGAGTTTGATTTTTAGGATCAATCGCTGCGTGATAATCTGGATCTGCTACTGCTCCAATATTAGTACCTGTAAATGCATCTACTAATATACCGTTCTTAAATCTGTCTAGATTGTTTCCATCTAAAATTGTAAGGTCTGCTGCATTTTTCTCTAGTATGGATAGAGTTGTATAATACTCTAAGTTTTCAATACGCTTTTCTAATACGCCAATGTCTCGCATTGTGTATCGTTTGTTATTAGTATTCTTTACCGTAATTCCCAAATCGCTTCTGTTAACATTAATTGCTGCCTTAGTAGAAAGCGTAGGATAAGGAGACAAGATAAACGATGCCAACTCCATTGACTTGACAGGTGTTACTGGCAATTTAGGTTTGTCTGAATATTCAGAATAAACTGGAGTAAAGATACCATCTGAGTCTAGTACAATCTTACAACCTCTTGCTCTGTAATATTCTAAGTCTGTTGTAAACTCTTGTACAGGAACAGGGTTTGTTAAGCCTGTTGCAGGTCTGTCAATAACTTCTTGGTCGTCTGGATTGACAGGTGCTGAAGCAACTGAACTTGTAGGTGTAATTGTGTCTGTAATTCTAGGCCTAAAGTCAATAACATTCCTGAGATTAAAGTCGCCATATTTTTGTGACTTGTAAATAGGAATTTCTTCAGTTTTAATACCGATTGCTCCAGTATCGTCAACTGGGTATGAATCCACACAAAAGAAGGATGCTTGAGAAACAGTATGTGTAAAGTAGTCCAACTTAACCAGCAAGTAAGGATAAGAATTGAGATTTAATGTACTCGAAACATTTTTAACAATTTTACAATGTCCGTAAGTATTATCTGTTTGCCCGTTGTTAAATGTAAATTGATTCGTTACGTCTATAGCGCCAGTCTCATAATCAGAGTTAGATGATGCTGTAATGCTTTTAATTTTAAATCCGTCAGATACACCCAAGCTATAAGTGCCTGCTGTACCTTGAACGTGAGAAGAAGTATCAATTTTAATATACTTGTCTTCTATTAAAGACTTTCCAATCGGAGAGTCGTCTGCCTTTTGAACATTAACATATAGTCTTACGTCTGTTGCTACAGCTAATGTTGCTCCTAAGTTAATAGTGATTGATTGTGAGCTGTTCTTTGTAAAAGTTGCTCCTGTCAAATCTATGTAATCACCTGCGCCTTTAAGACCGCCAGGTGTTAACGTTACCGCTCCTTTCAACAACATAATAAAATTGTTTTCAATAGTTGTTTGAGTGAAGCTTGAATATGAGAAAGTTTCGTCGCCGGTTAGAGTAATTGTAATTTGCCCTGTTAATCCCAAGGACACATCAAACTCTTTTGTATAGGTGAAGTTATAATCATAACCACCATTGTCTGTGCTTAGTTTTCTAATTGCGTTGTAAGGCATCTTCCAAAGAAGTTTGTTGAAGTTAGTTTCTTTTAGAACAGCCTTACTTGATTCTAATACAACATCTGCAAATCCGTCTGTGTCTGAGTGATCAAAATACATTGATCTAACACTAGAAAACGTTCCTGAGAACATTTTAATATCATACAAATAAACTCTGTATTTTGCAGAAGTTGTTCCGATAGTCCCGCTTTCGTATACATAATGTCTAACTTTTGCTGAACCAATTTTATTACCAGATAAGGATCTGCTATTGTTGAATGCAGTATCATATAAATCAACACCACCGCCGCCATCTACGTCTAAGATGCCTGAGATGTTATCAACAACAATATAGTTTCCGTAAGCTGTACTTATTGGAATAGATTCTCGTAGAACATAGTCTGTAGACTTTTCAACCTCGATCTTTCTAGATTCGTTAAGTTTTCTAGGATAACCTTTAACAACAGATGTGCCAGGATCTACTACTGCAAATAATTTTGTGGAGTCGCCACCGTCAGCTAAGTCTAGAACACCACCGTTGCCTTGCCCGTCATTTAGATGTTCTCTGAGTCTAACTTTATGACCTCTAACAGTATAGTCTCCAGACTCATTATAAGTTCTAATGGCAAGTTCTTTACCCAATCCATTTAAAGGATCTGACTCTATAACCGCTCTATTAAAGTTGCTGTATCTAAAATCTGCATATTTGTAAAAGTTTTCAGGTACTGTAAAGGAAATTGTCGTTCCTTCAGTTGCAGTTTTTATGGATACCAATTTAACTTGGATTTTATATCTATCTGCGCCAGGTGCATTAAAGTTATAAGAGCCACTGGCAGGATCTAACAATGTTTCATCATCGCCCGATTCAACTACACTTTCTACTAATTGAAAGCCGACGAGATATTCATTTGGCAATGTGTCGTATTTGTCGATTAAAACTTCCATTGGATTGGTTATAACAAACTGTCCACGCACATAAATGATACCGGCACCTAGCTTTAATTTTTTAGCCTCACCGTAATATCTATTTTTACTATCTACGTCTACGCCATTAACAACAAACGTCTTACCGTCTCTAGCTGTAGCTAGATCATTTGCATCTCGAGATCCTACGTGTAGTGTTTCGCCTGCTAGGAAATGATCTTGAAAACTAGAGTTTTGAGAAGAGCTTGTATATTGAAGATAAAACGTCTTCATGTCAGGCACTTCTGATTCTGATCCTGTTTCAGCCTTAAGAATTACTGCTTTTAGTTTTGAAGTTTCGCCGTATACAGTATCTCCAACGTATGATGCTAGATCAGCATTTGCGATTGAAAGACCGTCAAAATCTGTGTCATTAACTTTGATGAATGACAAATCACTGAGTGTTTCAGCACAGCCAGTTACAACCGCACCTTCTTTTAAAACGTACTCTCCCAACTTAGAAGTCTGATGTTGCAACAATGTCTGCAACTGAGTAAGCTCTCTAGCTTGAACTGCGACTCCTGGCTTGAAAAGAATTCTATTAAATCTTTTGTCCGCGTCGAAATCATCGAAGTAGGGTGATGCGTTTAAGTTAATTGCCATTTATTTTTCCTAAAAATTAATTATAGCTTTAATAGTTTCAACCTGATCTGAAGATCTTGTAATAGCAGGCCTGTTTTCTATATACACTAGAGTTCCGGTTTTCATATTAACCTCGGGATCTGTAATACTATTTATAGTCATTCCAGTCTCCCCTTGAGTGGTATTTTCTAATATACTAGCTACCGTAATATACGGAACAATTCCTTGTAAGTATACGTCTAGAGTTAATCCATCGCTATTTGCGACTGAGGTAATTACTCTAAATCTACCATTATCATTAGTTTGAATGATATCGTCTTCAACATATTTTGAAGCATCAGCTAGAGCTACATTAACTATAAAACTTGCTGTTCCTGTGAGGTTATTATATATGTTACTATTTAAATAATTTTGGACATTCTTAATTAGTCCAACTTGTCTGAAATCGTTTCCTTTTATCAAATCTTCGTTACTATTATCAGCAAGGGATATAGTAATACCGAGAGTAGTAGCAAACAATTCTTTGGGTGGGTGTGATCCGTGTCCGCCCTGAGGAGATATAACACCACGAGCCGTTGCTCCCGTACCAGTGGCTGCAGGATCGGTATTAACAATTGTAACGCTAACCCATGTATATCCAGATCCTGGATTTGTAATCTCTACTCCTAATATAGCTCCTGTTCCTGGGGCTACAAATATTGTACATTCTGCTCCAGAGCCGTCGCCTTCAACCACACATTTAGCATCGCCGGCAATATAATCCTGTCCTGTTGTAACAATATCAATTCTGTCCAACGTTCCAGAAACTGCAGAACCTTCTACGTTTGTTTGGAGTGAAGGGAGAGCATCAACGTCACCGAGTGATATCGATGCTGTTGCGCCAGTTCCACCGCCGCCCACTAATGAGATGAATGCAAAGGTGTACCCTGAGCCGGCATTTGTAATAGTAATAGCCGTAACTTCTCCTGCTACTACGGTAACTTCTGCGGTTGCCCCAATACCATCTCCTGTTATAACAGCTGCCGGTGCTGAGGTATACCCACTACCTGGTGCTGTTACGGTGATTGTATCCAATTCACCGTTGACGTCGAACTCTGGGGCTCCTGTTAGTTTTCTAACTGGTATATGTTCGGCGTCTAAAAATCTTGTCCTGTCCGAGGATGCAATTTGGAATAAAAATTTCCATACATACCCGTCGGAAGTTTCGTGTACTGAAGAACTAATACTATTAGGCTTTATTGTGCTTGGAGAATTGTAATTGTTGCCAAGACACTTGTACACTTTATATTCGTCTGTCATTACATAAAAGTTAGCTTCATGTAATGTAGACGCACCTGAATATGACAATGAACTAGGGGAGTAGTTTATGTCGTAAGTATCATAAACAGTCCCACTAGTCCAGTCAATTCTTCTTGCTAGTAGACAGATATCTGCTGGATTTATTTTTTGTAGAAACAATGTTTCATTTTTGAAATTGTTCACATATAAATCTGAGTCAATTGGAAGCTCAGGTGATTCTTCATCAGCCCAAGGTGTAGTTTTACCTACCGCAAAGTTAAAGATATCATATCCATTAATTATATCTCTATAATAGGATCTTGCTAACTCTGCTCTTCCAATTTGTCGTAGTAATACTGCCACTATATTTTCCTATTCTATTAAGAAATAGTTACGGTCCAAGTCACTGTCATAGTATCTTGAGCGCCTTTGTTAACTACAGAAAACACTGTACGGCAAAGCATAGTGCCGCCACTAGCGCCATTAAGAACGCCTGCTTCTGTAATTGCTCCTGTACCTGTACCTGCAGCAAATGATGCTACAAACTCAATAGAGTTATTTGTAACAGTATCAGAAGTTAGAGCTACTCTTGCCAGTTCGTTACCCAGCTGAGTATCGACTGAAGTTGCTGCTGTATCGTCTGAACCAATTGCCATGTGTGACATCGCTCCAGGTGTAGAATTCATTCTAGATGCAATAAAATCTAAACCTGCGTCAACGACTAGGTTGTTAGTAGTAAATTCTTCTTTTACCAAACCTTGAGCGTCTTTAACGACTACATGGACTTTACCTTTAGCCTTAAGGCTATCTTTATTAAACATTGTTATTCTCCATTTGTTTAAATTCCATATCCACTACCTACATAATCTCCGCCGAATACATCTCCTGCGTAATCCTGTAAGTTTAATATTCCAGAGTCTGAGCTACTAGTGGAATCTGGGGTTAAAGTTGTTGTTGTATTAAGTGCAACGCTATCTATAGCAGACGCCGTTAACACTAGTTTCTTGTGTTTATTTATATAGGAAATAATACTCCCTACGTAATCTTCCAGGAAATAATCTTGGGCAGCATAACTGTTTGTTAGAATATGTAATTCTTCAAACGTCTGAGCCTCGTCTTCGTATGGTACAATACCTGCCGTAATTGCGGGTAATGATGTAGCCGTTACAGAGTCTGTAATAGTGCCTTGATTAAATTCTAAACCAAATGAGCCCACTGCTGTGAGACTCTCTTGTATACCTTTCTGCATATCATAAACAGTATTTTCTGAAATTGATACTGTTTCTGATTCTGCTTTGCCTAGTACCTTAGCAATTAATTCGGAAGTTGACTGATTTTCAGTAAACGTCCTATTGTACGAAATTAATGATGCGAATATATCAGTGACATTTTGTGCCTCCTGAAATTCTCTATTATAATCCACCACTCTATCAAATATCTGAGACACATTTGCTGTATCAGATTTACTTGTTTCAAATAGTTGAAGTACCGACTCACCTTGTGTGGTGGTGTCTTGTTTATTAATTCCGAAAGTCTTACTTACACTTTCAGAAACATTTAATGCCTCTGAGAAGTTTTTGTAAATATCTAGCCTAACTACAATAACAGAAGCATTAACATCATCAGTTGCAAAGAACTTACTGAAGGTAACACCGTCTGTTGCTATAGATAAGTTTGCGCCAAAATCTATATTGTGTTTAATAATTAGATCGCCGAAAACTTCCATACCCGCGGGGTGTACCAATTCTCTTATAGACTTGTTCCATCGGCTTTGTGGAATTCCGGTTTTAACAACGTAAGAATACTTTTGATATTTTCTATTATCTTGTAGTCTGTTTACGTCCGATAGTTTGCCTCTATCATTTAAGTATTTACCAGGATAAGAATATAAGTACCCTGTAATTAATTCGATATCAAAATTTAACCCACTTGGTGTTGTAATGGTCAAATTTGTATCTGCTCCTAAGAAGCCAGAACCAGATTGTACGATTGACCACAATGTTGGCATTCCGGTTGCGTCTACTCGTTCTACTCTAATATAAGCGCCGTTGTCGCCGCCGATATATGTGTATTCTTCTGCAAAATAATCTAGGGCATATCCTCTGCCGTCGTCTCCTGATTCATTAATCTCAAAAATATTACCAACTCGTAAATTAAGATTGTCTCCAGTGTAAGGGGTGACAGTAGTAACACTGTTCAGTGTTCTAATTAGATATCCTTCAGGTACTGTTTCGCCTCTTAAAGCAACATAAGTTTGAATGCTATCATAATTTAAAATATATTCGGGGTCAACATAACCAGAACCACCGTCGGCAACAGTTACACTAGCAATTTTTCCGCCTTCAACAATTACTCTTAAATCTGCTCCTGTGCCTGCGCTGTCATATATTTCCATTACTGGCGCTGCATTATATCCAGATCCTGCTATCAATACGTCTACAGATGTAATTACTCCAGCAGTTACATTTATATTTAATGAGGCGTCTGCACCCGGTCCGTCTATATTCGTTGTGCCGGCTGGTAATTGAACTATGAACTCATAAGTTGTTGGTTTAGAGTAGGCAATTTTTTCAACCTGTGTTACAGTGGCTTCAATGATCTTTGATGTTGTAAGTGTACCAACAGTCTTAAAGACATGAATGTCAATTAACTTTCCTTGGTATGATAGTAAGTCAGCCTGTCCTGCAATACCAGATACACGAATCGCCTTATCTTCAACCCATCTGCCGTCAGATGCTCTTAATAGTTCTTCCTGTGGGTAGTAAACAGTAACTTCTTCGTCAAACAATAATCTGAAGAATAGTTCTATGGATCTTCTAGATCCTTTTGTCTCATAAAGATCTTTTAATCTTTTTAGTAGTGTCTTTTTATCTACTGCTAAACTGTTAGGCAAGTCCCTGCCTAATTGATTTTGCCACTTTAGCAGCTCTGCTTCTGTAGCAGAATCTATATCATTATACTTTTTGTTTAGAAGTATATTATTTGGATTGCCTGCTTGGTCCATCCAAGCAACATATTTCTTAATAAAATTTGTGAATTCTGGGTGGTCTTGTCTAACAAACTCGGGAAGATCTTTGTCTATAAGAGAACTAGCTTTTACACTAGCTATCTCACCCACACCTGAGGCAAAGGATACGTTAGCAGTAATAACTGCACCACTTCCACCGCCTCCCACTACGGCAACATTAGGAGATGTAGTATAACCAGTACCAATATTGGTAAGTGTTACGCCTATAATTCTACCATTAAAGATTTCGGCAACCGCGGCGCCGCCAGTACCACCGCCACCAGAAATTACGATATCAGGAACTGAGGTAAACCCAGATCCCGCATTAGCAATTACTAATCCTGAAATATATCTATAATAACTTGGTATTATATTTGACATTTACAGTGTCTCTTTTACTCTTGGTTTTGCTTCAATTATGAATGAAGATCTTGCGCCAGTTATGATATCTCCCACTGTTTGATTGAGAGTTATAATTGTATTTTTCGATGGCTTCGCTACAACAGCAGAATCTTTTATTTCTGATGTTCTAGTTAAGATATCTGTTGTAATATCCTTAGTCGTATTATGTGGGTCTACTGTGAGACGTAAATGTGTCTCATTGCCATATAAAGAGGACACTTGAAGTTTTAAAATAGTAAGTTTACCAGTGTCGTAATTAATAGTTCCAATCTCTGCAATATTTTTACCTGTATCAGATTGTAACCAAAGTTTACCAAAGCCATTGTGGTTAGGTGATACTACGGTTGCTTCTGGCAAGTCAATAATTTTACATTTGTATGTTTGTCTATTAACAACAGCATTAAACCAAGTAGTGTGTAAAGTTCTGGGTTGAATTTTTTCATTGAAGTTTGAGAACAATGTTCCAACCGCATTTAAATTTACTAAAGAGATTCTTTTTTGTATAGTTAGGTTGAGAGCCACTGAAATAATAGATGGCGAAACTGTTTTGATTACTTCATGCAATCTAGAATAATATAAACTCTTATTTAGAATATTTAATTCAGTTGTGAAGTAGCCCTGTATTGCGGCATTAACGGCAGCTGAAATCTGTCCAGATGTTAGTGCTGTTTCTTTGACAGAATATGTAGCGACTGTTTTAACTCCAACATAAGTATACTCTGGATCTATAAATTCTGGCTCAATAGCAATAGGTGCTCTAGGAGTTATAATTTCTGTTAGAATTTTTTGTTTGGTATTTTCTGTAATAACACTGCCAGGAAACGGGTTCAACGAGACAAATACTTTCCCGTACATAGGAGGATCGTTTTCTTCTCCTCCCCAAACAGATACAGATTGTACTGATGGATTTTCAATCTTAATTAGTGATTCATAATCGTTAGATGTAACTGCTCTTTCTTTTGTAGCATTGTATCGTGGAGCATTAATTTTAATGCTATCAACACTTTCCCTTGTAGCGCCACCCGATGCAGGTGATACTGTTTGAACTGATAGTGTTTCTCCAGAACCTGTCAAAACGCCTGTAATAGTAAATTTTTTTGCGGTATTAGAAGTAATACCTGAAGTGTTTAGATAATCTATAATTACAATGTTGCCTTCGGATAACTTTTGTCCTATAACACCGTCTCCGAACCTTAATTGATAAAGCCCTGTAGGGCCTTCTTCCAAGAAGTAAACATTGTCAGATCCTTTAACATCTATAAAGCCAGACTTTTTAACAAACGTTCTAACGCCAACATCTGTTGCTGAGTTTTGTACTCTTACTCTCAATGTTGTTGTATCAATGTCGGCATTCGGTATCACTAAAGGTCCTGATCTACTATTAGAATCAATTAAAAAACTATTGCTAAGTCGTCTACCCTCTTTAATCTCAACATCCGCAAAGTAAAATAAGTCTACTCCGTTTGAGTTGACTAGAGGAATTAAGCGATCTTCTTGTGGATAAAATACATAAGATTTTCCATCAAGTGTTGCTCTAAATTGTGTGTCTCTGCTTAGTGTGTAAAGTGTTGGTGTAAACGCAGGATCTGGGTAGAGTAAAATATTGACTCTAGCACTTGCCGCTCTTTTAGAAACAGGAGTATAGCCTAGCGCTTTGGCTAAAGAAACAACCGAGGATCTTTTAATGGCACTGTCTAAAAAGTTTTCATTTGCAAGCATATGAGCCAACATACCGTTGTAATGCGTGTTGTATGCTAAGGTATCCATCAGGACGTTCAAAGCAGAACCTTCAAAATTAAAGTCTGAGAATTCTTCTTGGGAAGATAGATAAGCCTTTAAATTCTGTTTTATATTGTTAAAGTCTAGTTCTGTTACGTTTAATTGTGCCATTGCTTATCTTAACCTCTTTAATTCTACCTGTAGTTTTTGTTGACTTTCAATACCAACCACGTAAAACTCTAAGGTCATGCGGTATGTATTACTATCATAATCTGGCTCTGAAATAACTCTAATCTTTTTTGCTCTAGGCTCATATGATTCTATTACTTGCTCAATTATTTTTTCTAATGTAGCACCGACTATAGGAGACAGTGGTTCAAACAATAGCCCCCGAATTCCTGTCCCAATCTCTGGGCGAAACGGCTTTTCGTAATAGTTAAGCATGACCAGTGTTTTAACAGACTGCAACACAGCTTTAACATCTATTTTCTTAGAAAGGTCGCCAGATGCCGGATTTGCCTTAAACCCGAAGTCTATGTCTTTATATATCTTACTTAATGATAGATTTGTTATGGCCATAACTGTATTTATACTTCCTTTAACCTCTTGGTCCAAAATAAATCTTAGGAACTTCATAGTTTACAAAGGATGCTTCTGCTTCCTTCTTCTGTCTACCAACTTGAAGTTCAAATTTGGGTTTTGGCAATTCTGGTAATTTGTGTCCTTTTATCATAGCGACTGCATCTATTTCAGGGAAACTTACAGGAGTCGCTAAAACGCTAACAACAAGTCCGTCATCTTTTATGTTGGGGAGAAGTTTACATAGACCGTCTATATCTGTTGCTCCCTGTCTTAACAAATCCACCATTCCGCCGATGTCACTTATTTCTAAGTCCCCATCAAAGACTGGATTAGATTTAAGAATGCCGCCCCATTTTGATTCAAACTGTTTTGCTGCGGCAAGTACCTGAGGTCCTGCAACAACACCCAAAGCTAAGAGTTTACCAATATCCTGTACTTGTCCTAAAATACTATCGGGCGGAGCATCTAACAATGAAGGGATCATACTAGTAAGTTTATCCCCAATGCTATTAACTTCCTCTTGGACTATGCTTTCTAAACTGCCAAGTAAATCGGTAATACCACCTGTGGCACTCTCCAATAAACTATCTAACTCATCATTAGCAGCATCTATCTTATCTGCTAGTCCTTTTAATCCTGCCGCTGGTCCGCAACTCATTTTCTCCTCCTTACGCGTCTGCTACCGTTGTATCTGCTGGGTTGCCGGTACCCGGTATCTCTTTATGTTTATGTGTAGCCAATGTAGGTCCATTGCCTGCATCTGTTGAAACATCTTCAGTCGAATGTGTAGCTCCTTCAATCCTTACATCATTCTCAATAATAGTTTGATCTGCTGTAAACGTTTGGGTGCCACCTTTCACTCCGATGATCTGTTCTCCAGGTACTGCTGGTTCTGCAGGTGTGTCTCCATCTGCTGGTACTTCATCAGCTCCCATTGTCATTGTCTGTACTGTGCCAACATTAAATACTTGTGTGGCAAGCGCCGTAAAGGTTTGTTCTTCTTTAGACTTGACTAGCTGTGTTGACTCAGATTCAATTTCCATTTCTAATTTAGATTTAATATTTATTTTCTCGGCCGAACCAAGTCCCATGTTTTTGCCTGAACCTACATTCCATTTCTCAGCAACTAGTTGAGCATAACTCTTTCCTACAGTAACCTTAACCTCACTCAAATATTTTTCTGTTACATTGCCATTGACTGTGGTCGTCTTTGTTCCGGCAACTGAGTGTGTTTGATTACCAACAATAGTTTCGCTATCGTCGCCTGATACTCTGTAACCCTTTGATCCATTGATCTGTGAATTGGAATCAGTTAACACTTCTAATACTTGGTTGCCGCCAACCTTTGTAACATGATCTCCTTTTACGCTTACAAATTTGTCTCCATCTACTTCCTCGTAGCTATTACCTTTAACATAAACACTAGCGTCGCCTTCAATAGTAACAGTACAGCTACCACCAATAAAAACTTTTTTATCTCTAATTGTAATGTCGTAATCGTCACCAACTACTTTGGTTATCTTTTTACCGTCTGCTTGTATTTCGTAAAATGTGCCGGAGTTGTGATACTCGTGTATTCTTCCATTGTCTGGTGTATCATCAACTTCAAATATGTGTCCTGTTTCTGTTTCAAGAACTCTGTTATAAGGGTAAAGTGAAGACTCGCTAAACTTCATGTGTTCTGAAGTTGGCTGAGTGCCATGTGGGCAATAACTTTTCTTGTCCCACCCAAATCTAGGATGTGGTTCTTCCCAGAAAGGTCTTTCGTATGGTGCACCGTCTTTATCGTCTAATACCGATACAACACTAGCAGCGGTTGCCATAGGAATCTCTGTGCCTTCTTCTCCCAGTCTTGTAGTTCTTTTATTAATAAGTGAAGCGTGAAGTTCTGCATCTGGGCCCCTAGAAAGTCTACTAGAGTTTGGTTCTTTTAATGTGTTATAACCCGTGCCTGTTGCAGTTCTAGGAAATATTTTTCTAGGATCAGTAAATCCCAAAGTATCACCAACACCATTTAAGGCGTCGATTTGTTGTTTGAGTAAATCTCTTTGTGCTTCGTAACTTTCTGTAGGTTTGTTTTCTCTTGCCTGTTGTCTGATTGTCTCTTCTAATCCTTGTACCTGTTTAGTAAGGTCAGCAACCATCTCTGAGGTTTTTGCTGAATCCACAGCTGCAGATTCAGGATCGTTGCCATTATAATCGACTTGAGGGTTTGTTTGGAATGTTCCAAATATAAGAGGAGATTGTCCATCTTCGCCGTCAGCAAAAAATCCAATAACAGTAGAGCCCTCAACAAGCCCGCCACCGCTCACGCCTACCCCAGACATACTGCCCGAATTTGCTGGGAGTACTGGTACCGCCCAAGGCAAATCTTCAGTTGGTAGAGTTTCTTTGTTACCCGTATGATAACCTAAAATTCTAACTCTATATCTGCCTAAGAATTCTGGATCGAGTCTATCTTCTACGACTCCAATCCACCAAAAGAACTTAGGCATTCTAATATCACTCATCTCAATCTCCTAAAGACTTGGTTAGTCCATTTTTTACTATTTCTAAAATCATATAATGTTTAGCATTATCTATTTTGTGGTTAATTGCTGTTACTAGATAAGGGCCCGTTAACAATTCGTCAAAAGCCATATCCATAGTTTGTGGGTCGTCTATTGTTTTACTTTTTACATTAGGAAACATGACAACAATAAGTTTACCCACTTCTATGTCTGTTCTTCCCGGCACTTCCATTTGAAACTTAAATTGTTTAAATGAGTTAGAATATGTCTGTCTCTGTGATGGATTTTCTAAATATTCATCATCAAATTCGTAATCATTATGTACCCAACTATTTAGAGGAATAAATTGCACATTACTATAGGGCATCTTCTCAACAAGTGCGGGAATAATAGAACCTTTGTCTGTCCTAACATACTTTTCCCATTCCTCTATAGCGTTGAAGTTCTTTTCAAAATGTTCGCCTGTTGTAAAATTAAAAGCTCTAACACCATTAGAATAAAACCCTGAGTCTTGTTGTTCTAACAAGTCCATAGTTTTAGGTATTTTTATATCTTCTACCTGTGTAAATTCGGGCGGTAAAACTGCCCCAACAAAATTATAACCACTAACCCTTCTAGGTAGCTCTACTCCAGGTGGTTCGTATATGTACTCTTCGAATAAACCATTCTTTAATTGTTCGTCAATTAACCATTCAGTTGATGCCCACCAAAAAGAAGAATTAGTTTCAAAGAATAAAAAATCATTTGCCCCTAAGTCTGCACCCTTTGATCTCTTAGATAAAAAATTAAAATTTCTAAAGGCTGTCCAAAAGTTAGAAGTATAAGTTATTTTACTTTGATGTGGGGTGTCGCCTATAATTAAATCTTTGTCTAATTGTACATATTCACCAAAGATCCCTGCCGCAATCTCATGGGTTTTACCTCTAAAAGTTTTAGAGATGTTTGTAACTTGGTCCCTATATCCTTCTCTAGAAATAAAAGCTAGTCTATAGGACTGTTCTCTGTCTGTTAACAGCTGCCTGTCTTCAATAGCGTATAGCTGAAAATCACCTTCAATTGCTGTTCCTAATTGAGGGGTTCTAAGTCTTATGTTAATAACTTCTGTTCCTAGGATAGGAAAAGTATTAATAGCATTAACAGCATCAGATATAATAATGTTACCAAATATAACAGGAGAAAAGATATCTTCGTAAATATTAATCTCAGCTGCGAAGTTTGTTAAATCTAATGTGTCGCCGGTTTTGGCATTTGTAATAGCAAGATTTTCAATTCTCACCTCACCGGGCTTGTATATAAGTTCTGCCATGTTAAGCCTGTATTAGTTTTTTATACTGCATAGTAAATTGTTGAACATATTCGTTCCTCAATAGAAAAATCTGACGCTTGTCGTCGTTCAAAGATTCTTCGTAGGCATAGTTAGTAACTTCCTCAATTACACCATTAGCCAAGTCAGAGGCATTGTAGTCTACGATAATATTTGTATCTTCCGAGAGTGCATAGTGATGGACATCTGAAGCGTTACCCACACCGTACTTGCTTTCTGTATATCTAAAAAGGTCTTGTTGGTGAATAGGCCATTCTTCTTTTACACTGAATATTTCATTAACTAAAAGTATAAGCCAGTGCATTTCAGAAGACCCATAAAAATTATAAGCAACTGCATCTGGAGTTTCGCCGTCTTCAATAATGTAATTGATTAGTTGGCGTCTATCTTTTGCTTCTGTAGATAGTTGAATTCTTCTGAATATATCTTTGACAAGGATTTGTTTATCATTAAACTTATAAACAATATTTGGCATATTTTTAAAATACATTATAGCCCGTCCTCGATTCTATCTGTTGTTAATGTTTCTAGTTCTGTGAAGGACAACAACATATTAATTTCGTTTGGCGCACCACCCGTGCCTCTAATAGTATTAAATGTTCCATCAGAAGAACCGTATGTAATTTTCATATCGGTTAAAACACAAGATGCAATTTTAGCAATGTGTCCGTTTACTCCGCCCTTATAGCGATATTCAATATTAAACTCTGAAGGATAAATTAGGAAAAAGCCGTCTTGTCCTTTGTCTGGGTGCATATGTAATCTAAACTGTTTAAGTATGCCTTGAACTGTATTGTATTCACCTGCATTCTTTGGCATAAACTTATATTCAAAAGAGAACTTTCTGAATCCCATTGATTTAAACAATTGTTCTTTGTATGGGTTTGCTACTTTCTTAGATGTTGCCTCAATTGCTCCTGCAATGTTTTGATCGCCGATACCTAGCTCTTTTGGAATATTAGCTGCCGCGCCAATAACACCACGGGAAAGATACTCAGCCCCGCCAAGAATATCTGACAACCCAGCTCTGCCACTTGCTAACAAGCCTGCTGCTGTGCCTAATGTTTCTTCGTCCCAGTTAGCACTATATGCTGTAACCGGTGCTTGTGAGATATGTAGTTGAATTGATCCCAATAGTCTAACTGTATTATTCGAACCTGTTAAAGATCCACCAACAGCGGCGGCAACAGCTGCTGATCCTACAGCAAGAAGTGGCACTGCTAGTTTAGATGCGTTGTCCCCTGTCAACTTTGGCCCTATGGCTGCCGTCAAAGCACCGGCAGCTACAGCCGAGGCTCCTGCCATTACTGTATCGCTAGCATCTGCGGATGCTCTGTTTTCACTTGCCTGTTGACTTTGTAAAGCCCCTTGTGCATTATTCCAAGACGCCGTGCCTGCATTAGCAGATTGGGCTGCTGCTCCTGCCGCTGAATTAGATCTAGCATTAATATGGAATACAACACTATGTGGTTGTCTATCTGCACTAGCATCAGAAGGATATGACGCTGTTGTCGGCGATCTAACAACCGCAGAGGTTCTAGCTCTTTGTTCGTTACGAGCTGCGGTCCTAGCATCCTGACGGCTATCTTCGCTAACGACCCCATCGTCGTCGCTTTCAAAGAATGAGAAAAAACTCATATAAATATCCTTTGTATATTAAACTTTACTTTATTTATAAGGCCTATTGATGCTCACAACAAATATTATTAATGATTCGCTTGATTATGATGGATACACCAAATCTGATATTATTAGTCTAACAAATCGCTGGAAACACCTCTTAAAACATAAGTATAACGCTGAGAAAGGCGATAAACTTGCTATATCAATTATGGAAGTTAACGTTAATCAAGTTGCGTTGTCTTTTGCAGCCGCTGAATTAGGATTGATCCTTTTCATATTAGATTTCCCTGTAAACCCACAAACAATACACAAAACAAAGTTAGGTTTGTTTGGACCCGTTAAGTTTACAGTAGAATGTGATTGGTTAAAATCTCATCCTGTTCACCACATTATGGTAGAGCGTTATAGTGAGAATGTTTTACACGAAGACGATATTTTAAATTATTATGAAGAATGTGAAGATAAATTTAACGAATTACATACTCCTTATCTATTAGGCTCGACCTCAGGCACAACAAGTGATTCTAAGCCAGTGATGTTTACGCAGAATGAGGTTTATACAATATCCAAAAGAAATATAGATGTGTTCAAGTTTGTAAAAGATGATAAAGTTGTTCACAGTAAAAATATGCACCACGCTAGTAGCATATTAACTCATTTGTTTCCTAGCCTAATGGCATCTGACAATCACAGAAACATTGTAATGAATCCAATGACAGTTGAACATATTTCAGGTTGGTTTGCAGATGAAATAGTTAAATGGCAACCAACTAAAATGATGATGATCAATATGCGGTGTATGGATATATTCTTAAAAGCAATACCCAAATTAGATACAACCTTATTAATTAACATGAGTGGATTTACAGTGCCAGATTATTTTGTAGGATTGTGTGAGGAAAATAATATTGAATTCATTTCTCACTTCGGTTCTATCGACACCGGCATTCCACTTCTAGTCAATCATGTTACAAAAGATAGTGATTGGACAAAGAGCAGTTTAGGTTGTCAACCAGATGACTTTTATACCATGGAACTTGTAGATGACAGAGTAGTTGTTAACTGCGAACTATGGCCCAATAAAAGATTGTTAGGCGATCAATTAAATAAAAAAGGAAACACCTGGATACATATGGGTAGAGATAAAAAACACGTTTTAGATAATTTTGTAAGTAAACATTATGCTGGAGAGTTTGACATTGTAGGAGAAGACTTACACTTAGTTCTATGGGAGCCTACTGTTAGCTACAATACAGATAGAATAAATACAAATATATTTAAAACTATTACGACATTAAACAAGAAAGATTTTACTACAGAAACCAAAGTTAATATGGATCAATTGAGAGGATATTTGTGTACACTTGGCGATTAAGCTTTACCAGAGATAACTTTGCTCTTGATGTTAATGCTATAGAAGATGTCTTAAAGACGGCACAGTTTACTGATGATATAGAATTTTTCCCGGATCAAACAGATCCTGTGAGAATCAGAATGACATTTGTAGCACAGACAAAAGAAGATATGGATTTATTTCTACTAACCGACGGGCAACCCATTATTAAAATGTTAGAAGATTTACACACCAAAAAACTAAAACCTATAATAGAGGAATGGTAATGTATTCTAAGAATGTTTATAAGGGCAGGTTTGTTTGTAACAATCCTGAGAAATACGTTGGCAACTCTCAGGAGATTATATACAGATCTAGTTATGAGTTAAAATTTATGAATTGGTGTGATACTAATACAGATGTGCTTGCTTGGGGATCTGAAGAAATTGTAATACCTTATAGATCGCCTCTGGATAAAAAGATACACAGATATTTTCCAGACTTCTTTGTAAAGACTGAATCTAAAAAATATTTAATCGAAGTTAAGCCTTATAGATTCACAAAGGAACCCGTAATACCTAAACGTAAAACCAAAAGATTTATTAATGAGGTTATGACATACGGTGTTAATCTAGCTAAATGGGAAACTGCTACAGAGTTTTGTTTAGACAGAGGGTGGGAATTTATGATAATAACTGAAAAGGAACTAGGCTTACCCTTATAAATACGTTTATGAAAGACGTATTTCACCAGTTATCTGGACAAGCAGGAAACAAAGACAGATCATATCAATGGTATATGACAGCTGTTCGTAAGCTAGCTAGCGGTATTAATTCACCTGTAGATGCTAGACGCTCTGACTTGGGGGAACTAAAAAACTCTCTTGAAGTTAGTGGTGGACTCTATATGTTCTTATATGATGCTAAACACAAAGACCGACTCCCGTATTGGGATAGATTCCCTTTGTGTATACCCGTAGAAAATACTAAAGGTGGTTTCTACGGCATCAACTTACATTACCTACCCCCTATGCTTAGAGCCGATTTATTCGCAAAGCTATTAAACATTTCTAAAGACGGGAAGTTCACATCAACTAGTTGGGGCGTAATACAAAAATTTCCAGGAATTAAAGCGTGTATTAAGCGATATCGTATAGATGGGGTCAAGTCACAATTTTTAAAAATCAATCCAGATCATTGGAAACCGGCAATCTTCCTTCCGCTGGCAGACTTCCAAGGTGCAGACAATGCCGCGGTTTGGAGAGACAGTAGGGAGCTACTATAATGGCACAAAATAATTTTGGTAATTTTCTAGCTACAGTTAGAAGTTCACATACTCCTCGTTCCGATAGGTTTGAGGTGGTTGTCAACTTTCCTGGCAGTCTTTCCTTACCACCTGACGTCGCTAGAACAACTTCAATACTATGTGAAGAAGCACAAATACCTGGATTGGTTGCAACAAACCTGCCTTTTAGAATTGGTGCTTGGACAGAGTATAGAACACAAAACTTAGAGTTCTTAGGTGCAGAAGCGGTGTTCACTTTCTTAGCAGACCAAAACTGGGGCATTAGAACAGCGTTTGAAGACTGGGCCTTTCTTTGCTCTGATCCTGTGTCTAAAGAAACTGCATATCCAGAAGATACATACGGATCAATATCTATATACTCTTTGGCTGTAGACGATTCAGTATTAGCTGGATGGAAATTTTATGAAACAATGCCTAAACTTTTGAGTTTGATTCCCGTATCATCGGCAAACACATCAGCAATTAGGTGTTCAATAACAATGGCTTCCACGTATTGGGAGCGACTTTGATTTTATTTATTAGGAGAATATAATGGGATTACCCACAATTGAAACGCCAACATTTAAGTTGGAAATACCTTCATCTAAAAAAGAGATGAAATTTAGGCCTTTTCTTGTAAAAGAAGAAAAAATATTAACACTTGCTAGCGAGGCTGAAGATGCCTCTGAAATGGTGGCAGCTTGTCAACAGGTTGTAAGTAACTGTTCCTTTGGCGAATTGGATGTGGAAGAGATTCCTATGTTTGATTTACAGTGGATCTTCTTACAACTTAGATCTAAGTCAGTAAGTGAGTTACAAGAGTTCACTCTTATTTGTGGACATTGTTCTGCTAATTTGCCATGGCAGGTAAACTTGAACGATTTCAAACTTGTTGGACTAGAAGAAAAAGCTAATAGAAAGATTGAAATTGACGATAAGAACGGTATTGTTTTAAAATACCCGTCCGCCAAAACAATGGGCAAAGCGGAAAGTCTAAAAGACGACGAACTCATCTTAGAATGCGTTGAATGCATCTATAGTGAAGATGAAGTTTGGGAAGCAAAGGATATAGATTATAAAGAGTTAATTGAATATATAGATAATATGCCAGTAAATACACTCTCAAAAGTTAAAGAATTTTTTGAGAATGTTCCTTTGCTCGGGCACACGATTGATTTCAAGTGTCCTAAATGTGAAGGGCAGAACAGTGTTAATATCAATGGATACGAACATTTTTTCGCCTAACTCTTTCTCAGGATAGTCTTGAGAATTATTACAAGACTAATTTTTTGTTAATGCAAGAACATCATTACAGTTTGACGGAACTAGAAAATATGATGCCATGGGAAAGAGAAGTTTACGTTGCTATGTTAATAACACATTTAAAGAAAAAAGCTGAGAAGGCTAAACAACAAGGTTAAAAGCGATGGCTGAAAGAGACGATTTAAAAGACACCCGTAAAAAGGACTTGCGAGAAGAGTCCATGAAGGATAACGAGCTCAAACAAAGTGGCTCGGCATCTGCGCTAGAAGATTCTAGATCAGAGGGTATGCAGTCTTATGACAAAACAAGAAATCTCTCTACTGAAGTGTTATCAGATACGACGAACGAAGACTTAAAAGATGTCCGAGCTAGATCCGTTCGCGGCAATGCCAACAACCAAATGCGTAGACTTAAAATTGGCGGTGAATCATTAGTAAGAAAGGAAACCGACAAGCAAGGCAGAGAAAAATTCAGAGACGAAACATCTGGACAATATGCTACTGAAGAAAGGTTCGATGATAGTGAATCTAGAGTAGCGTCCCTAGCTAATAGTATTAGAAAAGGTAAAACTATTGGCGCAATGGAAGAGAATACAAGTACCTTAGGGTTTGGAGCAGCTAAAGCATCTGCAGGTTTATCTAAAAATATTGGCGAAAATGCAGGTACCCTACAAGAAATATTTGAAAAAGAAGGCGATGAAACACAAGTAGAGCTAAAGAAACTTGTCGAACTTATGGCTAATGCGCAAGACCTCAAAGGTAAGGATGCAGAGAAAGCCAAAAATGAAATATCTAAACAAGTTGCTAGACTAGAAGCAAAAGCAGGCGACAATAAAGACAAGATAAACCAGGCATTGGGTTTAGACAATGTTAAAAAAGATTTAAGATCCGGTAGTAGAATAAAAGAAGCTCTTAATATAGATCAAGGTGCTACAGGATTAACAGCAGTAAAACAAGCATTCAGTCCAACACGTTTATTCGGTGATGCCAATACCGGCGGCTTATCTGGCGGTGGTGGTATAATGAGCAACCTAGCATCTAAGGTATTGGGAACAGGCGATAATGCCGCCGACGCACAGCAAGCTAAAAATGTTCGTATGGAAATTGCCAAAGAAGACCAAGCCAAAGGTTTGGCAGCTGCCGTTGGTGCAGAGGGTCTACAGTTAATTGGCGAAGATGAAGTTGCTGTTAAATCTCCCGCTGAGTCTAAGAAAACTAAAGACGCTTCTAAGGAAAAAGAGCCTACTATAGAAAAAGAGCCTACTATAGAAAAAGAGTCTAGTAAAGAGATTCAAACCAAGACTATAGAAGGTGGAACAAAAGAAATTAAAGCTGAGACTGTAAAAATAAAAACAGACTCTATAAAAACATCTAATAACACTAGTCAAGCACTAGGTTCTGCTACAGAAGAAGACAATAATAAGATTACAAAAAAGACTACCGAGAATACTACTAATAACAACACTAGTAAGGTAGCCCAAGCTAGAGCAATCAGCACTAAGCCAGGCGATGGAACATTTAAAAGTGGAATAGATAAAGAGACTACAGGTCAAAAACAAGTAGAACTTCTAGAAGACATCAAAGACATTTTAGAAGATGTTGCTGCCAACGGTGGTATGGGTGGCGGTGATGGTGGTGGTGGCGGCGGCGGATTCTTTGGCGGCGATAAAGGCGGCCGGAAACCTAGCAGAATGGGTAGGATCGGCAATGCCGTAAAAGGAGCAGGTAAAGGATTACTCGGCGGTGGTGTAATGAGGGGCGGCTTGAGCAGTGTTGGGCGCTTAGGCGGCGCCGCATTGGGTGTGGGCATGGGTGCTTATGAAGCAGTAACAGGTGTCATGTCCGCCGAAAATAAAATGGAGAATTTAGAAATCTCCGCGGAAGAGGCACAATCACAAAAAGGTGAGGCTATTGGTTCAGGTGTCGGTGGTGCTGGTGGAGCTATAGCAGGGGCAACCGCAGGTGCAGCTATTGGCTCTGTTGTTCCTGTTGTTGGTACAGCTATTGGTGGTATTATAGGTGGTGCTTTAGGATACTTTGGTGGTAGTTGGTTAGGTGGTAAAGCAGGCGAGGCTTTAGCAGATGCAATACCCGTCGATCCGGGCGAGATTGCAGAATCAAATGAGGCAGCCCAAGTAGCTTTAGATAAAATTGAAGAAGTAAACCCAGAGTTAAGAGCAGAGATTGAGAAACAAGCTGAAGATAATTATCAAGCACTGTTAGGTGACAAATCAGAAGATGAATACTCTGATAATGATAAGGCAGCAATGAAGAATGCGGGACTTGTAAAGGCCATACAAAACAAAGATGCGGCAATACAAAAACTACAAGCAGAAGGTGCTAATGTAGACTTATCCAAACTAGAAACCACTGATACTTCTAATCCTGAACAAGCAGAAGGACTTGCCGGTGGTGCCTCTAACAGAAGACAAAACCAAATTGAGCGAAGAAAAAAAGAAGGTGATCATAAGACCGCTGTAGTTGAACAGATCGCTCAAGAGATGGGTATTGATACAAGTGATGGTAAAGTGGAAGCTACTGTAAAGATGGGCAAGGTAACTAAAATCAACGGACAGGATGTACCTGAAGAGTTACAGGAAAAATCTATGCAGATGCTGTATCCGAACTCAGGTGCTCACACCGATCACCCTTTCCTGTCAGATGATAGCGCTGAAACAGGACTAGAGAAGACTCTCCGATCAGAAAACGATCGGATATTCGGCAAGCCCGAAGACAAGTTTGAGTCAGCCGATCAATTAGAACAAGGAACAATGATAGCTACTGCTGCTCCGGGACAACCTGTACCTACAGGCACTGCTCTAGAGAATATGCCAGCGTCACAAAACGCACCGGCTCCTGTGATTAACAATGTTACAAATAATAGTGGTGGTGGCGCTAGTAAAGAACCTAAAGTTGTCGTAGCCAATGCACCTACTCCTAGGCCAAATACTAATACAATTGAACGTTATCAGGATCGTAGATATCGAGGTTAATTGCTAGAATCGTAAACATCAAATTCATGTTTGATAGATTCGTCAATTAATACTCTCCAAACTTTTTCTACTAAATTTGGATTAACATAGTGGGTTTCAGCAGCGGCTCTTACCTTTGTAATAACGTCTTCGATACGCCATTCATCAATAATAAGATTCCTATCCCCTTTAATAAAGGCTGCTTGTTCTATTTGAGTTATACGTTGGCCAATTAATTCTACAAGAAGTCTGTCGAGTTTGTCGATTGTTTCCCTTACAGAGTCCATTTGTTTTGGTTGTACTTTTTTCATGTTCTTATATATAATGTCATTCTATCACCCAATCAATACTAAGCCAATCAGTATCTTCGGGCATCAGTTGAATCTGACCTTTGAATTTCTCGTTCTCTTTGAGTTGATTATACACTCCAGCGAGCGACATTGACAAGCGATAACCTCCTTTATGACACCAATACACAGAACCAGAACTACCGTAGAATCCATACAGATATGCCTGTTTCTCTACACCCGTGATACCGCTGTTCATACGCCAAGAGTCACCATCCAAGTAACCACCACTCCAACCTGCTAGAACTTTGTAAAAAGGGAATGTACCTTTGCCTTCTTTAATCTTTAATACTACCCAACTGTCTGGATTATAATCCACTGTCCCACTCTCCAAATATGTTAGGTGCCTGTTCAGCCGCTTTTTCCATATAGTAGTCGCCTGGGTAATGCTTTAAGCAACGATATGCTTCTTTGCGTACAGCACTTGGTACCCTAGGAGTTTTCTTAGGATCCATTAAGTCTAGAAGGAACTGTCGAGTGTTGTTAACTGCCCAACGTCTTTCATTCGGCATTGTCATTGCGATATACTCTTTTACTTGTCATAATGACCTCTGTTAATTGGCGCGCCCTGCAGGACTCGAACCTGCAACCTACGGCTTAGAAGGCCGTTGCTCTATCCAGTTGAGCTAAGAGCGCTTAATCCTAATTGAGACATAGTCTCATCTATAAAATGTAAATATGCTTCCTTAGCTTTGTGGTTATCTAGTATTGGTGTATTGTGAGGATGATCGTTAAAATAATCTTCGTAATAAACCGGTTCAATATTATTGTTGTTTAAATATTCAATGTATATTTTACACTGAACTGCCATCTCTTTCAAGTTCTTTTCATTAAATATGGTAGGAAACTCTCCCCCACCTATTCGTAGCCAATACTCGGTTAAACTTGTAAAGATGTTTCTAAGGTTCTTTCTAATTAAATACACATCGCCGAATGGTAACATGGGTGTAAAGTTTTTGTTAATTAGAACGATGTTGTCCTTATAGTTAGATACCGTGTCTACAGTATCGTCGATTGTAATAAATCCGCCAGTATTAGTTTCGTGGTGTGTAGTTTTAATATGGTGCCAAACCGATCCTAATTCGGGAAGGTTGTAAATGTCCATGTCTCCCTTATAAGGAAGTCCTGTTGTATTGGACAAGTCTTGGCAGTATTTAGTTCCACCACATCGTGGCATTGAGATTATTATCATAATAAAAAAAGAAGGGGCCGTTGCCGACCCCTTACAAACTCCTTAGTCGTCTTGTGCTAGACTTGCGAAGTAGGATAAAGTTTCATCTTCATCTTCGGATGCGCTACTTACTGTAGCTTGCTGAGCAACAACTTTTTGTGCAAAGTTATCATCTTCGGCATCGTTAGTTTGCATTGAAACCTGTTCTGCAGTTCCGACTGAAGCACCTGATCCTAAAACTTGTGTCAGTTTCGTTTTCAGAGTTGCGTAATCTTTAAAGTTGCTTGGAGCAACGATCTCTTGTAGAGAATGCTGTTTACTCCAGATTGCTTCGATTTCTTCATCGGTTGCTGCTACTGGTGATGCTGAATCAAACTCAGATTTGTCATAGTTTCTGTATCCTTCCACTTGACGAATTTTTAGTTTAAAGTTAGCACCGTCCCAGAAGTCGAATGGGTTAAGTGGAGCCTCATCTTCAAATTGTGGCTGCATAACATCTTTAATTTTGTCAAAGATCTTTTTACCAAATTTGTAAAGCATCACTTTACCTTCATTCGAAGGGTTGCCAGAATCTTGTACTACAAGAATATTAGCATAGTATGCAAGTCTTCGCTTTTGTTTACGAGCGATTTCCTTATTTGCCTCTACGCCACTATTCCAGAGTTCACTGTTCAATTCTGAAACAGGGTCATTCTGATTTAGGGTAGTGAGAGAGTTTTCGATATACCATTTGCCAGTAGGTCCTTGGAATCCATGATTCCATAAACGCACCCAAGGAAATTCCTCTCCTTTTGTTGGTGCAAGAAAGCGAATAACGGCATAACCGTTGCCTGCTTTATCTACTGTGGGTTTCCATTCTCGTTCGTCAGCGGAATTATTTCCTTGACTAGGGTTACCAATTTTTTCGACTTCTTTCATTAAGTTGTCGAAGCCACCACGCGCTTTGCGTAGATCCGATAGTGAATTAAACGACATATATTTCTCCTGTATTATTTGTATGCGTTGTATTGCGTTGTGTATTTGTTATTTCGTTCTTCATTGTAAAGTTCGTCCATAACACCTTGTAGCTCATCCGTGTTATCAGATGAGTACATATTATATATAAGAGCTGGGTATTTGTCAAGCTTCTGCTTTACCGTTTTGCCGACTCTTTTTATTTTTTTATCTTCATCAAGATTTCGTCTCGACTTGGACATTGCCGTACACCTTCTGTATTGCTTTCAGATGTTTTTCCATAACGGATTGTTTATCAATCCTCACAAAAGGTTTATATTTAGAAACCAATAAACACAATTCATCTAATACAAAATCGTCTTTATACTTGTCAACAAATGGAATCAATTTTTCCATTATAACAACTGTTTCTAAATTTATTTCACCACTCATCAACATCTTAAAAATAAGTGGATGCCCTTCTTCTTCAATTGCAGACTTAGACTCTTCTATCTCCATACGGAAAATAACTTTATCTAAATCTACTCCAAAAGTATACAACAAACGATCCCTAGTTGTCAACCACTTCTTGTACCGTTCTGCGGAATCAGTGTCAAACACTCCTCCCCATTTATCTCCACTAACAAAGTTAGCAACAAGCAATTCTATTACTTCCTTCTTGCTATAATCTCTAGCTAGTTTACGAATTGAAGTAAGATCTTTTCTCTTTAAAAAAGTTTCTTTCTTACCTCTCACGGCACCCTTAGTTTTAGTTATATCATAGCTTTCTGTTGTAAAGTGTAACTTTAAAGCTAGATATAATTTGTAAACATCAAAGGGATCCACATTGTACCTATATTGGTAATTGATTTTCTTTCTCCTTGAGCATATTTAACGACATCGCCTCTACCTTAATTTTTTCTTTAAGACTGGGGCTAAGTAATTTGTTAACGGACTCAAGTTCTATTTGTTCCTTCTCACAATAATCAATTATAACGTCCATGATTGTCGATCTCTCATCAAAGGAACGTCTCTCAATAAATTGTGAAAATTCTATAGATGTTTTAAATTTTTTAGTGATTAAAAGCACATCACTTATTTTTTCTTCTGTCATAGTATTGTCAACGACTAATTTGGCGGTCACCGCTGTTCTCCCGTACCCAGTTTCTAATATAAGTATGAACATTCGTTGGGCACTCTGTATACGGTCGTTCACACATGGTTCTTTGTGCCTCCCCTTCTTTATCAAAAGAGTAGACAATTGAAGTATTAAATTCTTCTGCAATAGACTGAATAGTCTGAGGTGAACCTTTGCCTAGGTGTACATTCTCATACCATTGTTCGTCTATCAATAAATCTAACAATCCTTGGACAACATCATAAACATGGGTGAAGTCTCTTTCTTTAGCACCTGTGCCAAATACCGTCAAACTTTTTCCTTGTAAGTAATCCTGTTTAAATTTTCTAATAACTGTGCTATACTCGCCATAGTCTGCTTCTCGAGGACCGTACACATTATAAAAGAACATCTTTGTGTACTCTAGTCCGTATAGATCCTTATAAAGGGTTAACATATCTTCGCAGGTATACTTGCTCCAAGTGTAAGGGTTTCTCGATTCCTTAATATACTTGGTACTTGAAGATGTAGCGAAGAACAGCCTACAGTTCATTACTCGTGCCCAGTCACAGACAGTGGCAGTAGTAACAACATTATTGACAATGGTCTCTGTAGGGTAATCTAGAGAGCGTCTAACTCTCGGACTGTTTGCTAAGTGAAATATTGCGACGGGCGGGTCTATCTCTGAAACAAAAGGATTGAATGCTCCCACGTCTTGGAAAATGTATAACACATTAGGATGCGTAACTACATTGTTGCCCGCCCGTCTGTCATCTACTACAGTAACAAAGAACCCCTCTGCTAGAAGTTTTTCAACAAGATGCGATCCAATAAATCCACACCCGCCGGTTACTATAATATTTGGAATTTGTTTATTCATGCGTGTATTATATAATCTTTTTTGTAATTTGTCAAACTTTTAATAAAAGATATGGTCGCCTATTTTTATTTTTTGTGTCATGTTCTTTGCCCACTTTGGGCTAACATAATCTGCATGATAAAATAAGGCACCCTCTGTTATATCAACTAGGCGGTCTTCTATTAGAAGTTCTGCCATAATATAAGCTTCATCATAATCCTTTGGGTAACGTATTGTTTCTGTTTTCCCATCACAATACCAACTGAACTGGCACCGATTTAGGACAGGAACTCTATTACCTTTCCAGTTTATCCTATACTCTGCTTGGTATACAACCTCGCAAATTGTATTAGGATATTTTTTAGACTTTACTCTATTGAGTGTTACTTGTCCTACTCCAACCATTCCAGCAGTTCCTTGGTTGGATGCTTCGAAATAAATATTGTGTGCTAAACAATGTACTTGTCTAAAATCAATATCTGTGGCTTCATCTAATCCTGTACCTGTACTTGGAAAAGTTAAAAGTCCAAAGATTATTCCTAGAATTGTTCTCATGGAAGTCCTCCTTTAATGTTGGGCCCGTTAAGGTGGTGCCCATACCTTTAAAACTACTTAGTGTTTACCACCAGAATTACTTACAAAAGAATTCATTTGGTTACATAACCGCTGAGTATCCTCAAAAGTAGGATATTCGGGTAAGGTAGGATACTCAACCGACTCACCGGCATCTTTCAATGCCATGTATTTGTCTATGAGTTGTTCTTTCTTTGCGTGATACTCTTCTACGAGCATTAACTTTGCTTCCATTAGCATGTTGAATCTTAGTTCATATGGATTTGACATATTTATCTCCTTGTGTGTGTTGTGTGTCAAAAGTGGGCCCTTTGGATTATAAGGTGGAGCCCATACCCCAATTAGCTTATGCCGCTAATGCGTAATCGTTTGCGTTTGCATTTAGATTAAAATAGTTTTTACGTCTACTCTGACGACCCTCTTGTTGCTTATTTTCTTGACTGTCGATACCTTAACAGCCCCATCATAAACACATTGCCGCAATGTGCTTATGGTGGAGCTGGAGGGAATCGAACCCTCGTCCAGCCTCGTTTTACTACAACCCTCAACAGGCATTTTATTTATACGCCGCTTCGTAGTCGTCTCTTGCTTCTAGAAGTTTGGCAACATAGTCGTCTCTCTTCTCACAAAATACGATGGGCTCTTCACCCTCGACTGCCATAAGTATTACTAGCTGAGATACAGGAATACCTGTACGCTCCTCAAACATAATAGCATAAGCACAGCATTGTATAAAATAGTTTTCACACATACTTCTAGTTTTACGTTTCATAGAAGTTTTGAAATCAATAATTGACACTTTGCCTTTATACTCGGCAATGCAGTCAACCTGTCCTGCAAGACGTAGATGATCTGAATATAGCTTGGATTCAATACTATTAATCACACCTATGTCGTCTAACAAAGGACGAAACTTTTGGAACATTTCTTTATCAATATAATTGAGACTTGAATCGTCTGTCAATTTATTATTAAGAATGTCTTCGCACAATTGGTGAATCTTTGTCCCTCGAGTTGAGGCTTTATTGCTAATCTTGTTAGCAACATCTGCTCCTACTCGTTTACGCCAAGCATCAATAAAGGGCTTAGACTTATGAGATAAGATTGTCGTAATTGACGGGTACAGCGTACCAGAAGGTGTTTCATATCTCCTTCCGGCGTCTGTGTTAATTTGTTTTAGTTGAGGTATCTCAACAATATTATGTTCAAACAATTTTAAAGAACTCCTGTCCATCTAATACATTTACCAAGTGTCTCGGGTTGAAACACATTTCCTCTTGCAAAGTTTTTCGCAGGAGCCGACCAGGACGCTGCCATTAACAAGTCACCAACTTGGAAAGGTTTGCCTGTTTTGTTGTCAATTCCTTTTGGTGGATTCTTAACAACAAACCCGTTCACACAAGACTGACCATCAGTCTTAACGAACTTAATAAAGTTTCTGCCTTCTTCTAATGTTATTGTAATACCCTTTTCTTCGGAACTTTTATAGTCCCACCCGTTAGCCTCGGCACATCTTTTGGACCAATTGTCGTAGTCTTTGATCATCAAATCTGCGACTTCTTGTGTTTTCTGTAGTAACTTTTCCATATAAACCTCACGTTCTTTAAGTTGTTTTTTCATTTTATACAAGTATTATACAACCTTTTTTGCCAAAAGTCAAGCAAAAAACGCACTTTTTTTGAATTATTTTCCCTTGTAACATACTGAAACAACAGCATTTATGAAATCTTTTGGAATTTTCTTCGAGTTTTAGAGAATAACTTCATCGGTTTAGAGAAGAATTTGACGGGAGACTCCGTATTTGGACGATATCCGACTAGTTGTCCAGCCGCATTTAGGTGATATTCACCATTGGTTACAGGGGAATCTCCCCAATCGGTGACCTCTTGTAACACCTCAACAACACTATCCTGTAGCATAACACACCTCTTTCTCAATTATATAAACAATTATACTACAGGATATTCTAAATGTCAAGCATTATTTTAACTATTTTCGAACTTGTCCTCGAAGTCCATTCGAGCTTCGATGTACTCTCTAACAATGCTAGATCTAACAATGTCCTCAGGTACAAATTCGACTGTTCTGAATGATTGCATATTCTCAGCGATTACCATAAACTTCTTGAGTCCAGACATATCGCCTCTTTTGTAAAGATCAGTCTGTCTAAAGTCGCCGCAAAATATAATCTTAGACGTATTGCCTAGTCGGGTCATAATGCTGTTGATTTCCATGTCATTCATATTTTGACATTCGTCTACAATTACAATAGCATGATCTAAGGTTATACCCCGTACAAAAGATGTACACATAAAATCTAAATGCTTTTGTTCAAGCAAGCGCTTGTATGGTGTAGGTTTTTTTGGAAAAAAGTCTTGACACATAGACTGATAGGGTAAACTATATACCTCAGTCTTTTCTTTTTCGTCGCCCGGTAAGTGCCCAATGTCTCTAGACGGTACCGCAGATCTAACAATAACTACTTTATCATAAGAATTGCCTTTCATTAAAACTTCTTCTAATGCTCGATATAAAGCAATAAAAGTTTTCCCTGTTCCTGCGCATCCGTGTAATAGAAACGCTTTGTTGGAATTGTATAACGAAAAGAATTGTCCTTGTGTTTCAGTCATAGCCGAGAAAGTTGCCATATCATCTATACGCAATTTCAGACTATTGTTATCGGGAGGATTACGATCGCAAGTGTTATGTATTACTTGCAGTTTTTGTCGTTTAGCCATCTTAGTTCTCCGGTGTTTACGGTTTTTAGGTTGAAAAAAAGACGGCATAGAAACCCTATGCCGCCTCGGTAATCAATAAAACATAATTATAGTTTATTGAATTCTTAGTATTAATCGTTGATCGTTCCTAATCTCTTTTTCACCTGTTGTACTGCCTCTCTGACTTTAACAGACTTGGCATCCTTCTTCCCATAATCACTTGCGAGATTTGATGTTGGATTTGCGTCGCTGATTTTGGATAAGACTTCCTTAAAGCCTGTTGGAGCTTTAGTTCTATCCCCTGTTCCTCCAACAATAGAGAAACAGCCAGTAATGACTTGTTTTAAATTTTTGTTGTCTTCTAGAAATTGTTCGACTTCGGAATATTTCATTAGGTGATCGTTGACTTCACCTGTCTCCTGATTTTCAAACGAATATATCGGCATAGTTATCCTACTTTCTCTTGGTATATTTCTTCTACATTAGATATGATATTATCAATTAACCTTCTTCCATCTCTAGATATCCAGTCTAAATGTTTTAATCGCAACAAACATCTTTTGATAAACAAAGGATCAATTCCTTTTAGATTGTTTTTTGTGTATCTGATTTGTTCCCACCCAAACATATTGAGGGCAACCATTGCTATCTCTAGCTCTTCTTCAGAATAGAAGGACATCCTGTACCCGATGATAGCCTTCGCTTCGGGCTCTTTACGTCTTATAAAGTTTACTACCTGTCCCATGTTTTTATTTATATCTTTCTTTGGCTCTGAACCTAAGAAAACACCTTTACATTATAAACTTTTTCAAACTTTCTACCTTCTTTTTCGGTGTTCACAATAGGCTGTCCTTTGATGTTTAAACTTGTATTTAGTAACATTGGGCAGCCTGTGCGCTCCTTCCAGATTGTTAACAATTCATACAATCCAGGATGTTGTTCTTTTGTAACAGTTTGTACTCTTGACGTCCCATCCTCATGAACAATTGCTGGATATTTCTTTGGTTGTTTACAAGTAACAACGTACTGCATATATGGAGAGGCGAAATCCTCAGGCACATTAAAACATTCCTTTACATCTTCCAGTCTAATAACAGGAGCAAACGGCCTATATTCTTGTCGCTGTTTAATCGCATTAACTTTATCCTTCATTCGACTACCCCTAGGATCTGCTAACAAACTTCGATTGCCTAATGCCCTAGGTCCAAACTCTGCTTTGCCGTTTGCGACTCCTGCCATGCCAGTTTTAAACAATTCATCTAGTATAGCTTGCGTGGGGTATTCGCCTTTAATGTCATAACCCGTGTAAGGGCTTCTCCATCTAGCCTGAGTTTCTCTTGCTGCTAATATTGCTCCCAATGAAGAACCAGCGTCACCTGGGTTGGGCATTATCCAACTGTTTTCGAAGTGCCAAGGAATAAGTCTATTTGCCAGACAATTTAATGCACACCCGCCCATCAGTACAAGATTATTCTTTTGTGATCTGACTTTGGCTTTAACTAACATAATTTCTAAATTCTTTTCATATAGTTTTTGCACTGCGGCGGCAACGTCAAAATAATCTTCAGGCTTTAGTTCTGGTCTCCAGTGCCTAACACCCTGGTGAAAATTATATTCTGCATCAATCAAGCCACAAATTTCATCATAGAATCTATCTGGGTTTCCGTACGCAGACATTCCCATTAGAATGTATTCATCTTCATTTGGCTTCAGCCCTACTCTAGCAGTAAACGCAGAATAAAAGAGACCTATTGAAAATGGGTAGTTCCAAGAAATAAGTTTTTTAAGTTTTCTATCTTTTGTTGTTTCCCATATTGATGTGGTTTGCATTTCACCAATAGCATCAATAACTACTACCGCGGCATCGTCAAAGGGAGACGTATATAGTCCTGCGGCTGCGTGAGACTTGTGGTGTAGTCCCCATTTAATTGGTGCAGTAATGCCGTACGATTTCATATATTTTTTAGGGCTCAACCAGATGTTCTTCTGACCGGCAAACCATTTTCTATATGCCTTGATTAGAGGATTCTCATACCAATATACTTTTGTGGGTTCGCCAAATGTTAAAGCATACTCTACAAGTTTTGGATGTAGGTCCTTGTCATTTTTAATTCTACTAAATCTTTCTGAATGAGATGCGAATAATATTTCATCACCTTGCATAACAGTTAGAGAGGCATCGTGTGTACCCGCGGCAACACCCCAAACTATCTTATCACTCTTCGCCATATTTTCTCCATAAGTCTTTAAATTCTGGGAACGTCTCTACTAAATCTGTACCACGTCTTTCATCATGTTGCTTAAAGAACTTAACAAAATTCTTTCTTGCTATTGTTGTAGCTTCCTTGGAATTGTTTCTAGCTCGCATCCATTCTAAATTTCTTTTTACTTTGTCAATTTCAAAATCATAAAAACCAACAAAGTTATCTGTGTCTGTATTCTCTTCCATAAACTGAATAGAGTCAATCAAGTATTTTTCAAACTGTGGTGGAAGTGTATTGATACATTGCCACTGAGGATTTCGTAACAAAGGAACATCAAACCAAATACGCTGTCTAGGGTGTACTTCAAAGTCTGGGTGTGTGTTATATTTGTCATATATAGGAATCTTCTTTACGCCCTGGTTTTCCCTCGAATACTCTCCTCTAAGTTCTAAAATATACTGCAAATACTCCTTAAAAGTAGGTAAACTTAAAGAGTTAAAAGTATTAATAAAGCTAACAGTTGTATTACAAGTCTCGCTTAGGACTCTGTCAACATTCTTTTTCAATGTTTTCATTTTAAGTCCGTTCCGTATATATTCTCCTTGTTTTCCCATTCCGTCCAAGCTAACAAAGACAGCAAAGTTTTTAACTGCCATATTAACATACCAATTATTTCCTGAGCCTGGATTCCATCTTTCGCTATGCCAAATTTGTATCTCTTCTAATTTTTGTAATAAAGAAATAAACTTATCCATAAGCGCTGGCTTGGGAGGACACATATTGCTTGTAACACTTACTTCCAACCAAGCATTAGGATTCTCGTAAATGTATTCTAGAACTTTAAATGTATTAGAGTCCATTAATGGTTCGCCACCAGTCATTCTAAAAACTTCTAGTGTCTGATAAAGGTCGGGCCACCATTTCCAAAACGCCTCAACATACGGGTTTTCTTTTTGTGATAATTTTTTCGGCATCATGCCAATTTTATCTAAGTGCCCTACGTCATTATGTCTTGAACGTTTGCCGTCAGTACCAATAATCTCATAGGCACCGTGTCTAGATATTTCTCTTTCCCATGTATTAGATAAATGTGGCGAACAGTAAGAGCATTTAAAGTTACAAGCCTGATTAAAATTAACCTCAACGTATCTGGGATTAATTTCTAGATTATTTCCTGTACTCGCTATAATATCTTTTCTAGAATTTTGTGCCCAATATTCTCCGCTCCTGTAGACACGATCACTTCTGTTCCCGGTGTCTTCAATCTTCCAACAATACTCACAACCAGAAGGACGCTTGCCGTCAAGCATCATTTGTCTTTCTTCTTTTTTCTGTTTGGTGTTATGTAGTGCTGAAGGATTTTCTTTAATCTCTTCAACATCTATTGCGTGCGTGGGAGGGTGATAACAAGAGTGCGTTCTACCATTGGGCAAATGTAAAGACACTTGGCTCCACTTGGCGTAGCACATAGTATTAGAAATATTTCTAAGTTGTTTCTCTGCTACATCAGCAGCGGTATCATAATCAGACATAATATAACCTTTTTTTATTCGTAAATAAAGGGGTCGTTCTTCCTCAATTCTTCAAGTCGTTTCTTCAACTCTTCTTGTTCTTTAGATGAAGACTCACCTTCTCTGTTACGATCTTCATTGCCGTCTGCATTAAGTTCTGTGAGTTCTTTCAGTTTTGCTTTATAATCTTTCATAAATAATCCTAGTTATAAGTGTATTATAATATATAGTAAGTCTACTGTCAAGTATTTATTATACCTATCTTACCAACAATTCGTCTTTAATAATTCTCTCTGCTGTTCTTTTCATACATAAATTTCCTGGGTGTACCAAGTCTCTTGCCCATTCATGACGAGTCAACTCTGCAACGGGTACGTCCTTTTGATCAGGATCCATAGCGCTCCACTTACATCTCATAACAGTTGCTGTGTTACCGAAAAAAGAAAAGTAAGAAGAAGGTATGTTTTTAGACTTTAATAATTCCTTAGCCGTCTGCCCCCACATATAGTTCTTGCCTACTTCATTGTATTGATCTAAAAACATAGATAGGTATTGCTCGGTACAATCTGTTCCATCAAATGACTTTGTTCTTGCCGGTGGATAATTAGCAATATCCCAAGGACCTAAGTTATAATGCTGATGCCTGTGCCACATTATAGCCCTATCTAAAGTTGTCCACTGTATAATAACCCCTTTAGGTTTAGGGAAGTGTTTAAGAAGTCTCAACAAGTTGAAAATGATGCTTTCATTGGAACCACCCGGGTAGCCCAGATTGATAACAGGAGCCTTAAGTCCAATTGATAAATGCCTAGACAAAGTTTCTTCCTCATCTAATCCAACACCAAATGAACAAGAGCAGCCTAATAGGACATAACTATTCTCCCAGTCAATGGTGTTCCATGCAGGCGCTCGGTAACCATTATCATTAATAATATATTTTATAGGTGTGTTGTAGTATTTCCAATCAGGGCCCATTTCTATTTTGTTTTGTTCATAGGCATTCTCGGTGTCACCTATAACAAAGTCTTGGACGTTGCCAGGTTTGGAACTAGACATTAAAGGGAGAAAAGGATATTTGTCCCAAAGAGCAATAGGAGCAGGAAACAAAACTCCATCTTCGTCGTGCTCGGTTCTGAAACCATCTCTTAGGTTCTTAAATTTTTTAATTGACGTATTTTCTATAAGTTCGTCAAACGCCATTGGATCATAGGACATCTTTTAATTCCTCATAAATTGTTTTTGCGAATCTTTTGTGCCCTTTGTATGATGGGTGTGCGCATGCTGTAATCCAGCCCTCAGGAGATCCTTTGCCCATATAGTTATAAAAGCTATTGTACTTTAGCCCTTCTTGAGCTTCTACAAGATTTACAAATGAGTTATATCCTCCTGGGCTGAATTTTTTATCCCACGGAAAACTATCTACTAAGGATGGAGCCAACCCCGATCGTAAAAAATGTTTTCTTGACCAACGGTTATCAAATGCAGGAGTCCATAAAAACTTTCTTATTTTTCTACTACGCATCCATTGGTTTAATACTTGCCAATGTAAGACTTGTTCTTGTGCTATCATTCTCTCTGAGTAAAGGTAATGCCCATAAGACTCCCACAAAGAAGCCCGGTAGTATGCCCTGTCCTCTATATCAGTCGGTCTACCTTTAGTTTGTTTTTCAAATTGTTCTTGTAAATTGTCCCTCGCAGTCTTAGCAGTAGGCCACATAGTTTCAAAATAGTAATGACCCGGAGAACCTCCCACTGGATTTTCTCTATGAGAGAAATCAAATCTTTCTGGGCCGCTTGGTACATATATTATAATAAACTCTTTAGCTACATCTAAATTCAAAAACGGGTGCAGAAAAAGATTCATTATACTAGCTCTGTTACCATTACCCCTCATGCCAAAATTGATATGAGTCCATTCTTTATTTAAATGCTCATTGCAAAGATGTGCACCAAAGTTTCTGTTTCTTTCATGGTATACAAAATTTAACTCCCAACGCATATCACCTTGTGCGCCAAGTAACTCTAATTGTATATCTGGAAAATCCTTAACAATTTGTTTTTTTTCTTCTTCGCCTATATCGAATTTTATTACATTACCGTCGTCTATGTGATGTGGGTATTTGATTAAAATCCTTTCATCAATAGAGCCTTGACCTTCCACAAAAGAATCACCGAATACAATAACCGCTTTTCTAGTACGCTCTAAGTCTTTATTAATTGCGTCATATTCGTTAGCGTACATTTAAAGTTTCCTCATAATATCTGTGGACGTCTATCATTGCTTTAGGAACATAATCATTAGAGTTTTTTCTCAATACTTCTCTATTGTGTTGTAATATATCTTCCATACCTTTAAACCATTCAACCTTGTCTTCAATATTTTTAATTCTAGTTATTTCTTTAATAATTGCTTCCAATCTTTCAAATGTTGGTAGCGTATCATAAGTCTCATCTATATGAGGATGAAATGTCTTGTAACCAAAGGCTTTCAAAAACTCTAAAGAACGCCTATTGCCATAAACAATAAAAGGACTATATTCAGCAATCGACTTAAAAGTTTTTTCACTTAAAAAACAAGTCTGATCCATATCAGCAAACGATGCCTCGCTTACAACGCTTACAAAGGTGTTGAGTATTGTTTCATCATTAAATCTTGTTATATAATACCCGTCATCTTTTTCATTGTTTGCTTTGTTATAAACCTTTAACGGCAACCCCTCATTATATTTATCTATAAGATCTTCAGGTAAAGACTTGCCTTCTAAATAGGTGTTGTATTGTGTAAACTCGTTCATAGAACAGAGTCCATCTTGCAATAGGTTATGGTCGTGCAACATCTTGTATAACCAAACTCTGTGGGGTCTAATTCTTTTTTGTAATGCGTTAAAAGTTTTTAGTTCCTCCGGGTTATTAGTTTTATGTTCAATGTGGCTTTCAAATGTTGGCAACGGATCTCCACCGTCAATTCTAACTCTATTCTCAGCAGTTACATTAATCATATTTTCAAAGTGTGTATAAGGAACAACTTTAATTCTTGTTACAATGCCATGTGTATTTGCCCATGCAGTATATTGTTCTTCTGCTAAACAATTGCCGGTTACATAGATTATATTTCTAGGTGAAATGTTATTGTCATCACATTCGTTATGAAACCAACTCCAAAGCCAAGGTACTTGATACCCCTCATGACTTTGGTCCAACATTAACATGGCATTGTTGTCTTGTAAGTCCTTTAAATATTTGTCGTTCAAAAGAGCAAAAACACTTTTTCTATCTGGGTGGCTGGGATTGTATCCTTGTCCCATTCTATCAGGGCCACACCATTCTCCTGGACTGTGATTAACACCTGTCGATATTAGATATTTTATTGTAGTGTCTGAATCGATACCGTGGTGGTAAATAGAATAATTAGCAAAACTTAAATTGTTATACCTATCTTTAGTTTGCCAATACCTAACAAGTGTAGAGGTCATAGGACAGGGTGTGAATCGTAACAAGCCTGAGTTATTCATATCACCACACAATTTAAAATTATTTAAATGTGTCTTATCCTCAAAAGCAAATTTCATTAGCGTAATTCCGTAAAGTAGTTTCTACATTGTGATTAATATAATTGGTCTGCATTACCTTATAATTATGTTCCAATGTTTCTCTCATAGATTCAAACCAAGATGTTTTGTCCTGTATCAAATCAATTTCTTTCAATGTATTTATTATGCTTCCCATTCTAAGATTATCTGGCATCTCATCATACGATTCGTCAAACCAATTATCAAAAGTTTTGTAACCTTTCTTTTTTAACTCCTTGAGATACCCTTGTGTTCCAAGAACTATAAATGGGTGTGAGCAGGCGATTGGTTTAAATATTTTCTCACTTAAAAATTTGCTATCACCAAAATATTGTGGCTCGCTAACAATGGTAACAAACGTATCGAGGCAGTATTGCTGATGGAATCTATCTATGTAATAACTTAGTTCTTCTTCGTGTTTATCGCCTTCTATAAATTGATCAGTGCCGATAAAACTGTATATCCCTTTGTCTTTAATTGATTCTATTTTAGTATCAAAAAGTTTTCGGTGCCCACGTATTCTTTTTTGAGGACAATTAAACAACAAAGTCGGATTATCTTTTTTATAATTTAAATGATCTTCGAATGTTGGGACGGGTTGTTCTAAAGTATTGAGAAACGCTTTTTTCTCAAACCAACAAAAGGGTATAGTTTTTATTATATCAGATTTAGCGCTCAAGTCACCTGGACAATAAACAATTTGTTCGGGTGATATCCTGTAGCGTTTTGATTCCTTGTAAAGCCAATCATAAATCCAAGGCTCATCATAACCTTCAATAGTATAATCAATAACAAGGATTGCTTTTTTGTTTTTTAGTTTTTCTAGATCTAGAAAATGGAATAGAGATTTGCCATTCGCCTGTGTCCACTCATACAATGAACCAGCTACACCTATACTGTAAATATTATCTTGTTCTGGAATCCACGGGCTATTCCTGATCCTTTTTTGATAAGGATTTACCCAATCATTCATTAGATGAGTCTCTTTTTCCAGGTGTCCGGTGTAATGTCTGAATTAATTTCTAAAGGGAAAGTGTAATCAAACTCTTTTGTCCCACGTATACGAATTTCATCTGCTGTATTTCTTATTGCCTCTTGAAGTGTAATAGTAGGTTTATAGTCTAACAATCTTCTTGCCTTATCGCTTGAGCAGTGGGATATTTTAACTTCTCTCGGCCTGTCTGCAACATGAATAGGTTCTAAGTTACAACCAGTCTCGCTCGCAACCAATTCTGCTAAACGATTAATAGTAATCTCACCTTCATCAGGGCCAATGTTAATAACTTCACTTGTAATGTTAGGATCTAGTGCCATTTTAATTAATGAGTCCGTACATTCAGACACATAAGAAAAACATCTAACTTGCTCACCGTCTCCGTATATGTAAACTGGTTTGTCTTGTAAGTTTCTATTTAACATTATACTCAAGACATTTCTAAACGGGTCGTCATACCTTTGTCTCGGCCCAATAATATTATGAGGCACAGCGATGTTCCATTCCATGCCGTGTGTTTCAGAAAGATTTTGTAATACTTGTTCTGCGGCTACCTTGGCAATCGCATAAGGATCAACCGGCTTTGGATCCATGTCTTCAGTAAAGGGTGCTACTTGATTGCCGTATCTTGCCATGGAAGAACAGAATACAAACCTCTTAACATTGTTTGATATGGCTGCTGAGATAGTTGTAACTGATGCTTCAAAAATATTCTTAGTAATAAAGGATGGACTAAATACAGACAACCCCTCATGTGCTGTGGCTGCTGCGTGTATTACAATGTCTACACCTTCTAACAGTTTTTCCATTGCACAAAAGTCAGTACAATCAGCAAAAGAGTAGTCTACATTTTTAGGTACGTTATAAACTTCACCACCTACAAGATTGTCGTTGCCCGATACCTCATGTCCCAACGCAGAAAGCTCTTCAGCTAAATGACTGCCTAAAAATCCTGCAATGCCTGTTATAAAAATTTTCATATCTTTTCTCTTAGGTGGTTGGCAACTGCTTTGCCATATAATTCTTGCAGAAAGTCTTTAGGGTGTCCTCTTTCATGAAAATAACTTGTTCTTTTTTCGCCCTTTGAAAACAACCACCAATCCTGATCTATTCTTGCGTTGTAATCTATTACACCATGGGCTTTCCAATAACACCAATGCCAGGATGTTCGTATGCCATCAATCTCTAAAATATTTTCCCAAGGAAACTCATTGTAACCCTCGATGTCTGGCGAAAAAAATTCCTTTGTAATATTTTCTAGAGAAGGTATCATAAAAATATCGCTGAACCCGTGTAATGTTTTAAATGCTTCTAATAATTTATAATCAGAATAAAATTGTCTTTGTCCGAGTTCGGGTGTGATGAATTCTTTTAAACCATTATTAACTAGTATTTTATTTTCTGTCCAACTAGGCCACTGCTTTCCTTTGGGTAGAAATGTTTCCCAATTCCTGTCTTCTCTTCTATCTGCTAGTAAACTTAATTTTTGACAATGTGCAATATTAATAATAATAATTTTTTTGTCGTATTTACTCCAATCAAAATCACTAGTAAAGGCATTTGTTATAGTTGCAAGATTTGATATGCCTGCTTCGTAAATCACATGGTGATCCCAGCCAAACTCCTTAGCTACAGTAGCAACAAAAGAATGTTTGGGAGGGGACTCGCACTCACAGGCTCCCATAAAAGAATCACCTAAACCTAATATTAAATTTGCCATTGGAGCCTCATATAATCTGAGTGACTCCTATTCTATTTGCATTTTTCTCCTCTGCCAAACCCTTACAAAGTTCCCAAAAAGGAATCATATCTGGGAAAGTTTCAACAAAGTTTGTGTTTCTTCTTCTATCAAGTTCTGTAAACCAATTGTAAAAATCTATTCGTCCTTCTTTAACTTTATTCTCATCATAATTAACTTCTGCAAAATAATCTCGAACACGTCTAAATCTTTCATACTCTAATTTGCTAAATGTCCTACAATCCTCTTCGTTCATATTATCTTGAATGAAAGTTAAACATTCGTCGAAGTAAGGAAGGTATTCTTCTTTAGGCAACAAGTGCATATCATATTGTAGTGGCTCCTTTAAGTAAGGAGTGTCAAAACGAATCTTTCTGTCGTTTGGGTTTATAGGATTAATGATTGGAATTACATCATTATATTCAGCACGCCATTCTAATATTTTTTGTAAGAAGTTTTTAAATGACGACACGGATAAAATATTAAATGTTACCATGTGCGTGATGTGAGACTTACAACCTCTAATATAAGTGTCGTGATTCTTTTCCCATTTCTCTAAGTCTAGTCCTGTTCGCAAATACTCTGCTCTAGGGCCCCAGGTGTCCATACTAGAAAACAATTTAAACTTCTTAATTGCTCCAAGTTCCATAAGTTCATTAACGTATTCGGTTAACTTAACAACATGACGATTTACCATTCCTAAATTAGAGTTACAATTTAACTCCAAATGAGGTTTAGGGTTTTGTTTTAATTCTTCTAACAAACGCCAAGTCGATTTGTGTAGTAACGGCTCGCCACCTGTAATTCTAAGAATGTTTAATGTCTTAGACATCTCGGGCCACCATTTCCACCAAGCAGCAACATAAGGATTAGTGTCTTCATCTTTTAAAGACGTTAGATGTCCACTTGCCTCAATGTAGTCAATATCTAATGCGTGATTCTCAACCATATTAAATGGTCCGTGTTTTTTCATCTCATTATAAAAACTAGAACTAACAGCAGGGTGACAATAACCACATTTAAAATTACATTCGTTTGAAAATGCTACTTCAATATATTCTGGGTTAACATCAAAGTCCCATGGCTTAGCTAAAATTTCTTCCATACGTTCTGGTGTATGAATTGACTGATTACGAATCATTCTATCACTGATATGGGTATTAGGCATATCAGGATTCTCTGCATCAAGTCCTTCAACATTCCAACAATACTTACAGCCATCGGGCTTTTCACCAACAAGCATTTCAGCACGCTCTTGTTTTTTCTGAGGAGTATTGTGTAACTGCGCTGGATTTTCTGCTAACCCTTGTAAAGGAATATCGTGTGGACGGGGGTGGTAACAAGAGTGGGTTTGTCCGCTATACATATAGATGGAAGTGTGATGCCACTTCGCTAAACAAAATGTCGGACTTACTTGTGCTTCTAGTTCTTTAGTTCTAGCTCGAATACCATTTACATCTGATTCGTTATTTGCCATTCTCTTTTACGTCCTCAAAAATTTATTAATAATAAAACCAACATGATCGTACTTGTGGTAGGACGACGATGGCTTGTGATGATGTGAATTGTGGTTGGCGTAACCTATAAGAAGATTCAACCATTTGTTATTATAAGCGGAAGCATCTTCATATGGTTTGTCGCCATACTGGTGGCATATAATATTTAGTAATCCTACTGATATGATTTGTATTGTAGCACCACCTGCAACAACAAACAACAATACCGGACTAATAGATAAAGTTAAAATCCATAGGGCGGCCCAAAGGAACGCATAATATCTTGCTTCCCATTTTAAATACTCAGCGTCAAGGCCTTTAAGTTCTTTCATTATCATTCTAGGGGAAGTCATGTCACCATAACTTGCAGTGAGGACTCGCCATAACGGCATATGCTTTGGACTATGAGGATCTTTTTCTGTGTCTGCATATCTGTGGTGTGTTCTATGTACAGTGATCCAGCCTAATATAGAACCTTGTCCCATTAAAAAGGCAACCAACCTTAATAGGTACTCTTTGTATTTGCTTGTTCTAAATGAGCGATGCGTAAAGTAGCGATGAAGTGAAATCTCAAATAAGGTTCCATATAACAAGAAGCCAAACCAAATGAGAGGTATTAAAAAGATTGATGCGTATTTAAATAGCAGAACGAATGCAATAATAGCATTCATTCTTATAACAAACTGCGCCTGTTTAAAAGCGGACGGCATTGTGAGATTCATTATTTTCTTCCTATAATCATATACCGGGTGAACCCACCTGTCTCAAATTCATCCTTAAACATAATCCCTGTTATGTCGGTACATTGTTTTTCAAAGTCTTCCAAAGAACTAGCTGTTCTAATATGTTCGTCTATATCAAAGTTATTGCTTTGTAAAACGTACCAAGTATTTATAGGAATATTATTCCACCATTTTTCGTATTGCTCTTGTGTAATGTGTTCGCAAGAAGTATTAATAACCATGTCCGGAGTTAACTTGTATTCAAAGTCTTCCATAGAACCGGTTACAGGATATATGTTATCGTCAGGCAATGTTATTCTTTTAACAATGTCTTCACACTCTGGATCTATATCTACAGTTGTAATATTTACAGACTTGAAAAGTAAGTTATCAGAAAGTAGCCCTGCTAAAACACCGTACCACCCTCCGAATATAACAACATCGGATATTCTCATGTCTTCAATTGATTCAATCAACCAAGCCTTACTATCAAGTTGACTTGTAAAGAAACAATCACTGAATCTAGAGCTCAGGTGATTTTGATATCTAACATAATCCATCCATATGGCTAAACGTTCTTTGGTTATAATCATGAAACCAATACCTTTATTAGACCGCTCAATAACATAAAGGTAATAACACCATTGAGTATAATCAACGCTCTATCTTTCCACATCAAGCCAACAACAAGCCAACAAGATGAACCGACAAGGGAAAGAACTAAATCATATAAAATAAATTCAGCAAGTCCTGTTGATCTAATAGATACTGCAATTAAAACTGCTATACTGCCAAACCATTTAATCCACCAGGACCAATCATACTTGGGTGTAGCACTTTTAAAAATTCTATTACTATTTGCGAGTTCCTCAGGTGAAAACTCTTTATCAGTCATCTCGTGTATTAACTCCCCAATCAATAACAACCGGGAACCTTGGGATTCCGTCTGGTGTCTTTTCAAAATATCTGCAAGTAACCCAAGTTGGTTTTACTTCTTGCTCTAATAGTTCTTTCAATACTTGTTGATTGCCTCGAACTCCACTGTTGAAAGTTCTTCCGTCACCTAAGTCTAGTGTAAAGTGTTTAGCATAACCTTCCCAGTTTCCTGAGCCTTCTAAAACAGCAACAACATCATATTCTTCAGTGATAAACTCTTTTCTTTTTAGCAAGTTCTTACTTCTTTTGTTTTCGTATGGCGTATCGTTTCTAACCATTTGTCCTTCGTAACCCTCGGCTTGATAAAAAGAGTATCTTTCATCTAAAGCATCCTGGTCGCCACAATAAACAGTTGGTACCGATTGAACGGGAGCCATTTGCCCGTCTTCTAAATATATAATATTAAATACCTCGGACACAAAAGAAATTCTATCTGAGAACTTAGCATCTAAGCTAGTTGTAAACACGCAATCATAAACGTGGTATTGTACAATTGCTTCTCTTACCGCGGCTTCTTCAATTGAAGTAGATTCTTTTCTAACAAGAGAAGTGATTTTGTTGAAGTCTTCTTTCAGTTCGTGATTGTAAAGTTCACCATCTAAAATTACATGAGGGTTCTCCTCAAAAAACTCTTTTAGATATTCTTCAATGTGAGGACAAGTGTTGATCTCTTTTCCTGATCTAGTATACAATCCATCTTTCCTAGCAATACAACGAATGCCGTCTAACTTAGGTTGAGACAGTCCGTCAAACTGAGGATTCTTTGAATAGTCGTGTGCTAGTTGAGGTTGGAACTTTGTATATGAGTCAATGTCATCTACGTTTTCAAAATATTCTTTTTCGACTTTCTTATTCCACTCTGCCTTGGCTTCTGCAATTGCTTGAGTGTAATCTGTAGTTTCGTTAGACTTGCCGGTGTTTTTACCTTCAGTCTTTTTCCAAGCGCTAGTAACTTGCTTACCATCTTGAAGTCCTGCGATTGTTCTAATACCTGGCGTTTCGTCGGTATACTCAATAGTCCAAACACGGATCTTACCCTTGGTATCTCTCTTATAAAGAGTTGGTAAAGACTCTATCATACATAATCTCCTTCGACTTTAACAATTGGCTCGATTGATGATGTATCGTTCCAATCAGTATAATCTTTATTAAAAACTCTAGTGGTTGTTTCTTTTCTTAGCAAACCGTCTTTAACCCGGTATGTGATAAACTCTTGTTTGACAACGCCTTCAACGTCACTTTCAAAAGCAGCCGTTAACGGGCCCTCATATTTCATATTCATAGTCTCTCCTAAATGTTATAGTATAATTATAACACCTAAATATGATGATGTCAAGCACTTTTTGAAGTTTTTTGGTATTTAACGTCGCATTCTAGCGATGTCTTTGGCTTGATCCGTACCCTTCATAACTGGAACGGCATTGGATTTGTGCATAGTAGCAATGCCGGTTATAAGGTCTCCAGTGTATTTTTGAGATTCGACTTTCTGTGTTGAACAAGCACCCGTATCTAATGAAGGATACTTCTTACGAAATTCTTCTGATCTTTGATGTTGTATATTGGGTTCAAATTTGAGTGGGACAAACTCTTTGCGCGGACGGCGAGGGGTAGCCATTGATTTAGTTTTACGCTTTTTACCCGTTTTGCTATAACGTAGTGATCCAGAGTAATTTAACATTGCCATAATAACCCTTCCTCTCTCTCATAGAGATTTATAAGACTTTTGTCTAAAAAATAATACCAATAATACCATAACCAACGAATATAAACATTAGACATTGTATAAATACAGATACAAGTATACAGAGTTTTTTTTGATATGTCAAGAGTTTTTGGAGGTGTACATAAAAATAAATTAATCTAGGAGACCAGAATGAATAAGCTAATCACAAGTTCATTAGCAGTTCTTTTTATGATGGTTGGAAACGTATATGCACAGGACAGTACAGACACGACAACAAACGTGAACACAAATAGCACATCCGAGGTAAACAGTACCTCAAACGCTACCAGTACCGCAACGAACACTAATAACAATACCAACAATAATACTAGCACATCAACTAGTAATAATGTTAACACGAATACTAATACCAATAATAATAACACCAATTATGTTGGTACATCTACGAGCAACAATACCAACACGAATACTAACAACAATACCAATGTTAATACTAGTACGGTAAACAGCACGAGTAACAATACAAATACTAACAACAACAATACCAATGTAAATCAGAATGTTAATAGTACCAGCAACAATACGAATACTAATAACAACACGAACAATAATACAAATACTAACACCAACAACACCACTAGCAACTCTACTTCCAATAGTACGAGTAACTCTACTTCTGATGTTACAACAAATAACACCAACAACAATAACAACAAAAATGAGAACATTAATGTAAATGAGACTAATTCAACTCAAAAGATTGTACAGGAAATAAAGTCGCCCCCTCCTAGCGCAATCGCACCGAGTATTGGTAGTTCTTATTCTCAAGACTTATGTACAACAGGTGTCAGTGCCGCGATACAAACTCAAGTGTTGGGTTTATCAGGCGGCAAGTCCGTTAGGGATATGAACTGTGAACGTATTAAACTTTCTAAAACTCTATATGATATGGGAATGAGAGTTGCCGCAGTTTCAGCTATGTGTCAAGATGAAAGAGTATTCAAAGCCATGTTGATGGCAGGTACCCCTTGTCCTTTCGAAGGTAAGATCGGTGCAGAAGCTCAAAAACTTTGGCTAGCCAATCCTGAACTTGTTCCAGACAATGCTTTGGATGAAGTTAAAATGAAGGACGACAATGAAAACGATACTAAGAAGTGGTTTGTTGGCGGTGGGGCTCTTGCTCTGCTCCTTCTACTCTAACGCACAGACTGTAACAGAGCATAATATCAGCGATGATCAATATGCTCTAGTGCCTTTGAATTTTGCCTTTCCTTTTTACGGAAAGATATTCACGCACACTGTAATGTACGATAATGGCATCGTAGGATTCTACGATCCATTTGCTGCTATAGGTTGTGATCCTACAAATACCTATTGTATAGGTTCCCAGTGGAATCCACAAGAAGCCATAAACAGTTACAACTATTTTCCAAATCCTCAGATTATGAGTTACTACATAGCTCCTTTATGGACAGACCTTGTAGGTATTGAAGGGACTAGGTATGTTACAACAGGCACAGACGACTCCATGAAGTACGAATGGATTGATATTGCTGAATTTTATACAATATATGGAAGCGATAGCCAAAGAGAAAACGGGCCAAATTTAAATACCTTCTCTTTAGATATTAACAAGGACGGAACATTCTCAAGTACCTACGATGACGTCAATATCAATTACTCAAATATAACCGTTGGGTATTGGGGAGAGATTAGTCAAGAAGTGCCGTTGGATCAGCAAGAAGATGTAACATCTATCTTTGAGTCAATGGTAGGAGAATATTACGACGGAGATCTACAAAACTGGGCGGCTGCTACTCAACCTTCCTTTGAGGCACAATGTCAGTCAGATCCCTTGTATGATTCTCAATGTTCAGGGTATGCCGATGCCTACTTTACGCAACAATGTAATAGCAACCCGTTGTATGATTATCAATGTCCAGGATATGAAGATGCGTATTTTAATCAGCAGTGTTCTGCAAATCCATTATACGATTCACAATGTCCGGGTTATGCTGAAGCATATTTTTCACAACAATGTGAGATGAACACTCTTTATGATCCGCAATGTCCGGGTTACGAAGAGGCATATGCCCAGAAACAATACGAAGAGGCTTGCACAGCTGATCCTTTATATGATACAGGGTGCGAAGGTTACGATTCTGCTAAGGCATTAAAGGACTTACAAGAGGAGTTGGCTAAGTTAGAAAAAGAGGCACAAGAGGAAGCTTTAAATTCTGTTAAAGATGACTCCTTTTCTGATCCTTATAAAGACGACGGACAGGATAAAGGATATGACGGACAACCAGAAGATACTTCCTATGGTAAAATGAGCGAGCCGGATACAGGAGCACAAATTGACGACGGACAGGACACCGGTGTTGATATGGGAATGCCCGAGGAAGATTACACTGAACAGTCTTCCCAACAACAAGGACCGCCAGTACAACAAACAAACCCTACTACTGAGAACGATACAAAGGACATGGAAGTACAAATATCGGTATCGCCTGAAGAAAAACCAATGTCAGAGCCTCTTAACGTAGACGAACTTGTAGAAAGTGTGGAACCTGATGTAATTTTGCCGCAGAAAAGTGTAAAAATAGAGAAAAATGACGCAAAAGAAGATGAGGTGAGTAAAAAAGAGGAAGAATTACTCATCGAGGACGAAGATGCGGGCCCTGAGGAAAAGCCAGCAACAAAAGAAGAGAAAGAAGAGCGCAAAGTTGATAAATTAGACGCCAAAGTGTTAGATATTGTTTTGAATGTACTGTCAGACACTGAGAAATTAGTAAGCGATCAAAACTTGCAAGAAAACGCACTATTTACCGACGGAATGAGCACAGAAATGGGACTTTTTGGTGAATCTGAAGCAGTTTTTGAGACATCGTCGACCTCTACTAACAATGTAGTCACTAGTTCGAGTGAAAGTCAACAAGAACAAGTGGAAACACTAACAACAAGTTCTACAGAAATGAATTTTGAGGATAATTTTACTGAGGCACTGTCAACAGGACAAAGTTTAGGACAATTTTTAAGTGGCGTACAACCAGACTATAGCAATTTTAACATTGCACCACCATCAGTCGAAGAACAAACCACTGTAGCGCGAGCAGAAACCGCCGTTGCTTCATTGTCCACTTCTTCTTTACAACAAAACTTGGAAAACCAAGAAGAGATGTTAGAAGAAGGTGGTGGTTTTACCGGCGATCAAAGGGTGACACTAGTTTTAATGTCATATGTTCAAGGATATAAACTATACACCCAAGCATCTCTTGCCGATCAATTAAATTGGTATCGTGTAAAGGATGTCTATAAAAACCAAAAACCGTATGACTCAATTAGAGCATCATACTTTTTAACAAATGAAAGTTCTACTAGACACGAGAATCTAGTTAACCTTCAATATAAAGAAACGGAGTAAGAAATGGCTGAAATCGAAATCGGCGACGTAAAAATGAGCGGCAGTAAAATGCTTTTGTTAATCCCAATACTAGGAACATTAATCGGTGGAGCTTGGGGAGCATTTGAAGTGTATCAAAGACTTCTAGATGCAGAGCAAGCAATCCAAGAGTATGTATCTCCCGATATGTCTAGTATTCATGAACAACTTGCAGTATTAGAAGTGAGAGCTGAGGAACTAACATCTGAAGTTAATCGGGTTGAAACCTATGTATCTAGAGAATCGAGACGTCTAGGTGACAACATAACAAACATTGAAACACTGGCTAGAGAAGTAGATAAGAACACTGCTGAAACACAGAGAGAACTTAGAAACGATGTGTATGGTTTAGAGACTCGTGTCAATGAAGATATAAGAACGACTAGACAGGATTTAAAAGACTTAGAGAAATCTTTAGAAGAAAAGATTCAAAAGTTACTTGACAATCCTCTTAACAACGAAGACTAGACACCTAAAGCTTTTCTTCCAGGAGATCTATAGTCCTCATTCAATGCAGTCTTAATCATATGGCAACAAACACAAAGAGTCTGTATGTTTGATTCTGAATTGTCTGAGGGGTCTCCATTTTTGTGATCCACTTGTAACTGTTGATTCCAACTAGGATCTACATTAGAGTTTTTAAAAACTTCTGGGTGTGTCTGCGGATTAATAATTTGAGTTGTACACTTAAACCCTAATCGACTATCATTATTCTCACAATAATCTTTTCTATATTTTAGATACTTGTGACTTTGTCTAGCCCTGTCGCCATGTGAAAGATATCCATTCTCTTTTGCTAAACTGTTTTGATATTCCTTAAGAGTGATACCCCTTCGTCTAGCTCGATCCTTTTTAAAACAAGTACCACACCACATCTGCCAATAGTAGCCTTGCTTTTCTCCGCCTTGTACTGAGGCTTTAGAATTACAACCTCGGGTTTGGCAAGTCTGCGGACGATCCTTGTGTTCGCTACATTCCTTTGAAGTATTGAACACGGGAAGTCCGTGCTTGTTAATACGTCTAATAGACTTTGTGCGACGATAACTCGCCGCATTGTCTAAAATGTATTGTGGGATTTTTTGATTACTAGTTTTACGTCTAATAGGCATTTTAGGTCCTCACATAAAAAGATTATTATTTTACTAGGTTCAAAAATTCTGACAAGTGAGGATTATTTTCTACTGCTTGTTTAATGTTGTGTGTAATAATCGCTAACTTATCTTTATCGCCCGACTCCTTAATACGTTCTACACGCTCTGCTACTTTATTGTAGTCGAATTTATCGGCAGGGTAGTATTTTGGCTTCCAGACTATTGTTGTATCTCTCATTCTTTATCCTCATTTTGTTAATAATATATTAATTATACACTCTTTTCTGGAAAAGTCAAGCATTTCAGCTAAATATCTTCGAAATTTAGACTAAATTGTACATTATTCGTACAATATACCCCATTAGAGTATGTTATGTTGTAACAATCCGCTGGGATAGTGATTAAACGGTAGTCGTTGTAATCAATAGCGTAGTCTCCCGTAGGTGCTTCTACATCTATTCCATTGACTTTGATAGTTATACTCATTTTGCTATTCCTTTCTTGATTAAAAGCTCGAGTTTTTCTTGGGTGTCTTCCCAACCTGTAACATGGTATTTGAAGTCTACTAAATTGGCGAGAGGTAAATCGTTGCCGCCTTCGTTCATGGCGTCTCCAAAGAAGTGTGTTTCATATCCTTCAAAGTCATTAATGATTTGACCTTTATCTTCCCCTTTGTTTGAAATGTCAATACCAGTTTCTCCACCAACCTTAGCTTCTAATTCTGGAAACATTGTATTGAACCCTTCGCAGATTTTATTTCTTTCATTTTCTACAGAGTCCCAATAAACGTATTCTTGTCTTTCTAATAGATTTCCAGATAGACCATTCGATCTTCCTAGTATACTAAAGTTTGTCAAGCCCGGCCTGGTGTCAAAGTGTTGCCCTGTCTTATAAGGAAACAGAGTATCTTGTAAACATTGGTTTAAGTATTCTACAGCTTGTTCGGGTAAGTTAAAACTGCTTGTTCTTATATGATTACCACCTTCCCAAACATCGTTGCCACTGCAATTGTAAACTCTCTTAGCCATGAGATATGTTTCTATAGATATTTGTTCTACAGTTTTATGACGGTCGCTACCTGTAACCAAGTAGACTTCGTTACGTTCGCAGAAGGATCTGAAAAACATTTCAAACTCTGGAACTATACGTTGTCTGCTTGGTGTTAAGGTACCGTCTACATCAAAGATAAATGCTTTCATTTTTCTTCAACCATCTCCTCATAAATTCCTAATACTTCTGCGATTAAGATTCCTAGAGCAAATAGTTGAAGTGGAAACGATACAAAGGGAATAACAAACACGCAGGCTGCTATCCTTATAACCGATTTTATCATTGATATTCCGAAGTGTCCTAATTTTTTCATCATGTAAATAAATCCTCTAATGATTCTGATTTTTTTATTTGTGGGTTAAAATCTAACCCTATCTTACTTATGTAAGAATTCTCCACAGTGTGATGTAATGTAATAGTATCTGATTTCTTATATACTGTACAAACATCGTCTATTGCTAACTCTTTTCTTTTGAGGACGTCGTAATAATAATCGTTAACAAGAACACTCTCATTGTTTAAATATTTTGATAGAGCATTTTCGTTTTTACTAATACCTCTCTTCGGAAGTTCTGACAAGGCCTGCCATATTTTTAATGTGTTAGCATCTTTTTGTCTTAGTTTATTAAGACGGTTATTATATTCTGTGTCTTCTTGATTGTATGCGTCTTTCAGAGCTTGTACCGCGGTTGACTTAGTAACAGGTATAACCAACCCTTTAAAGTTCTGATACCATTCGTATTCTTCTAAACAAAACGTAGGGCAAGTGTGTAATGATTCAAAAGCACTGAATCCAAATGACTCTAACTTTGCTGGGTGATATGCCAACTTGGCGCTTTGAATAAATTCTATTTTCTCTTTGCCTATAATAGAGGCTCGTATATCATAAGCCGTATGCCCTGCGTCTTTAAAATACTTCTCAAACTTATCTTTACCTTTAGCGTTTGTCAATACTTTTGCAGGAAGGCCTAATTCTATAATAGCATCACAAAATGCTTGTGGGTTTTTCCTAGGCTCCCATCTACCTGTAAACAATATGCCAGACTTTTCACACTCTTTTGTATCTAACAAAGACAACTCTGGAACTCGCATAGGTAAAGCTACACTAGGCACTTCAAAGTTTTTATGTATCTCTTCTACGTTAACTGTTGTCTGTGTACCAACTGTAAGTTTGGGTAGTCGTAACAAGTTCTGCATATACTTAATGCACGATTCTGAGAATACTTTATTAGCTCCTTTTTCTAAGAAGATAAAGTTTTCGGAATGGGTGTAAAATATAACCGGGATATACTTAGATAGTCCTAGGTTATAAACAGGTGTAACGCCATCAGGACTATTAATAATAACGAAGTCATAAACATTAGTTTCTAAAGCATCAATAAAGTTATCACGAATGTTAACCATACGCTCTAAGTTCATAGTATCTTCAAATACGAATCTCTTGTTATGTCCCGCATAAGACATATTATTCTTATTATAAAAACAGACATTGTCTTTATCGTCTAAGTAATCTGTAAGAGAAGACTTAGCTGCAGGCTTATCCATAATAATGTTAACTGCCCAATCGAGTTCTTCTGCCATATCACAAAATGATTTACAAAATTGTCCAATGCCGCCATGAGGTATGCAATGCTGTGATGTTATAACAAATGCTACCTTCTTGTTATACGTTTTCATTATGTATTCCTATGTAATCATCTTTCTTCAAATGTGATATATTATAGCCAAGGCCTTTTAGCATATCCATCAATTGTTTGGCGCGAGTTGCGTACCATGGTTCCTGCCAACATTCAAATATAATAGTTGGCTTGTGTTCGAGTAATGTCATAATAGAACCGTGTAATACTTCTAACTCCATACCCTCAACGTCAATCTTAATTAGATCGACCTTAGGCATTGTATATATGTCAAGTCTTTCAACTTGATATTCTTGTGTTAACGGGCCGTCTGGAAAAAAGCCTACTCGCTTAGATTGTTGTAACATTTCTAAGACTTCAGTAGATAGTGTGAGGGCTGATCCATTAAAGTGATTGGGATCTACTGCTGGGGCTTTGACTGTTTTATTCTTACTGCCTAATGCTACGTTGTAAGTAGTAACATTCTCTAGGCGATTTCTAAATACGTTGTGAACAAACTGTTGGTAGACTAGGCGCTGAGGTTCAAAGCTATGGAACTGTGTATTCGGAAACTTTTTTGCCAATGGCAAAGTGAATGTTCCTATGTTACAACCTATGTCAATAACAATACCGTCTCTTATGTAATATTCTGCGGCATCAATCAAATACTTCTGATATGTGCCTGTCCTTCTGAGACTGTTGGCAATGATGTTCCTGCCTTCTGTTAATGCGTACTCAACGCCTAGTGCTTCTACCGTTTCTGTCATTAGATTGTGTATTTAGTAATCGTCCTTATCGACGTAACCATAATTAAAGTCGAGTTCGCTCTGCTCTGGCATTTTGATTGTGACTACATCGTCGCCGTAGTCGCTGCCTGTACTAAAAGTACCAGTAACAAGATCATTATGGCTGCTCCAAGCATCTTCCATGCTTCCTTTATTTGTTTCTTGGACATAATTAGTCCGAGTTGTTTCAATGTTTTCGTTGCTTTCATATTCCTCCTTATAGCTGTTGAATTGATTATTACCAATACACTCTTCGAATGTATTCCATAGGCGCTCAAACCTCATATCGTAAAGTTCTTTAATACCCAACAAGGCATTAGAAACTTTGTCTACCATATGGGGAGGCATATCACGAAACCTTTCACTATCAACAATGCTTTCCATTAGCATATCAATATCGGTAGTAACATACCAAGCATTCGTAATATCCTGTTCCAAATCAAATCGATCTTTCATTATAGTATTCCTTTTGTTTATACTATTGTTTAAAATTACCCGTACAGTTTAACACTCTCATACGAATATGTCAAGCTCTCTCTATACCAAAACGCTCACGCAGTGCTGCCACGACGTCGAGACGCCCTTATCTTTTCCCATAACTCATAGTCTCTCGCATAGAACTCTCTCAACCGGGCAAGCATAGCATCATCCAGCACATGGCTAATCAGATCTTTATTAGTTGTATGCGCGGTGCGAAATTCAAATATAGAATCCAAGTCCTCCATAGAGATGTATTCTGAGACTTTTATATTACCTATATAATCAGACTGTGGTACTGTATGTTCGTCAAAACACACCTTTTCGTATAGTTCTTCATATGAAGGTACTTCATTACCAGACACTAAACACCACTGTAATATACCCGCTTGCCATCTCTCTGTAGGTTCTCTTAGTATAACGGTTACAGGATAATTCCTTTTAAGTTTATTCCCTGCGTATGTAATTGGCTCTCCTCTTTGCACTAAGAGCGTAGAACCATTCTTAGGTATTTGCAAATAGAACTTACCTTTGTA
>Ga0255753_1000025_pt1 | contig 159726 bp, 149 predicted proteins | sample 041ome_10_FD_179953 | JGI IMG/M metagenome (GOLD analysis project Ga0255753, IMG submission 179953) | Coastal salt marsh microbial communities from the Groves Creek Marsh, Skidaway Island, Georgia - 041412US metaG (version 2) | ecosystem: Environmental > Aquatic > Marine > Intertidal zone >...
ATAGAAAAAAGATAAAGGGATAAAGGGATAAAGGGATAAAGGGATAAAGGGATAAAGGGATAAAGGGATAAAGGGATACAGGGATACAGGGATACAGGGATACAGGGATACAGGGATACAGGGATAAAGGGATACAGGGATACAGGGATAAAGGATAAAGGATAAAGCAATAGCCTTGTAGGTCGGCATAGGCTCGCAGAGCCGTTTGCCGACATGAGGATTTAACAGAAAAAGATAAAGGGATAAAAAGGGATAAAGGATAAAGAATGAAAAATGGTGTTGAAGAGAAATTAGGCATTGTAAGTTTTTGGCAAAAAATGCACTCTAACAATATGAAAATAGTCTTACTTTCTATCTTTTCACTCTCCCTTCTATTTACCTACCAGGGTGTGAATGGGCAGTCTGATCCCGACAGAATTCCCGAGGCGGAATTTCACATGGGACGTATGGTCTACTCCGATGGAGGAGGGTCCAGAGGGCGCGGTCGTTTTGGTTTCTCCAGAGGCTGGTGGGCCATTGATTATCCGCAGGCCGAATATCACTTTACCCGCGGTGTGCGCCGCCTTTCCAATATCGAAGTGGCTGATGACAGTCAGCATGTGCATTTGTTGGACGAAGACCTTTATGATTATCCCTGGTTGTTTGTGCAGCAGATCGGGCAGGGCTATTGGCAGCCCACCCCTGAAGAAGCGGAACGCTTACGGGAGTATCTGTTGCGTGGTGGTTTTCTGGTGATCGATGATTTCCATGGTAATGACTGGCCAGTTGTTGTGAATGCCATGCAGCGTGTCTTACCAGATCATTCCATTGTAACGCTCGACCCCAGCCATGCCATTTTCCATGCCCTTTACGACCTTGACCAAACCACCCAGATTCCCGGGGATCGCCATTTATTTTGTGGCCAAACCGAAGCCCGCCTGGAAGGTCCCCAGAAATGGGCCGGCATATATGACGATGACGGCACGCTGATGGTGGCAATTAATTTCAATATGGATATGGGCGATGCCTGGGAGCATGCGGATGATCCGTGTTATCCGGAGCCAATGACAGCGTTGGCTTACCGATTTGGTCTCAATTATGTTATCTATGCGATGACACATTGATCGTGTCTTTGTTCGGGTTGGCAGTGCCAGAGCGCTTCGCGGTCTGGCACATGGCTTGACTTGAAAGCGTTAAGCCGCCTGCGGCGCCTTCGTTCTGGTTTTAAAATAATTGGTACAGGTAATTGAAATGCATTTACGTAACACATTCATTACAAGTTTAATTCTAAGTCTTGCATTCGTTTGTACAGTGGCGGCCGCCGAGTTTGATACGGAATATGCGCAGGGTGATGCTGTTGATCCTGGTGTATTTGTCACTGACATGAATGGTAGCCAGGTTAATCTTGCTTCTTTATTTAATGGGAGTGAGTCGGGAATCAATGTGCTGTTTATTTTTGGTGGCGGCGATATGGGGTCCGGTTTAGCAGGCCACTTATGGTGTCCAGACTCTTTTGAAGATACTCATATACTGCGCACTTTGCATGGCAAGTATGCGGGGCAGGGAGTGAATTTTATTGCTGTTGCTGCAGCCCCTGTTTATCACACGCAAATGCTTGGTCATAAAGCGGGAGTATTTTTTACAGAGGCACCCGAATCTGAAGAATACCTTGCAGCGCAACAGGCCTTTGCCCAAAGTACGCTGGCATCTTATGAAAGCGGCATACTACCGGTGGAACCTTATCTTGATACCGGTTTTCGCCTGATGTTCAATCGCTCTCCCGACCTGGTACCAGAAAAATCGTATGGTGAGGTGTTTTCCTGGCAGGGTGTGTTTCGTGATCCAGGTGAAACGCAGTTCTATGGGGTACCCAGTTTCTGGTTGCTGGATAGTAAAGGGAACATCCTTGCCGAGCCATTCAGGGGCAATATTTATCACCCCCATGGCGCAGATGTTGCAATTAACTATACATTTAGTGATATAGACCAGGTCCTGAGTACCTTGCTGCAACATTAATCAGTACTTTGACAAGCCAGAATTTTCTTGTAAATCAAAACCTTGTCCATTAACCTACGCCCGTGAATTTCGCCGGAAAAAAACCTATGGAAGCAGCAATAAAACAGGTTCTTAAACCTATTTTATTGATTTTGTTGCTGATTATTCCTCTCTCAATGCCGTCTTCAAGTAACGCGGCAAGTTCTGACTTCCCTGTTCCGGAGTCAATTCGTCCTGCCATTTCTTTCTGGATCAAGGTTTATACCGAAGCTGATACTCAAAGTGGCTTTCTGCATGATGCGCAGGATTTATCCATTATTTATCAAAAATTGCAGCGTGATAACCGTCTCATTAATTCGACCCGGGATAAATTCCGTGAAGATCTCAGAGTTTTGGCAAGTGGAAAAAGATCAGGCCTGACTCCTTCGCAGCAAGCTTTGCTGGATCTATGGGGTGAAAATACATCGAATGCACGTCTGGAACAGGCAGCCGCCAATATTCGCTGGCAACTTGGGCAGTCGGATCGTTTCATTGCTGGTATCAAGCGCTCCGGAGCCTATCGCCAGCATATTGAAAACGTTATTCGCGAAAAAGGCATGCCCATTGAGCTGGCTATCCTTCCCCACGTTGAATCTTCCTATCACCCTGGTGCCTATTCCAGTGCTGCAGCAACCGGTATGTGGCAGTTCGTGCGTGCGACAGCACAACGCTTCATGCGTGTGGACTATGTTGTAGACCAAAGACTAGACCCCTACGCCGCGACTTACGGGGCGATGGAGTTGCTTGAATACAACCATAACGCATTAGGGTCATGGCCCCTTGCATTGACGGCTTACAATCATGGTGCCAATGGCATGGCCAGAGCAATTCGTGATGTGAACAGCGCAGATATTGGCAGAATCATCACCGAATACAAAGGGCCTCGTTTTGGTTTTGCGTCTCGAAATTTTTATCCCCAGTTCCTGGCAGCCCTGGAAGTGGACACAAGGGCAGAAGAATTTTTTGGCCCTATATTCAAAGACAGGGAACCGGAGTTTCAGACCGTTGAATTGGATGCCTATATAGACGCACGAATTCTTGCCGAAACACTGGGGGTCAGTATCAATGACCTGGAACGGGATAACCCGGCGCTACAGCCATCGGTGTGGTCAGGCACCAAGCGTATACCGAAGGGCTACGCACTGAAAATCGATCGCGCTTCATTCAACGCCAGTTTGCTTGCAGGAATTAATGCTGTACCCGCTTCCCAGCTTTTTGGTGAGCAGATCCCTGATGTCAGTTATACCGTAAGACGTGGTGACAGCCTGTCTGTCATCGCCGAACGTTATGACACCTCGGTGTCTGAACTGGTTGCGATAAACCAGTTGCGAAACCGGAACCAGATACGTGTTGGCCAATCATTATTATTACCGCAACCCGACGGTTCTGTTCCAACCCTGGTGGTTAGCAATGATGGACCTCAAGTCATTCCGGCAACCGGGCGCTATGAAGTCAGGCGTGGTGATACGGTTTCCCTGATTGCAGACAGGTTCCGGGTACCCACTGAATCGGTTCTGGCCTTAAATAATCTGAATAGTCGTGGATCCATTTTTCCTGGCCAGATACTGCTGTTGAGAAGTGATGCCGATGCCCCCGTAGTTATTGCCTCAGTTGAGAATGCATCCGATGATATTGAGATTGCCATTGAGCCGGTTGCTATCAGTAATACAGAGAGTAGTACTGATGACGTTATCAACGAAGATGAACTGGTATTGGAAGAAAGCACGCTGGTCGTGGATTCCAGTGCTACTGCAGTGGAACCGGATATTGCTGATGTCGAGCAACAGTTGCTTGTCGATCTTGAATCTGACCCTTCGGACTATTCAGTTCGGGCAGATAATTCCGTAGAAATCCAGGCTGCCGAGACTCTGGGCCATTATGCGGAATGGCTAGGCATCAGGGCCTGGGATATACGCCGGATGAATAACATGGCGTTTCAACAACCGGTCATTATTGGTGAGCGCTTGAAACTGGATTTCAGCAAGGTGGATGCGGCAACGTTTGAACAACATAGGCGTGAATTTCACCGCGATCTGCAGTCAGATTTTTTTCAGAACTGGCGCATCAGGGAAACCGAGGAACACAATATCAGACGTGGTGATTTCCTGGTAAACCTTGCGCGCGAGCGCTCCGTACCTATGTGGCTGTTTCGCCAATACAACCCTGCTGTAGATGCTGGCAGAATCCAGATTGGTCAGGTAGTGGTCTTTCCAGTTGTGGAGCGCGTGGAAATCTGACGGCTCCTTTTAGTCTGACATTGCCCCGGCTTTCCCCTATAGTTATACGATAAAAGCTATACGACAAAAGTTATCCGATAAAAGTTATGTGATAAATTTATGTCATAATTTAACGTGCTGGTGAATGGCACAGTGAGAGGTCAAGTAAAAGCGGATGAAACCTTATTGATTAACGTTGCTCCCTATTACACCTATGATGTGGAGCTGAAAAACGTGGGTGATACTCTGGTTGATCTGGATAATCGTTCTTACCGTGAAACCATGTATCCCGGCAATGTGGTTAATCTGAGTTGGTCATCCCAGGTGATCAATATTGCTATAGGCAGGCTGGTGGATGAGGAGGGGACACCTATCAGTAATGCTGTCATTCAAAATGTGGTGGGCATTGCCCTGGCAGACGACAATGGGATTTTTCAGGCAGAGATCAACCAGAACACCAGCCACCTTGAAGTGCAGCAAGGCAATTTGCGCTGCATCGCCGAATTCAACAATCCCCGCGTAACCGACACTATTCTGCCGCTTGGAACTTTGGTCTGCCGCTAAAGGCTAAAGGCTCAAGGCTCAAGGCTGAAATTGTAGGTCGGGATAAGCCCGCAGGGCTGTTTCCCGACGACCATTCATCAAGATGTCGGCAAACGCTTCGCTATGCCGACCTACAAGCTAAAAAAGTCTTGACTAACCTTCAGAAAAATTTCCAAAATTTTTGTTGAGCCTTGAGCCTTGAGCCTTGAGCCTTGAGCCTTGAGCCTTGAGCCTTGAGCCTTGAGCCTTGAGCTGTAGTCAGGCCGCCACTTCCTTCCACACAAACAAGCGAATCGCCAGAAACAAGGCAATCACTGCCCAGACTATCATGCCAATGACAGAGGGGGTGAGCTCCAGTAAACCGGTTCCATTAATGGCAACTTCGCGCAGACCGTTAGAGACAAAACTCAAGGGCAGTATGTTGGCGACAGGCTGGATCAGATCCGGCAGGGATTCAATGGGGAAAAATATTCCTGAGAGTATCATTTGCGGAAAGGTTACGAGGTTACCTATGGCAATGATGGCCTGCTGGGATTTTGCAATGCTGCCCAGACAAAAACCTATGCTCAGGAAGATGACGGTGCCCATTAGTATAAACAGGTAAAGCGTGACCAGGCTGCCGACAAAAATGACATCAAAAAGAAATATTGCAGCCAGCAACAGACCCGTTAATTGCACCAGGCAAATCGATAGCCTGGCCAGTACCAGCCCGCCTATAAAATCTCCTGGCATGATGGGAGTGACAAACAGGCGTTTCAGTATGCCTTTTCTGCGGTACTCCACAATATTGAAACCGCTACCGGCAATACCAATATTCATTATGCTGAAAGCCAGCAATCCCGGGACAACAAAATCCAGGTAGCGCTGGGTGCGGGCCTGAACATCTTCGATGTTTAAAGAAAATAAAGGCTCGGTATTACGCAGGTTTCTTTCCACCTCGACCAACGCCTGTCTCAGGACAGGCAGTACAATGCCGGCTTGCCTGACCTGGGCCGCATCAATCAAAACTGCCAGGTCGGCCGGTGTGCCATTGTCCTGAAAATTATCTGGCAAAATCAGGACCACAGCTTTTTCACCTGCAATCAATTGTTCCCGTAAATCCGCCTCCTCACCGATAGTAATATTGAACAGCAGGGTGACATCCAGGGAGGCAATAAAATTTGTTGCCAGTTCATTCTCGGCATTATTCACGATGCCAAGTTCGATGGGTTCAGGATCACCGCCACTGGCAAAGCTGATAATGAACATAAACATCAGGGGGAAAAACAAAGAGAAGAAAATGGCTTGCCGATCTCTGGAATGAATCTTCAGCATGACCTTGGCAAACTTCAGCATCTTGTACATTTTTTTATCCATCAGTTATTCCCTTAACTCATGACCGGTCAGGGTCAGGAAGACGTCTTCCAGGTTGCCATGAATAGGTGCCGTGGGCGGTTCAGGGGCATGCTGAAGGATCAAGTCCTGAGGTTCACCTTCGGCGACAACCTTGCCATGATCCATGATGGCCAGGCGGTCGCAGAGGAATTCAGCTTCTTCCATATTATGTGTGGTGAGCACTATGGTCATGCCGCTTGCATTCAATTCTCTGACCAGGTCCCAGAGGTTGCGCTTGGCTTGCGGGTCCAGTCCGGTAGTCGGTTCATCCAGAAACAATACCTTGGGTTCATTAACCAGGGCGCAGGCAATGGAAAAACGCTGCTTTTGACCCCCTGAAAGGTTCGCTGGTTTGGCCTGGGCTTTTTCTTCGAGATTAACCTTGGCCAGTAATGTCATCGGGTCATCATCACGACCATAAAGGTTGCTGAACAGATTAAGCAGTTCACTAAGTGAGAGGTGATCAAAGTATTCATTGGCCTGGAGTTGCACGCCGATAATTTTTTTAACCTCGTAAGGCCGCTCAAGTACATCAATATTGTCAACCAGGACAGTGCCATTATCGATATCAGTTAGCCCCTCGATCATTTCCAGCGTGGTGGTTTTGCCTGCACCATTTGGACCGAGGATGCCGTAAATCTGACCTTTTTCTATAGTCAGGGAAATGCCATCCACGGCATTAAAAAATTCGTTTTTTTTGTCGGGAAGGGGGTATTTTTTTGCCAGGTTATTAACTTCAACAATGGGCATGACTGTTTCCCGGAAGAGTAATTAAGACAGGAACTGCGCGGCTATGATAAACGATTATCACTGAGGGTAAAGCCGTTAACCGGGAAAAGAAGAGTTATTGAATGCCGCCAGGGTTGGAGAAATCAACCTGTGCTTCCATGCTGCAATTGTCATCAGCCATGCATAACTCCTGTAGCAATATAGCAGTTTCCACAATTGGTTCCGGTGGTGGCTGCAAGAATCCCGACGAATAATTACCAGCAGCCAGGTCGTAAGGAGTGCGTCCTGCATCATCAACAACTTGTTGTGCTGCTCCCTGATCGACCAGGAAACGGAGGATGTCATTCCAGCCCATTTTTGCCGCGGCATGCAGAGCGGTTTGACCTGTGGCAAAGACACTGCTTGTCCGATAGCGATCGCCAGAACCTTCAAGTTGCTCTATGTCGTTAGCACGAATAGCAGGATCACCGGTTACGGCATTGATATTGGCGCCAGCGGCAAGCAGAACTTTCAGGGTTTCAATACTTTCCGCTTCGGTTTTGAAGCGGCCCCGGGTCGGATCAGCAGGCCACTGGATACCTGAAACAACAAGTAAAGGCGTATGTCCGTTGGCATTAGGCAGGTCCACCAGGGCGCCACTATCCAGAAGCAGCTTGACAGCTTCAGTGTCTGCGGATCGCGCGGCCCTGAGCAAAGGTGTAGCCCCATTGGATAGGGGGCCATCGGAGCCGCGGTCAAACACAGCATTGCGATAGGGAGGGCGCATTTTCAATTGCATATTCGGGTTGGCACCCTTCTCCAGAAGTACTTTGGCGACATCAATACCGGTGGTGACATCCAGAGAAGGAATGTCAGGTCTGCCGCCAACAGGCATGGTGTTCAAATCAATGGCGTTATATAGCGGTGCACGGCCAAAAATATCCCACTGGTTTACATCTGCACCTGCCTCAATAAAGGCCATGGCAGTATCGAAATGCATATTGATGAGAGCCAGATTGAGTGGTGAGACACGGTCGGGATCAATGGCGTTTAAATTGGCGCCGCCCTGGGCCAGGACGCGTACACATTCGGTACAACCTTCACGTGCAGCATAATGCAGGGCTGAAAATCCGCCATTGTTCATGTCTTTGGGGCGGGGTTCATTCATCATGGTGTGATCCCAAAGACGGGCAGTGCTCTTCATGTCGATATCGGCGCCTTTTTCGATTAGCAGGGCCAGCATCTCAGGTTGCTGCTGGGCCGCGGCCCACATGGTTGCAGTCTGTCCGCCCCATTGTTCCCTGGCATCAATGTCAGCGCCATATTCAATGAGCAATTCTGCTGCGGCCACATTACCAGCACGCGCCACCACCATCAGGGGAGCTTCACCTTCCTGGTTACCTAAATTTGCATCTGCACCATTTTCCAGCAGTACGTTGAGGATGTCGGTATCCCCAAGCATGGCAGCTTCATTCATGGTGCTGGCACCATATTCGTTACGGTGATTAACCTCGGCACCCGCATCGACCAGGGCAGTTACCAGTTCCAGGTCGCCCTGATAAATAGCGTAAAGCAAAGAGGAAGACCCGTCTGACTGGAGGGCATTCACATCAGTGCCTTCACTGATCATGTCCAGGGCGTGGTCACGATTTCCGGAGGCAACCACATCAGCAAGATCACCGTGAGCAACGGCAAAACAACTGGTGAACAGTAACAGGGAAGAAAAAAATGCAGTCAGCAAGAGCTTCATGGTATTTGCTTGTTCTATTTTGTTTGTTGTTAAAACGGATGTCGAGTATCAGACGTCTGACAATTCACCGGAGGCATCGCCAAAGCTTTCCTGATTGACGCCGGCCCGGTTCAACAGGGTCAGCAACAAATTGGCATGAGGCGTGTCCTGTGGATAGGCCAGATGCTGACCACCCCTGATATTACCGCCACCGAGTCCATAAACCGCATTAGGTAGTGGATCCTGATTATGCTTGTCACTATTACTCATATTGGAGCCATACAGAATGATGGAATTATCAAGAACTGTACCATTACCTTCTTCCATGGCGTCCAGGCGGTCCAGAAATTTGTTGAATACCTGGGTATGGAAAGTCTGAACCCTGGCCAACCTAGCCTTTTTATCCGGGTCATCGCCATGATGTGAAAGGGGATGGAATGCTTCAGTCACACCCAGATTGGCATAAGTTCTCATGCTGACTTCTTTTTCCATGAGGAAAGTGGCGACATTGGTCAGGTTAATCTGGTATGCCACTGCAATCAGTTCAAACATGATGGAAAGATGCTCTTCAAAATCTCCGGGGATGCCGATGGGAGCAGAGGGTATTTCAACATTGGAAAGATCCTGGCTTTTCATCATTTCCACCCGACGTTCAATTTCCCTTACGGATTCAAGGTAATCGTCGACACGGGCAATATCTTCCGCACCAAGTTTCTTTTGCAACGTGGTGGCATCGCCCATGATGGAGTCCAGGATGCTGCCGGTTTCGTTAACGATAGCAGCGCGTTCTTCTGCGTTATCGCCCTGGCCAAACAGCTGGAAGAATAACTTGCGGGGATTGTTTTCTATGGGCAAGCCTACTTCCGGGGTCTGGAATGACAGGGAGCTGCCAAAGGAACAGGAAAAACCAGGGGCACAAGGGCCGCCGGTCGGCGTGCCGACTTCGATTGAAGGGAAGGTTGTGCCTTGTCCAATTTGTTGTGCGGCTATCTGGTCAGCGGTGATGCCCTTGTCTGGATCGCTGGCATCGTTAGGTGCGACACAGCGCAGCCAGGTACCAACGACGATGCCATGGGGGTCATTGCTTTCTGCCGGCTTGTTGCGCAAACCGGAAACTATGGTCATTTTATTCTTGTGGGCTGCGGTGGGTGTCAGAATTTCAGGCATCTCGAAATCTGTTCCGGTGGTGGTTGGTGTCCACCTTTCCATGACAGCGCCGTGGGGGAAATAGATATAGCCCATGCGTGGCTGAATATTGGCTGCCGTTTGAGCAATGGCAGTTGCAGCAGGAACCATGGCGTCCAGAAGTGGCAGACCAACACTGGTTCCCAGACCTCTCAATACCGTGCGGCGTGAAAGATACTTTTTGCTGATAAACATGGACTAAACCTCCCGGTCATATGCCGATATATTGAATATGATGATACTACTTAATGTCAGTGCCTTTTTCATCCTGAAACAGATAAATCGCTGTTTCAAAAGCCACACCAGTGGCAGGGTCTTTCTTGATAAATTTCTTTAATTTCCAGTAGTTTAGACCTGAATTCTTCAACTATTGTGCAAAATCCCGGAATTATTCAGGCATCGGGAGTCAAGTGAGGAATCAGGCTTTCATGGGAGCGTCTGATAAAGGCTTGCGGGTCACCATACTGATCATCAAATTCAGCTGTAGGCATGGCAGACAAGGTATCTTCCACGCTGTTGGCAGCGCGAAAACCGCTATTAATACGCTGGTAAATGGTCTCAAACATATCACGCATGGCCTGCAGCTCGGCCTTGCTCATCAGAGGCCCGTTGGCCGGCACTATGACGGTGTCATCATTGGCAATTTCCAGCAGTACTTCCAGGCCGTTGACCAGTCCTCCAATCCAGCCGCCAGTCCACCAGTCCATGAGTGGCCAACCGTCATTGGCAACTACGCCACCACCATGCAGGACATTTTCTTCGGGAAAATACACATACATATCGCCATCTGTATGGGACTGGCGTAAATACCCGTATTGGATAGCAGTCCCGCCATGATCCAGATCCCCATAGTGGTAGAAGGTTTCATTGGGTTGGGCTGCAGGAGGCAGAGCTCCGAAGGTCATGTCTTCCCAGGGTCGGGTAACAGAAGTACTTAGCCACTGGCGAGTATTTTCATGGGCAAATATTCTGGTGCCGGTTGGGCCAAGTTGACGATTCAGGCCAGTCTGCTCAGGATGCCAGTGCGTATTGAAGAGGAGGGTGATTCGATATTGATTCAGGTCCAGGGCTGCCGCGATAGTATCTGCTGTCTGCTCTGCATATTGTTCCAGGCCACCATCTACTACGATGAGTTCCCCGTTGGCCGCCTGTTTTGCCAGGATGTTGGTGCCACTGCCCGAAATAACGGCCATGTCATTACCCAGATTATGGAAAGTCATCTCCTGGGCCAGGGTAGGCAAGCAATTTACAAGAAAAAGGCAGGTAATCTGCAATACACAAATCAAGGGGGTTCTGGAGTTGCGGTTCATGGTAAAAGGGTCAATTAGTCAGTAATTTCGGGTAGTGGAGTATAAAGTAGCACCGGATAACATTCCATCTTCGAAAACGGAGTTATAAGAACATGGCTCTTTTCTTGTCATGTCTATGTTGGTGCATTATGCTTCAACGCTTATTAACAATAATATATTCGATATTAGGGGACGCCAGCCACCATGAATACTGCTTCTGATCCACGTCAAACTCTTGACCAGTCAAAAATGACGACACGTATGATGATCGTGGTCGCCATTACCGTCTTTCTCAATGGAATGGACGGCTTTGATGTACTTTCCATTTCCTTTGCTTCGCCGGGCATTGTTGCAGAATGGGGTATCACACCGACGCAATTGGGCTTCGTGCTTTCCATGGAATTGATTGGCATGGCAATTGGCTCGATTATTCTAGGCGGCGTGGCTGACAAGATTGGACGACGTCCGACATTGCTGGGATGTTTAATTGTCATGGCCGCTGGAATGCTTCTGGCAACAACGTCATCTTCACCTGTGCAGTTATCCATATGGCGTGTGCTGACAGGTCTGGGTATAGGAGGGATGTTGTCCTGTACCAATGCGACTGTGGCTGAATTTTCCAATAACAAATGGCGCAGTCTGTGTATTTCCCTGATGGTTATAGGCTATCCATTGGGCGGAACTTTTGGCGGTATGTATGCCTCCAACCTGCTTGTTGATAATGACTGGCGAGCAGTGTTTTATTTCGGCGCTACTGCAACAGCTATTCTCATCCCCTTTGTCTGGTTCCTGGTACCAGAATCGGTACATTGGTTAACACGCAAACAACCTGACAATGCCCTGGACAAGATCAATGCCTCTCTGTCCAAGTTAGGACATGCCGTGGTGTCAGTACTTCCGGTAATACATGAAGACGACAGGAAAAAATCCATTGGTGACATTTTTTCACCCGCACTTATCGCGACTACATTGCTGGTAACCGGGGCCTATTTCTTTCACATCACCACCTTTTACTTCATTCTTAAATGGACGCCAAAAATTGTTGTGGACATGGGTTTTGAGCCCTCCAGTGCGGGTTACATTCTGACCTGGGCTAATCTGGGTGGCGCATTGGGTGGAGCCGCGTTTGGTTTGTTGACTGCGCGATTTGGTCTGAAACCACTGTCCATCGTTATTCTTGCCTTAACCATGGTAGGCGTTGCAGCCTTCGGCAATACCCCAAGTGATCTCGGGCGTATGGCGATACTGGCAGCCTTTGCCGGTTTCTTTGGCAATGCGGGTGTCTCTGGTTTGTATTCCATTGTTGCCACTGCCTTCCCGACGCATGTGCGAGCAACAGCCACGGGTTTTGTCATAGGCGTAGGGCGCGGTGGCGCAGTATTGTCACCCATTTTTGCCGGTTACTTGCTTGAAGCAGGCAATACCTTGCCAACGGTTGGCTTGATTATGGGATCGGGTTCCTTGATTGCTGCTTTCTTGCTGATTTTCCTGAAGCTGAATACGGATCGACCGGCTGAAGCGTCCACTGCACCACCTGTACAAGCTGAAGGCCTGGAACCTAATGCGGCTTAGTAAAACTGGTTAAAGCTTGATAATAAGGCAGGCCATGGGCCTGCCTTTTTTTCTGTGAGAGTTATTGCTTTAGACAGGGAGGGTGCAGTCTTTTACAATGCCGTCTTCCTGAATCGAGTCTATAAAATGGCAAAATCGAATTGCGCCAGCCTGATATTCATCATGAGTATTTTCATGGGAGGAATAGCTGTTGCTGATGAAAATGAAAAAGGTCAGGTAGGAGGGCAAGTTGAAAGCACGCCTGTTGAGGCACCGGCACAGGAAGTCTTTCCTGTTGCCTCGGAAGTCACCGTTGACAACTCTTCCATGGCAACTGCCAATACACTGGTGACTCAATCAGGCAATACATACATGACCGCAGGAACCTGCAGTGTTATCGACGAACTGGTCAGACAGTTTTGTGGCACCAATCCCAGCGATATCAGCTGCCAGTTTCAGTAATTATTATTTAAAAACTCTTGCCCGGATTTATCCGGGCTTTTTGTTCTTAATTAGCTACACAAAATGAAACCAGTAATAAAAATAGAAAACCTGTCCAAGACCTATGCAGGTGGATTCAAGGCGCTCAACAATATCAATCTGGAAATCAATGAGAGTGAAATCATTGCTCTTCTGGGTCCTAATGGCGCAGGTAAAACCACACTTATCAGTATTATTTGTGGAATTGTAAATCCCACCGAAGGCAATATTTCAGTCAATGGGCATGACATTATTCGCGACTACCGTCAGGCCCGGGCCAGCATAGGACTTGTGCCGCAGGAATTGACCACAGATTCCTTTGAGTCAGTGTGGAATACGCTCGCCTTCTCCAGAGGCTTGTTTGGCAAGGGCCCAAACCCTGACCATCTGGAAAAAGTTTTGAAAGAACTTTCACTCTGGGACAAGAAAGACAACCGCATCATGACGCTGTCTGGAGGCATGAAGCGGCGCGTTATGATTGGAAAAGCCCTCGCGCACGAGCCAAAAATTCTATTCCTTGATGAGCCGACAGCTGGTGTAGATGTGGAGCTGCGCAAGGATATGTGGCAAGTGGTGCGCGAATTAAGAGAGTCAGGCGTCACAATTATATTAACAACTCACTATATTGAAGAAGCTGAAGAGATGGCGGATCGAATTGGGGTGATAAATAAAGGTGAAATTATTCTGGTAGAGGAAAAGAATACCTTGATGCAGAAGCTGGGTGAGAAACGCCTGACCTTGCACTTGAAACAGGACATTGACTCGATACCTGAAGATTTGTCGGCCTTTGACCTGGAGTTAAAAAACGCAGGCAAGGATCTGGTTTATACCTATGATGCCCATCAGGAAAGCAGTGATATCACTGCCTTGCTCGATGCGGTTGAAGCAGCGGGTCTTGCCTTTATGGATCTTGAGACCAAACAGAATTCTCTGGAAGAAATTTTCGTTAACCTGGTTAAGAAATAGAAATGAATTATTACGCTATCAAGGCTATTTACAGATTCGAAATGGCGCGTACCTGGCGCACCATCGCCCAGAGTATTATCTCACCAGTAGTTTCCACTTCTCTCTATTTTGTAGTCTTTGGCAGCGCCATTGGTTCGCGTATGAGCGATATTGGTGGTGTCAGTTATGGTGCCTTCCTGGTGCCTGGTCTGATTATGATGACTTTGCTCACGCAAAGTATTTCCAATGCGTCATTTGGTATTTATTTTCCCAGGTTTACCGGCACGATCTATGAAGTGTTATCTGCACCTGTTTCTCCAGCTGAAATTGTTATGGGCTACGTGGGTGCAGCAGCAAGCAAAGCAGTTATGGTGGGGACCATTATTCTTTTAACAGCCGCGCTGTTTGTTGATCTACAAATTTTACATCCGGTTACCATGCTGCTTTTTTTGTTTCTGACAGCCATGACCTTCAGTATGTTTGGTTTCATTATTGGTATCTGGGCGGATAATTTTGAAAAACTGCAAATCATCCCTTTGCTGATTGTCATGCCACTGACATTCCTTGGCGGCAGTTTCTATTCCATTAGCATGCTGCCGGATTTCTGGCAGAAAGTGTCGCTGTTTAATCCCGTGGTGTATCTGGTGAGTGGTTTTCGCTGGAGTTTTTACGAAATATCTGATGTAAACGTAACAATAAGTATGATCATGACTCTGGTCTTTCTGCTTGCCTGTATTGCCGTCTTGCACTGGATTTTCAAAACCGGTTATCGCCTGAAAAACTAAATCTGTTTTTACGCGTTCTTATTTCAACAGCTAATTTAATTGTTCTTTGAATTTTACTTTCAATTGTACTTTCAATTATTAGTTCAAGTTGCCGCCGGTTTTCCCATCCACATCTACCCAGGCGTGAGCCAGGCCCAGGTCTTTGAGCCAGGCTTTGCCTGCCTCTTCCCTGAGCATAGCGATGGTTGAAGCACTGCCAGCCACGACACACAAGTCAGCAACCACGCTAACTGCAGCCAGAGTACGCACAGGCCAACCTGTTAGGGGGTTCAGGACGTGTCCGTAGCGCACATTATCAATGGTGATGCAGCGTTCATAATCCCCGCTGCTGGCCAACGCGCCTTCACTTAGCTCAAGCATTTCAAGAACACTCTCTTGCTCTTGAGGATGTTTAATTCCTACTTTCCATGGGCTGCTATCAGGATGTGGTCCGATAATTCTGATGTCGCCACCCAGATTGATAATGCCATGATTGATGCCGGCCTCTTTGCTCAGGGTCGCAGCTCGATCTGCAGCATACTCCTTGACCACGCCGCCAAAATCGAGCTCCATCCCCGGGCTGGGGAAAGACAGCATGGGTTTTTCCCAGACAAGTTTATTCCAGCCGATTTTTTCAAGCAGGATGTTAATTTCAGATGTCCGGGGCAGCTGACCCGATTTAAAATTCCAGGTCTGGCGCAGTAGGCCGGAAGTAATATCAAACAACCCTTCGCTTTCCAGATAGCAGGTCTGCGCATAGTCCAGAAGTCCAGCCGTTTCCTCGTCCACCTTTATACTGCCACCATTGATGGCGGTACTATTAATCCTTGCTAACAAGCTGTTATCGAGATATCGCGAGTATTTACTTTCGAGTCGGCTTATATCATCAATCACAATACTGGCGACCCTTTGGGCATCAATACTGTTATCGGCATAGAGCTGCAAATCGCAGGCAGTCCCCATGGCATGAAATGGAAAGTGATACAGTTGCATGGGGCTATATTACAGGTTCAGCTGGCAGGAGGAAGAATTCTGCAGGGGAGGGGTATGAATGATTGATACAGACATGGTCTTTTCCGGCCAGGAATTTTATACTTCAGCGCTAATTTGCCGAACTCACCAAGCATCGGCAGTATTAAGGGGAATTTCATGTCATTAGCCAAATTAAGCCAGCCTGTTTTAACAGTTACTATTCTGATTCTGTCTTCCACAGTATTTGCTCAGCAAACAGCACAGATAGATTTTGATAGCGTGGGTAGAGGATGGCCACTGGCGGCTGATGCCAATCAGTATGAAGTGACTGGTGCCACTTTCCGCGGCGGTTTTTTACAGCCAGGAGTGGAAAGGACTTTTCTTGGGGGTGCCCTGGGTGGAGAGCCGCCAGAAGGAATAGAGCCGCTGGAAAGGGATCTTTTCACGTCCGATGATTTTTATGCTGACCGTGAATTATGGATGGACCCGCGTTATTTTCGCTGTAATTCCTCTGCTGCCATCGAAGATCTGTGGGGTGCCAATGCTACCGGTTCGCAAATAATGGGCGATGAGCCTCCTGGCACCGGCCCCTGGGGAAAATGTGAAAATGATTATCCTCGTGAAGCCATAGTCAGTCCGTATCCTTTCAAGACCGCTCAGGAGCATTACGAAGCGCTCATGGCAGAAACCAGGAGCAGGGGAGGCCCCACTGAACATACTTATGCCACCGTTCCAGGCGAATGGAGTGGTATTTATATGCACCCCGTTAGAACGCCTAACAACCAGTACTGGTACAAAATGCGTTACAACCAGGTGCCCACTATTCTGTCCCTGCTGACGGAAGAATATCAGACCTATTTCGTGCAGGAAGCCTATCATCACGCCAATACCAACGCGCCACAATGGCAGTCGCAGTACTGTTGGCCTGAAGGTTTTACCCGTCGTTTCCATGAGTTTGCTGTTTGGGAACACTACGTTATGGTTACGCCGAACATGGTGCAGATCCTGGCGGGTGTGGCGCGAAACTTCATTACCAATATTCATGTTGGCAGGGAGTTTAATATGGATGGGCTGGTACCAAGGCTGGGTGCTGATGTGCCTCGCTGGTATGGTGAAACTGTTGGTTTCTGGGATGGAGATGTCCTGATTACCTGGACCTCCAATATCCAGGCCTGGAAAAACCATTCTGCCCCTGAACATTCCAACATGATGCAGACGGTTGAAATTTATTCGCCCAATCATGATGAAGAAGGCAATTTTATCGGCCTGAATCAGGAAACTATTTTTTATGATCCTGAAGTCTGGGTCGAACCAGTGCGTATTGTCAGGAATTATCTCAAGCAAAATGAGTTCGATGACCCGGATGCCACACCCTATGTTTTCGTGGAATGCGTTCAATCCATCTTCCCGGTTGACGGTTTTGCTACACCCGTTTCTATTGGAGAAGTGTTAGAATATGAGATCCCTGACATGTACGGTCGCCCCTGGGCAGCGATCTGGGAAAAGTATTTTGAGCAGGATATGGAAAGGCCCGAGGAAGAAGATATTTTTAGTTTCGAATAGATAAATTCAGCTTAAAGTAAGTCTGGTTTTGTAATACTGATAGTCACCTTGTAGTTTAGCGGGGAAGAAGGAGTTAAAAAAATGATAAATATCAATAAGTTATTGAAATTGAGCCTTGCTGCTTTGGCAGTTGCCAGCATCATAGGTACGCCAGCACAGGCCCATCATTCCTTTGCTATGTATGACATGCGCAATGTCAAAGTATTTACCGGCGTTGTCACTCGCGTCGATCCGGCCGCAAACCACCTGGCAATATTCTTCGCACCCATGAATGAAGAGCGTAAAAATGTTCTGCGTGATGAAGACGGGGAGCCCATTGTCTGGTCTGTAGAAATGCAGGGCTCAGCTGCAATGGCTCGACAGGGTGTTTCTGTAAACGCATTCCCTGCAGGTACGGTTTTTAGTGTTGGTCTGCATGCTTTGCGCAATGGAGAGAACGCGGGTTCGCGTGAGGGAGGCCTTTTCAAGTGTCCGGAAAGAACACCACCGGCACCAGGTATGCATTGTGATTCCGTAGAAGGGTCACTTCAGATTGGTGATGAACCTTTACCTGAACCTACTGTAGATTAACAACAACCAAACAATAACAATCAATAGCAAAGAACAAAAAGCCCGCTTTATGCGGGCTTTTTTAATGCGAAATAAAAACAATGGATAATAAAAGAGTGTGCAGATATATCTCTACACCAGGGTGGTACTAGTAAGGCAGTTTATTTTAATGCAGCTGTAATCAAGGATTCGCTTAAAGCCCTCAACTGCTTTCGGGCATCAGGATCATTAGCCTGAGCATCAGGAGTTGCCATTTCCTTTTCATCAAAATAACACCCTGTGGTATTTTCAAGAGCAGCTGCTGTAATGAGGTATTCCAGTGCTTCGGCACCATCATCCACTGTAGTCATACTGGCTGGCAGGGCTGTAGAGTCCTGTACCATCTTGGTACTCATGAGGGTTGCCGGGTGCAGACTGTTCACCGTCAACTCTGAAGCTGCATGCTGTTCTGCCAGGTCATTGGCATGAAGTATCTGTGCCAATTTACTTTGGCGATAGGCGAGACCATCACTGTAGTCTTGCTCAAGCATGACATCGGCAAAATTGACTGGTGCCTGGGCAATTGAAGAGACATTGATAATTCTGGCCGGTGTGCTGTGGAGAATTAACGGAAGCAGCTCTCTTGTCAGCAAGTAGCCTGCCAGGTAGTTCACGGCAAAAAACAATTCAACACCATCAACGCTTAATGAACGTTTGGAGTCCGGCGTCCTGGGTCCAATACCGGCATTGTTTACAAGAATATCCAGCCGCTCCTGTGAACCCTGAACTTCCTCGGCAAGCCTGAGCACATCTGCGAGTGAGGACAGGTCCGCATTGAAATATTGCAAGCTGGTATTGCCAGTTGCTTTTTGCAACTCTGAAAGTACTGACTGCCCTTTCTCAGGGTTGCGACCATGCAGTAAAACTTTCCAGTCTTGTGCAGCCAGACGCCGGGCAACCTCCTTGCCCAATCCATCAGTTGCACCAGTGATTAAAATTGTTTTACTCATACCGGAAACCTGTGCTGACAACTGGCGAAGGCAGTTGCCATGGCGATAGTGTTAATCCCTTTATGGTAGGGCTTTAGTTAGAAAAGCCATAAAGTCTATGCGGATTATCAACAAGCAACTTCTGCTGTGTTTCCGTATCGGGCGCCATCAAGGGGATAAGATCAACCAAATCTCCATCGTTGGGCATATGCAGTTTTATGTTGGGATGGGGCCAGTCCGTTCCCCACAGTACCCGATCAGGTGCTACATCAATTACTGCTTTGGCAAAAGGCATGGCATCAGTAAAAGGCGGGCCTTCTGAAGAAATTCTTTCTGCGCCGCATACTTTTACCCAGCAGTTATCGCGTTTGGCAAATTCCAGCAGGATTTTGAATGGCTCCTGATCCAGACCGTCTTTCGTTGGCACCCGGCCCATGTGGTCGATAATGTAGGGTATCGGCAGGTTGTCCAGCAAATCCTGAAAACCGACGAGGTCAATGGCATCGAAATGCAGCACTACATGCCAGCCAAAGCCTTTTATCTTGTTGATAATACTATGAAATTCGTCCATATCAGGAATGCCGCCAAGGTGGCGAACAAAGTTGAAGCGGCAGCCTCGGCAGCCGCCTTCATGCAGTTTTTCGATATCAGCTTCGGTGAAATCATCATTGATATTGGCCACACCACGATAGGCGCCGCCACTCTGGGCGATGGCATCAAGAATCGGGTCGTTGTTGGTGCCATGACAGCTGGCATTGACCAGCACAGCCCTGGTCAGACCCAGGATGCTTTGTAGTTTTTTAAAGTCATCAAGGCCTGCATCCGGTGGTGTATAGGAACGAGTGGGTGAGTAGGGATATTTGTCACCTGGTCCAAAAATGTGGCAATGCGCATCAGTGGCGTTGGGCGGCAAGGTGAAATTTGGCGTCCTGGTATCTGGATCCGGTGCCATGCAGGATTTAGTCATTAAATTATCTTCCCCAGAAAATGTGCTACAACATCTTATTTAAAAGCGGGCTAAGTTATCATAAAAGTACCCCTCCGGACTAAAAAATTGTCATGAACAAGCCCGGGATATATAACGTTCTGTCTTTTTTTTTACAAATCGAGTAGGCTTTTTCACGTGATTTTTCTATTTCCGTTCTAGCACTATGGGGCAGTAACTTAATGACAAGAATAATAAAAACCGCCGTATTTCCACTTCTAGTTTTAAATTTATTGTCTGCAACTGTCCAGGCTCAGGACTGCGACAGGGCTTGCCTGGAAAATTATGTCGATCGCTACCTGGATGCGGTTATCGATAATAACCCCGATGCCATACCACTAACTGATGATGTCCGTTTTACTGAAAACGGTCAGCAATTGAATCTGCGTGATGGCCTCTGGCAAACCTTGCAGGGCAAGGGCGATTACAGGATTTTTGTTACTGATGTTCCTGCACAACAGGTGGCGTTTATAGGAAATATCTTTGAAGAGCACCGTGACCCAACGCAAATGACTCCTGCCTTGCTGGCACTTCGTTTACGTGTCACGGAGCAGGGTATTAGTGAAATAGAACATTTCGTGGTTCGCAGCACCAGTGCGGCAGAGCGTATTGCCGGGTTAAACCCAAGACCCATCTTTTCGACCCCTGTACCAGAGGAACTGCGCATGTCTCGCCAGGAGATGCTGGAAACGGCCAATATGTATTTTGTCGGTATGCAGCAAAATGACGGTTTGATGGATTATCCTTTTGCCGAAGACTGCGAACGTATTGAAAATGGCATGCAAAGCACCAATGCTCCCACACCCGAAGGGTCAGTCCGGCCAGATCCTTCCGATGCCTCTGTGTATTCAGCCCAGTGGAGTTGCCGGGAGCAGTTTGAATCAGGTCTGATCTTTTTTGTAAACAGAATCCGGGATCGCCGCTTTGTGGCGATTGATGAAGAAATGGGGCTGGTGTATTCCTTTGTTTTCTTTGACCACTCTGGCGGCGAGTTCAGGCATGGTGTCACCCCTGATGGTCGGCAGGTCACAGCTGGACCTGTACAGCCATGGACCTGGGGTATTGCTGAACTGTTCAAAGTCTATGATGGCCAGATTCATGAAATAGAAGCCATTCTGGAAAGAGTTCCTTACGGAATGAACTCCGGTTGGTCCACCTGGGAGCAGGGGATGTCGGATGAGCTTCAGGATGTTACGTTCGCCGAAGACTAGAGCCTTCGGCAGTAGCGAGTGACTAGTGACGAGAGGTTAAGCATTTCATAATAACCTGACTTGCTAACTGACTACTCGCCACTCGTCACTAGCCACTACTCCTGCATGACTCAGTCATGGAATTCCCCTACAATGCACCGCTTTTAAACGGCAGAATTAGCGCCTGATGTTCCTGACCCTGAAAACCATTCACATGTGCTGCGCACTGATCAGTTTTACTGGTTTTTTGTTTCGCGCCTACCTGATGGTGAATGATTCAAAGTTGCTGAATCACAAATTCATCCTGGTGACGCCCCATCTTATTGATACGGCATTTCTTTTAAGCGGTTTCAGTATGGCCTTTGTATTGAATATGGGTTTGTTTGCCCAGGGCTGGCTGACAATGAAAATTTGCCTGCTGATGTTTTATTTATTATTTGTGGGGATAGCGCTGAACAGGGGAAAAACGAAATATGTGAGGGTGCTTTCTTTTTTCCTGGCGGTGTTTACTTTTGTTTATATTGTCGGGATTGCCGTGAACAAAACAGCGATTAGCTGGTTTGCTTTGATCTAGAAAACAGCTACAAGATCAAAGGTACAAGGTACAAGCGGTTAACCTGTATCTCAAAATTTGGTTTTTTCCTTGTACCTTTGATCTTGTACCTCATCGCTATTTAAAACGCTGCCCTTTCTTGAACACCATCGCCGGTTCACGCAGTGTGCTGAAGTGTCTAAGCGGCGATCCTGTTACGGCAATCACGTCCGCCAATTTACCTGGTGTGATGGTGCCAACTTCATCTAACACGCCCATGTAGGCAGCAGAGTCAGCCGTGGCCCACTTGATTGCTACCAGGGGGTCCATGCGTAATTCAAAGACCCAGGTTTCCAGTTCGCGCCAGGTGGCCTCACTGGCTGGGTGACCGAAAGTGCCTTCATCGCTGCCAAAAGTAAAAATTACACCGCGTTCGCCAAGACTTTGTAATTTTCTCTTGATGGTATCTGATGCCGCAGGTGGCTGAACGTTAAACTGGGCATTGGCTATTGCCTGGCGGATATCCAGTTCAATTTCCGGTGGCAAGCCGACGAAATTTTTAGGGTCATCCAGCCACTCGGGGTCAGCAGCCAGTTCATCAGTGTTTAATATCATGCCAATGGTCGGGTTCCAGTACAGTGGCGTTCCCCCGGCTATGCGTTGTTCCACTAAATCCAGTATGTCCTCGGGATAGGTCGGTGTGCTCACACCAATGTGCTGGATTTCATCCACACCTGCTCTCAGGGCCACGCGAATTTCTTCATCTTCCCTGCCATGGGCTGTGACCCTAAGGCCGGCAGCATGGGCCGTTTCCACGATGGCGTCCATACTTTCCTGGGAAGCTGTCGTCGCTCCCAGTACCTTGATGATATCCATGCCTGAGGAGATAAGGGCTTTGGTTTCCCTGATTGCTGTTTCAACATCTTTCACTGGCATGATGTGGCGTCGGGTTTGCGGTGTGTCTGCAGGTACCAGCGCTGACCCTGAGGTATAAATGGTTGGGCCAGGCAATTCGCCACTTTCAATTCGATTGCGAACAGAAACAATGTCGTCAGTATTTACGGCAAGGTCCCGAACACTGGTGACGCCGGCCATGAGGAATTGGCGGGCTGATGCGGGGATGGTGATATCAGCAAATTGATCGGAATAACTCGAAAACCAGTGAGCAAAATCCGGATGCCCGTTATACAACAGATGAACATGGGGATCCCACAGTCCAGGCATAACGGTCATCCCTTCAGTGGATACTAGCTGGTAGTCATCCGGAATGGGCAGCCTGCCAATTGTACCAACGGCCTCAATCCTGTCGTTGTTTATTAGCACAATACTGTTGGACACCGGTTCAGCCCCGGTGCCGTCGATTAATAAGCCACCCACCAACGCAATTTTATTTTCCTGAGCAAGAATAAAATTTGAAAAGAATGTAAGAAGCGCTACAAGGAGAAAGGAGCAAGGAGCAAGGGGGAATTTTTTCAGATTAAAAGTATTCAATACTTTTCCTTCACAATTGAAGCTGGTTTTAGTTAGTTGAAACCTTGTCGTAAATGCGGGTGATTTCTAAAGACTCTGTAAAAGACCTTGGTTGTATGTACATTTCTACACGTAATTGCAGTCCGTTATTAATCAGGGTGTATGTTTCATTGGCAAAGCCGCCATCACGGGGGCGAGCTTCTACCTGCAGGGAATTATTTTCCCAGTGAGCCATGGAAAAATCCTTGGCCTCGGCAAGGCCGGTCAGGCTTACCGACTGGCTGCGCCCGTCGGTATAGACCGAGCGTTTCCATGAGTCATCATAGGTAAAAAGATATTCGGGTTCAGAAATTTCAATAGTGAGGGTTTTGTCGTAGGAGATGCGATCATACAATTCCTGTTCTTCGGGGCCTCCACGAAAACGGTCTTCCTGACAGTTCAACCAACAACGATCGACTTTTTGCCCCATAGCACGAAGGGCGCGCTCAACTTGCTTGTCTGTGTTGTCGCTCAGCGACGCATTGATGACCCAGCGACCTGCAAAGGCGCTTCTGTCCTGGGCCATGCTGATCTGGGAAATCAGGGCCAGGCAAAGAATCAATACTGTTTTTCTGAACGTGTGAATAGTCATACCACAGTGTTAGCCAGGATAAAAAAAGTGTAGACCTTCTGCCTGCAGAATTCCACAGGGTCTACCTGCCAGGGTTTCAGTCCATTATACTCATTTGCTAATAAATTAAGTCGCATCTGAATACGTATCACTAAAAAAGCACATTGTTGGGGAAGAATATGAGGAAACAGGCAGGTTTTGCCGTGATGTTGTCAGCAAGTCTTATAATTAGCGCCTGCTCTGAACAAGCTGCTGAACCTGTCGATATCAGTCAGCAAGCATCACAGGAAATTCTTGATTTGGTAGCAGTGGAGGCCAGGCTTGCTGTGGTAAAAGCGCGAGCACAACGCATCAAGGACAGCAATGACATCAAGCGCCTGCAACGCGCCTATGGCTATTATCTGGATGAAGCGCTATGGGACGAAGTTATAGATCTCTTTTCTGACAATGCCACGGCGCAATATGCCCGCGACGGCCTTTACCGGGGTAAGGACCGGATCAGGGAATATTTATACGCGCTGGGTGGCAACCGGAATGGCCTCAGTGAAGGGCAGCTGAATGAACATTACCAGCTGATGCCGGTGATCACGCTTGCCGAAGATGGCTTGACGGCAAAAGGACGCTGGCGGGCCATCATACTTGCTGGCGAATTTGGCGAAACCGCCTTGTGGGGAGAAGGGCCCTACGAAAATGAATATGTCAAAGAGGACGGAGTCTGGAAAATCAGCAAGGTGCGCTGGTTCCAGACCATCATGGTGCCCTATGAAGGCACCTGGGGAACGAACGAGGATGTTAATAAAGGCATCTATGTATCTACTAGTTTACCCCCTGATGAACCGACAACAGATCCTTATGGTTCATGGCCAGAAACCTTCCTTCCTCCTTTCCATTTTGATAATCCAGTCAAACGCTATGAGCCATCTGTAATTGTTAGTGAAGGAGAAGACCTGTGAAGAATTTTAAAAGTCTGATTTCTTGTACCTTGCTCCTTGTACCTAGTCTCTCCTTTTCCCAGGATTTTGCAGACCTCGAATTGAGAAGAATTGTCAGTGAAATAGCAAGTGTGGAACAGGAGATTCAACTTCTGGAAGATGAAAACGAGGTGGAAAACCTGCAACGAATTTTTGGTTTTTACACGGATAAGCACCAGTGGGTGCAGGCAGCAGATCTGTTTGCGGATAACGCCACGATTGAAATAGGTGGCTCAGGTGTCTATAGAGGTAAAGATCGCATTCTGGCCTATCTCCGTACCCTGGGCGAAGCTGGGCCGCAGGAAGGCATCCTGGATGATCATATGCAACTGCAACCGGTTGTACATGTCTATCCTGATGGCACTGCCTTGGGTCGATGGCACCACTTCTCCCAGGAAGCTCAATTTGGTGTCAGTCATCACTGGGGTGCGGGAACGTATGAAAACGAATACATCAAGGAAGACGGGGTGTGGAAGATCAGCAAGCTGCATCTGTATTCCACCATGCGTACGCCTTTTGATGATGGCTGGCATGTTACGGCCTTGCCGCGGACACAGCCGAGCAATGAGTTACCACCGAATTTACCTTCCAGTGTGGACTATGAAAATTATCCGTCAGTCTTTGTAGTGCCTTTCCATTATGACAACCCGGTGTCAAGTCCATATCGTCCGGCTGAATCAGCGCAGGCAATTACAATTGATGCAAGTTCAATTCAAGCCAGCCTGGATGCATTGGAAAGAAGGGTCGGCCTACTTGAAGACGCCGATGACGTTGAACGCTTACATACCATTTATGGCTACTATCTGGCCCGCAACCAGTGGGATCATCTGACGGGCATCTTTGCCCCAGACGGTACCATCGAAATTGCCATGCGTGGTGTGTACCGTGGTGCGGAAAGTATAAGGCGGAATCTGGATCTCTACGGTGTACAGGATGAATTGCCGGGTCAATTACATAACCATATGCAGTACCAACCTGTAATCCATGTTTCCGATGATGGCCAAACCGCCCTGATGCGTTCACGCGCCTTCAGCATGATGGGCACCTTTGGCAACCAGGGGCGCTGGATGGGCGGTACCTATGAGAATATTTTTGAAAAACGCGATGGGGTGTGGATGATCTACAAGGATCAACAAATCAATACCTACTTTGCCGGTACCGATGATGGCTGGATCAACCTGACCCGCTCAGCCCCCCCGGGTATTACTGAAAGCAATCCGCCAGATGAGCCACCGACGCTGGAATTTGAAATGTATCCGAAGGCATTTTTGCCGCCTTATCATTATGCGAATCCGGTGACTGGGAGGTCGGAAACAGAATAATCGGCCTTTCAGGTCGGGAGACAGGAGACAGGAGACAAGATACAAGATACAAGATACAAGAGGAAGGTTTGTAGTTAATGGTTGATAACCAGCATTTTAAAATTGGTTTTATTTTTTAATAAAATAAAAGAAAAAAGGGTGAAATATCACCCCTTTTTTTATTACCTGAATTTGAATTGGGCTTCTTGCATCCTGTCTCCTGCCTCCTGTATCCGCCTTTCAAAAGCAGTGCGTTTGAAAGGCTAGTCCGCTGGCTCTATTTTAAGTATCGCCCCGTCGCGCTGTTCAGTGGCGAGATAAATGAATTCGTCTGGTCCCATTTCCACATCACGCACACGCTGACGCAGGTCCTGGATAAGGGCTTCGCGGCGTACTTCTTCATAATCCCGGTTGATCATGATGCGTTCGAGATGGCCTGTGCCGGGTACTTCGCCTGTGCGCAACGAACCCACAAGAATGTCACCTTTCCAGGCTGGCAGGGCGTCACCGGTATAAAACAACATGCCTGATACGGCAATGGCAGGCATCCAGTAAACCAGTGGTGGTTCGAAAATATCATGAGTAGGGCGGTCATTGGTTTGCCAGGGGCCAGTGTAGGTTCTGCCCAGACTGACAATCGGCCAGCCGTAATTAACGCCCGGCTTGATCAGATTGATTTCATCACCACCGTTGGGTCCGTTTTCATTCTGGAACACAGCACCGGTTTCAGGATGGATGGCCAGACCAAGAGCGCCACGATGGCCATAGGAAAAAATTTCTCCCTTGACGTTCGGCCTTCTGGCAAAAGGGTTATCTACTGGAATACTGCCATCATCATTCAAACGTAAAACTTTACCGCCAACAGAGTTCAGGGACTGGGGATCCCCGCCTGAGGTGGTCACATACAATTTACCGTCATGACCAAAAGCAATTCTGCTCGCTCCGGAGATGCCGGGGCCCGGATCATAGATGTCGGTGAAACCTTCCAGGGAAGTACCATTCCAGCGGGCGCGACCAATAGCCACATTGTTTCGGCCCTCTGGTCTTGGCTTGGTATAGGTGAGATACAACAATTGATTGCTGGCAAAATCCGGATGCTTGATCAGGTCAATATAGCCGTGGGAAGTTCCCGGTTGGCCGGACTCAGCGGCAAAAACAGAAGGTGGCCCGCCCATGATGGGTTCAAGTTGCAACTGGCCGTCTTCAACAAGATATATTTCGCCACGGCGCGTTACCACCAGGAGTTTGCCATCAGGCAGGAATTCCAGGGCCATGGAATATTCCACCTTGGCGACGACGGATACCTTGATATCCATGCCTTCCGCTGTTGGGTAAATCCAGGGTCCTTCACCAAGTGGAAAACCTTCGAGACCGGTAGGTGCCGTGGGGTTGGAGCCACTAAACGGGATATCACGCTGCGCTAAAGTAGAGGCAAGCGGCAAGAGGCAAGAGATCAGGAATACAGATTTGAGAAGTCGCTTCATAAGGATATGTCCAAAATTTTATCGTGTGATGTTTATATCAATAATCACCGGGGTTTTACAAAAAATGTTTGCTGAGAAAGTCGATAATTTTTTTATTATAGGCTTTAGCCAGCTCAAGTGCTTCAACTTCACTAATATCACCGCGCCGGGCCATGCTTTTTGCTACCAGCTCAGGTTTGCGAAATAAGCCAACAATGACAGGGTCGTCCAGGTGGTTAAAATATTTTTCAATGGTCAGCGTAGTGCGAGGATCTTTCCAGCCCCACAGAGCCTTGTTGTTTTTGCGCTGAATTAATTCGCTGGTATCTACGTCATTGAGAGCCCTGTCGACATCATTCCAGATATCACCGCCGAGGATGTCCACATTCATTCTCAGAAAGTCCATGTCTTCAAAGTGACCTTCAGGATTATCCGGTAAGCCGGAGAGCAACTCATCGCCCATGTGTACGCCGGCTTCATGAAGTGCTTTGGCCACCAGGCTTGAGGCGCTGCGATGGCAGCCCAGAATAACGAAGGTCTTGTTCATGAAATTTATCTCAACTTTTTATCAGTACACACATTAGTACACTTATCCGCAGGTGGAATTTATTCCGAACCTTTTGTCCAGCTCCAGTATTGAATGGCTTTACCATCCTTGTCGCTGGCGCGAAAATAATAATTGCCTTGTCTTAGTCGTTTCCACATAGCCTGACTAAAGGTAAAAGAATGCTGCTCAATACTGGCCCGGGCAAAAACAATAAAGTCTTTTTGTACGCCAATGTCCAGGTGGCAGGTGTTGGTCGGCAATATGAGTGCCAGGGGCGAGGTAAACGTACCAATTTCTGTAAATTCCTGTTCATGCTCAGCCCGGGGCAGGGGCGGGGCGCCATTGGGGTAATACTTCTCCATGAAAATCTTTTCACTGGCTTGCATCAAATCTGCCTTGCCTTCGGGCGGTTCCGCTGACTGATTCCAGTAATGCACGGCTGAGGCCTGCGCAACACATACCGGCATGATGCCCTTGCGCATCAGTCTGGCGCACAGATCTGTATCCTCGTAGTACAGGAAAAAATCTTCATCAAATATAGGCATGTTGTTTTTTCTGAACCAGAAATTGTCCACCAGGAGGCAGGCACCAGCCAATACCGGTTCGCTGAATGAAGCCTGTTCTTTCCAGTAGCGTTCGTGACGGGCAACAGCCATGGCACTCAGATCAGGCATGTCCGCCAGGTTGGTGTTGGGAGTATGCCGGTCAGAAAGCAGCCACAAGGGATGACCAAGTGCAGGAGGTAATTGCAGGGTACAGGCATCATCCCAGTAAAAGCGGGGGCCACATAATGGGGTGTTCAAATCCACGGATGCTGCCACCAGGTGCTTCAGGCAGTTTCTTCTCAGGCGCACATCGGGGTTCAGGATCAGCAACCAGCGGGACTCGGCATGATTGGCTGCCAGGTTAACGGCTGCCCCAAAGCCAATATTCTTTAAAGGAGTGATGACGTCGGCTTTTTCATGCAGGGCATGGTTAGAGTCGATATCGTTGCTGTTATCCACAACAATGATTTTTTTGACCTGGGATTCTATTTTTTTGACAAGCTCTACTGTATCTCTGCAATTGCCGTAATTGACAATGGCGGCGGTAACATCAAACTGTTGACCAGAATTAATCAGAGGATCCTTAAGCGAGTCAGAACATGTCCAGGTCGTTAGCCACGACGACATCGCCGTCATAACTGCGTTTGACTTCGGCCACGATCTCTTCTGCTGTGGCATTGAAAAACAGGATATGTGTCAATACGACCAGTCCAGGCCTGGCTATATTGGCAACAGCTGCAACCTGTGTTGCGCTGGTATGCGAACTGCCGTGATACTGCTGCCAGAATTCTGATTGCTGGCTGAGTCTGTCTCCGCTAAAGACCTCATGTATCAACAAATCGGCACCTTTGGCTTTTTCAGCCAAGGCTTCACTGTAGCTGGTATCCCCCGAAATCACGATAGTCTTGTCCCGGGTAGTGATTTTGTAACCAAAGGCGGGTTTGATTTCGCCGTGCGGCACAGTGAAAGCCTCAACTGTGATGTCAGCATTGCTAAATACAATCCCGTCTTCGATTTCTGTTGCGCTAGCCATGTAGCCGAGCCGATCAGTAACCAGCTGTTCAGGTGTGCCCGCAGCCCGAATATCCGCTTCAATGGCCGCCATGCTGGTCAGGTGTTTTACATAATCCGCAATGCCTTTAGGGCCATATACAGACAAACGTTGCTCACGTCCCCACCAGCGATGTGTAGCCAACTCAGACACATCATGGATGTGATCACTGTGCAGGTGTGTCAGAAACAGGTATTTGATGTCCTGGGGATAAAGTTCCGGGATGTCGTAACGTTCCCAGGCTTGTGTCGCCCTTTTAACCATGCCGCCACCAGCATCAAAGACATAGGCTTCGCCATTGGTAATAACAGCAACGCCGGGGCCGGTTCTGTCAGCCATGGGTACAGGAGTGCCTGTGCCCAGAATGACAACCCTCGTCGTACTGTTGTCAGCAGCAAAAGCAGAAGAATAAACTGAAAGTATTACAATAAAGCCTGATAACAGGCGCAAATATTTACTGGACATGGAATGATTTTTTTAATGGCTGAGAGCGCGAGAAGCATAAATAACATCTGCTACAATGGCAAGAAAACCAGTGCTGTTGCAAGCTCTTATTCATGAATCCCTCCATTAAACCCTTCGTTGAATCATTCGTCGATCAGGAAAAATTACCTTCAGAGTATTTTGACACCGTAGAGCGTTGGTTTTTACCTCTTCTGGATGACTTGCTGGTGCAGATTTCCCGACATGAAGGGACCTACGTTATAGGCATTAGCGGTTGTCAGGGCAGTGGCAAATCTACCCTGGCATCGCTTCTGGTCATGCTGTTGAATAAATCCCTGGGTTTGCGCTGTGTAAACCTTTCCATTGATGATTTTTATTTAACCTGGCAGGAAAGACAGGCATTGGCTGAGTCCGTGCATCCCTTGCTGGCAACGCGTGGAGTGCCTGGTACCCATGATGTAAGTCTCGCCATAAAAACCATACGCGCATTAACTCAACCTGGCAGTGTCGCTATACCACGGTTTGACAAGGCTATTGATGACCGCTTTCCAAACACACAATGGCCAATAGTCCAGGGGCCTTTGGATGTCATTGTGCTGGAAGGGTGGTGTCTTGCGATTGACGCGCAGGATGATGAGGTCTTGACAGATCCGGTCAATCCTCTTGAAACAGACGAGGATGCTAATGGTATCTGGCGTCGTTATGTCAATGCTGCTATCAAAGACCAATACCATGCACTGTATGAGCTGGTGGATTACCTGGTCATGTTGAAGGCACCTGACTTTGACAGGGTATATGAATGGCGGCAGACCCAGGAAAACAAGTTGGCTGAATCAGACAATGCGGCAGCAGGTGAAACGCGCATCATGTCACCAGGTGAACTCCAACGCTTCATCCAACACTATGAGCGTATAACCCGACACGGCCTGGAAACATTGCCGGGCAAGGCCGATGTGGTATTTCAGCTGACTGACAGACAAACTATTGCGGGTAAAATTTGATTATCATTTGGATAGAGCATGTATGCAGGAAACAATATGAGTGAATTGGTCGACAAGTTACAACAAGTTAAAGACAACGATGTCCTGACAGGCAATGCCATCTCGGAAAAATATCAGCATGACTGGTCCGCTGATGCTCCTGGCATGCCAGGGGCTGTGATCCGTCCTGCCAGTACCCGGGCCCTGGCCGAATCGCTCAAACTTTGCCATGCACATGACCAGTCCGTAGTTGTACAAGGCGGGTTAACCGGATTAACAGGTGGAGGAATTCCACGCTCCGGAGAATTCGCTATCAACCTGGAGCGGCTTACGGGCATCGAGGAACTTGATGCCGATGCCATGACCATGACGGTAAAAGCGGGTACACCCTTGCAGGCGATACAGGAAGCAGCTGATGAGGCCGGTTTTATCTTTCCCCTCGACCTGGGTGCACGTGGAACCTGCAATATTGGCGGCAATATCTCCACCAATGCGGGTGGCAACCAGGTCCTGCGCTTCGGCATGACCCGTGCCCTGGTGTTGGGCCTTGAAGCAGTGATGGCAGACGGTACGGTAATAAGCTCAATGAACAAGATGCTGAAGAACAATGCCGGCTACGACCTCAAGCACCTGTTTATTGGTACTGAGGGAACCCTGGGCATAGTTTCCCGTGCTGTGCTGCGTCTGTTCCCAAAGTCTGCCAGCCGCTGCACGGCCTTGCTGGCACTGGATAACTTCAAAGATGTAGTAACTTTGATGCGCAAGCTCAGTGGTGATTTCAGTGGCACGATGAGCGCCTTTGAAGTGATGTGGGAAAGTTACTTTCACTTTATTATCGATAATGTCGATGGTATTTCCTCGCCCTTTGATAAGCGGTATCCGATATACGTGTTAACAGAACTTGAAGGTGGTGATCCTGATAATGATGCAGAGCTGTTTATGAACACTCTGTCCGAGGCAATGGAGTCGGGTCTGGTTGTGGACGCCCTGATCGCCAATTCGGAAAAAGACCGTGAAGGTTTCTGGAAAATCCGTGATGGTGTCGGGGAGATAGGGGCCTTTATCAAGGACACGGCCAACTTTGATATCAGTGTGCCCATATCCTCCATGGAGCCTTTTCTGGCTCAAGTTGAAAAGGAAGTGCTCGCAGCCCTGCCACAGGCAAAGATGTTGACCTTTGGACATATCGCTGACAGTAACCTGCATTTCATGTGTTATACCGGGAGTCACGATGACGTGCATACCCTGTACGACATAGTCTATAAGGTGGTGGGGGATTTCGACGGCTCGGTATCAGCAGAACATGGTATTGGCGTACAGAAAATTGGCTACCTGCACCATTCCCGAACGGCGGAAGAAATCGCCCTGATGCAAAGCCTGAAATTGGCGCTTGATCCCAAGGGTATTCTTAACCAGGGCAGGGTAATCCCGGATTAAACGCTGGCCTGTTAATTGATATAAATAGACCAGGGTTCAAATAGATTTTACTTCCTGAAATAAGCTACTATCTCCAGTAAATGGCAGTAATAAATGACTCTATTAAGGGTAAGGTAGTGCCAATTGCACTATTTACTGTCCGGCGTTATAGCCAGGCGTTAATATCAGGCGAAGTTTGCTCAATTTAACCCTCGAGGTAAAAGCAAATGCATATTCTCCGTACCACAGCCTTGTCCACGCTACTGCTGTCTGGAATCAGCAGCCTCCCGGTAATAGCACATCACTCGCATTCTACGATTGACAGGGATGATATCCGGGTCTTGCATGGTGTCGTGACCAGGTATGGCTGGAGCATGCCGCATGTGTTTTTGAAAGTAGAGGCGCCCGACCTGAAAGGTGAAATTGTCGAATACAGTATTGAAATGAATCACCCTGCGGCAATGAGCGAGCAGGGGTTTTCAAAAGACAGTTTTAAACCAGGTGATGTCATTACCTGGGAAGGTGCTCATCACAAGAACAAAGCCCGTGCCTATAGCTCGATGCGCTGGATCGAAAAAGAGGGCATGCGCATTGGCATTTCAGAGCAAGCACTGACGCCGGTGTCCCCTTCAACAGATTTTACCGGACTCTGGGATCGTGGGCCCAATCAACCCACCTACGCTCCACCGCAGGGATGGCCTTTGACGGATCTGGGCCGGGAACTAGTCGCCAATTTCAGCGAAGACCGAAACCCGGTGCTGACCTGTGGCGATCCGGGTCCGCCCAAATCGATGACTTTGCCTTATTCACATCAAATTACCCGTTTGGATGCTAACACCTTGATCATTGGGCGCGACCTGATGGAAGGTCAGCGTGTTGTGCATCTCGGCCCGAATTTACCCACTTCAGCGCCTTCCCGTCTTGGGCAATCCAGAGGCTGGTTTGAAGACGGTGATTTGATAGTAGAAACAGGTAATTTTGTTGCTGACACCTGGGGCGCGCATACAGGTATCGATTCCAGTGACCAGAAACATTTGCTCGAACGCTTTCGTTTGACAGATGATGGTCTTGGCATAGAGTTGGAAATCACGCTTACTGACCCTGTGTATTTGAGCCGGCCAGTGACTTTCACCCATCGCTGGGTAAAAGTAGCGGATCGGGAACTGGTACAAACGCCCTGCACGGAAGAATCAGCGCAATTATGGATCAAAGCGGGATTCAATTAGAAAACAATAAATCTGAAGTACAATTGCAGACTGGGAGCAGAATATGAAAATAGTTATTGTCAGTGCCATTGTTGCTGTAGTCGCCAGTATTGGGACCACAATGATAATGAGTAGTATGGAAGCACCAAATTCAACAGAAGTAGCTGTAATGGCTGCGCCCGAGATTAATTATGACGAGATACTTGCGCGTCTGGATGTGAACGATCTGAGTATCAGTGAAGAGCCTGAGGCGGCAGCCTGGATTAGAGGTGGGTCAGGTGCGGCTCAGGCAGAGCAAAAAATTCTTGCCAATGCGGCGAATTCTGCCTGCTTTCTGACGCATGTTGAAATTAACGGTATTCAAGGTGCGGATGATAAAAATATGTGTACGATTACGGTTGATGACTTCACTGGTTTTTGGCAGGTCAATGCGATAACCGGTGAAGGAACACGATCAGAACTTATGTGCAACGCCAGATGCGTTGTCTGGGAATAGGAGCTTAGTCATGTATCAATATAAAACATTCAAAATGTTTATGGCATTGCTTGTCACAATAGCCATGCTATTTACCACTACACTTTTTGCTCACCACAGTTCACAGGCGCAATTTGGTGAATTTGGATCCAATACCAAAAACTTTGAAGGCAAAATAGTAAACATCAAATGGGGCAACCCGCATATCACCATGGATATTGAAATCACTGGCGGTGATATTCCAGCGGGTGAGAAATGGCGTTTGTTGAGCCATCCCACAGGGGTTCAGGAAGCCTACGGGTTTTCAAAAGATGAATTCGCTGTGGGCGATACCATTAAAATCATCGGTTGGCTCGGCTTGCGTAATCAGCCGGTATTCTGGCCGCGGGCTATTCAGGTCAATGATGGTCCCTTGAAGTCAAACCTGCGCTTCACCGACATGATCGATATTGCTGCTGGCACCTTTGAAGCTATGGGTATCCAGCCATCTGCCAATTTAAATGGCTCACCACCAACGCGTGCAGGCACTGAAGTCACTGCAAAGCTAGCTGAAATGGGTTTGTTGGATGCAGATGGGAACGTGATTTGGCCACCACCAGCAAATTAGGATAAAGGGATAAAGGGATAAAGGATAAAGGAATAGCATTGTAGGTCGGCATAGGCTCGCAGAGCCGTTTGCCGACATGGGGATTTCAACAGGAAAAGATAAAGGGATAAAAGGTCCCTGATTCTACACAGGAAATATCTGATCAATGAAGGTTTCAATCTTTAAACACTTGTTGCTTATATTATTAAGCGGCCTGTCTTTTGAGTCAGCTGCCCAGGAATTTGTCGCAGGGGAGGCGTTGAATGCGGTGAATGAAGCCGGCATGAAAATGCCCATGTCTGACAATGTCAAAGTGTATGGCAGTTTTCATTTTACCGAGAGCTGTACCTTTGATGCAGACAAGAATCTGATTCTTGCCATGAATGCCGGTGACCGCGCTGAAGGTGCTCCACAAGATGGCTTTGTGTCCCTGATTAATCCTGACGGCAGTGTGCATACCGCCAAGTGGATAGGTGCGACCCGAGATGGTCTCGAATTACATAATCCACTTGGTAGTGCTGTGGCCAATGGCGTGTTGTATACCGTGGATATCGGTTTTCTGCGTTCCTTTGATCTGGCAACAGGACAGCCCCTGCGTTCTGTCGCGGTACCGGGCTCAACCATTCTTAATGGCATTGCTGTCTCAGATGATGGTACGGCCTATATCTCCAACACCCGCAATCCGGAAAGGATCTATAAGGTTACAGCGAATGGCAGTACGTCGGTATTTGCAGAAGGGGGTGACCTGAGTGCCCCGAATGGTGTTGCCATGGATAATGATGGCAATATTGTTGTGATTAATATTGGCAATAATGCGGTTATCACCTATAGCCCAAACGGGGATGTGGTCCGTACCGAATATGCCGCAGAAGCGGGTAACGATGGTGTAGTGGTAACAGAAGACGGCACTAAATATGTCAGTAGCGTACGTTTTGGCAGTGTTTCCCGCATCAGGCCCGGCAGGGAAGCAGACGTGATTGCTACGGGCATACCTAGCGCAGCATCCATGTGCTACGACTCCGTCCAGCATCAACTGGTGATACCCTTGAATGCAAATAATGCCCTGGCCTTTATCAAATTGTAGTAAAAAGGCTAAAGGCTAAAGGCTAAAGGCTAAAGGCTAAAGGCTAAAGGCTAAAGGCTAAAGGCTAAAGGCTAAAGGCTAAAGGGACACCCTTATTGTTTAATAAAAAAGAGTAAGCGTCATGCAGATGATCAAACGCCTGTTGGCTGTACATTTCCTGAATAGCTTATTGCTGCCAGGGCTGTTGTTAAGTACAGCTGCCCTGGCTGCAGATTTGCCGGCTTTCGAAGAATTGCCGGACTGGAGTGGTACCTGGTCCCGTCGCGGCGGTACTGTTTTTGATAGCGGCACCTGGACCCTCAATGGTGTGCCTACCCATCCCAGCCAACCGGGAGCAGGGGTCAGTGGGTTGGGTACTCGTGCGCATCCTCCCTACAACGCAGAATGGGAGGCGCTTTATCAGAGTCACCTGGAACTGCGCGATGCCGGACTTTTCCCCGACCCGCTGACCCGATGTATTTCCCATGGCTTCCCCCGCATTTTTAATGCCCTTGCACCCGTAGAATTTGTGGTCAGGCCCGAACAAACCTGGATCCTGGCAGAACATACCCGTGCCACCATGCGCATCTATACTGACGGCACGGAACATCCACCGGAAGAACAGCGCTGGCATAATTTTTATGGTCATTCCGTGGGTCACTGGGAGGGCGATACCCTGGTCTTTACCACGGTGGCCCTGAAAGGATGGCGCGATGGCGACAGTGTACTGGATCGTAGTGGTCTGGTCTTAAGTGACCAGGCTCATGCCACAACCCGGATTCGGCGCACTAATGAAAATGGTGAAGAGTTATTGCTGGTTGAAATGACACTGGAAGATCCGGTCGCCCTGACCGCACCCTGGGTAGTAGAAAAACGCTTTTACAAGGATGCGTCCGGTTTGCGCATCTTTGATTATGAATGCAATGAATACAATCGCGCCATCGTTGACGAAGAGGGTCGCAGCCTTATTCTTGATGAAGAAGGCAAGGTGCTTGAATACTAACTCTTTAGTTTGAAGAACAGGTACAGCTCATCATGAAAAATACAAGTCTGAAAATAATTCTGTTACTGCTTGTTAGCTCTATTACCCATAGCCTGTTTGCCCACCATTCCACCGTGGGGCAAATCGAGGAATTTAGTGTTGAAATAGAAGGGACCGTTAAAGAATTTCAGTTCAAAAATCCGCACTCCTGGATCCAGGTAATGGTAGCAGATGCCAGCGGTAATGAAACGGAATGGAGTGTGGAGTGGGCGATCCCCAATATGCTCATGCGCCAGGGTTACAATCCTTCAACTTTCAAGCCAGGTGATGAAGTGCGCATGAAACTGCGTCAGCATGTCAGCGGCTCCCCCATGGGAGAATTTGATGGTGCCCTTAAAGCTGACGGTACCATGGTTGGACGGTGGGAATAACGCTTAAAGGCATTTACCTTTTTTACCCTGATCAGGCAACCTTGGTCGGTATACCTTTGCTAAACGAATCGATATAAGCATGGGGATAACTTAGCTCACGCTTCTGAAAGGACAGAATGGAGGGGTTCTGGATCACGCCTCCATTTATATTGATAGCCCGCCGTATCGTCTCGTTTTTCAGCCAACTATCCCATCCCGCCAAAACTGTCGGCAAATACACAATGACAGCGGCAGAAATCGAACGCGTCGCACTTTCCCAGAGATAACTGGGGGTGTGGTCCACGGCGTAATAATCGATAGTTTTATATTTAAATATCGGGTTTTTAAAAGTAGTTGGTTTGGCAAAAAAGAAGCCCATGCCCTCATCGCAACTGACATCAATAATCAGGCTGTCAGGTTTGAGACAATCGCTTTCTGCTTCGGTAACAAAGTCGATAGGGTTTTCCGTATCCTGGTAAGTGCCATTCAAAATGATATCTGCTTCGCCAATCAAGTCAGCCAACGGTCGGGTGGTGCCATCGTGTTCTACTACCACCATGCGTGCCTCATCTTCGCTGCCTTCGCGAATTCTGGCATAGTTGCAATCGAGCACTTCTTCGCGCACTTCGTGGTCAGGACGCTGAATGCAAATGGTGATATCTCTGAAACCATGAGCCTTTAGCGCGTATATGGCACCACGGCTGACTGCACCAAAACCGAAAATGATGGTTTTGCGTTGATTCCCGTAATGGCCATCAATGCCTTTAAGTTGCAGGGCATGTATAACAGCACAATAGCCTGCCATTTCATTATTCTTATAGAAGGTGTGACGCCCCATGTGGCCGTCAGGAGACCAGACATACATATCTTCAAAGGCAATAAGCGTCTGTTTACGATCAATAGCCGCCTGGGTGATGTCCTTTTGCTGTACACAATGGACATAGCCCCAAAGGGTTCCGCCTTCGCGCAGTTCCTGCAAATCAGCCAGGACAGGTTTGTTAATAAGAACTGAGCCAATGTCGGCCAGTAATTCGTGGCGTGTGGCAATGCCGCCGGTCATGTCAGCGATGTCAGAGTCTGTGACACCAAAAGGCTCGCCATAACCTTTTTCAAATATTAATTGACGACGTAACACTTCAGGGATACGTGCAAGATGCCCCGGATGGATGGGGTAGCGGCGTTCATCTACTTTTTTTGAAGTTCCGGTAACGCCTATTGGTGATGTGTTCATGCTGTCGTATCCCTTTAATAAAAATGATGACTTAAATTTAATGCGTGCGACTTCATAAACGATTGCTCATTTTCGCCAACAGGTCTGATGCTTCAAGCTATGTTGCAAATGATTCAGAATTTCAGGAAGCGAAATCTGAAAGATTGAGGAGGTTATATAACCCAGGTTGCCATTAAAGGAGGGGCGCCGTCGGCGCGTCAGGTAACTATCAGGCACCTGTCAGGCAAAGCAGTCATGTATAAGAACATGAATGAACTTAATGTCTTTGCCAGGTCGTTATAGCCATCATAAGCTAAAGTGCGCGAAAAGGTTTGTGTAAATAGCTTCTCGTCCAGTTTTCCTGGTTATGCTGCCATAATTTGTCATTACCCTAGACGTCGTATCAAGGCTTCCGTCTTGATAACTGTAATTATTTTTATTCTAAAATGATAAAACAGGGCAGCCCTTGTATTACTCCCAGGGCAGGGCAATCGCGTTCAGTGTGTCCATGTCTGTTGTCATTGCTGTATCAGCGGGTTCAATATTGTTTCTTGAAAGTATAAATGCCAGTACCGCTGTCACCTGGTCCCAGGTTAACGACTGAACATTGTCGGGAGGCATTTTCTCCCAGATATTTTGAGCAAGCTCGCCCAGGCTTTTGCCTTTCCAGTTGTTCTGGAAAAAGCTGGTTCGCAGTGGTGTGCCAAACTGGCCATTGCTGAGTCGATTGCCGTGACAAATCTGGCAAGTCTCGGAATACAGGGTTTGCCCTTTTGTGACTTGTTCTTCAGTAAAGCTGACTACTTCCTGGGCATGAGCTGATGTTGCCAGCATCCAGCTCCAGGAAAAAATGCACAGCGTTGCTCTGAAAAGGGATTTAAAACCTTGCATTATTCGATGATTCTTCATTTTCAAAAACGGCGGATGGTAACACAGTTTCAGGCTGCGGCATCCCTTGAATCAAGTGAGTTGGTGTAACGTAAAATCCACCAGGTGATGACCACCCCTGCCAACAGGTTGCCTATCGCGGCGCCAATGAAAAGACCACTTATTCCGCCAATGGAAGCGCCCAACAGAGCCAGCGGTACATAAAAAACAACGAAACGTAACAAGCTTGTGAGCAAGGCATTGCGAGGCGCATGCAGGGCATTGAAGCTGGAGGCGCTAAGAATAACCATAGCCTGAAAAGCATAACTGGCCGGGAGGATGCGCAGAATAGTAATGATGACATCTCTGACGGATTGTTCTTCAGAAAAAGTAGTGGCGATTAACGGCGCAGCCAGTGCCACGACGAGATACAGCACAAATTGTAAACCCAGTACAAATTTCAGGGACATAAGCAGGCCCTGGCGAACCCGGTCAAAGGCATTAGCCCCATAGTTCTGACTGATAAAAGGTGGCAGGCTCATGGACATGCCCAGAGGCACAATCATTACCAATGCCTCAATACGCATTACTACGCCAAAGGCGGCAACGGCTGATGCTCCGTAAGTGGCAAGTGTTGCGGTAATGATGCCAGTGGACAGGGGCGTAATCATATTGGCCAGAGCCGCCGGGAAGGCGATTTGCATAAGAAGCAGCCAGTCCTTAATCAGTTTGTTCAAACCCGGCCAGAAAATCTTCAACAGCTGTTCTCTCAGGGCCAGGTGATACCAGATAAATATATTGGCCAGGAACCAGGTAATTACCGTAGCAATAGCCGCGCCCTTGATGCCATAGGCTGGCACGGGACCAAAACCGAAGATAAAGATGGGATCTAGGATGGCATTGATGGCAGCGCCCAGCATCATCAGGCGTCCCTGCAAACGGGAATTGCCACTTGCCCGCATTACTGCAGTACCGGCAAATTGCACAAGGAACAAGGGTATTCCCAGGTACCAGATGGACAAAAACTCCCGAATCAGGACCAGGGTCTCATCACTGGCCCCCATCAGGGTGAACACCCAGTCGATGGTTGCCATGGCGGGAAGAATCAGCAGCAACCCAAACAGGAATCCGAAGGCATGAGCGGCATAGGTCATCTCAACTGCCTTGTCATGGTTGTTGGCACCGATGGAGCGGGCTACAACGGCGGAGGTACCGATACCCAGCCCAACTCCCAGGTAGGTGAGCATGATGGTGGCTGGAAAGGTAAAGCCCAGGGCGGCCAATTGACGTGTACCCAGCTGGCTGACAAACCAGGTGTCGGCCAGGTAGAAAAGTATCATGGCCACCGCACCAATAGTCGTAGGCAGGGACGTGCGGTAAATGGCCTGACCAACCGGGTCACGGACCAGGTCAGGTTTTGAGTAAATTGACTGTCCTGTAAGGAGTCGGTTTAACAACGAAGTCCCTGCTACTGAAAAAACAAAGGAAGCAAGATTCTACAGCCTCTTTCTACTAGCCACCAGTTAAACCCCGGGGGATGCAATTAATCAGAGGATCCTTAAATAAAAGAACTGGCGCTATATGGAAATCAGGCCGGAACTTCGCCGTTTACGATAGTGCGAATCATTTCCCGACGATAGCCGTCGTAGTCATTGAAGGCCTTGTGCAGGCATAGGCGATTATCCCAGATGACCAGCATGTTGGGTTCCCAACGCAAGCGACAATTGAATTCTTCACGGGTGGCATGCCAGCCCAGAAAATCCAGCAGGGGCTTGGATTCATCCTGAGTCATGCCCTCGATGCCCATGGCATAGGAAGTGTCACAATACAGACTTTTTTGTCCGGTGACCGGATGGGTACGAACCAGGGGATGGAAGCTGCCTTCTATCATTTTTTGCTGGTCTACTGTCAACTGCATATCGCCCAGGGACAGATCATTCAACTTGGGTTTGCCGGAATTAACATTTTGCAAAACAAAAGCGGCCGACATATGCACTTTCAGATTTGCAATGACTTCCTTCATCTTGTCGCTAAGAAGTTCGTAGGCAATCTGGGCATTGCTCCACCAGGTATCACCGCCATAGGGAGGAACTTCGAGGGATTGCAATAAACTGATGGAAGGTGGCTGCTTTAGAAAAGGGGAGTCAGTGTGCCAGCCATCACCAAAGACCCAGTCCACAACAGAACTGGCCTCCTTGAGGACACGCTGCACATTGGGATGACCTTCCATGCCCTGGGTATAGGCGTCAGTGCCGAATTCACCAAAGCGCAGTGTCAGGGCTTCCTGATCATCAATGCTCATGTTTTGCTGTTTGCGGAAATAAATCATTTTGTAACGAAACAGGGCATCTTTTATCTGATCAAACTGCTCGTCAGTAATATTCGCGATATCCACGTCAAAAATTTCTGCTCCCATGACACTTGAAAGGGGCCTGGTTTTGATAGCCGTATAGCCGTTTTTTTGATCGTCAAAATACTCGGGTGGGTAAAATTGCATGTGTGTGTCCTGATTCCAGCGTAATATAGTGTAAATTTGTCGAATGAATCATACACAAGGCCGTGTCGAATTTGTATTATTGCCCCATGATTAAAATCAAACAGGTCGCACTAAGCGGATCGTTGCTGACAGGATAAATTATGAAAAAGTATTGATAGGTTTGGCAGTTGTATTTGTGTTGGTTATTGGTGGTGTAGTCCTGCTATTCAGCAACCTGGACGCGATAGTTGAAAGTGCTATTGAAACAGCCGGGACTCAGGCGCTGTGCACTCAAGTGGAAGTAGACAGTGTAGAAATCAGTCTGACAAGCGGGGCCGCGTCAATTTATGGTTTCAGTATCGCGAACCCGCCAGGCTTCAGTAATGCCGAAATGGTCAGCTTTGATGAACTCAGTGTTGCCTTTAATTTGGAAAATACCAGTGGTGAACAAGTTCATATTTTTAGTGTGGTAGCTCGCAGCCCTCATGTCCATTATGAAACCAATGAGAGCACATCCAATGTCGATACCATCAGTGCGCGCTTTGAAAGCGAAGAAGACGTCAATGAGACGGATGAGGAGGCTGCGGCGGTTCATCTGATTATCGATGATATCCTCATCGAAAATATCCAGGGTACGCTGCATTCAGCGAATTTGCCTGAACCAGTCGATGTCAGCCTTGGTACTATTGAGCTTAGTAATCTGGCAGGTACACCTGAAAATCTGGCCAGTCAGATCATGGCCCCACTGATGGCCCAGATTGCTTCTGTAGCGGCCCAGGCTTTGATTCAGGCAACCGCAGATATACTTTCCGGCGCCGCCGAAGCCGTGGGTGAGCAGGTTGAAGGGGCACTTGATGAGGTGGGCGATCAAGCTGCGGAAGCGCTTGAATCAGTGGGGAATTTGTTTCGCAGGGATTAAATAGGAGCAATCTCTCTACCAAAATTTGAGTTTTTTTGGAAGGCTGCGCCTTCCATGTCGGATGACGGCCTTCGGCCTCTTCCGACCTACAAAATTTTTGAATTTTTATGAACAAATGTAGGCCGGAAGAGCGGAGCGTCATCCGGCATGGCGAATAAAGTTCGCCCAATAAAGCTCAAATTTTGGTAGCGTAATAGATATATGGAAAGTCTATGATCCAAATCCAATTAAGTTAACTTGTCGAGATTCTCTGCCCTAAAAGCAATAAAATAATCTAACGATCCGGGATTGGACATGGCGTCTCTGTTCGCGGCTGTTGCCGGGTCCTTACCCATTAAAATTTTCCGCACGGGTACTTCCATTTTCTTAGCTGTCAGGGTGTAGGGAATTTCATCTACCTGGTAAATTTCATCGGGACAGTGACGTGGAGTGTAATCAGCACGCAGTTTCTGATTGATCCTTTGTTTCAATTCATCGTCCAGTGTTTTTCCTTCAGGTAGCTTCACAAACAAAGGCATGAAGAATTGTTCTCCAGGCAAATCCAGGTTGACGATGATGGAGTCTTCCACTTCTTCCAGGCCATCAACAGCGCGATAAATTTCAGCCGTGCCAATGCGGATACCGTAACGGTTGAGGGTGGCGTCTGAGCGGCCCAGGACAAAACATCCGTCTTCCTCATTAATCATGAAGTAATCACCCTGGCGCCAGATGCCGGGGTATTCCTCGAAATAGGTTTCCTTGTAACGCACGTTGCCTTCATCATTCCAGAAGTACAGGGGCATCGACGGCATGGGTTGAGTGACGACAAATTCACCGACTTCGTTAATTAATGAGTTGCCGTTTTCATCAAAGGCTTGCAGGTCCACGCCCAGGTGAGGCATCTGGATAACACCGGCCTTGACGGGCAAGCCGGGCATGGGGCCGTTGAAGCCTGCACAAATATCTGTGCCACCACTGCCGGGTGCAACATAGACGTCGCTTTTCACATTGTCGTAGAACCACTTGGTGCATTCGGCAGAGACTACTGAACCTGCCAGCATGATTGACTCAAGTTTTTCGAAGGCAAACTTGTCCTTGGGTACCAGGCCCATGTTTTGCTGCATCTGTTGCAGGGTTGGACTGGCACCAAACAGAACAGCACCGGCATCATCTGCCAGTTTCCAGAGTGCATCGGGTTCCGGGTACACCGGATTGCCGTCGTAAAGAATGGGGCAAGCATCGTATAACATGGTGCTGACAACGAAGTTCCACATCATCCAGCCTGTGGTGGTAAAGAAAAACAGCCGGTCTCCTGGTTTCAAATTGTAATGCAGGGCACCCAGAACAAAATGCTCCATGATGATGCCACCGTGACCGTGCACGATGGCCTTGGGTAATCCGGTGGTGCCGGACGAAAACAGAATCCAGAGTGGGTGATCGAAAGGCACTTGCTCAAAAGTAAACTCTTCGGCAGGAACAGGATCCTTGTCGAGTAATTCCTTCCAGAGCATGGCTGATGGAACTGGTGGTTCTGTATCGGCCTTGTCCAGGTAGGGCAGGTAAATGACATGCTCAATGCTGTGTAAGGTTTCAATGATATTTTTTACTTCATTTTTACGATTGAAGGGCTTGCCTTTGTATTCATAGCCATCAACACAGAACAGGACCTTGGGTTCGATCTGTGAGAGACGGTCGAGCACACTATGGGTGCCGAAATCCGGTGAACAGGATGACCAGATGGCGCCAATACTGCTGCAGGCGAGCAGGGCAGTAGCCGCTTGCGGAATATTGGTCATGTAAGAGGCTATCCGGTCTCCTGGCTTGACCCCCATTTTTCTCAATTCAGTAGCAAGGATACGTACATTACCGGCCAGTTCTGACCAATCCATTTCCTTTAATACCTGGTCTTCGTTGGCATACAGTAAAGCGGCCTGTCCGGGTTTTTCATTGCGCAGGATGTGCTGGGCATAGTTCAACCTGGAGCCGGGGAACCACTGCGCACCTGGCATGGTACGTTTGCCTAGTACTGCTGTAGGGGGGCTTGATGCTTCTATTTTGAAATAGTCCCAGACGGCTTGCCAGAAATCATCCAGGTGATCCAAAGACCAGCGTCGTAACTGGTGGAGATCATCAAATTCCAGATTGTGATGGGCTTTCAGCCATTGCCGAAAAGCAGTTAAATTGGTCTGTTCTATCCACTCCCGGGAAGGCTCCCAGAGTATTTCGCCGACAGTTACCTTGGAAGAATCCGAAGAAACCATAGAAACATCAGTCCTGTTTGTTATTATTGTCCATTGGCCGCACAGGCCGGGATTTTTTAAGGCGGCAATATTAGCATTCTCACCAGGCCTGGTCATCACCAAACCAGTTATATCATCTCAGGAGACCCATGCCTTACCTGACTCGTGCGATATGCGTGAAATGACATTTACGGCCTTGTTTTAAACTCATGCAGGTGGCTTTATGGTGCACCTAACAGAGGTCATGCATTTTGGCAGTTCTGTTAAATGGCAAGTAAGAGTATAAGTGCGTGGCATGGGTCCTGTAGCAACAGGTTTGTTCCCGGTACAAGCAGTAAAGATTAATCAACAATCACTTTGACTTTTGGAGTAGTACCTGAAAATGGAAAAGCAGTGGCAGCATACAGTAGTTGGCATCATTCTGGTGACGATATTGGTTGGGGGCTTGACCTGGATTGTCAGGAACGTCAATTCTGACATGTTGATACCAGAGCTGGATTCTGAGTTGGCGATCCGCGGCCTGGAAGTAGCTCAGCAAAATGGCTGTATTGCCTGCCATACATTGGATGGCAGGGTTGGTATCGGGCCTAGCTGGCTGGGCATGTATGGGAAAACTGAAACTCTCGTCGATGGCAGCACGGTCGTTGTTGATGACAGTTATATACTTGAATCCATTATTCGCCCTGACGCAAAACAGGTGCAGGGCTATGAAAATTTGATGGTGCGTTATTTTCTTTCCGAAGAGGACCTGCTTGCCCTCGTAGAATTTACCAAGCAGCTGGCAGAATAAGCCGACGCTTGAAGCAATCAAGACAAGTAAGGAAGCCGGTCATCTTATGAATTCCAGAATCTTCATAATCATAAGCGCTATCCTGTGGCTGACAGCATGTCAGCAGGATGCAGCAGAAGAATCGGATGTCAGACAGGTATTTTTAGCCAAACGTGCTGCCGTACTGGAAAGCTTTGCATCTTGCCAGCGTGATGCCACGACAGCGTTGGCAGAACTGGTTGCAGAAAGCCTGTGTTCGACTTACTCCGTTCCAGAAAATTATGATGATCCAGACGGGCGGCACATTGAACTTAAAGTCATGGTCATTCCATCCCTGAGTGATTTGACGGAACCTGACCCTTTGTTTCTTCTTGCTGGCGGGCCCGGGCAGGCGGCGACAGATTTGGTGCAGGTAGCACAGGTTTTTTCACGTACAAGAACAGAACGCGACATCGTGTTGGTTGATCAAAGAGGCACGGGAGAGCTTAGTCCCTTTGATTGTCAGATAGATGAGGAAGAAAGCGAGGCCTTGCAGGAACAGGATCCGGATTTTGATGCATTGATGCTTATCCAGCTTGATGTGCTGCGCGAGTGTCTGCAGAGCATGGATGCCAGTCCCCAGTATTACACCACTGATATTGCCATGCGCGATCTGGATGCTATCCGCGATTACCTGGGCTATTCACAATTAAATTTATGGGGTGCCTCCTACGGCTCAAGAGCGGCACTGGCTTATCTGCAAGCCTATCCTGCTAACACGCGTGCTGTTGTTATTGATGCCATCGCACCAACTGCCATAACCTTGCCGCTCTACAATGAGCGTGATGCCAGCGCATCCCTGCAAGCCCTGTTTGATGATTGTGCTGCTGATACCCAATGTGCGAGCGCCTACCCGGAACTTCAAGCACACTACCTGGAATTACTGGACAAGCTTTCCACACCTCAACCCATCAGCTACATGGATGACAGTGATTATTCAGTTACTGAAGCCACACTTTCCGATTATGAATTTTTAAATTTTATCAGGCAGGTACTATACAGTCGTGAAGCGCAACGACTTATCCCGCTGATTATTGAGCAGGCCTGGCAGGAAAATTACCGTCCCATGCAAGCCCTGTTCAGTCAATATTCCGAGGCTCAGATTAATCAGGGCATGTTCTTGTCTGTCATCTGCAATGAAGATTTCGCCTTGCATAATGACGCGTTGCTTGCTGACCTGGCTGATCCTGATTATCTGGTGACATCTGCCATGTTCAATACCTTCGTGCTTGAAGCCTGTGCCATATGGCCAAAGCGGGAAGTTCCTGCCAGTTATTTTGCTCCGGTAACAGAGGACAATCCGGTGCTGATTTTTTCCGGATCGCTGGATCCAATAACGCCGCCAGTGTGGGGAGAACTGGTCCATGACAGCCTTCCCAACTCACAGCATTTTGTTGTTGAAGGTTTTGGGCACGGGACTTTGTTTACCCAATGTACAGCGGGCATCATGTCGGCCTTTATTGAGAACGGCAGTCTGGATGAACTGGAAACGGACTGCATCGACAATTTCAAACGGCGTCCGTTTATTGTCACACCCGGCGGGAGTGCCTTGCCTGATGATTGAAGTTCAGGGCCTGACAAAACGTTTCAGGGAGATCGTTGCCGTAGACAACGCCAGCTTCAAAGTCCGTGATGGCGCTATCACCGGTTTGCTGGGCCATAATGGCGCCGGGAAAAGCACCACCTTGCGCGTGTTGTATGGTTTGTTGAAAGCCGCCAGTGGCAAGGCTGTCATCGATGGCATTGATGTGATGAAAGATCCCCTGAAGGCGCAAAGTGTCATCGGCGTCATGACTGATTCCCACGGCCTTAATCCCCGGCTTACAGCCAGGGAGCATATCGAATATTTTGCGCAACTGCGGAAAATGGGCAGAGCAGAAATCAACAAACGCATTGATCAGTTGATTGTGACGCTGGACATGGAAGATATAACGGATCGTCGTGCAGAAGGTTTCTCCCAGGGGGAGAAGATGAAGGTTTGTTTGTCCCGTTCACTGGTACACGATCCACGTAACCTGATCATGGATGAGCCTACCAATGGCCTGGATGTAATGACTACCCGCAGCGTGCGCAGCATTTTGCAAAATCTTAAAAAGGACAACAAATGCATCCTCTTGTCCTCTCATATCATGCAGGAGATCACTGCATTGTGTGACGAGATCATTGTCATTGCCGAAGGCAAGGTATTGATGCAAGGAACACTGGATGACCTGACCTTACGTACCGGTGAAAGTGACCTGGAAGAAGCCTTCATGAAAATCACCAGGGGTGCTCAGGGATGATGTGGTCCATCATTACCCGCAAGGAACTCAAGGACGCCCTCAGAGACAGGCGTGCACTTGCCGCCTTGCTGGTATTTCCAATCATGGGACCGGTGATGATCTATTTCATGTTCAACATGATCATCGATATTGCCGAAGAAGCAGGGGAAGTCAGTTTGCCTGTCATTGGTGCCGAGTATGCCCTGGACCTGGTGGACTTCCTGGAACAAAACGGCGTAGAAATTGAACGCGTCTCATTGAATGCCGCACCAGACCCTGAAGGAGAATTTTATTCTCAGGCGCAACTGGATGAAATTCGCCAGGGCATCAGGAGCCGGCGTTTCGATTATGTACTGGTAATTCCCCCGACCTTTGATGAGCTGATCAGCGCTTCGCGCAGCAGTAATATCGAACTGCACGTGGAAAGTACCAGGGCGACCTCAGCGCCAAAAGCCGGGCGTGTCAGGGACTTTGTTCAGGCCTGGGGACGTGAAACAGCAGCCCTGCGTTTAATTGCGCGGGGTGTAAATCCCGAAATTATCAATCCGGTTACTGTGGTGCGCATTGACGTGGCAAGCCAGCAGTCGCGTGTGCAAAGCGTGCTTTCCATGGTGCCTTTTTTCGTCATCATGGCGGCTTTTATTTGTGGTATGGGCGTTGCTGTGGATGTCACAGCGGGGGAGCGGGAACGAAAATCCCTGGAGCCCTTGCTGGTAAATCCAGTACCACGTTATGTCATCGTTATCGGCAAGTGGATGTCAGCGGTACTGTTTTCTGCAGTGGGACTGGTGCTGGTTATGGTGCTGAATTTTTTCAGCTTGAGCCTGGTGCCACTGGAAGAGGTGGGGATTGTCTTCAATATAGGGCGGCTTGAAATTATTGGGGTGCTGGTTACTACCTTGCCACTGGCCTTGTTTGCCCCGGCGATCCAGGTGTTTGTGGGTATCTTTGCCAAGTCCTTCAAGGATGCACAGGCCTACCTGTCCTTCATCATGATGCTGCCGATGGGGCCTTTCTTTTACAACATGTTCAACACGCAGGATCGGGAATTCTGGATGAGTTTTGTGCCCATGCTGGGACAACATATGTTGCTGACCGATGTGGTGCGGGGAGACACGCCGGATATCATCGATTTTGTTTTGGCGGGTCTTTCCTTGCTGATCTATTCAATGATTTTTGTTTACGGTGCAGCCCAGCTTTTCAAAAGAGAGCGCATTATTTTTACCTGAAATTAAGGGGACAGTGACTTTAATTCAGAAAAAGTCACTGTCCCCGGTGCTCTTTGATATGGGCAATGGGCATCAGCGACAACTTTCATTCCAATCAATAGCACCAGCGCCAAAATGCGTGAATCCAGTGCCAATACCAGGAAGCCCCCCAGAATAAGCGTCATATGCATCAGCACGATACGGGTGTAAGGCTTCTGCATTTGCTGGCCGATAGTCAGCTTTTCATATTCTTTATTGCCCAGAAAATTTATCCAAAACGAAAAGGCATGGCTGATAAAGAGTCCGAGTATGGCGGGCCATAAGGCCTGAAATATTTGTGCGACTTCTGCCAGTGAAGCGCTTCCTCCCTCATTTTCTATGAACAGGGCAAACACAAACATCAGATGCACTGACATAAAAGCACCAAAGTGCCCCAGGAAAAAAATACTGGAAAAAATGGCTATGGGACCAGCAATTCGAAACATTTTCAGGATGTTGAAAAAGCCGACAATGGCACTTTCCATCCAGAACAAAATCATGATGTCCGCTATATCCCACCCCAGTATGACAACACCGCCAAGGGGGATGAGATTTGCCAGGCACAACAAATACAAGGTGCTCTTGTTAGTGCTGGTTGCGCTGGCTTGGGAAACTTCAGGTACTGCTTTTTCTGCAACAGAAAGGTTGGTCTCCTGAAGCTCAGGAAGAGGCTTGTTGTCAGAAATCTTTGTGGCAAGCTCTGGTGACAGCTGTGCAGGTGTGGGATGGGACAAGGTCGCATTAATCCGGTTCAACAAGGTTTTTGCTGCGGCTGTATCAAGATTGCTGCCAAAACTTACTGGTACGTTCAGATAATCGAAGGCCAGGTGCTTGCCCCGCCATTCAAGACCTGCACTCTGCTTTTCTTCACCCCTGTAATGCAGGTTACTGAGATAGCTAAGTGGGTTATCTGTTTCTATACCAAAAGGGTAAATTTCATAGCGCAGTATAATATTGTCGGGTTCGACAATGACTACTTCGCGTGCAAATAACAGCACCAAAAAGAGAGCGAGCAGGAACAGCACACCAATGGACCAGCCAAAACCCCAGAAGAGGTGAAACAGGCTAAAAGTCAGGTCAAACAGGTCTTCGGAGCCGCCAAAATCCATACTCAGTGTGAACAGGGGAATTGAAAAACCGGCCAACATCAAGCCGACGATAATAGTAGCCGGCCAATATTTTTTTACGGGTAGAGTTTCCCTGAAACCTGGGTTCGGGTTGCCAGTAAGTCTGATGCGAAACCTGATATTCGGTTTGTACACACCGAGAGTTCGCATGAGGAACGCTGTTGAATTACGTTTAGGCAAGTGACATCCCTTTTACACTACAGCGGTGCCCTGGTAAGCTTCCCGGCCCCACCGATAGTGTCGAAAACATTGACCTGAACACCGTCGCGAACATTTTTCAGGTGCGCCACCATCTCGCCTCCTGCATAGGCCTCAGCCTTGTCCCGGTTTTCAAACTGATAGATGCCGCCCGCAGTTTTGGAAGCTTCATCTACGAGCCATATTTTCCATTGCAAACCATCGATATCGATAAAGCGGCCAGCCACTTCTTCAGAATGTGATTCCAATTCTTTTTGGCTTTCTGTGAAGGGGAAATTGATCTGAACAATGGATGGCATGTAAGACTCCACTATTATTTGGGTTTGAAACGAAAACTGTATTCAAGCAAGATCATCACTTGCCAAGAATAACAGGAATAGATAGATGAATATCAGGACATAAACAGGAATTTCAGGACTTTTTAAATTCTTAGAAGCAAAAAAAAGGCCGGTCTCAAGGTACCGGCCTAAATAACAGGGTAAGGGGACAGTGACTTTAATTCAGATAATGAGACAACGATCTACCTATTTGGGTAATGAATTAAAGTCACTGTCCACATAATTAACTTGCCTGTTTTACTTCATTGCCCAGGTAGTCGAGCATGGTATTTACATCACTACAGGTAAAGGGATCTTGATCATAGTTGTCGCATTTTCCGGGTTCACAGAAAACCTTTTCTACCTTGCCATCATTGACCAGGGCTGAATAACGCCAGGAGCGATCACCAAAGCCCAGGTTTTCTTTTTTCACCAGCATGTTCATCCCTTTTGTAAAGTGTGCATTGCCGTCGGGCAGCATCTTCACATTTTTAATGCCCAGCTGTTTTGCCCACTGGTACATGGAGAAGGCATCATTCACACTCAGGCAATAGACTTCATCTATGCCATGGCTTTTCAGTTCTTCATAGTGCTTTTCATAACCTGGCAGGTGAGTGCTGCTACAGGTTGGGGTAAAGGCACCGGGCAAGGCAAATAAAGCTACCCGCTTGCCGTTAAAAATATCGCTGGATGTCAGGTCCTGCCAACGGAAAGGGTTATCACCACCAATGCTGTCATCACGTACACGGGTTTTAAAGGTTACGCCCGGTACTGATTCTGGTGTCTGCGCTGTATTCATTGTCATCATTTTCTCCACAAGAGTTGTTTATTCAAACTATGGAGGCAACTATACGGAGGGCTTTTTGATAGGTGAAATATATTAATTCTATTGAGTTGATAGGAAGAACCTATACTGGTGGTTCAGTGGGCAATTGCTCCCTCATAAGCAAGAATCAATTTCTTCCTGTTTGCTCCCCAGCGATACTGGCCACTTTCACCGATTTTTCTGACCACCCGGTGGCAAGGCACCAGCCAGGCAATATTATTCCTGGCAATGGCAGAGGCGCAGGCACGTGTTGCAGCGGGTTTGCCTGAAAGAGCTGCAATGTCTTCGTAAGAAGTGATATTGCCGAAGGGGATTTTCAGCAAGGCCTGCCAAACCTGGATCTGGAAATTGGTGCCTTTGAGTATCAGAGTCAAAGGATCGTTATGTCCGGAGGCAGTGCCAAAAATTCTGTCATGGAAAGGTTGTGAACTGGCGTTGTCTTGAGTGAGTGAAGCCAGCGACCAGTTGTCATGTAATTCCTCCAACACCTGTTGCTGGTTGTCACTGATGAAATTCATCTGACAAATGCCTTTTCCCGTGACGGCTATCAGATACTTGCCAAAAGGGGAGTCGTGCAGGCCGTAGCGTATTGTGAGTCCTTTGCCCAGGTTTTTATATTGTGCCGGGGACATTGCCTCAGTGTTTATGAACAGCTCATGCATACGACCAGGCCCGGAAAGACCAGCCTGGTAACATGCATCAAGGGGCTTCATGCCTGCATTCAGAAGACTCTTGATGTATTCCTTGCTCAGGTACTGGCTGAAACGTTTTGGGCTGATCCCTACCCACCGGGTAAACAGTTTCTGGAAATGAAATTCACTGATATCGCAACTCTCAGCCAGTTCCTTCAGGGAAGGAGGGCGTTCGTGTTGCTCGGCAAGAGTGTACAGGGCGGTTTCCATTGCCTGGTAAATGGCACTCTCTGGTGTAGTTTTTTCAATCATGGCAATAAAGTAGTCTGTTTACATAAAAAAGAAAATCCGTTTCTTGCGAAATGAAGAAGTTCAGAGGATAGCAATCAGCAAGGTATAAGTAATAGAATCACTCGCCATGTTGGCTACATTCACATTACGGCAAAAAGTAGGACTCATCACGGGTCCCACTCTGTTTTTCCTGGTTCTGGCCAGTCCTGTGCCTGAGGGCATGAGCATGGAAGCATCCCGCGTTGCTGCCATTGCATTGATGATGGCCTGTTTCTGGATGGCAGAGACAGTACCCATACCGGCTACGGCCATGCTGCCTATATTCCTGTTCCCTTTGCTGGGCGTAATGCCAACAGCAGACGTGACCCTTTCCTATGGCAATCAGATACTGTTCCTTTTTATGGGTGGATTTTTAATTGCTGTTGCCATGCAGAAATGGAACCTGCACCGCCGCATTGCCCTAAATGTCATCAACAAGGTGGGCAGTAGCCCCAATCGCCTGGTGTTGGGCTTTATGCTGGCGACGTCCCTGTTGTCCATGTGGATCAGTAATACAGCAACCTGCGTCATGATGACACCGGTTGCCATTGCTGTTGTAGAACAAACCCGGCGGGAAAGAGCCGATGCCGCGGCTAAAGATAATTACAATTTCGGTACAGCATTGATGTTGGGCATTGCCTATTCATCCTCGGCAGGTGGTGTTGCCACGCTGGTAGGCACACCCCCAAATGCCATACTCATCGGCATCATTGACACGCTCTATGGCTATGAAATCAGTTTTGTCGACTGGATGAAACTGGGCATACCTGTGTCCGTAACCATGTTGGCATTGATCTGGATTGTCCTGACCAAAGTCATGTACCGCATGGAAGATGCAGGTTCACATAGTGAAAATGCACACCAGCACATTCAACAACAACTGATCGATATGGGTCCTATGACTGGTGAAGAGTTCAAAGTAGCTATGGTGTTTCTCCTGGTTGCCATGAGCTGGATTTTGAGAGGCTTGTTTACACCTGAATGGCTTAGTTTTGTCAGTGACCCGGCCATTGCAATGTGCGGGGCTTTTTTACTGTTCATTATTCCGGCCAGTAAAGAGAAAGGGGGATTTGTCCTGGACTGGGATACTGCGAAAACCATCCCCTGGGACATTATTATTCTCATGGGGGGTGGTTTTGCTCTGGCGGCCGGGTTTAGTGAGTCAGGACTAACCGAATGGCTGGCAAATCAGCTTACCGTATTGCAGGGAGTGCATTTTTTCGTACTGATTATTGTGGTCGTTCTATTCGTCACTTTCCTGACGGAAATGACCTCCAATGCAGCCACGGCGACCCTGTTTATTCCTGTAATGGGCGCGCTGGCCCTTTCCATGGATCTGCATCCCTTTGCACTGATGGTGCCGGCAGCTCTGGGCGCATCATTTGCCTTCATGCTTCCCGTGGCAACACCACCCAATGCCATTGTCTTTGCCAGTCGTCAAATCACTATCGGGCAAATGGCTAAAACCGGGTTCGTGCTGAATATCATTGGCGCCATAGTAGTCAGTTCACTTAGTTATCTCTTGCTGGACCAATTGCAGTAATAGAGTTATTCAATGCTTTTGAGTAGACTCAACAACTCAATAAGCAAGCAGGTTGTGTAATTGGAAACGAACAAGCTAAAACTCCAGAATTTTGTCATGGCCTGTATCCTGGTGGCCCTGGTTTTTTACTTGTTGATTGTTGGGCAGAGTATTCTGCTGCCTTTGGTGATTGCCATAGTTTTCTGGTATCTCATCAACCTGATGTCCGAAGCTTTCGGCAAGATCATGTTTGGGCATCAGCCACTCCCGAAAATCGTTTGTTATATTCTTTCTTTCCTGGTTTTTTACGCGATTATCTGGGGCATTGTTGAACTTATTGCCTCGAATATTGCCGGTGTTGTCCGTGTAGCGCCAATTTACCAGGCAAACCTGGAGATGCGCTGGGAGAGTTTCCTGTCCTTCCTGCGTATTGAGCAGGAACCCACACTGGCGCAGTTAACTGAAGTATTGGATCTGGGGCAGTTTATTACTGGCCTTGCCGCATCACTGACCAATATTGCCGCCAATATGGGCATTATTCTTATCTATGTGATTTTCCTGCTGCTTGAACAGGGCAACTTTCGTGGCAAAGTGGCATCACTGGCAAATACCCCGGAAAAGGAAAAACGCATTAGACTGCTAATCAGTAAAATTAACCAGGATGTGAGGAAGTACATCAGCATCAAGATGCTGACCAGCTCTGCAACCGGAGTGCTGAGTTATATCTTCATGAAAGTTGTCGGTGTGGATTTTGCCGAGTTCTGGGCCTTATTGATCTTTCTGCTGAACTTTATTCCCACTATTGGCTCCATCGTGGCGACCATATTTCCATCGCTTATAACCCTGGTGCAGTTCGATACCTATACCCCGTTTTTCGTTGTATTCGGCGGAGTCACAGCAATCCAGGTTTGTGTCGGCAATATTATTGAACCCCGATTGATGGGCAATTCCCTGAACCTGAGCCCATTGATCATCCTGCTGAACCTCTCTCTTTGGGGGCTTATCTGGGGTATTCCAGGCATGTTTTTGTGTGTTCCCCTGCTGGTGATTTCCATGATCGTGTTTTCTCATGTCCCTCAGACCAGACCAATTGCTATCTTGCTGAGCCGGGATGGCCAAATCAGTGAAATTTATGAAGAATAAGAAAAACGAGAAAATGACATTTTTTTTTCAAGAATTGGCTTCTATCAGGTAAACTTGATGGAATAACAATGATTTATGACATGTATTTAAACCATGGGGAGAAAGACATGACGGAAAAAATAATAAAAGTCATTGGTAACGCTCGCTTAATCAAGCCCTGCTTTTTCCTGGCTTTGCTGATCTGCAGTCTGCTACAACCGGTCTATAGTCAGGTTCTGGAAGAAATTGCTGTTACTGCGCAATTGCGCGAAGAAAACATCCAGGATGTGCCTGTTGCAGTGACAGCCATCAGTGGTGCCTACCTAGAAGACAATTCCGTCAAGGATGTACAGGAATTGATGCAAAGCGTGCCCAACCTGATTGTCGGCACCAACCAAAGCTCAGGTACAGGTAACTTCACTATTCGTGGCGTCGGCACCGGGGCACAAAATTTTGGCCTGGAGTCCTCTGTTGGCTTGTATATTGATGGTGTCTACCGTGCCAGGCAAGCGTCCCTGTTTAATCAACTGGCCGATCTTCAGGCGGTGGAAGTATTACGCGGACCACAAGGAACCCTGTTTGGAAAGAATTCAGCTTCAGGTGCCCTGTTGGTGAGAACTGTTGCGCCTTCCCATGAACAGAATGCTTTTGCCGAAGTTACCGCAGGAAATTTTTCCATGCTGAATTTCAATGGTGCGGTTAACTTTAGTCTGAGTGACACATTGGCGGCAAGAACCACTCTGTTTACCAGCGAACGTGACGGTTATATTGACGTCGACAATCTTGGCGGTGAAATCAACGACAGGTCACGATGGGGCTTCAGACAGCAGTTCCTGTATGAGCCTTCTGATGATTTTTCTGCACGGGTGATCATTGATTATTCCGAAATTGATGAAGTGTGCTGTGCAGCTTTGACCCTGAAAGACAGCCTGGTTGCCTCTGGCAGAACAGATAACGGCGCCCCTGTATTTGGCACCGATGCCATTTTGTCGGCTCTTGGTGGAACGGTTTACCCCACAGGCAGCTTTGATAACGGACGACTGTCATTAAATTCACTGCCTTCTTCGAAAAATGAAGACAGTGGTGTATCTCTGGAAATTAACAAACGCTTTGATAATTTTGATTTCGTTTCCATTACTGCCTATCGCAATTTTGATATCCGCGATGCGATTGACGCGGACTTTTCCAATGTGGATCTTGCCAATCGGCTACAGGATGCCCAGCAATCCATGTTTTCACAGGAATTCAGAATATCCAGTGCGCCGGAAGAAAGACTGCGCTACCTGGCTGGCGTTTATTTCTATCAGCAGGAATTGAAAAGTGAAGACTTCCTGATCCTGGGTAACTTCCTGCCTAATTATGCAGTAGCTGCTTCCCCGGACGTGTTGGGCGCCTTAATGGCAACGCCGCCAGAATTGCTTGGCTTCATCAACCTGGCCTATGGCCAAAGTTTTGGTACTTCGTTTGCGTCGCCTATCGTGCCAGGAAATACCATCCAGGATTACAGTGATCAGGATCATCGTGCCAATGCCATTTTTGGACGTATTGATTATGACTTGACTGATAACCTGGAATTGAATATTGGCGTTCGCTATACCGATGAAACCAAGGACATGACCAGTCGCTTTTCAGAATCAGTTTTTACTCCGGGACCAGCTGATGTAAATGTTGATGCCATTGGAGCAGCCCTGGGAATTACTGGTGAACAGGCCAAGGCAGCTGTGGGTGCGCCCCCGGGCGATGGCACGGGCAATACCTACAACCCGGCCATCGCCGGACTGGATCCAACGCCGTATCTGCCTGCACTAAATGTGTTGTTTGTGCCAGGTTGGGCAAATTGCTCGGTTACCGTTCGGTTCTGCCCCAGACCTGATATCAACGCTAATCTGGATGACAGCAGGGTAACAGGAAATATTGGATTGTCCTGGCGTCCGGATGATTCCAGTCTGATCTATGCGTCTTACGGCACCGGTTACAAATCCGGCGGAACCAACACAGATAGAATAGGCCTGGGTTTTGATACCATTTTTAATTCAGAAGATACGAAAAACTTTGAAATTGGCATCAAGAAGGATTTCATAGATAACAATTTCCGTCTCAACCTGGCTTTCTTTGATATGGAAGTGGAAGACCTGCAGACCAACACTTTTACAGGTACAGCGTTTAACTTACAAAATGCCGGTAAGGTGGATGTGCAGGGCGTGGAAGCTGAGGCCTGGTGGAATCCTACTGACTCCATCACTTTGACGCTGGCTTATGCGCATACTGATGCCAGCTTTAAAGATTTTGACAAGGGCAATTGCCAGATTTCAAATATCTTTCATACCGGCGATCCCGTTGAAGCCGCACAATTGCTTACCCAGGGTTTCTGTAATCGTAATGGTGATCGTGTAGGCGGAGTGTCTGATGATTTCATTACCTTCAATGCTGCCAAAACCTTCGAGTTGGGCAGTGGTAATACCTTGTTGATTGGCGCAGAGTATGTCAGTTATTCGGACATGATCATGCACAACAATAATGATCCTTTTGCGAAACAGGAAGGTAGAGATTTTGTGAACGTGCGTGCCATTGCCCGCTTCACCAACGGTTTTGAAGCGATGCTCTGGGGCAGGAACGTAAATGATGAAGGCTGGTACGGCACGGTGTTTGATACGCCGCTGCAGGACGGCAAGCTTAGCGCTTACCCCAGGGAACCCAGAACTTACGGATTAACGCTACGCAAAGTATTCTAGGCAGCGTTTAGATGGGGCAGGGCGGTCTTGCTCTTTCCTTTGTCAAAGTTGTTACCAGCATTAATCAGAGATTCCTTAAGTAAAAACCCGGCACTTGCCGGGTTTAACTTTTCTACAAGGTAATTTCCGGGAAAAAGTACTGGTTAAAAAACCCCACCACCTTGCTTTCAAATTTTTCAGGAAAAAATGTATCGAAGTCTTTATGCGTAACTCCTGTTTCCTCCCACAGTTGCTTCGGTTCCCGGGCAGCTTCATACAGCAGAACACCACTCTCCGGTGAGATCACCCTATCAGTCAGGCTGTTAATAATAAAAACCGGCCGGGGGCTGATATCACTGATCCAGAGTTTGGCATCGACTGCATCGGCATCAATCCCGAGTTCTTGCTCTGCCCAGAACTGGATTAAAGGGGCAAAGGGAAATGGGGGGAGCCCGGTGAAATACCTGACACTGGTGGCAATGGTGTCGGCTAAAGAAGAAAAGGCGCTGTGAGCGACGACAGCCTTGATACTTTGATGGGACGCCGCGTATTGAATCACCATGGAGCCACCCATGGATTCACCCAGCATGCCCAATTTCTCCGGGTTGATACCGGGGATATTCAAGGCAAATTGCACCCAGGCATCAAGGTCTTTCACTTCTTCCATGCCAAATGTGATGTGTAAACCGGGATTGTTCTCATGCGCTCTTATAGATGTCACCAGCACCCCGTATCCGGCCCTGGCAAACATGGCCACTTCTTCGATGAAAGTACCGCGGTGATACTTGTAGCCATGCTGCATTATTATGAGCGAGCTGTTTTGGGAGGGGACGTACCAGCCATCAAGCAACAAGCCGTCAATGGTTTGTGCCTGGACATTCTCAAAAACCACGCCCACATCTGCCGGTGTTTCGTTTGGCAAAGGACGATTGCCAACCGGGTGATTGACCATGGAACTAGCCTGGTTTTTAGCCATGAAAACTACAGCGATTAGCAGGAGTGCAATGACGGCTGAGGTGATTTTCAGAATCTTCATTGGCAGCCTTAGTTTGGCTCTTGGCATTCAATTAATTTGATTTCATTATGCGCAGTCCAACAAGATGTGCAAGGGGGATCAGCCCCTGTTTTTCGGGCTTAAACAGGCCTGGATCATTGGTCTACTACTTGAAAGAACAGGACAACTCTTTGCAGTTTCCTATATAATTGCCGCCTTTTTTGGGTAGCGGTTTTAAAAAATATGAAGAGTACTGAAATTCGCCAGGCTTTCCTGGACTATTTCAAGGAGCAGGGACATGAAATTGTCGCCAGCAGCTCGCTCGTGCCCGGAAATGATCCAACCCTGCTTTTTACCAATGCCGGTATGGTGCAGTTCAAGGATGCCTTTCTGGGGCAGGAAAAACGGGCCTGCTCACGGGCAACCACTTCCCAGCGCTGCGTCCGTGCTGGTGGCAAACACAATGATCTGGAAAATGTCGGTTATACCGCCCGTCATCATACATTCTTTGAAATGCTGGGAAATTTCAGCTTCGGTGATTATTTTAAACGCGAAGCCATCGAATTTGCCTGGACTTTCCTTACCGTCAATCTTGGCCTGCCTGAAGAAAAATTGTGGATTACCGTATTTGAAAATGACGATGAAGCAGCCGATATCTGGCTCAAGGACATTGGTGTTTCCAGTGAGCGTTTTTCACGTCTTGGCGAAAAAGATAACTTCTGGGCCATGGGTGATACTGGACCCTGCGGACCTTGCAGCGAAATATTTTATGACCATGGTGAATCCGTTCCTGGCGGCCCCCCTGGCAGCCCTGATGAAGAGGGTGACCGGTATATAGAAATCTGGAACTTGGTGTTCATGCAATTTAATCGCGCAGCTGATGGCAGCATGAGCGATCTTCCAAAGCCTTCCGTGGACACCGGAATGGGGCTGGAACGCATTGCTGCAGTCATGCAAAAGGTACACAGTAATTATGAAATCGATTTGTTCCAAAGCATCATCAGGGAAGCTGCCAATATCACCGGAACCAAAGACCTTGAAAACAAATCACTGAATGTTATTGCCGACCATATTCGTTCCTGCGCCTTTCTGATCGTAGACGGCGTCATTCCTTCCAATGAAGGACGCGGATATGTCTTGCGTCGCATTATTCGTCGCGCCATCCGTCATGGTCATAAGCTGGGTGTCAGTGAGTCCTTTTTTCACAAGCTGGTGGCGCCGCTGGTTGCAGAAATGGGAGAGGCCTATCCTGAGCTGAAAAAAAACCAGACCCGTGTAGAGGCAGCACTACTTGCTGAAGAACAACAGTTTTCCAGAACGCTCGACAATGGCATGGCCATACTGGAAAAAGCTATTGCAGAACTCAAGGGCAAAGTCATTCCGGGCGAGACTGTCTTTAAACTCTATGATACCTACGGTTTTCCGGTTGACCTGACGGCTGACATTGCCAGGGAAAAAGGCTTGTCACTGGACATGGACGGTTTTGAAGCGCATATGAATCAGCAAAAAGCCCAGGCCAGATCTGCAGGCAATTTTGACTCAATTGTGACTCTTAATATCAATGTTGAAAAGAAAACTGAATTTGAAGGCTATGAACACTTTGATAGTGATGCGAATACAGTTTTGGCAATCTTCAAAGACGACCAACCGGTATCTACGTTGAAAGCTGGTGAAGAGGGAATAATTATTCTTGATAAAACAGCATTATATGGAGAGTCTGGTGGCCAGGTGGGCGATCAGGGTAGCTTGGCAAATAGTGAAATTTCTTTTTCAGTAGTAGATACCAAAAAACAAAATGATTATCACTTGCACTTTGGCGTAGTAGATAAAGGCGAAATAAAGGTAGGTGAGGAATTAGATAGCCATGTCAAAAAAAGCGAAAGGCTTAAGGCTATGGCCAATCATTCTGCTACTCACCTGATGCATGCAGCACTGCGTAAAGTGCTTGGTGATCATGTTCAGCAAAAAGGCTCTCTGGTCAGCCCGAAATATTTGCGTTTTGATTTTGCGCATAACAAGCCTGTCAGTGATGAGCAGTTGCAGCAAGTCGAAAAACTGGTGAATGAACAGATTCTTGAAAATGTCGAAGTAGGCAAGGAAGTCATGTCTATGGATGCTGCCAAAAACAAAGGGGCCATGGCATTGTTCGGCGAGAAATATGGTGATGAGGTACGTGTGGTCAGCATGGGCGCTGTAAGCGATGAAGGGGCTGAATTTTCTATTGAACTGTGCGGCGGTACCCATGTAGTTCGTACTGGCGACATAGGCTTGTTCAAGATACTCCAGGAATCAGGTATCGCAGCCGGAGTACGCCGAATTGAAGCTGTCACCGGCAAAGCTGCTCTGGCCCATGTGCAAGAGAACGAAGAAAAGCTCCAGAAAATTGCCGCATCTGTTAAAGCCAGTACTGAAGCAGTAGTAGACAGAGTAATTCAGCTTAATGCGACCAACCGGCAATTGGAAAAAGAGCTGGCTCAATTTAAAGCCAAACTGGCCAGTTCTGCTGGAAGTGACTTGGCTTCACAAGCGGAAGATATAAACGGGGTGAAAGTCCTGGCCGCCGTGGTGGAAGGCGTAGACAGCAAGTCATTAAGAGATACTGTCGATCAGTTGAAGAACAAACTGGGGTCCGCCGTTGTGGTACTTGGTACTGTGAATGAAGGAAAGGTAAGCCTTGTTGCAGGAGTTACCAAAGACCTGACTAATAAAGTCAAAGCTGGTGATGTGGTCAATGAAGCAGCCGAAAAAGTTGGCGGAAAAGGGGGCGGCAGGCCAGATATGGCCATGGCTGGCGGTAATAAACCTGAAGCCTTGCCAGAAGCAATAATGCTTGTAAAACAATACGTTACCTCACTTCTTTAGTATTTCATTTTCGCAATCGCCATTGCAAAAATAAATTAACAATGTTCTCTGGAAAGTGTTGGTAATAGCAAATTACATGGTGTCAGATTCATGTTGATAGTTCAAAAATACGGCGGAACTTCAGTGGGTTCCATCGACAGGATACAGGCAGTTGCCAGCAAGGTAGCGGCTTATCAGGCGCTGGGTAATCAGGTGGTAGTGGTGGTTTCCGCGATGAGCGGGGTTACCAACAACCTGACGGCGATGGCCTATGAACTTCAAAAGGAGCCATCTCCCCGGGAGATGGACATGTTGCTTTCCACCGGTGAGCAAACAACCATTGCCCTGTTGAGTATGGCATTACAGGAAATTGGTTGTCCGGCTCGTTCCTATACCGGCGGACAGGTAAGGATACTCACTGACAATGCACACACAAAGGCAAGGATTCGGGACATTGATGATGCAAATATTCGTCGTGATCTGGATAAAGGCAAAGTTGTAGTAGTTGCAGGCTTTCAGGGAGTTGATGAAGAAGGAAATATAACTACATTGGGAAGAGGTGGTTCGGATACCACGGCAGTAGCACTGGCAGCAGCCTTGAAGGCCGATGAATGCCAGATCTACACCGACGTTGACGGTGTCTATACGACCGATCCCCGCGTAGTTGAAAATGCCAGAAGGCTGGACCGCATCACATTTGAAGAAATGTTGGAAATGGCCAGTCTTGGAGCAAAAGTTCTGCAGATACGCTCTGTGGAGTTTGCCGGAAAATACAATGTACCACTGAGAGTGCTGTCTTCATTTGAAGATGGTCCGGGTACGTTAATAGGCTCAGAGGATGAATCGATGATGGAAACCCCTTTAATTTCTGGGATTGCTTTCACCAGGGACGAGGCCAAGATAAGTGTTGTAGGTGTGCCGGATGTTCCGGGTATGGCTTACAAGGTATTTGGCCCGATTAGCGATGCAAATATTGAAGTGGATGTGATTGTTCAAAATATTGGCGCAGACCAGACCAATGACATTACTTTTACAGTAAACAAAAAGGATGCTGAAAAGGCCTCCCGGATACTGGAAAACACTGTCAAGGAAATGGGTGCCAGAGGCATAGAAGTGGATAACAATGTGGCAAAACTATCCCTGGTAGGTGTGGGCATGCGCTCACATGCCGGCATAGCCAGTCGCATGTTTGAAACCCTTTCCAGGGAAGCGGTTAATATCCAGTTAATCACAACGTCTGAAATTAAAATCTCCGTAGTAATAGAGGAAAAATACCTCGAGCCAGCAGTCAGGGCACTGCATGCTGCATTTGATCTGGACAAAGCACCTGTTTAGTCCAGCCCTGGAGTAGTACAGCTAGCAAACCTGAAAAGAAGCTTTATTCAATGTTTTGATCTGATTCAATGATCAAAACGTATGAAGGGGCTACCGTGGAACGGTTAGACCTCATGGCCGGAGAGTTCAAATGGACTTCGAATGGCGTGAGTTATGCTATGGAGGTATAGCAATGTTGATTTTAACTCGCCGCGTAGGCGAAACACTGATGGTTGGTGACGAAGTGACAGTTACTGTCCTGGGTGTAAAGGGAAATCAAGTACGCATAGGTGTGAATGCACCTAAAGACGTTGCTGTCCACAGGGAAGAGATCTATGACAGAATCAAGAAAGAAGGTGAAAATAGTGCAAGCGAGGATGCTGGCGACGACAGCGTTGGTAATAGCTAATCTATATCAGGATTTCTGTGCATAAAGAGCAGGAATTCAGCCCCAGGAGAGTTCTCTGGCAGGGATAAATATCTCATTTTTTCCTGCCCGAAAGCTCCACCAATCCCATTGTATTTGATATGATTGCGCGCTTGTTGCGCGGTCCGGTTGTGCTATTGAAAAAGGATGCAGGGATACAGGGATAAAGGGATAAAGTTGTAGGTCGGCATAGGCTGGAAGCCGTTTGCCCACAGAAAGTTTAGCTAAAGGCTAAAGGCTAAAGGCTAAAGGCTAAAGGCTAAAGGCTAAAGACAAAGCACGATTAAAATTTTTTGGAGAGGTGGCCGAGTGGCTGAAGGCGCGCCCCTGCTAAGGGCGTATAGGTTAACACTTATCGAGGGTTCGAATCCCTCCCTCTCCGCCAGAATAAAAAAACCCCGGTAAAACCGGGGTTTTTTTATTCTGGCGGAGAGGGAGTGTAGATGAGAACCCCTGGTTCGCAAGGCGCGATAGCGCCGCAGACGCGCCTAGTTCCAGCGCGCCCCGAAGGGGTAAGTAATTTGGCTTAGCCAAATTGCGCATCCATCCCTCCGGTAAAGATTTTGCAATAACTAAACGAAGCAAGCCCGGTATTACCGGGGTTTTTTATTCTTGCGGAGAGGGAGTGTAGAAGAGAACCCCTGGTTCGACCAAATCGCCGGGAGCGATTTGGCATGAGCGCAGCGAGCCCGCAGGGCGAGGCCCAGGGATGGGCCGAGTAAAGGCGCGATAGCGCCGCAGACGCGCGTAGTTCAGGCGTTAAGCAAGGTTGGGAATTATTTGCTTACAGGACGAAATTCAAAAATTGAATATTCATGATCTCTCTGCTATCAAGTGATAATAAAATCAGGACCAAAAGTGCTATGCGCGCAATGCAGCTTGATCAACCCGGTACCGCCCTGAAGCTGGTTGAAATTGACATACCGACTCCAGGTTCACAACAGCTTCTGGTGAAGGTGCGTACCTGTGGTGTTTGTCGTACCGATTTGCATGTATTGGATGGTGAACTTTCCCAGACGATTTATCCCATTATTCCTGGACACCAGATTGTCGGAAACGTTGTGGGCTTGGAAAGCAAAGTTAAAGGCTTTAGTCCCGGACAACGTGTTGGCATTCCCTGGCTGGGTTTCAGTTGTGGAAGTTGTGAGTACTGCAGGGCTGGAAAGGAAAATTTATGTGCTGAGGCCTTGTATACAGGCTGTCAGATCAACGGGGGATTTGCGGAATATTGTGTTGCTGACCATCGCTACTGTTTTCACTTGCCGGATAGTTATCAGGATACACAGGTTGCACCACTTCTTTGTGCAGGTCTAATAGGCTATAGGGCCTACGGCATGATTGGTGATGTCAGCCATATTGGCTTTATGGGCTTTGGTGCAAGTGCTCATATCCTTACCCAGTTAGCCGTTTGTCAGGATAAATCCATCTATGCCTTTACCCGTAAAGGAGACAACAAGGCTCAGGAGTTTGCCTTGCAACTGGGTGCCGCCGCCGGGAATCACAGCCACACTCTCGGCCTTATAAACTTGTTTCAGGATAGTGCTGATGTCCCGCATGACTTCCTGAAAACTGGCTGACATATGATTCAGGGAGCGGTCGGTGAATACCACGGAATATTCCAGTAAGCCGTCTGGATCTACATCATTGCGTAAAGCTGGCATTGCATTCTCCCGGGGAAAAATTACTCATTGTTGAATATTGTATTCTGAACTTAATTTGCCAGAACTGTTACAAGTATAAGTAGTCCCATGCTTGACTACCATATGGTGTCATCTTGTATTTTCTGTTGTACATGATTGTAAAATTTATCCGGGCAACCTGATTGATCTGATGTTGATGAAAGATGCGGCGACGTTAGAAGATAGCAGCAGTGGGAAAGCTGTATAGATTAATGCGCTCATCTGGCCTTCTCACACCTCTTGGGCATATACTATCTGCCATACAATCAATGCCCGGAGTTTGTTCCAATCATACTCCTGGTCATTTTGACGGGGACTAGAACATGAAGAAAATTATTGATGACAAACTACCACGCCGATCACTGGTTACCGGCATGGGAGTCGCTATCGCCGGTCTTACTGTGAGTGGCACAACAGCTGCGCAAGACGGTCAGCAACTCAGTGCGTTCCAGGCTCAGCGCCATAGTGAAGATGCCTGGTTTGATGAATTGGGTGGTAGTCATCGCGTCTTTATTGACACCTCGACAGCCCTTGGTGGTCAGGATGCTCTGCGGTATGCCTTCAATATCATGAATGCTCACGGCAATGCATATAGCGGGTCCGATGATGACTATGCCATGATCGTCTGCTACAGGCATGGGTCCACGCCTTTTGGTTATGGTGATGCCCTTTGGGAAAAGTACGGCGAACTGCTTAACGGGCGAATGCAGCTGACTGATCCGGAAACTAATGAAACCCCGAAAAGAAACATACTGAATATCGGCCAGGGGCGTAATGCAAGTACTTCTATTGATGCAATGGTTGCAAGGGGTGTGCGATTTGCCATCTGTGCCACTGCCTCACGTGGCATGGCAGGGTTGATTGCCGGCAGAACAGGGCAGCAAACAGACGATGTCTATAATGAGATAGTGGCCGGGGCCATTCCCAATGCCCGCTTTGTCTCTGCTGGAGTTATGGGCGTGACACGTGCCCAGGAATACGGATATAGCCTTCTATACGCTGGATGATTTCAGACCCGACAGATTCAAATATAAGGCCAGCTAACCCTTCATCAGATTATGTGGTCGATTCCCAACTGGTCTATGCACACAGCATAGCGGCGTTGCTGACGTTAGTGATTGCCGTGATTTTTGGCATCATCATCTCACTACAGTTTTTCCTGCCCGATTTAAGTACATCCTTGCTTTCGCCTGGCTGGGGGCGCCTGCGTTATGCGCACACCCAGGGCATTATGCTTGGCTGGCTGGGCAATGCTTTTCTGGCTTTTCTCTATCATGCCGTACCGGTGTTAAGCGGAAGACCTGTCACCAGTAAAGTGCTTGGTCGTTGGTTGTTCGGACTCTGGAATTTCATGGTGGTATTGCCAGGTTGGTTTCTGGTTCTGGCCGGGTCCAGTCAGCCTATTGAATGGGCTGAATTTCCCCTGATTATTGATGGCTTTGTCATTCTTGGCCTGTTGCTGGCCGCGATACAGTTTTTACCAGGTTTTTTTCGTCGTGGTCTGGAGGACCTTTATGTATCAAGCTGGTACATCATTGGAGGCCTGGTGTTTACCTTACTTGCCTATCCAATGGGCAATACGGTACCTGAGCTGGTGCCTGGAGCGGCAAGTGCTGCATTTGGCGGACTATGGATTCATGATGCCGTAGGGTTGTTTGTTACACCGCTCGCTCTGGCCATTCTATATTTCGTCATTCCTGCCGTGACCGGCCGGCCGATTTACAGTCATTTTTTGTCGATGTTCGGCTTTTGGGGGCTGTTTTTTCTTTATCCACTCAATGGCACACATCACTATGTTTTTTCGGTCATTCCCATGGCGGCACAGATGGGTGCTATTGCTGCATCTGCCTTGCTGGGTGTAATTGTCATCATCGTTGTGACCAATCTCTTACTATCTTTACGCGGGGCCGGATTTATACCGCGGGATATTGGCTTGCGTTTTGTAGTCATGTCGATCGTTTTCTATTTGATCGTAAGTGTTCAAGGTTCACTACAAGCTCAAATGAGTTTTAACCAGGCCATACATTTTACTGATTGGGTGATAGCCCATTCGCATCTGGCAATGCTCGGGTTTGCCACCTTTGCCGCCATAGGCGGGATTATTCATGCCTGGCAACGTATCCCCTGGGCACGTTACAACCCGCTTGCCCTCGAGTGGTCATTTTGGCTGCTTGTTTGCGGGATCGGCATTATGTTTGTTGACCTCACACTAGCCGGCTTGATTCAGGCCAGGCTATGGTTGGGCGGGGCACCATGGCTTGAATCTGTCCAGGCGAGTAAACCCTACTGGATAATTCGTTCACTGTCGGCAATCCCTATAGTTGCAGGATTTGGTGCATTATTTTATGGCTTACATTCCGGTTCAGTGGGAGCAGGAAGTCAGGTTCGCCAATCTGACAGCGCCAGTCAGCCAGTTTCAGAAGTACATCCCCGTTTTACTTCATCAGGAAGGGTGCTGCGAATGTCTTACGTCGTGGCGACCGGAGCGGGTGTCGCATTCTTTGTCTTTTCGGTGGTGTTGCTTGGCGTTTTACCGGGACGGGTACTGGATCAGCAAATCAGTTTATTAAGCCCGGCGAATGTACTTGCACCAACAAATTCTGAGACGAGAGGCCGGGAAATTTATGCTCGTGAAGGCTGTGCTTATTGTCATACCCAACAGATTCGTTACACCGAAGCAGATATGGCCAGATTCGGTGCGCCAACATTGGCATGGGAAGCTCAGTTTGATTTTCCACATCTTTGGGGAACCAGGCGTGTTGGGCCAGACCTTTCCCGGGCAGGAGGGACCCGAAGTATGGACTGGCAGTTGTTGCATTTGTACTCCCCTCGCACCGTTGCTCCATTGTCAGTAATGCCTGCCTATGAAGCACTTTTTGATGGCGGGCCGGATCGTCCGAAGCAAGAGGCCTATGATCTTGTTGCCTATATAGAATCCCTGGGTCATGCCAGGGAACTGGCCTGGCCTGAAGGGGATATTGCCGGTCGTAGTATTTACCCGGACGACAAGTGGGCACAGATGTCCTTTGACTCTCCTGCTCTGAATTCACATCCCGGCAGGGCCAGGGTGGATGGCAATATACCTGCATTTGCGGAGACTGCACCCAGTGCCCGTGGTCTGCAACTCTGGTCAGATTACTGTACAGGTTGCCATGGTGAAGAAGGGCTTGGTGATGGACCGGCTGCGCCCTGGCTTGAACCCCAACCGACCAACCTGTCTCAACATGACTATACTGCATCCCGCCTTGCGGACGCGCTTTGGAATGGCGTCGCTGGTACGGCCATGCCGGCCTGGCGTGATCATGCACCAGAAGACCTGGCTGCTCTTGTCAACGTAGTGCTGGGGTTTTCGGTAGTAGAATCAGCCCGTGAGGCATCCACAGAGGAATTATTGCTAGGTGCGCAAATTTATTCGGTTAACTGTATTCAGTGTCATGGTGAATTCGGCGATGGTGAAGGGTTTGCTGCAAGGGAATTGCCCGTTGCTCCTACTGATTTTACGCAACAGCGTCCGAGTATGGGAGAAAGTATCAAGGCGCTAACCAATGGTGTTGCAGGTACCTCCATGGCACCCTGGACAGATCGTTTGGCAGAAGATGAAATCCTGGCGGTTTCCTATTACCTGCGCCAGCTTTTTTCAGGTGATGTTGTGCCGGTGGAGAGTGATCAGTGATCACCAACCTGATCGTGATTGTCACAATAGTATTAGCCTGCATATACTTTTTGATCTGGATAATTCGCCAAGATTTTCGTGAACAGGTGGAGCGCCCAAAATATCAGTTTCAGGATCGGCTTGAACAGTATGAACGTCAGTGTAGTAACGTGGAAGATAGCTCTGTGGAATGTGTTGAAGCGATAGAGGATCGAAACCCATGACTGAAAACAAAACAGGCATAAGTCTCAAACTAGTCATGCTTTTTTCAGTTGTAACAGGTGTGCTGATAGTCGTTGGCAGCCTGAATGATGACGCAACTGATGTGAATGGGACACAAGCAATTGCGGCAGCGGCAACGGCCGAATATGGCGGCAGGTTACTTCGGGAGACCGTGGCGCTGCTCGGTCCTGACCAGGCTGATCCGGAAAAACGTTTCACTGGCAATCGCCTGGATTGTGCATCCTGCCACATTGATACTGGAATGGAGCCAGGAACTTTATCGCTACTGCAATCCTCCACTCGTTATCCGCGCTTTTCGGGTAGGGACGGTGGTGAGCGTGATCTCAGGGACAGGATTAATGGGTGTATGCAAAGGAGCATGAATGGACGGCCTTTGGCACGCGATAGTATAGAAATGGTGGCTATGGAAAGTTATGTGCTTAGCCTGGGCCAGCAATATGCAGCCATGGGTGAAGGCAATAGAGCGCCTGATGAGCCACCAGCATTTGTGGAGCCACAACGAAAAGCAAATATTGAAGCTGGTCGGGTTGTGTATGAAGCGCGTTGCCAGATATGCCATGGCGTAAATGGTGAAGGACTTAAGAAAACCAGTGACATAAGCCAGGGCTATTTATTCCCACCGCTTTGGGGGCCTGATAGTTTTAACAATGGTGCCGGGATGAACAGAGTGCTTACCGCAGCACGTTTTATAAAGGCGCGCATGCCGTTGGGTGAGGCTACGTTAAGTGATGATCAGGCCTATGATGTGTCGGCCTATATGAATTCAAAACCCAGGCCTATAAAAGAAAGCCTCGAACTGGATTATCCCGACCTTACTCTTAAGCCGGTTGACAGCCCTTATCCACCGTATGCTGATTCATTCACCCAGGAACAGCACCGTTTGGGGCCTTTCGCGCCAATTCGAGAGTATTACGACAATCTGAATGATGTTGGAAATGAGCGCTAGGGCAGAAGTAAATTTACTTCAGGATTGTTAGTAGAATAAAATTTTGTGGTACTGTGCTGCAATGATATTGACCATAACCTAATTAAGAAAAAGAGAAAAATCTTATGAAAAATCCAATCAGGGCTTCACTAGTTGTTTTTACGCTTCTTATTCTCTCTGCTTGTGTCAGTACTCCGGATACTGTCTGGATAGATGTGCGCACGGTAGAGGAATTCAGTGATGATCATATAGCCGGGGATATGAATATACCATTGGCCTCTATTGATGTTGATGCATTGGCTGAAAGGTTTGGCAAAGATGACGAGATAAATCTGTACTGTCGCAGTGGCAACCGGGCGGGACAGGCTAAAGAAATTCTCGAAGCAGCCGGATTTACCAATGTAAATAACGTGGGTGGTATAAGTGATGTCAGGGAGCTTCGAAGCCTGGCCACACAAAGCAGCCTGCAATAATATGCTTTACCCTGGTCTGAGACGAGTCCTTCGGTATTCAAAGCAAAACTACTAAAACATGTAATTTTCTTAAAACAAGGCAGGATAATTTTTTTGAAATCCTGAAAGACACAAAATTGGAATTTCCTGCCTTACATTTCCCTATAATCCAATCTGTGTACCCTTGAAGGCGTTGTTTTGCATCAAGTTAATCTCACCATGACTGTTATATATTGACGATAGGTACTTCATTTTTTTGAGGGGGATGGGAATCAAGAAAGCAGCCAAAGGAAATTCTCCAAGCTAATGTTTTTCCTGCTTTTTTCTCACTATCCATTCCATATATCAGCCACATTGGCTATGATGATTCGCTAAATATTGTATTGAGTTAATGTATTAGCCATGTCAATAAGTATCCGCTACGGCGCTTTTGTCCGGGAAGTATCGCTCAAGCAGCGACAGATCAGCTTCAATGCCATCGCGCCCAAGATAGAAAAAGACGCAGCTGGCAATGATATTCCCTATCATCCACCCAAAATCCAGTTGCGTTCTCTTGATGTCGCCAGGCTCATCAAGCCCTATATCAGTGTCAGGCTTAATGAGCAGGTAAAGGCCGTATTACCCCTTTCTATCTATCTCGTGCTTTTTCAGTTGTTCATCCTGAAACAAAATGTGGCTGATCACTGGGTGATTTTTGCGGGGCTAATTTCCGTCATTATCGGGCTGATGTTATTTATGGAAGGCCTCAAGGTGGAGCTTATGCCCTTTGGTGAAACCATTGGTACGGAGCTGCCCCGAAAATCGACCTTGCCAATAGTGTTGCTCATTGCCTTTATGCTGGGGATTGGCGTGACCTTTGCCGAGCCTGCTATTGGTGCTCTGAAAACAGCCGGCTCTATTGTCAAAGTTGAGCAAGCACCTTATCTCTATGCCTTGTTGAATGATTTTTCAGGTGCACTGGTATTAATTGTGGGTATGGGTGTTGGGTTGGCTGCTGTCATTGGCACTATGCGTTTTCTGTACAGCTGGAGCATGAAGCCTGTTATTTACGCCGCCCTTATTCCTACGCTGGCCCTGACTATTTACGTTATGGGCAATCCTTTTCTGTCCAATGTGCTGGGACTTGCCTGGGACAGTGGTGCGGTGACCACCGGACCTGTAACTGTGCCTCTGGTGTTATCTCTGGGCATTGGCATTGCCGCCTCTGCGGGGAAGGGTTCATCATCACTTTCAGGATTTGGCATTGTGACCTTGGCTTCCCTGTTTCCTATCATTGGCGTACTTGGCCTTGCGATCTATATTTATTTTGCCGTACCGGCTGAAGAGATCATTGCCAACGCCGCACTGGCAGCAGGAACTGCGCAGCTGGCCTGGTATGAAACTACCCCATGGCTTGAAGTCAAACTGGGTTTTCAGGCCATTGTGCCTTTGGTGGTGTTTTTATTGGCAGTGTTGTATTTGCTGTTAAAGGAAAAAGTCAAAAACAAACTCAATACCTTTTACGGCATCTCACTTTGTTTCGCCGGTATGGTCATTTTTAGTGTGGGTTTAAGTTATGGCTTGGCCAAACTGGGTGGTCAATCAGGCGGCCTGGTACCCGCAGCATTTACCTACCTGGGCATGGTTTAGGATTCGCCGTTATATCCCTACAAGTTTGGTATTTTCATTGCGTTGGCATTTGCCTGGCTTCTGGGTTTCGGTGCAACCCTGGCGGAACCTGCGTTAAATGCGCTGGGTTCCACCGTGGAAAATCTTACCAACGGCGCTTTCAAAAAATCCATGCTCATGTATTCCGTTGCTTTTGGCGTGGCTTGCGGCATCTGTCTTGGCATATTGAAAATGGTCATTAACATGCCAGTGGTTATTTTTTTGCTGCCCTTATACTTTCTGGCAATGGGACTTACGTATATCTCATCAGAAGACTTCGTCAATATTGCCTGGGATAGTGCCGGCGTAACCACGGGACCGGTTACTGTGCCACTTGTTTTGGCCATGGGGCTGGGCTTCGGCAACGCGATGGGATCCATTGATGGTTTTGGCATCCTTTCCCTGGCGTCAATATGCCCCATCCTTGCTGTACTGAGTACAGGGATCTGGGTGCAGTGGAAAATCAAGCGCCGCCGAAAACTGGATGAAGCACAATTAGGGCCTGTCGATTTGGGAGTAGCGACTACATGAGTAAACGTGAAATTACCGTATTGACTGATGTCAGTATGATCACCTGCATTGTCCAGCGTGGTATTGGTGAAAAAATTGTTGCCGCCGCACAGGAAGCCGGTGCAACTGGTGCCACGATTTATTTTGCGCGTGGTGAAGGCGTCAGGGAGCGGCTGGGGATACTGGCCCTGGCAGTTGAAGCAGAGAAAGAAGTCTTTATCGTCGCTGTCGCAGATGACCAGGCGGATCATATCTTTGAGCGCATGTACATTGCGGGGGAACTGGATACACCGGGCATGGGTTTTATTTATCTGACCAAGCTGGATAAAGCTGCCACGCATATCCCCAGTGAAGTGCTGGAAAAAATTAATAGCGGTGAAATCAACACCATCATCCAGGAATAAGCTGTTGTGGAAAAACTTACTAACCACAAACTGATTACGAGCATTATGCAGAAGGGGACCGGCCGCAAGATCCTGCATGGTTTGCGCACTGAATTCAATATTACGACCGGCAATATCAACATGGGGCGCGGTGCTGGTAAATACAATCCAATGATTAAACGTGGTAAGGGTGAGCAAACAGAAAAAGAATTACTGACTGTGATTGTGCCAGAGCACCAGGCCGATGAAGTGTTTGAATATATCTTTTTTGAGGCTGAAATTAACGAACCGCATCACGGTATTGTGTTCCAGTCTTCCCTGATGTGTGCCACCGGTTACCAATTACCAGAAGACCTGGCCGAAGAAGAGGATTAGTCCACACTCAATCCTGATCGGTTTTCTGCTTTATAGAAAATATCTCACCTTTGTTGTTGAGATAGATAGTTTAGATAGATAGTTTAGATAGATAGTTCAGATTGATAGTTCACCCCTGTAGTTCGACATGATGTTCAAACAAGGGCAATCTTTCATCCATGCGATGACTGGCCATGATAATGGTTGAGCGTTTTTGGCTGCTCAGATGTTCAAGGAAATACATCACCCGATGACGGTTAACATCATCCAGTCCCTGAGTCGGTTCATCCAGAATCAACAGGGCAGGTTGTTTAACCAGTGCCCGTGCCACCAGAACCAGACGTTGCTCACCATAACTGAGATGCTTGAAAGGGACTGAGCTTTTTTCAGACATTCCTGTCAAAGCAAGCCATTGTCGGGCGTGAATGATTTGCCTTTCAGAGGGTTCGTCGTATAAACCAATGGTGTCAAAGAATCCACTCAACGTGATATGCAATGCAGAGCCCGCGACGCGATGATCCCGGTGCAGACCAGGTGAAACGATGCCAATGTGTTTCTTGATTTCCCAGATACTTTCACCCGTACCGCGTTTGTACCCCAATACCTCCAGGGCATTACCGTAACATTGGGGGTGATCGCCAGTAATCAGGTCTAACAGGGTAGATTTGCCTGAGCCATTGGGGCCCGTAAGCAGGGTATGGTCACCCTGGCAAACCTCCAGGTTGATGTTGTCAAAGATGAGAATATCACCATATTGCACCTTGCCATTATCCAGGTGGATGAGAGGGTTGGCAGGCTCCTGTTTGGGTAAATCTTCAGGCCAGTCGGGTAACTCGGAAGCATCAAAGGAAAGCAGTGAGTTGACCGCACTATCAGCGAGAATGTCCTGCCGTGTTCCCTGGGCAATAATTTCCCCTTTTTCCATTACCGCGACATGGCTATGCCAGTCACTGATTTCGTCCTGGTTGTTGAGCAGAAACAACAGCTGCACCTGTTGTTGTTCCAGTAAATGACTGAAAAAGGCCTGCAGCTCTTCCCGCGATTGACTATCCAGGCTGTCGTAAGGCTCATCCAGGATCAGCAGGTCTGGCTGCTGGAGAATGGATTGAGCCAGTAGCGTTTTGCGGCCTTCACCACTGCTCAGGAGGCGATAGCCGCGATCAAGAATCCGCTCCAGATGCAAAAAATCCAGGGCATCGGGGATATCGTCAGATAATTCCAGCAGTTCCCGGACTGTTGTGCCCGAATCAAGGCGATCCATGAAATCGCTGTCATCGATTTTCAACTCACGTTCGTACAATGATTGCTGCTGCTCAAAGGATAAGACCACGATATTGCTGAAGTCATGGCTGATAGCACCCTGTGACAGCTGTGTGTCTCCACTGAGGAGCTTGCCCAGCAGCTGTTTACCTGAGCCATTACGGCCAATCACCGCCCAGCATTGCCCCTGGGCAAGCTCCCAGTGATCAATCCTTAACTGGTCTGTATGAATGTTGCTTAAACGCATGGGTAAGGGCTAGCCGGTACGGCTTTAATGGTGATCGGCTATTATACCGGGAAGGGGGTAAAAGTGATTGAATTTGCAGGAAAAGTCATCGTTGAAATTGACTTGCCAGGGCAAATACCGGACAATTCACACCCTTCAAAAAGCCACAGAAAACATGGATTGTAGGTCGGCAAAGCGTAGCGTATGCCGACGTAACAGGTACAAGATCAAAGGTACAAACTAAAAACTAAAAACTAAAGGCTAAAGGCTAAAGGCTAAAAGCTAAAGGCCAAAAAGAAAATTGCACTCGTAGCTCAGCTGGATAGAGTACTCGGCTACGAACCGAGCGGTCGAAGGTTCGAATCCTTCCGAGTGCGCCACAAACACAAAACCCGCCTACTGGCGGGTTTTGTGTTTGTGGCGCACTCGGAAGTCTGATGAGACCCTTTGGTTCGCAAGCTGCGCAGCAGCGCAGACGCGCGTTTTCCCAGCGCGCCCGCAGGATAAGAAATTTGGCTCAGCCAAATTTCTTATCAATCCTTCCGAGAGGAATGGGTAGGGGACACTGATAACCTAATAACTTAGAGGGGATTTCAGCACAGAGAGCCTTTAAGTAATTAAGTTATCAGTGTCCCCAATTACAACTTACACCCAATAACAACATACTTATTCCCCTTAAAACTAACCTTCCCAACCTGATGAAAGGGCAGCTTCAGGTGGGCAGCTAACGAACGTTGGTTTTCTGTGGCTACAAAAGAAAAGCAGTATTCGTATCCCGCCCGCTTGGAAGCTATTTTGGTATGAGAAAATAGCTGGGCCAGAATTTGTTTCCCCCGATACTCCCTGGCGATACATGCCGGGCCATAGATGCAGGTAGTCATCTCTTTCGGTGGTTGCATGACTCCAGGTATCTTGTAGGTAGGTATCTTGGGAGTGATTTGATTGAGTATGGGAAATTTCGCGTTAAAAGTGGCGCTGGAAATACAGCAATAGCCAACAACCTTGTCCTGATCCCTGGCTACAAGAACAGCGACATCACGATTAAATGCCTTGAATTCATCCTCGGAAAAAGGAAGAGATAAATAGCCTTCTTTTTGTTGCTCCGGGGTCAGATTTTCCCGTAAATTTTCGGATTGAATAGACAATATCGAGGCAATATCGTCTTCTGTCATGGGCTTAATTGTAATTTTCATGGTTCTGGGTTGGTTGGGCCTTGTGTGTTTCGATTTTACTTGCTTCAGGAGGACTTAATACACTGGACATCCTATACCCTTTAAATCAATTCAGATACTCAAGCAGAAAATCAATAGGGAACATTGGCCCAAAGCATTGATAACAATTGTTACAGGTCAAATTGAACCAGCTTGCGCCGCCCTACAATGCCTTTCACAATGGCAGAAATAAGCAAGATACAGTGGTTTCAGGCCGATTAAGCGGATTCAGCTCTAAATTGCTTCTGGCACACCTCTCAAATGTCGTTTATTATATTCCGCCCCATTGTTTTGAAAGAATAATTTCATGAAAAAACAAGGTGATAACAAGGATTCCTCTGAGGTTTCTGAGCATTACGACCTCGAAACCCAGAAAGAATTACGCCACCTGAAAGCGACTATCTCTGCGCTGCGGCAGGAGCTGGATTTATGTCATGGGGAAACCGAGCATCAAGTGTCTGAAGCTGTTCGCGATACGAATAAAGAGATTGCCCAACTAAAAGATATCGCTCAATCCTTGCGTGCTGAAATTGATAACCTGTTGTTGGAAAAAGAACAGGCCGTGCAAAAAGCCGTTAATGAGTCGGCCAACGAAATTGCGCAGCTCAAGGACACTATCCAGAATCAGCGCCAGGAAATGGAAAGCCTGCAATTTGAAAGAGAAAATGAATTGCAGCAAAACAAGGCCATGTGGTCTTCAGAAGTAAACCAGCTTTCCGATACCTCGAGAGTTTTGCGTGAACAACTTGAACAAACCCGCGCTGATGGAGAAACTGTGTTGCAACGCGAAAAAGCTGAATCTCATAGTCAATATCAGCAATTGGAAAAGACCATTGCGACCTTGCGAGAAGAACTGGAATTGAGCAAATTCAATCAAGAAGAATCCTTGCGTGAGGTTAAACGTCAGAGTGATCATGAAAATGCAGAATTGCGCGAAACCATTTCGGCGCTGAGAACGCAGTTGGAGAGTGTCAATGCCTGAGCGCCGGATGGATGAAAAATCGGCTAACAAGCCGGCCAGAAAAACGGCAAGAAAATCCCCGCGTAAGAAAGCTGCGGTAAAAACTGTCAGGAGTTTTAATCAGAATATCGCCCAACTGGTGCTGGATATCAGTCAGAAGGTGGCCAAGGCCGATAATCTTGATCACCAGCTTCAGGTCATCGTAGAGGAAGTAACCAATGTAACCGGTTCCGAGCGGGGCAGCCTGTTCCTCAATGACCCCCAAACCGACGAACTGTATTCCTGCATTGCCCTGGGTGGCGTGGAGCGTGAAATCCGCTTTTTGAATAACACCGGTATTGCGGGCTGGGTCTTTACCCATGGTAAAGCCGAGATCGTGAAAAATGCCTACGAAGATCCCCGTTTTAACCAGAGTATTGACCAGAAAAGTGGTTTCACCACGCGTAATATTCTTTGTGTCCCGGTAAGAACCGTCCGGGGCGAAATCATTGGTGTTGCCCAAACGCTGAATAAAAAAGGGGGAGGCTTCACGGATGATGACATGACCCTGGTTGAAGCCATCAATACCCAGGTTGCTATTGTTTTGCAGGGCACAATGTATGTAGAGCGCATGAATGCGCTCCGGCAACAGGAAGCTGAATTCCTGCGGGTAGTGTCTGACGTCTCTTCGGAAATCAATCTTGGCCCCTTGTTGCAGATGATCATGGGTGCTATTACCAAAATGCTCAATGCGGATCGTTCCACCTTGTTCCTTAATGATGAGCGCAGTGATGAGCTGTATACACAAATAGGGCAGGGCCTGGGCGCTACTGAGCTGCGTTTTCCTAACAGCGCCGGCATCGCGGGCAATGTTTTTACCAGTGGGCAGTCGGTGAATATTCCCTATGCCTATGCAGACCTGCGTTTTAATCCGGCTGTGGACAAACAGACCGGCTACTTTACCCGCTCCATGTTGTGTTCCCCGGTACGAAACAAGGATGGCAAAATTATTGGTGTCACCCAGGTGCTGAATAAACGTGGCGGTCCTTTCACCGATGACGACGAACAACGGCTGACGGCTTTTACTTCTCAAATCGCCATTGGTTTGGAAAACGCCAGTCTGTTCCAGCATGTCCAGCAAATGAAAAACTACAACGAAAGCATGCTGGAAAGTATGTCCAATGGCGTTGTGACCCTGGATAACGATCGTTTAATCGTTACCTGTAACAAGTCAGGTCAGCGCATACTGAAAACACGCGAAAACGACATATTGCAACATGAAGCCAGCGAATTTTTTGGGGAAAAGAATCAGTGGATTGTCGACAAAATTGCTGAAGTGGAAGAAAGCCAGGAAGTGGAAATCATGCTGGATGCAATACTGGACTGTCGAGGCGATGAAGTCTCGATTAACTCCACTATTCTGCCCCTGAAAGGCAAGGACGAGGAAAAGCTCGGCACCATGATTTTGCTGGAGGACATCAGCTCTGAAGTACGAATGAAGTCCACCATGTCCCGATACATGGATCCGGGCCTTGCCGACAAGTTGATGGACGCCGGTGGTGAAGCACTGGGTGGGCAGGATAGCATCGCTACCATACTGTTTTCAGATATCCGCAGTTTTACCACGCTCAGTGAAGCGCTTGGTGCCCAGGGTATAGTTGAATTGCTCAATGATTATTTCACTCTCATGGTGGATGTGGTGACCGATGAAGGCGGCATGCTGGACAAGTTTATTGGGGATGCGCTGATGGCAATTTTTGGCACACCTTTTCCACATGAGGATGATCCTGATCGGGCAGTGAAAGCAGCTATTCGCATGATGACAGAACTGAAGGAATTCAATGTTGCTCAGACCAGGTCAGGAAAAGAGGCCATTGATATTGGCATTGGCTTGAATACTGGTCGAGTGGTTTCAGGCAATATCGGCTCGCCCAAGCGCATGGATTACACTGTTATTGGGGATGGTGTGAACCTGGCTGCGCGGCTTGAAAGTGCAACCTAACAGTATGGTGCCCATATACTCATCAGCCAACCGTGCCTTGATGGTTTGAAGAGCAGTTACCGCCATCGCCTGGTAGATAACGTGGTGGTGAAGGGTAAAACGGAACCAGTCGGCGTCTACGAGTTACTGGACTACCATACGGATGAGAGCTTCCCCAACATGATTGAAGCGCTGGGTGTGTTCCGTGATGGTATGGAATGCTACCAGGCAGGGGAGTGGGAAAAGGGCAGAAAACATTTCGAACACGTCCTGGCGCTGAATCCCGACGATAAATGTTCCCAGGTCTATATTGAGCGCTGCGATCACCTGATCAAAAATGGCGATCCTAAAAGCTGGGATGGTATCTGGGTACTGACGTCCAAGTAATAAAACGTCTGCTGCTCTCTTATTTCACTTCTTACCTGGCACGCCTGCCAGGATCCCCAGGCGCTGTTTTTTTGAGTATTCATTTTTGCCCGCGGGATAGTTCCAGTTAAGTTATTCGGGTTTCCTGAACAGCATAGTGAAGCGATCCGATCGACCACTGACTTGGGGCTGGCCGACTTCCAGGGTTAATTCATCATCAGGCATAGCCAGCAGGTCACTGTAATCCACGAATTCAAAACCGGAATCCTGTACTTCCTTGATCACCAGCACGGGATCTACTCGACGGCCATTGAAACGGGCTCCTTCTTGCATGTGACGACGCGTATGATCAACGATGCCGTAGGTCCCACCGGGTTTCAGGGCGTTATACACGGAGTCGTTGAGAGCCATACGGTCATCATAATTAAGGTTGTGGTAATTCTGGAAGGTCAGCACCATGTCTACGGATGCAACCTCCCAATTGCCACCAGGTCCTACCCATATATCTTGTGGGTTGTTTGGCGCACGGCCCTTGTAGTCCAGTTTGACCACGCGGTCCATGCCCGGTAGTTGAAGAGTGGGTTCCAGGGCATCGCTATAGGAGCCAAGATAAGGCTGAGTTGTGTAGAGCATGCCATTTTCCCGTAGCACGGGCCCCAGAATTTTGGTGTACCAGCCACCAAATGGCCAGATTTCTATTACTGTCATGTCTTCTTCCAGGCCGAAGAATTCCAGCACCTGGTCGGGTTTTCTGTAGATATCCCGCGCTATATCCTGCTCCGTGCGAATATCGCTGGCCATTGCTGCCTGCACTTGCTGGCGTATGGGGGCCTGGGCCTGCAGTGAATGTACGCAAAAGGTGAGCAGAATAAAAATTGGGACTAGACGGCGCATGAGTATCTCCTGAAAGGGTATCCGTAATTAATTTTTATCAGGAAAAGAATAGCAACCGGTGAGTGCTTTCACAATACAGGACAGTAAACCCGTAGCTTTTACAGGGGTTTTGAACGCTTCTGGATGAGCTCCAGGATATTGCTGGAGAGAACAAAAGTGACAATCAGCAAGGCGAGTGACATTGAGAACCACTGCAAGGCATAGGAAAAGTTTTGGCCGGTATTCACATACACAGTTGGCCAATGCCTGATGAAAACTCCATCCTGCTCTTCATCCAGCCTTACTTCATAAGGGAAGATGCTTTCTTCAAAAAGTGGTGCCAGTTCCAGGGTATTGAGATACCTGATTTCCAGGGGCCAGACAGGATCGGAAAAATCCACATTATTGCTTCTGTCTGCCTGTTTCTGTGTAGGAACAAAGAGCTGCCCTGCAATAGTCCTTTGTCCTGGTACCGGATCAACTTTATCCAGCAGTTCATCGTAGGTATTGGCAAGTACCCAGCCACGACTGACAAAGACTACTTTTTCTGATGAGTCGAGTTTGAATGGGGTTACTACTTCGTAACCCAGAGTGTCTTCATAGGTCTGGTAAATCATGAACAGGGTTTGTTCGTTGAGATATTCACCTGTTAATGACACATGCAGGTTCTGGATATTCAGGGCGTCATTTTCCAAACCGCTCATGCCTACATCTTCAATAGCTACTGCATAATCCTCACCCATGGCATTGTAGCTTTCCTGTAACTGAATCTTCTCCTGCGCGCGGCTCATCTGCCAGAGCCCGAGTCGAATCAGGCTGGTAAACAATATCAGGACAAACAGGGCAACGATCCAGTGAAAACGGATTTCCAGTTCACCAAAAGTGAAGGTCTTGGATTTCATGCAGAAAACAGTTTGAAGTTGAAAAGAATGAAGACTGGCAATTATGCCACAAATGGGCAGTCCATTTAATCAGTACTGGAAGAAAAAAGGGCGGGAAATAAAGATCCGGCCGATATCACTACCGAAGTAATGAGTACCGGTCGGGAGAGTGAGTCAGGTTTCTTATACGTGAATTTTTTTTGTTGCAATGCCTAAAAATGTTAAACCAATACCAGTAAGTGCAATCACTGCAAGCCCGCCACAAATAATAAATACCATTTCGAATACTCCGGTTGAATTAATAAAAACCTTACTTTATGTGGGTATTTTAAGAATTCAACAATATTGGAGCATTGATGTAGATCAACGGAAAAGGGAACCCGGGTTGGGAAGTGGGGATACGGAATACGGGAGGCAAGAAGCAGGATGCAGGGATAAAAGAGGAAAAGGGGATGATTACATGGTTATTGAGAGCAATAAAAAAGGCCAGCATTGCCGGCCTTTTAATCGAAACAGAATTAGGTCATGAAGATATGTAGTGAACTACCGTTAATCCAATAATTACCACAATCATGATGACGGCAAAGGCATCAGCATCACTGTCGCTGCCTTCTTCGTATTGTTCCAGTTTATCTTCGTCGCTTAATGTCATAGTGTTCTGTTCTTGTTTAATTACCTTTAATTGAAATGCTGAAAATTAATGTTCTGCTTCGGCCCCTTCTTCATGGACAACATGATTTCGTTCTGCTGCTTCAGGTCGACCCATGTAATCTACACGGGTACCAAAAACATAGAAGCCTTCCGAGATCATGAAGCCGATCAGAAATAACAGCAGCAGAGGTGGCCCGAGTATGGCGGTGATCAGGGCCATACGTTCCCACATCATGTGCATAAAGACGGCGACAATAAAGCCGGCCTTGAGCAGCATGAAGACGATGATCAATACCCAGCGCAGCATACCCTGGAAATCAAAGTAATCGACCATGTAAGAAAAGGTACTAAGTACGAATAGCAGAATCCAGACTTTCAGATAAATTCCGATTGGATGCTGCTGCTCGTCATCTGCGTGACCCTGTTCAGCTTGTTGTGCTTCAACGTTTTCCATATTAAATAACCCTTAAACGCTAATTTTTCATTAATTTATTTTAGTTTTTGTCTGTTTTTTACCAGAGGTAGAAAAAGGCAAAGATAAATACCCAAACCAGGTCGACAAAATGCCAGTAAAGACCAGTAATCTCGACAATGGAGTAGTCACCTTTTACATCGTAGTGGCCTTTCAGTACTTTCGTGGCAACGATTAACAGGTAGATAACACCACACGATACGTGTAAGCCATGGAATCCTGTCACCATGAAAAAGACAGATCCAAACTGTGGCGCACCCCAGGGATTGCCCCAGGGACGAACCCCTTCGGAAATCAATTTGGTCCATTCAAAAGCCTGCATGCCGACAAAACTGGCACCAAAGGCAGCCGTGACACACATGAGGATGAAGATTTTTTTCTTGTCCTTGAAATGCGCATAACGCACAGCCAGGGCCATGGTGCCCGAACTGGTTATCAGGATGAAGGTCATGATGGCGATCAGGATGAGCGGAACATTGGTTCCGAAAAGCTCCAGGGCAAATACCTCACTGGGGTAGGGCCAGGGATCAGTAGTGGTTCGACGTACATTCATGTAGCCAACCAGAAAGGAGCTGAAGATAAAGGTATCGCTGACGAGGAATATCCACATCATTACCTTACCCCAGGGCACATGAAAGGTTTCTTTTTCGTCGGACCAGTCGTCGACCAAAGAGTCAGCGTGTTGCGAAAGAGTTAGTGATTCTCCACTCATAAATTCATCCTAAATAGTTCAGGTATAAGATAATAATGCAAAAAGTACCAGCCAAACCAGGAGCAGAAAGTGCCAATACACGGCACATAATTCCACACTCAACCTGATGGCTTTGACATCCATTCCAGACCAGACCCTGAAAGTGGATCGGGTCCATACCCACAGGCCGCCAAGGATATGTAATCCGTGCAGTCCTGTCAGAATATAGAAAAAGGAATTGGCGGGGTTGCTGGCCAGAAAATAGCCAGCATTGTTCAGTTCTTCCCAGGCAGAAAGCTGGCCAAAAATAAATGCCAGTGTGAAAGCACCTGCAACGACCATTCCCCATTTAACTTTGTTTTGTTCGCTCAGTTTGGCGGCACCCCGTGTCCATTGCATCACCACGCTACAAAGAAACAACATCAAGGTGTTGATCCAGAGCAGAATCGGTTCAGGCATGGGGCGCCAGTCATCCAGTTCCATTCGAATGTAGTAGGCGACAATGAACAGCATAAAGAGCACGAAGACCACACCAAGAAACATGCGCAGGGCAATCCGCTTGGGATGCATGCCTTCACCAATCTCGGTACCACCGAGACTGGGATCTTCACCCTGATAATCCCAGGGCTTATCAAAGATGCTTTTTAAAAAGCTCACCCCTGGTGTCCTATATAAGGTTTGCCATCATCAGTTTCGACGTCTTCCGGCGCTATATTTTGTGGGACGAAATCCGCTTTTACGCCCGGTACGCTGTATTCATAAGCCCAGCGATATACGGTCGGAAGTTCAGGCCCCCAGTTGCCGTGGCAAGGAGGGTTGTCAGGAGTTTGCCATTCCAGAGAAGTGGATTCCCAGGGATTGGGATCGGCTTTTTTGCCTTTCCACAAGCTCCAGACAATGTTCACAATAAAGACTACCTGGAACAAGGCGACCCAGATCGCTGCCAGGGTGATATTGGCGTTCAGTGCCTGCGCTGATTCAGGCAGAAAATCGGTTGTACCCATGGCGTAGTAGCGCCTTGGCAGACCCATAATGCCAAGATAATGCATAGGCAGGTAGATTGCATAGGTGCCGAAGAATGTTGCCCAGAAATGTATCTTGCCAAGTGTCACATTGAACATCTTGCCAGACATTTTCGGGAACCAGTGATAGATGGCCGCGAACAGCACCATAACCGGGGAAACACCCATCACCATATGAAAATGGGCAATCACGAAATAGGTGTCAGACAGAGGCAGGTCAACTGTCACGTTACCGAGGAAGATTCCGGTCAGACCACCATGGATAAAGGTAAAGATGAAGCCGCAGGCAAACAGCATGGGCACGGTGAGACGAATATTGCCTTCCCACAGCGTCAGTACCCAGTTGTAGACCTTGATTGCAGTGGGGACGGCGATAATCAGTGTGGTAAAGGCAAAGAAGAAGCCAAAGTAGGGATTCATGCCACTGACATACATGTGGTGAGCCCAGACGATGAAGCTTAAACCGCCAATAGCAATTATGGCCCAGACCATCATGCGGTAGCCGAAGATGTTTTTGCGGGCATGGGTGCTCAGGACGTCTGACACCAGACCGAAAGCAGGCAGTGCCACGATGTACACTTCAGGGTGACCGAAGAACCAGAACAAGTGCTGAAACAGCACCGGGCTACCGCCGGTATGATCGAGGTTTTCTCCCAGGGATACTATTGCGGGCAAAAAGAAACTGGTACCCAGTAAATTGTCAAAAGTCATCATGACAGCAGCGACGAACAGGGCAGGGAAGGCAAACAGACCCAGAATAGTGGCAACAAAAATGCCCCAGACAGACAATGGCATACGCATCAGGGTCATGCCACGGGTTCGCGCCTGCAGTACTGTAGTCACATAATTCAGGCCACCCATGGTAAAGGCGACGATGAACACAACCAGGGATATCAGCATGAGCAGAATGCCGCCATCAGCGCCCGGCGTTCCCGCCGTAATGGATTGCGGCGGATACAGTGTCCAGCCGGCACCGGTTGGACCGCCGGAGACGAAGAAGCTGGCCAGCAGGATAATCACGGACAACAGGTAGACCCACACACTCAACATATTGAGGAAGGGGAAAACCATGTCCCTGGCACCAATTTGCAATGGAATCAGGTAGTTACCAAAACCCCCGAGGAAAAGGGCAGTAAGCAGGTAAACCACCATGATCATGCCATGCATGGTCACGAATTGGTAATAATCAGCAGGATCTATAAAGGCATAGGTGTCAGGAAAACCCAGTTGCAGACGCATCAGCACTGACAACACCAATGCAATCAGACCAACAGCGATGGCAATAGTGCCATACTGGATGGCAATCACCTTGTGATCCTGGCTCCAGACATACTTGGTTACAAAACTATGCGGATCATGCATCTCATCGGTTTGATCCGCTATTGGAACATAAGCCATTACTATCTCCTCGTTCTGCTGATCGCAAATCCGGACCAGCTACTTGTATGTAAATTCTTTTTTAAAACTGTTAACAGCTTTTATTGCAGCGTATTAATGTATGCCACAACGTCATTGATCGCCTCATCATCGGCCAGGGCAGTCACCATCTGGACCATCTGGTAACCCTGCTGATCTTCAGGATGCGTGCCACGAACGCCGCTCTTGAAATACTGCAGTTGCCTGACCAGATACCAGTCGGTCATGCCTGCAAGTCTTGGGGCATGAACACTCCAGATGCCCTGACCATTCTCACCGTGACAAACAGAGCACTTGCCCTGGTATAAATCCTCACCATTGTCCAGATCGCCTGTGACGGTTTCCGGTGCGGCTGTATCTGGCAAGGTATCTATGTAGGCGGTGATATTGTTCATGATCTGATCGTTAACGACAGTGGCAGCCATGGGCGCCATTTGTAAACCATAGGTGTCGTTGGGATGACTGCCACGAGCGCCGTTTTTGTAATAAGCAATTTGCTGGCGGATATACCAGTCTTCCTGGCCAGCAATCTTGGGGGCATTCAGGGCGACATTACCCTCACCATTGGCGCCATGGCAGGCTGAACAGACAGCGTATGAAGCCTGGCCTGCCTGGGCATTGCCTGCGGGTGAGGCCTGGGTTTGGGCAAAAGTTTGTTGGGTTGCCAGCCAGGCATCGTAATCTTCGCGTTCATCAACCACTACCTTGCCGCGCATGACAAAATGACCAAGACCGCAGTGCTCTTCACACAGGATGTCATAGCTGCCGAGCAGGGTGGGTTCAAGCCACATGTAGGTCACAGTTCCCGGGACCATATCCATTTTTACGCGGAACGGGGCAACGGTGTAGTCATGCAATACATCTTTGGAGCGCAATAATAAGTGTACAGGCTCGTTAATCGGCAGATGCATTTCTTTTGTTTCCACGACAATGTCATCCTGGCCAAAGGGATCATTCGGATTTACACCTAATGGATTTTGTGGCGAGACATATTCATTGCCAGCAGTGCCAAGCACACCATCTGCGCCAGGGTAGCGGAAACTCCATTGCCATTGCTGGCCAACCACTTCCACTTCATGGGCATCTTCCGGAACAGAGACAAAATCTGCCCAGACGAAAAGACCAGGTGTCAGCATGGCGGCAACGCCGATGGCAGTAAAACCGGTAAGCCACATTTCCAGTTTATGGTTTTCCGGCTCGTAAACCGCCCTTTTGTTCTTGTCATACCTATATTTGTAGATGGAGTACGCCATAAAGGCATTGACAACAACAAAGACAAAGCCTGTAACCCAGAAGGTAATCAGAATGGTGGTGTCAATAGAACCCCAGTTTGAGGCAATATCGGTCAGCCACCAGGGACTCCAGAAATGGAAAACGAGGGAAATAACAATGAGAAAAACAATAGCGACGACGAATGCCATAAATTTCCAGTCCTTAATGATTATTCTGCCCCAGGTTACTTGCGGTCCAGAGCAGTGTTTCTAGTTTATACGAATAATTGGTATTAATTGGATGAAACGACAAACCAGGGCAAATATGGCACTGGATACCACTTCAGAATTCAAGAAAAGTCGGAAAATTGGTTTGCTGGGGAATGGAATCACAATGCTTGTTATGTTGTCTGCCTAGTTATCAATTCCACCAAAAGTATAGCCGTGAATTATATTTTGTGTCTGATACGGTGTCAGCCTATAACAGGCGACTTAAGACAGCGTTCACAAGCAAAAACTCACTGTTGTTACCAATGACAAATACCAGTAACTCTCCACTTTCCAAGTGCTTGTTTTTTTCACTAAAAAGCTAAATAAACAGGCCTGGTCACAGACCCGTTCCAGGCCTGTTACTGACACCTGCGTGCCAGTGTTCAATCAGGCCGTGATGGTAATGCATCCCCATTGTCAGGGCAAGGGATTTTGCGCCCCGGAGAGGGAATTTTCGTTATTTATCAGCCTCTTTTTTCAGATCTTGTTGACCTGCATCAAGTTCCTGCATGGATGCATTTTTTTCATCTTGAATAGCGCTGCAGAGTGAATTTTCCTGCGCCTGGGTCGTTTCACTTTGTGATACAAGTTCTTTGAGCTTTCTTTTGCCTGCCGTCATAGAAAATTTTGCCATGACCAGCATGAAAATCAGGATGACCAGTTTGCCAAAGGCATTCTCAACAGCGGTCACCGTATCCGGTATAACCAGTGAATACATGTAGTCGATGAACGTCAAAGCACTGAGCACGTAGAGTAAAACGGCAAAACCGATTTGCGAATAGGCAGAAAATTTGTTCATGTTCAGGTATCGGGAATTGGGTAATGGCAATACAGCCAGTGATCAGGGGCGCGATTTTAAACTGCCTGAAGATTTTTTGCATGTCTAACGTATACAGCAATTTCAGTCAGGTTTTACCCCGTAAAATAATGAATACTTCATTCCAGGTAAAAGATGGATGCCAGCACTATGCATGAACGCCGCCAGGATGCCCCGGCAAGCAGTGACATAACGCTGTCAAAGGTGGTCGAGTTTATTCTCGAGAATCTGGATGAGCCCCTGTCTGTTGACTCATTGAGTGCGGCATGTCGGCTGTCCAGATTTCACTTTCATCGGCAGTTTCGAGCACAAACAGGCGTGAATGTGGGCAGGTTTATCCAGTTAGCCAGGCTGAAGCGGGCATCGTTACAATTAGTGTTTAACCCCCGGCGACGCATCACAGATATCGCCATGGATGCAGGCTTTGATTTTCCCGAGTCTTTTACCCGGGCCTTCAGGAGAGAGTACGGTCAGGCACCGTCACAGTTCAGGTGCAACCCCGAATGGCAATCCTGGTGGGAAGTGCATCATGGCCAAGAGTCCAAGAAAGACAGGACAAAGGAGTACCAAGGCATGCAGGTAGATATCATTGAATTTCCAGAAACACTGGTGGCAGCCCTGGAACACCATGGCCCCGAAAGCCAGACCTACAAAACCAGTATGCAATTTATTCAATGGCGGCGGGAAAATGGCGTCTCCCCTGACAAGGGAAATACCTATGGCATACACTACACGGATCCCAGGAACACCTTTCCAGAGGATTTTCGCCTGGATATATGTGTATCTGTGGACAACGAGGTTGGAGAAAATCCCCAGGGCGTGGTGAATAAGATTATTCCTGACTGTCGCTGTGCCGTTGCCCGCCATCTGGGTTCACGTGACCATGTCACAGCTGCTGAGTATCTGGTTTTTGATTGGCTACCACAAAGCGGGGAAGTCCTCGGTACTTTCCCTGTTTTTTTTCACTATGTGAATGTGGGGCCAAATGTTCGGGAACAGGACATGATTACGGATGTGTATCTGCCACTGAAATAGAGGTAAAGAGGAAAGAGGAAAGAGGAAAGGGAAGATAGTTAATAGATTCGTTACAATACCTGTCTCTTATTTATAGTTTCTGTTAGTTTGCGCTTCCCATGAAATTCGTCCTGCTGATTTTGCTCTTCTGTCTGCTTTTACCGACGCATGCTGTGTTTTCACACGGTAGTGTTACGCCGGAAGGTGACTTGTGCATCATCACCATCGGTTTTTATAGTGCTCACTTCAAGATCTACCAGCCACGTACTCGAGAACACCAGGATTATTGTGAAGATTTGCCTGATACTGGCGAGACGGTATTTGTTATGGAATATACCTACGGTGATCTGGGTGAAGTTCCTGTGGATTTCCGCGTTATTCGTGATGTGACTGAAATGGGCAGGTTTGCCCAATTACAGGATGTCGAGGCCATGAGCCAGGCGGAAATAGACGCCGCAACAGTTTTGTATCGCGCGCCAGCAAGACAGCCTGATATCTACACGATAAGTTACGAATTTGAGGAGTCAGGCAATTACCTTGGGATTGTTACCGCCAGGCACCCACAAACCAATGCGCTGTATACAGCCGTTTTTCCTTTTGAAGTGGGTTATATAGGCTATGGGTATGTGCCACTGTTTATCTTGTTTGCATTGTTTATACAGGGCGCTTACTGGTGGATGAACAGGGAAAAGAAAGGTTAAGGGGTAATTGAAAAAAGATACGGAGTTCAGGAGTGCACGTAGAAAGAGATAAAAGATAAAGTTGTAGGTCGGCAAAGGCTAAAAGATTAAAGATAAAAAGATAAAAAGATAAAAAGATAAAAAGATAAAAAGATAAAAAGATAAAAAGATAAAAAGATAAAAGGATAGATTAGTGTGACAACAAGAAAATTTTTACAGACTTTGATAATCCTCATGCCGATGTTGTCAGCTTCAGGCTATGCACAGCAGCAAGAGGTCGATACCTGGCAGTCTGCAAACGGCTTGTACAGCGTCATGGTAAAAAGCGATCTGAATCCCATAACGATTAACCAGATTCACAGCTGGACACTGCAGCTTACAGACGCGCAGGGCCAGGACGTCACTGGTGCCGGGATTACGGTCAAAGGCGGCATGCCGGAACACAACCATGGTCTGGCCACGGCACCCTCGATTTCTTCTCAGGGTAATGGCAGTTACCAGTTACAAGGGCTGCGTTTTCATATGCCTGGCTACTGGGAATTGACGCTCGTTATTACGCATGAAGATGTCACAGATACCGTACTGATTACCCTTAATTTATGAGTAATAAGCACAGTGGTTTCTCGAAACCGATTCTGGCAGTCATTGTCTTGCTAGGTATCGGCTTGTTGACCTCGGCAATTATGATCTGGTGGCCACCTTCCCCTTGGTCTGATGCTGAAAAAGCTTTGATTGCTTCACTGTGGATAGGCAATTTGCCCCCCGTTCCTGACAATCCTGCAAACAATGTTGCCACTAATGCTGATGCGGCTGAACTGGGTCATGCCCTGTTTTTTGATCCCCGTCTAAGCAGTAATGCGCAATTCTCCTGCGCATCGTGCCATCAACCTGAAAAACGTTTTACCGATGGGCTTGCCAAAGCCAGGGCATTGGGACAATCGCGTCGTAATACCCCAAGTATCGTAGGTCTTGCTTACAGTCCATGGCTGTACTGGGATGGGCGCCGGGACAGTCTCTGGTCCCAGGCACTTTCTCCTTTGGAAGATCCGCAAGAGCAGGGCAGCAACCGCATGGCAGTCGCACGCCTTGTCACTGAAGACGTTGACTACGCCGTGTTATATGAAACTGTTTATGGCGGACTACCTGATTTTTCGAATCAGGATCGCTTTCCTGAAAATGCCGGCCCGGCACTTGTGCCCGGTTTTAAATCCGAGTGGGCAAGAGCTTGGGAAGACATGCGTGAAGAAGACAGGGACCTGGTCAATCGCACCTTTGCCAATGTCGGGAAAGCTATTGCCGCCTATGAAAGGTTACTGCTGCCCTCTGCATCAAGGTTTGATGAGTATGCCAGAAGTATTGTTCAGAATAATGAAGCGCCAGGTGACATATTTAATAATAACGAGGAAAAAGGTCTGCGGCTTTTTATTGGCAAGGGCCGTTGTATGGAATGTCACAATGGGCCTTTGTTCACTAACAATGAATTTCATAATACGGGCATTCTTTCCGCACCAGGTGATCTGCCCGACCGTGGTCGCATAGATGGCGTGAGGGAAGTAAAGCAGCATCAATTTAATTGTCTTGGGCCTTACAGTGATGCTGCACCAAACCAATGCCTGGAACTGATTCATGCTCGTGAAGGAGTGGAATTGATTGGTGCCTTCAAAACGCCGTCATTAAGAAATCTTCAGGGGACTGCCCCCTACATGCACAAGGGCCAAATAGTTGGCCTTGCTGAAACGCTCGACCACTACAATACGGCTCCCTTTGCCATGATTGGCCATAACGAAGCCGAAAATCCCCTGGGCCTGCTGCCCTACGAAGTAAACCAGCTGGAGGCCTTTCTCAATACGCTTTCGGCACCCATAGCCGTGGATCAGCGCTGGCTGCAAGCGCCATAAAAAACCCGCCAGTTCTGGATGGAACAGGCGGGTTTTTAGTTTCCGTTTTTATTTCCTTACTGCGCCAGCGGATCGGGCCTGACCTGAAAGTGATAAACAATACTGGTCGTACCTTTACCCGTTTCCATATGGAAGGGCGCTCGTCCACTGAATGTGGCCCACACCCCTCGACCTTTCCAGCCGGCATCGGGATCATCAATGCGACCATCAAGCCACTTGGTGTAAAAACCAAGCGGGTAAGGCACACGCATGCGTACAAATTCACCGTCATTCAGGGCCAGCAGGGCGCCGCTCTGGTTGCCGGTATTGATCGGCGTATTTTCACCCAGGCCAAGCGTGTTGTGCTGGTCTACCCAGGTGAAGTAGGAGCCTTCAGAAGATCCCGGCCGATCCAGGTTTTTGAACTGGGGCAGGGGCTCGGTATAAAAAGTCCAGCCCTCGGGACATTGCTGCCCGGTAGCTTCAGGGCCATTCAAGGGTCCGGTGCAAAGGCTGCGGTCAAAGCTAGCCATATGACCGCTGGCCAGAGCTACCCACATGACGCCATTGCGATCGACATCGCCGCCACGCGGCGAGAAGCCTTCGATGGCATCACCATTGGCATCTACCGGGAGTTGATAGTATTCGGTGATAGCGGTTTCACTGGGGTTATCTCCTGGCACCAGCCTGGCGACGCCGCCCGGATAGCCAAGGATTGAGCCCCAGATGGAGCCGTCGGGTGCCGGATTCACTGCATAAAAACCAAAGCCCGGAAGAATCTGGGTATCCTTGGTGGGATCCAGGGCATCATTCGGGCCGATAAAGTCATCCCTGACACCATTGCCGTTAGTATCAAGAACAAAGGGAGTCCAGCCCTGGGCAGCTTCGTAGTCTCCTGTTTCCAGGTATTGGCGAGTATTGAGCCAGCCAATGACCTGGCCACCACCACTGGTCCACAATGTATTGTCCTCGTCTTCAGCAAACATCAGGTGATGGGTGCCAAAACAGGTGTCGATATGGTGGTACTCACCGGTCTCAGGATCATACATGCCCAGCTGGCGGCCATTGGCCTGCGTGGGATAAGCCTGTGCGGAAGGATGGTCTGACCCTTCCTTGCAAAAGGCCGGGTTATCGCGACCGCGAACACGTGCTGTAATCCAGACACGACCATCCTGGTCAATCATCGGGTTATGAACATTAGCGGCTGAATCCCAGGGCGCTTCATCACCCCAGTTGGGGGATGGCTGGAGATTTGGTCCGGACACGGGGCCGGCGTTGGGATCCATCATGGTCAGAGGCACCTGATCAATGGTGTGGTTGACCGGATCCAGTACTGGCAGGTAATCAGCACTCTCTTCTGTGGCTCCGTAGAGCTTGCCGTAAGCATTGACTGTGGGATTGCGACGGTCTGTGGACACCACGTCATGCATGTAGGCAGTGGGATCAGCCCAGTCCCACTGGGTGATAACGACATTGCGCTCTACGCCTTGCGGGCGTTCCGGTACGGGGGGTAATTCACCGGCAGCAATTCTGTCGGTCCAGTCACCAAACATTTGAGAGGTGAATTCCAGGCCCATGCTTGTCCAGGTACGGGTCATGAAGCCGCCGGCCTGACCTGACTGAATGCGTCTGTTCCAGGCAGCGGCACTGGTATCAAAACCATTGAACATGGCAGGAATAGTCCGGGTGGCTTCGTTGCCCAGCTGGTGGCAGACGACGCAACCGCCAGAAGTGATAAGGCGAATATAGTCAGCCTGGTGCTCAACTCCGGGGCTGATGCCATTGCCGGTCGGGCCAGTACCGGGGAACATGTCAGCACCAGGGACTTCGAGCAGGGAAAGCCAGTATCCAGCAGGGTAGTATTGTGCAGCGGCGGCGGCATTTGGTGCCACTACGGCGGCCAGATCGAGCTCAGTGCCGGGCGTAGCTGTGATTTTTTCTGAATCAACGAGGCCATAACCACGTACCCAAATATCGTAGGAAGCATCGGGCATATCGGGCAGCAAGTAGCGGCCCTGATCATCTGTCACTACAGTACGTGCAAAGCGGGTTCCCAGGTCATTCGTTTCAGCGATGACCCAGACACCGGCCTCTGGCCCGTTGGCACTGGTGACAGTCCCTTCGATGGCATTACCGGGTGATGCTGTTTCAACTGTTGCCATAGTGACTTCCGAAGTACCTGATGCCACTTCGGCATTGTCACCTGAGCATGCCGTTAGTACGGCAATCAGACTGATTATTGTGATTCTGGTGTAAATACGAAACATGAGACTGTCTCCCTTTGACATGCCCTGGTCAGTAATTTTTGCTTACTCGCAGCGATTTTGCTGGTTTCAGTAAGGACTGGAAAGACTAGCAGATGACTTCTGGAGACACAATTAAATAGAACTGACCCCATAACCAGTCGTGGTCACCCTGGAAGAGTCTGATAGAATTCAGCTTAGATGCTATCAATGCAGTTTTAGAAATCCGCTATGAAACTCAAAAACACAACTTTTTGCCCGCTCCTGCTCGCCACCCTGGTGAGTTTGCCTGCTGGTGCCCACCATAGTTCTGCTGCTTTTAATACCAGCGAAACATTGGAAGTCAGTGGCACTATAAGCGAGTACAGTTTTCGCAACCCCCATGTTTATATGACCTTGATAGTGAGCAATGCTGATGGCAGTCAGCGGGAGGTGGAAATAGAAGCCGGGGCAGGGTCTGTTATTTCTCCACTTGGTTTTACTCGCGATGCCGTGACGGAGGGCGATGTGGTTACAATCATTGGCAATCCGGGACGACGGCAGCCTGATGCCCTGTTATTAGGCAGGGAACTGTATAAACAGGACGGGACTTACTACCCGCTTAATATTTCGTCGCGCAGTACCAATGATTTTGGGGATGCTGTGGCTGACTCCATTGCCGGCACCTGGTTTCCACCGCGGACCTCCTTTTTTGGTTTTCTCGGTGGGGCTTCAAACTGGTCCCTGACACAGGCGGGGCAAGATGCGGCTGCTGCGGCAGGACCGCTGAGCACCACCCATAAGGATTGTATTCCTATAGGCACCCCGGGCCTGATGGTATATCCGGTTGCCAATACGGTCGAGATACTGGAAGACAGAGTTGTTATGACAGTGGACTGGCTCGATTCTGTCAGGATCATCTGGACTGATGGGCGTGATCATCCTGATCCTGATCAGACTTTCCTGCTGGGCCATTCCACGGGTGTCTGGGATGGGGACGCGTTGGTTGTGGAGTCAAGTAATTTCAGTGAACATAGCATGGGAATCACAATGAATATTCCCGGCAGTGAAGAAAAAAAATTGCTCGAACGATTTGAACTAAGTGCTGATGGTAAACAATTGCTTTATTCAGGCACCATTACAGATTCAGTCTATCTGGCAGAGCCAGTTACCTGGAGCAGTACATGGGTGTACCGACCAGATATGCCGCATTCCAATGAAAGCTGTAACCTGGAAGCGGCACGCCGCTTTCTTGATGACTGAACTATTTGGCTAAATGCTAAAAAGGGAAAACTAAAAACTGAAAACTGAAAACTGAAAACAGAAAGTCAAACGCTAAACACTGGATAGTGTTAACCGAGGGGGATTGTATGAAACTTTTTCAAGTTCTATTGTTGTTGCTGGTCTTTGCGCCATTGTCATTTGCACAAGGAATACTTATTCCAGGCATGACTGTGGATGCTTCCCTGCAAGCAAATCCGGCATTGCCAATGTACCGGCAAACCGGTGAACAGTATCGTTCCTACGACTTTCCTGGCACCGGGGAATCCATTCCTTATCGGCTATATGTACCGGAGAACTGGACGCCTGACCAGTCATTGCCCGTTCTCATCACCCTGCGTGCCGGCCCCAGCATTAACAATAATCACCGTAACAACAATGATCTCGTGCTTCAGGCCAGGGAAAGGGGCTACATCGTTATCTCGCCACTTGGTTACCGTGGTTATGCACAGCCTTATTATGGCAGCCCATATCCGGTGGATCGCCCGGCGGGTCCTTCAACCCCTGGAGCCGGTTGGACGGGAGAGGAAGACGCACGAGCAGAGCAGGATGTGATTAATGTCCTGCATCTGGTGGCGGAGGAATATAACGCAGATACTTCACGCATTTTTGTTCATGGCCAGAATCCTTCCGGGTCCTCGGCCTTTCATTTTGCGGCCAAATATCCGGATGCGATAAGCGCGATCATTGCCAGTGCTGGTCCTATAGTGACTGATAACTATCCCTTTCAAAATCTGGTCGGTAAAGTAGCCGTCATCATGGTTCACGGTACGGCGGATACCGCAAATACCCGGGAAGCATCAATGCGCGTGACAAGGGAGTTACAGGAACATGGGATAGAGGCGCAATTCCATGATGTGCCTGGCGGCGAACATCTTACCGCTTACCTGGATTTTGCATCGGAAATTTTCGATTTCCTGGATGCCCATTAAGCAGGTGAACTGCGTTAGCTAGCCCGGAAAACGCTTCACTATTCCGGGCTACGACGCTATCGAATAATGGAGTTGGTCGGATAAGGCCCAAAGGGCCGTTATCCGACGTTGATCTCGTTAGTCTTCCAAATCGTAAGTGTGCCAGTTGTCATAGTCTGGTGGTACGACTCGGCCCTCCCACAAGCTCTTGTTATTCTCCATGCAGGAATATTCAATCAGATCAAAATCTGTCTGCCGTGTAAAAATGCGACGGTTATTCCAGGGCTTCGTGTAGTAAATCGGATCATCCACGATCACTTCATAATCCATGGTATTTTCATCACGCAAGCTGAAACGCTCCGTAATTTTCATTTCATGACTGTGTGGGTGACCAATGGTATCCAGGCGGGTTTTGCCATTAAATTTACTTGTGTTGATCACCAGTGTGTCGCCTTCCCAGGTGGCAATCGAATGGCCGTACCAGGAGTCTGGCAAGCGTCCCGAATGGTCCTGGCCATCAAGGTTGACCACTTTGAACCAGGTGTTTTGTTCATAAAGATAAGCAAAATGGGTTTCAGTCTGCATGAACTGAATCGGGTCAGGAGAGTTCATCGCGCGTAATGAGCCAAATGGGAGACATGACCCAGTGTAATCGCCTTCAGTAGGATTGTAATTCTCAAAATTTCTTCTGCCAGCTTCCGTAAAGGGTTCTTCGCCAGGGCCGAATTGATTGCGGCCATTGCCTTCAGTAAGCATGTTGGGCACATAGGGGCGGGCCCACACGCCATTAAAGTCGGGTTTGCCCCAGGGCAGGCGCGGAATGTCATCCTGTGCCTGGACACAAGCAGTTGCTATAAAAGTGAGGCTGGCTACAAGTAAGGTTATGAAATTCTTCATGCGTTAATCTCCTGTTTACTGGTTGCCAGTCCGGGAAAAAACCGGTGTGCCATCATCCAAAGTGATAGCGCGAGTACTGCAGGTATTGGTGCCATCTCGTGCCGGGTTTGCCCTCGCCTTGATAACGGTACCTATAGGCAGATCCTCTTTTGCCCAACCGAAGCGAATCAACTGATTAGGCGAACCCATTTCACATTGCCAGTTGGCAATGGAGCCATCTTCACTTTCCACATCCATGTAAAACCAGATATGTGGATTGAACCATTCAAGTTCAGTGATAGTGCCGCGTATTTCAAAGACAACCGAGGTGTCAAACTCTCCCACTATTGAATGGTGAGCCTGGACAGAAAGTGTCCCAGTCAAACAGACGAAGGACAGGAGGGTACATTGAACTAAATATTTCAGGACGTTAGATTTCATGTTGGTTTCCCCTATATAAACCAAATTGATTTGTTTCTATTATGTCTCATAGTACAGCCGATGCGAACAAAAATGCTGTGGACTGTTTTTGGCAAGGTATAAAGACTATTATTTGCCAACATCAACGATTATCACACGAATATTAGGGATTGAAACTATGCGATTGACCGGAATGCCCCGAGTCCTGCTTTTGACTGTGCTGGTTAATGTGCCAGGCATCACTGGAACCCTGGCTCAGGACGGAGAGATGCTATACACCGCACGCTGTGCTACCTGTCATGAAAATCCGGACCCTGAAGTGAACACCCATGCGCCGGCGCGTACAGATATGGCGCGTTTTACGCCCAATTCAGTGTACGCGGCAATGACAGGCGGATTAATGCGTGTCCAGGCCACAGGCATGTCGGATGATGAGATGAGGTCAGTGGCAGCATTCCTGACAGGCAGAGAAGTGGAAGACCTGGCGCTACAGATAACTGCCAATAGGTGTGCAGACAATCCTCCACTGGGTAACCCGGCATTAAGTTCCTCCTGGAATGGATGGGGACCTGATGTCCGCAACACGCGTTATGTCAGCGCCGGTATCACCGCTGACACCATTCCCGATCTGCGCCTGAAATGGGCCTATGGCTTGCCAGGTGAAGGGCAGGCCAGGGGCCAACCAGCAGTTGTTGCTGGCAGGGTTTTCGTCGGTAACGGTGCCGGGGCTTTGTATTCCCTGGATGCTGAATCCGGTTGTACCTATTGGACTTACCTGCCGCGCAGCGGTATCCGCAGTGCCATATCCATTGGCCCCTATCGCTATGAAGATGGCACAGAAGGTTATGCGGCGTATTTTGTCGATGCCCAGGCCAATGCCTATGCGGTGAATGCACACAACGGTGAAGTGTTGTGGGTCCGGAAAATTGATGATCATCCGACGATTCGTGGTACAGGTGCGGTCACCTTACATAAAGGGCGTGTTTATATTCCCATGTCCGGTGTTGGTGAGGAGTCCACGTCAGCCAATCCGGATTATGCCTGCTGCACATTTCGCGGCAGTGTCAGTTCCCTTGATGCGCAGACTGGCGATCTGATCTGGAAATTTTATACCGTTCCAGAACCCCAGCCTCGCGGCCTCAGTTCTACAGGTGTTCAGTTGTATGGACCTGCAGGGGTTGGCATCTGGAGTGCGCCAACTGTGGATGATGATCGCGGTTTGCTTTATGTGGCGACTGGCAATGCCTATGCGGATCCGGATCCTGGGACTTCAGATGCTGTCATAGCGATAGATTTGGAAACGGGTGAGAGTGTCTGGGTAAACCAGTTAATGCCACTGGATGTCTGGATTATGGGTTGTAACGATGATGGTAATGCCAATTGCCCGGAAGATGTCGGTCCTGACTTTGACTTTTCAGCGTCACCACTTCTGACCACAACGGCTTCAGGCAGAGAATTGTTAATCGTGCCACAAAAATCCGGTATGGCTTTTGCCCTGGACCCGAATAATCAGGGCGAACTGGTCTGGCAATACCGTGCGGGTCCTGGCAGTCCGGTTGGGGGTGTCTGGGGTGCCTCGGCAGGTGATGGTCTGGCCTATGTCGCCGTTGGTGGCTATATCTTTACCCGGGGTGGCGGTATTCATGGGATCGATCTGGACACTGGTGAACGGGTCTGGTTTTCACCGCCGCAGGATTTGTTGTGCGCAGAAGGACCCGGTTGCAGCGCGACGCAATCAGCCGCAGTAACGGCTGTTCCCGGTGCCGTGTTTTCCGGATCAGCTGACGGCGGCATGCGTGCCTACGACAGTGAAACGGGTGATGTGATCTGGGTATTCAATGCCAACCGGGCTTTTGAAACGGTTAACGGGGTTGAAGCAGCAGGGGCATCCTTTGATGGACCCGGGCCTGTCATCGTTGGCAATATGATGTATATGCTGTCCGGTAATGCCGGCTTCGTTGGGCGGCCTGGAAATGTACTGTTAGCCTTTGAAATAGGCGAATAATTACTTTTTTTCCAAGCTGTCGATTTCTTCGGACAAGGCATGGGACTTGTGTGTATCCGTGACAATTTTCTCCAGCACTCGAATGCGCTCTTCCAGTGCGTTGGCCTTGTCATCCCTGTCAGCGAGTTCTTCGGCCAGCATGTGCTTAAATTCTGGCGAACTACCTTTCCTGGAGTGCTTGAGCTCGGTCAACTTATAGATTGTTACTGCGATGGTCACAATAATTAACAGACCAATTAACTCGTCCATCTCTTTTTCCTCTTTAAGCCAGTTGTCTTAAATTATTTACATCATCTTTTAATGTTTCGGATTTGTGTTCATCCGCATTAATGCAATGAGTGAATACCAATCCGGAGCACTACAATTTATTTAAGTGCTTACCCCTGCAACAGGTAATTTTCACCAAGATCGATCTGGTCAGCAAGACCACGCAACACGATGACATCATCAATTTTCAGTTCCATCTCCTGGTTATCTTCCAGAGACATCACCAGGGTGTCTCGATGAATTTCAACAATTTCTATGTTAAGAGGCAAGCTAAGTTCTTTTAGTTTTTTGCCGCAGGCAAAAGCATTTTCGGACAAGCGAACGGCATGAATAATTTCAGAGCGGGGTGCTTCTTTACCGAGAAAACCGAGCCTTTCCCCATGGTAGAAACCATTCATCATCTTGTAGCGATCACGCCTGGCCTTATCAATGATGCTGTGAATCATGCGATCGGGATACTCAACCATAAGCAATATATGGGATACCAGTGTCAGGCTGGCCTCATGGGTTTCCGGAATAACTTCCTCTGCTCCGGCTGCCAGTAAACGTTCAAGGTTGGAATCATCCCGGGTTCTGACCAGAACCGGCACATCCGGGTTAATGTTTTTTGTATTGTCCAGAATGATTTTGGCAAGATCAGCATCATCAAAGGTGACGACAATCATCCTGGCGTCGGCAGCACTGGCGGCCTTGAGAATATCGACGCGGGAACTGTCGCCATAAAAAATGGGTTCGTCTGCAGCGCTGGCTTCGCGAATACGCACGTCATCCGTTTCCAGCACCAGGTAATCGATATTTAATGGCTTGAGGAAGCGGGCAATAGTCTGGCCAACACGACCAAAACCAAGAATCAGAATATGGTTTTTCTTGTGCTGATCAATAATGCTGTGACGTTCTTCATTTTCCTCCAGAGATTTTTTGCCTATACGCAAAAAAGCAGAATCCAGAAAGTCAGGGCCATGCTTGGTAAGCAGCGGAGTCATCACCATGCTGATTATGACCAGGGTGATAATTATGGAGGCCGCACTTTCTTCCAGTAGAGTGTTTCTCACAGCGAGTGCCAACAAAGCAAACAGAAACTCACTGCCCTGGGCCAGGGTCATCCCGGCTGGGATTGCAGAGCGCCAGGTTTCTCCCAGCATTTTGACTACGCCGGAAATAAGCAGGGCCTTGAATACCACCAGCATCAGGCCGGCCAGAATGAGGGGGAACCAGAAATCGGCCAATAAATGCAGATCCACCAGCATGCCGATGGTGATAAAAAACAAACCCAGTAGCAGATCCCGGAACGGTCGAATATCCGCTTCAAGCTGATGACGATAACGGGTATCTCCCAGCATCATGCCGGCAAGAAAAGCACCCAGTTCCATGCTAAGTCCGATACTGGAAGTAAAGGCACTGGAAAGCAGAACGATGACCAGCGCGGACAGGACCAGCAACTGATCTGATTTATGCCTGGAGATTTCCTGTAACACGTAGGGTAATACATGGCGGCCTGCCAACAAAAACAGCCCGAGTAACACAACACCTTCGCCAATAATGAGCACGATGGATAGAAAAGAAAAGCTTTCAACCTGGTTGCTCATTAGCGGAACAGCAATCAGCAACATCACCGCAATAAGGTCCTGGAAAAGTAAAATGCCGATGGCAATTTCACCATGCCGCGTTTTCAGCATGCCATGATTGGTCAGCTCACCTGAGACGATAGCTGTTGATGAAAGGGACAGACCAACTGCAAGGATCAAGGCTATTTGCCAGCCAAGCTCGAAGTAAGCCAGTACCAGGAAAAACATCAGGGAGCAGAACAGCATCTGCATACTGCCAAGCTTGAACACTGTGCTGCGCAACACAACCAGTCGGGGTAAGGAAAATTCCAGGCCAAGAATAAACAGCAGAAAGGTCAAGCCAAGCTCGGCAATGGCAGACAGCTGGTTTGTATCATCTACAAGCCCCAGGCCATTGGGGCCAAATGCTGCGCCAGTGATTAGAAAGGCAAGAAGCGAGGCTATGCGCAAGCGATAGAACAGGGTTATCAATATCGTAGAGGACCCAAGGAGCAGGAGAACGATACCTAGAATGGATGATGTTTCAGCGTGCAAAAGAAGTCTGCCTGTAAAAAGTTTGCTTGCCAGAGCGAGTGCCCTGATAAAAGTTTAATTTACCGTATATCTGATTACCATGCTTGCCGATTAGGGATATTTAACGGCACTGTGAATAAAAAGTTGAAGATTCAAGGGCTTCGGAGCCTTTGCATGGAAAAAAAGCCGATAATGCTGTAGAGTGCGCTCACTGGAATTTCTGAGGAAATACCAGTAGATTTAGCTTTTTTAGAAGTAAAAAAAAATACTGGAAGTAAAAGGAAACATTTGAGTGAATTCCGGAGCTTTAATATCAGAAGGTATTAATCTGATGTTACTGGGCATGGGCACAGTATTCGTGTTCCTGACCTTGCTGGTGATTGTGACATCCATCATGTCCACACTGGTACAAAAATATGGGACTGTTCAACCCGCAGTCTTCAACGATCCCGGAGCAGCAGGGCAGCTTGACGAAGCCACCTTGTTAGCCGTCATCAGCGCAGCCATCCACGCGCATCGCTCGAAACAGTAGTCAGCGTTTTCACTAACAGCTGTATCTGACTGTTACTGGTATTAGAACTGGCAAGATTAATTCTGGTTTGCATTTTTTGTTATGCAGACCTATCAATATTGAATATGGGTTATTCCAATGATTGAAGATAGACCTCCTGTAGGTATTACAGAACTTGTTCTCCGGGACGCTCATCAGTCTCTGTTTGCCACGCGGCTTCGCCTTGATGATATGCTGCCCATCGCTGACAAAATTGATCAGGTTGGTTTTTGGTCAGTAGAAACCTGGGGCGGGGCGACTTTTGATTCCTGTATTCGCTACCTTGGCGAAGACCCCTGGCATCGCATTCGCGAACTGAAAAAAGCCATTCCCAATACCCGCCATCAGATGTTGTTCCGGGCCCAGAATATTTTGGGTTACCGCCACTATGCCGATGATGTGGTGGAAAAATTTTGCGAAAGAGCACATGTAAATGGTGTCGATGTATTTCGTGTGTTTGATGCCATGAATGATCCACGTAACATGGAAACTGCCATCAAGGGCGTGAAGAAAGTTGGCGGCCATGCCCAGGGCACGCTCTCTTACACGGTCAGCCCCGTCCATACTCTGGATACCTGGCTGGAACTGGCTAAACAACTTGAGGCCATGGGGTCGGATTCCATTTGCATTAAAGACATGGCGGGTTTGCTAAAACCCTATGATGCCTATGCGATGGTCAAACGACTAAAAACAGAAACCTCCCTGCCTGTGCATTTGCATGCCCACGCCACCACTGGCTTGTCTATTCCAACATTGGTAAAGGCCATAGAAGCAAACATCGACAGGGTGGATACTGCTATTTCGTCCATGAGTATGACTTATGGACACACACCCACTGAAACCATTAATGCCATCTTCGAAGGATTGCCCGGAGACCCGGGGCTTGATTTGCCTTTGCTGGCAGAAATCGCTGAATACTTCCGCGGCGTACGCAAGAAATATGCAAAATTTGAAGGGGCCCTGAAAGGAGTTGATGCCCGCATTCTTTTGGCACAGGTGCCAGGTGGCATGTTGACCAATATGGAAAGCCAACTGCGTGAACAAGGGGCAAGCGACAAGTTAGGTGAAGTGCTGAAAGAAATTCCCAGAGTGCGTGAAGATCTTGGCAACATCGCCCTGGTCACGCCAACCTCGCAGATCGTGGGTACCCAGGCAGTTATCAATGTTATTTCCGGTGAGCGTTATAAAAACATTACCAAGGAAACTGCCGGCATCCTGAAAGGTGAGTATGGCGCAACGGCTACTCCGGTAAACAAGGAGTTGCAGGCCAAAGTACTTGATGGTGCAGAACCAATTACCTGCAGACCTGCAGACTTGCTGGAACCTGAACTGGAAAGCCTGACCCTGGAATTGCGTGCGAAAGCCAAAGAGGAAGGTTTTAAACTGGAAAGTGGTGAGAACGAAATTGATGATGTACTCACCTATGCCTTGTTCCCGCAGATTGGTTTGAAATTTTTGCAAAACCGCGGCAACCCTGATGCTTTTGAACCTGTACCAACTGGCGAGGAAGTGCTTGCCAAACCTCCTGTCAAAGCCAGTGCTCCAGGCGACCCTTCTGTCTACTCGGTCAACGTCAATGGTCAGACCTATGTTGTGCAGGTCGCTGAAGGTGGCGATATAGAACAGGTACAGTCCGTGTCTGCTCCTGCACCCGAAAAATCTGGCGAATCTGCGACATCGGTGACCAAAGGCGAGCCTTTACTGGCGCCGTTAGCGGGAAATATATTCAAGGTCGGTGTGACCGTGGGGCAGAAAGTAGCCGAAGGCGAAGTGCTGATTATTCTGGAAGCCATGAAAATGGAAACCGAGGTCAAGGCGCCGCGCGCCGGTACGGTCCGCAGTATCAAGGTGGCAGAAGGTAATGCCGTCGCTGTTGGTGATGAATTGCTGAGCATTGGGTAGTTCTCAGTTTACTGGCGGGGTAGGCATCTCCCTTTCTTCAGGAATATGACTTAATGGACAGTGTGAATCAGCTATTTCGGGATTCTGGCCTTTACCAGCTGGTTCCTGGTCAGTTTGTGATGATCCTGGTAGGACTGCTGCTGGTTTTTCTGGCTATCCGCAAAAAGTTCGAGCCGCTTTTACTATTACCCATCGGCATGGGCGCCATCCTTGTCAACATTCCTGGCGCCGGCTTTCTGGCAGCACCCATTTATGATGCGGCAGGTCACCTGGAATCTCCAGGCGGCATTCTTTATTACATTTATGAAGCCGGTATTGCGACCGGTATCTTTCCCCTGATTATTTTTATGGGTGTGGGTGCCATGACAGATTTTGGTCCCTTGCTGGCCAATCCCCGTACCCTGTTTTTAGGTGCAGCCGCTCAATTCGGTATTTTTACTACGGTGCTTGGTGCTCTTGCATTGACCTCTTTGGGCCTGATGGATTTTTCCCTGGCTGACGCGGCTGCCATTGGCATTATTGGTGGTGCCGATGGTCCCACGGCAATATTTGTATCCAGCAGGCTGGCACCAGACTTGCTCGGAGCTATTGCGGTTGCTGCATATTCCTACATGGCCCTGGTGCCCCTGATCCAGCCGCCCATCATGAAAGCCCTGACCACGCAAAAGGAAAGGGAAATAACCATGCATCAGCTGCGTCCGGTATCCCATCGTGAAAAAATAATTTTCCCTTTGAGTCTGCTGGTTCTGGTCGCCCTGTTTCTCCCCAGTGCGGCGCCACTTCTGGGCATGTTTTGTTTTGGCAACCTGATGAAGGAAAGCGGGGTGGTCGAGCGCCTGAGTGACACCGCGCAAAATGCACTGATCAATATCACCACTATCTTCCTGGGATTGGGAGTGGGATCCAAACTGAATTCAGATGACTTTCTGAACGTGGAAACCCTGGGTATTCTTATGCTCGGAATCGTGGCCTTTGGCATTGGCACGGCAACCGGTGTACTGATGGCCAAGATGATGAACAAATTTGGCAACACGCCCATTAACCCATTGATCGGAGCAGCAGGCGTGTCTGCCGTCCCCATGGCAGCCCGCGTTGCCAACAAGGTAGGCCTTGAAGCCAACCCCCAGAATTTCCTCCTCATGCACGCCATGGGACCCAACGTTGCCGGCGTTATCGGGTCGGCGGTGGCGGCGGGGGTTATGATTTCTTATCTCGGCTGATCGCATTCGCGCTCAACTTCGAGTCACAAGTCGCAAGCTTCAAGCTGCAAACCGCAAGCTAATATAGAAATGTAGTTCGGCATAGCGCAGCGTTTGCCGACACGTTTACATCATTACGTCGGCAAACGCTGCGCTATGCCGACCTACAAGCTACCTAAATAATTCACAATCAGGTGAACGGGTCGTTACTTGTGGCTTGAAGCTTGTAGCTTGCAGCTTGTTTATTAAGTTTAAATTCACCTCCAATTCCGTAAGATGTTTCCGAAAGAGGGCAACATCATGCGTACTTCTATTAAGCTTTTTGGCTTTATCCTGGTTGGTTTATTCTTCATTGATTCGGTGTTGGCTGATTCGACCATGCGTTGTGGCAGGAGCATTGTGGCGCGAGGGGATAATCCAGGGGAAGTGTTGGCGCACTGTGGTGAACCTGTCTATGCCACAGAAAAGAAAATATACCGCTCAGGTATTCCCAATCGCCGCTTTCGCTCGCTCTCGTTGGGGAATAATTATTACGCCGACATCACCAGTAGCGAATTGATTTACCATAATCGCTCGGTGGTAGAAGTGCCGGTGGAAGTCTGGACCTATAACTTTGGTCCGCGGTATTTCATGCGCGAAATAACCTTTCTCGATAGCCGAGTGACCAGCATCAAAACGCTGGGCTATGGTTACTGATTCGCTTTAAGGATCTGTGCTTTACCGGGTCAGTTATTGCGACAATTATTGCGACAATGGTCCTGAAGCTGCCGGGTCACGAATTGTCCTGTTGAACTCGATTTCATCAATTGGCGCAAAGATTTGCTCCATTAATTCACCATTCAAGGTGTCAGGCGACTGCAGGTTATAAATCTTGGTGTCGCTGGTCCACACCTGGCTATATAAGTCGGGGTCATTAATAGTCAGTGTCATTTCCAGGGTGTCACCAACACGACGCCAGCGCTCCTCGATCAAAGAAAAATCAGAGAAGGGCGTTCCCCATTCATCCAGCCAGGCTCGACCATCAAGGCCTACAGTCTTAACTACCAGGGTATCGCCTTCCCATTCACCGACGGAATAGCCGTACCAGTAAGGACCGGCAACAATCACATCAGGTACTTCACGTCCGTCCATCCAGATAGTGCGCCAGTGTTTGCCCCATTCAAAAATTTGCACAATCTTGTTGTCCAACTGGATCAATTCCCAGGGTCTGCCATAGACCAGGGTGCGATACAGACCAGGCGGATTGGCATCCCCCAGAGGATCATTACCAAAAGCGGGCATGGACTGGCGTGGGCCTTTGCCAGGTACATTGCTGTCAAATTGTGTCTGTCCCCGGGCAGAAAAAGGCAATTCACCTGGACTCCATTGTGACATGGGATAGTTCTGGGAGCCGGAGCCGCGCAACCAGACACCATTGAAATCTGCAGTCTGCGCAAACAGGGAGGCGGGTAACAATAATAAAGGGAGGACCAGTGTTAATAATCGCATAGCTGAAGCTCCAGAATTAATCTTGCAGGGCAGAAACAGGCGGTTCGCCGTTGATCAGTACTTCACAATTAAACAGGCATTCTCCAACCGGGGCACCTGTGCGCGAAGGGTGAACCTTGAATTCAACCAGGTCGCCTGGCCTGAAAGTGGCCCTGGTCCAGCCACTGGAGCGGGACATCAGAACCGGGCTTGCTAGTTCAATGGCGTAATTAACGATACTGCCATCATCATTTTCTATATCCAGGAACAGGGCAGAATGCGGATTACGCCAGCGAAATTCCGTGACTGTCCCGGTAACAGTAATAAATTTTTCCTGTTCATAGGAGACGGCAGTACCGTGATGGGCGCTGGCTGACATCATGGCAAAAGCTGATGCAGCCAAGGCAAAAAAGTGCAAAAAGAGGTTTCTGGCTTTCATGATTACCCTTCCCCGGGATTAATAATATCTCCGAGTATATTCTCAAGGGACAGCTTTGCAATATCGATGTAACAATTCCTGTGTTTTTCCCTTTTTCAGGGATATGCTAACTTTCCTGTTCATCCATACTCAGTAAGCTCAGGTGGCATCATGGAGAAAAAACAAAAACAACCCGGATCAGGGAAGAATCTCAGTCGTCGCAGCGTTCTTGGATCTGCCATATCAGCTACTTCCGTAACCCTGATACCTTTGGCGAACACTTCCTGCTCGACCCCCATTCAGCCTTCAGGCCTGGTCATAGCTGCCGAGGCGCGGACCATCCTGGAAGCCTTTGTTGACCGCATTATTCCTGCTGATAATAACGGACCCGGAGCAAAGGAAGCAGGCGTTATTTTTTATATCAATAATTCCCTGGCTCATTGGAACCGCGAGGAAAGTGACACCCTGGTTGAAGGTCTCTATGCCCTGACACGCGCCGCGCGCCGTCGCTATGAACTGGATTTTGCGCTGCTACCGGATGCCAACAAGGACTTGCTGCTGGCGGATATGGAAGATGGGCGTATCGAAGGCTTTGAAAACTCGGGCCAGATTTTTAATCGCCTGCACCGACTTACCCTGGAAGGTATGTTCAGTGATCCTTACTACGGGGGCAACCAGGATTATATTGGCTGGGACCTGATCGGATATCCCGGCGCTGTCATGGCCAGTACTGCTGAAATGCAGGCCATGGGCGGCAGATTACCGCCACTACATACTTCCGCTTATGGGAGCGACTACGATGGCGACTAATCTTCCAGAAACCGATGTTGTTGTAGTAGGGCTAGGTGCTGCCGGGGGGGTTGCCGTAGTACCTTTAACCAGAGCAGGGCTGAATGTGATTGGCCTGGAAGCTGGTACCTGGATGAATCCGGGTGAAGATTACAAGGCAGACGAAATTCATAACAATGTACGTGCACTGGTCACCACCGGCAACAAGGTCGCCAATGAAATACCGACAGTTCGTAGATCGCCAAATGACACTGCAGTGCAGCAGGCGCGCCATCCCATGATGAATGCTGTTGGCGGTACATCCATTCATTATCATGCCCAGAGCTGGCGATTGAATCCCTGGGATTTTCAGGTACGCAGCGCCACCATTGAACGCTATGGGAATAACTATCTGCCAGAAGGCTCAACCGTAGAGGATTGGCCAGTCAGTTACGCTGACATGGAACCTTTTTACGACCACGTTGAATATGAAGTTGGGGTGAGTGGGCTTGCAGGCAATATACAGGGACAGATAAACCCTGAAGGGAATATTTTTGAAGGCCCTCGACAGCGCGACTATCCCATGCCGCCGCTGCGTTCCTGTGACTTTCTGGATCACATGCTTGATGCAGGTAAAACGGCAGGCTTTCATCCTTATCGCGGACCAGCCGCAATCAATTCCCAGCCCTATGATGGCAGACCGGGATGCGTTTATCACGGTTACTGCGACCGCGGTGGCTGCCATGTGCGGGCCAAGAATTCTACAGACGTAAGTACCATTCCCAAGGCAATGGCTACGGGAAACCTCAGTGTTATTGATAATGCCAATGTGCGACGAATAGAAACTGATAATACTGGCAAGGTGACAGGTGTCACCTATATGCGCGACGGCGAAGAGTTTTTTCAACCGGCTAAAGCTGTGTTGCTGGGGTGCTATACCTATGAAAATATTCGCATGCTGCTGCTGTCGCGATCGTCTTACTACCCCAATGGTCTTGGCAATAACCGTGGGCAGGTAGGCAAACATTATTTTGGTCATTGGGATATCCAGGGTGGCACTCTGGTAACAGCGCTGTTCCCCTTTGATATCAATATCTGGTACGGCGCCATTGCCCAGGGCGTGATGGTCGATGACTGGGCGGACGATAATTACGATCATGGCGGCATGGGCTTTATCGGTGGTGCCAGTCTGCACGTTTATACCGAGAAACATCCTATCGGCGCAGCAGGCATGGGTACTTTTGGCAAAGTAGGCAGGCGCTGGGGCTCTGAATGGAAAGCCTTTATCAAGGAAAATGCCGGCCGCACCCAAACCGCCTATATTCAGACCAATTCTTTTCCCTATACCCACACCTATGCTGACCTGGATCCCAATGTGAGGGACCCGCATGGTGATCCTGTACTGCGCATCACCAATGGTGCGAAGCGTAATGAACCCATGGCGGCAGGCTATGCCGCCAATAAAATGGAAGAATGGTTTCGGGCCGCAGGTGCTTCCGATATAGTCAACACCGGTGGTGGCGTTGGTCCGGCACTGTCGACTCACGCGCACGGTGGTACCCGCATGGGCAACAACCCGGACACCAGCGTTTGCGATCCCTGGGGTTTTTCTTTTGAAGCTAAAAATCTGGGCTTGCTTGGCGGTTCCGTGATGGGCACGGCAGGTGCAAGAAATCCTACCCAAACCATTCAGGCGCTGGCCTGGCGCACGGCAGAACACCTGGTAGAGGCATGGGACGATATTACAGCCTGACACTGGCCGCTTTATTGATTCTGCCTTGCGCGAGTTTGCAATCGGCGCAGGAAACACAGGAATACTTTGAACCGGGCATTGAATTGCCAGATGCCGAGGGCAGGGAGTTAATTCTGAGAGCCTGCACCCGCTGTCATACTCTGGAAGGAGTACCAGCCTACAGCAAATATTGGGGCTTTGAGCGCTGGCTACCCATGGTGGAAAATATGATCGAGCACGGGTCGAAGCTCAACGAAGCAGAAAAGATTGTTGTGACGAAGTACCTGGCTACATATTTTGGTACCGATAGTGACGAGTGACGAGTTGAATCGTTGCAGGTCGGAAAATGCCCGCAGGGCCGTCATCCGACATGGCAGACACAGTCTGCCCGAGGAAAAAGCTGATTCATTGTAGGTCGGCAAAGGCCGCAGGCCGTATGCCGACGAATTCGCTGGACGAATTCGCTGAAGGATAAAAGATAAAGGATAAAAGATAAAAGGGGTGTGAACATGAAGCTCAAGGTACTTTTTTTTATTGTAGTGATATTAGGTGCTGGTAATGTACTGGCACAGCGGGCGGTGATTGTACAAACCAACTCCCGGGATGAAGTAATCCATCTTATTGATGCATCCACGCAGGAAATTATCGGGCAGATTGAAGGGATACCGGTTAATCATGGTGCCGCTGCCGCACCGGATGGTAGTGAGCTGTATTTTTCCAGTGAAGCCAAGTTCACACTGGATGTGGTTAACAGCAGGACACTGGAAATCGAAGCTGAAATTGAACTCAGTGGTCGTCCCAACAATATTTCCATCGGTAAGGATGGGCGTTATGTTTATGTAGGCATCATGCAGGACCCGGGCGGCATAGATGTCATTGATACCCGGAGTCGTGAAAACGTACACCACATAGAAACCGGCTCCCGCGTTCACAATGTCTATGTCACACCAGATGGCAGGTATGCGGTAGCCGGAACTTTTGGCGGTGAAGGCAACCTGGATGTATTTCGGACTTCAGATTGGGAGCGCGAATTTCAGCTTTACCCGCCGACAACATCTGAAGCCCTCGATGGTATTCGTCCCATTACCTTTGATACGCATCCTGATGGTTCCACCAGGTACATGTATGTACAGATTTCCAATGTGCATGGATTCGCCATTGTGGACTTTAACAAGCGCATTGAAATAGGTCGTGTCATCTTACCGTCCATTCCTGAAGAGGAAAGGGATCCGCCACCCTACAACGCAGCCCCTGCCCATGGTATCGGGGTCGCCCCCAATGGTGACACCATCTGGATCTGCAGTCGCTGGAACGGCACCGTCTATGCCTATTCATTACCTGACATGCAATTTCTGGGTGGTGTGAAAGTTGGTAGCCACCCTGACTGGATCACTTTCAGTCCCGATAGCCAGTATGCTTATGCGGCTAATGGCGCCAGCGATGATGTGTCCGTAATTGATATTGAAAGGTTGGTGGAAGTAGAAAGGATAAAAGTGGGTAGTGCACCGAAAAGAAACATCACGGCAGTAATAGCTCGCTAAAAAACAGGAATCTGATCCCAATTATCACTCCTTTCCAAGGTACCCAAACGATGAATATTTATGGCAGGTCACAAAGTAGCGACTCCGAACTGGAAATGCTTGGCGAAGTGTCAGTGTTGGCAGAACCTTTTGCGCTTCGGGAGTTGGCTTCATTCCTGTATCAATGCGCAGATGCAATTGAGGATCAGGGCGAAGAATGGGAAAACGGACATTTCGAAAGCAGCGAGGTCGTAAGTCCGCAAGTTGTGGTGTTTAATCCAAACATTGTTAATGTTTAGGCCTTTCTCCCATTGATATAACTGAACAGGAAGGGATTTACAGAAAATCTGCGTTTCAGAATTAAGCGGCGTTACTCGTAAAAAATTAAAATAACCTGGCCGGTCCCTGGATGTGTTCTACATCCTGGTTATTTTCATTACACACGTATTCCATCAGGTCCCAGTCTGCGGGTTGCAGTCGGGCTTCGAAACGAATGGTAAAGGGCTGCACATAGGCGGCAGGATCAATAACTGTGGTGACGTTTTCCAACGTGCCATAGTCGGTGCGCGTATAGCGTTCGATTGTGTGTAATTCTGTTGAGTGTGGATTGCCGAGGAAATCAAACCAGGTCAGATCGTTAAAGCCGATTGAGTCAATCACCAAAGTATCATCTTCCCACCAACCGATTGAGTGACCGTACCAGGTAGGATCCAGTTCTTCTGCGGGCGGATGCTCACGACCGTCCATGAATATCTGGCGATAGCTGTGTACATTGCCCTCAAACAGAAAGTACATATGAGTTGCTTCGCCAAAAGTTGGCGTCTGGACAATACGCCAGGGGTAGGGGGCAATACGAGGCACGCCCGTAGGCAAGCAGTTGGCTTCCGGGTCTTCGGCGGCCATTCTGCCAGCTTTAATTTCAGCATATTCAGGAGTCAGCAGCATCACCTCGCCAGGAATCAAGCCGCCGGCGATATCGCCAACAGGACCGCCGCCAGACCAGAGGCCAGAGAAATCCGGCGTGCCATCAGGGAGGCGCGGTGCCGGCTCCTGCGCCATGATGGATACTGACAAAAACAATGAAACAAAAAGGAATAATTTATTCATAGGAATTTAGTGTTCTTTTGTGGCGCAAGTGGCGAGTCAGGAAAAACCTGCCTAGAAATCATCTGCCGCATTTCTGCCGAAGACCTGTTTGCCGTCTTTCAAAATAATACTGGCAGCGTTGGCCATGTCGGCACCACTTCGTGCCAGGGAGCCATTGATAGTAACTTCGTCAGTGATCTTCAGGTCATTGCGTGACCAGCCAGCTCTTCTAAGGAAATTTGGGCTACCCAGTTCGATGTTCCAGTTACTGACATTGCCTGAGGCATCTGCAACATCAATATAGATACGAGCGTGGGGGTTGGTCCATTCCACCTTGGTGACTTTACCAACTAATGTAACAGGTTGGTTGATATCGTATTGGGCAGCAAACGAGTGATGGGCTGAAACAAAACTACTGGTCAGTATGCCTGCAAGAACCAGTATCAGTTGAATTCCGGATTTCATCATCTTCCCCTTGAATGGATGTTCTGAGGGAATAGTAATGCGAGGGTGTTAAGGAGTAAACAGGCTTCTATTAATTAGGGGACAGTGACTTTAATTATATAAAAGTCACTGTCCCCTAAGTCTGACATTGATGTCACCAACGCCAAGATCAACCTCAAGTGGGTAAGTCCCGTTCCCTTCGGCACGAATGCGCCTGGAGATAAAGGCTGAATCACTGTCAATTATTTCACTGCCGCGGATGTCAGCATCACCAACACCAACGTTCAGGTTAACCCGGCCTACACTGGCCAGTGGTGCTTCTATATTGACTTCGCCAACACCCAGTTCCACATTCAAATCAGTGGCATCGATTTCAACCCGCACCTCACCAACCCCCATCTGGATGCTGGTTCTTTTTATTGAAGTACTACGTGGCATTTCAACGAGCCATTCTGCGTTAGCGTCTTTTTCTTCAAAAGAAAGAAAAAGGGTATCGCCGCGCTCTTTGACTTCAAGGTCCATGCCGGTGACATCAACATGCCGACGGAAAAATCCGGCGCGCTCACCTTCAATATCCAGCACGATACGCATTTCTTCGCCATCAACCGGGACGATTTCAAAGCTGCCAACGCTATTGCTGAATTCCAGCTCTTCCACGCCCTCCAGATAAAAAGAGTGAGTCCGGATAACCTGGTCATCGGCTTTTGCGTAAGTGACCAATGCAGTCATCAGTAGTACACCGATGCTCATTAACATAAGTTTCTTTATAAATACCTGTCCGTTTACCATTGTCTGCTCCTGATATTTCTGTACTTTGTCGTTGTTTTTGAAGTTGACTCTGGTCCCTGGTTGGGGATTTTTGCCAACACTATGCCAAGGTATTGAGCAAGCACCATGCCATCTTTATAAAAGCCTTAAAAAACAGCTAGTTAAGTAAAGTATTTTGTATTGGGGCGACAAACTGTTTGGAACAATAGACTAACTATCGGTTAAAAATACTAACTGGTAACAAAGAGTACTTACTGGGTATTATTAGACGCCTGTTGCTACCAACATAGCGGGAAATACAAAGCGTATTTCACCCGGCAATAAAAACAGACAGGGCAAGAAGGGGAAATCCATGCAAGAAGCCAGACCATTGCTAACACCGGCCTTCGGCTCCAACAGAAGCAAAGCATTGGTGTTGGTAATAGCTATGGTCTTGTTGGCGGGTTGTCAGCAGGAACAACCTGAATCACCTGTTACCAATACTATCCCTCAAATAAACACAGAACAGGCTCTGGCTTCCTTTATTGAGAATGCCCGGTTGGCGATGAATGCTGAAGGTGTTGACCGACTCGAATATAGCGGCCATGGCTGGGAAGCTTGCCTGGGTCAGCCCTGGAATATCAATGAAGGCTGGGCCCCATGGACTATTACTGATTACTCCCGGGTTATTGATTACATCAGCTTCAGTTCCCTGCAAACAGCCGAGCGCCAGGCGGGAATGATCCCTGAAAAACTGGGTGGCTGTGGGGCGCAGCCTGAGGCAGCCGCACAGAACCAGCAATCTTCAGTGAATGCTGATTCCTCTTTTGAACAGAAATTACAGGTCACTTTGACGCCTTTGGGCTTTCTTGCCCTGGCAGAAAGTCATGGCGCTATTGTTAGACAAAACCGGGATGGGATGCAGTTGATACTTGAAGATGTCGATGGCGAGTATCGCTTGGAAGGCAGTTTTGGCAACGATATGTTGCTTGATCGAATCATTACCTGGGTTGATAACACGGTCTTTGGGGCCATGCCCTTTGAAGCAGAGTTTTATGGCTATTCGGATGGCGATGGCATCAGATTTCCTGCCCGCATCGTTCAGAAGCAGGGCGGGTTTGCTACGCTGGATATTACAATTGATGCTGTCATTGCCAATTCCACTTCAGCAGCAGAACCACCTGAAAGACAGGGAGGTGGTTTTGGGGGCGGTGGTGGACAGAATGCCGAGCAACCAGCCTATGAGCAGATTGGCGAAGGTGTGTATGCCTTGCTCGGTGCCTATCAGTCAGTGATCGTGGAATTTGATGAGTTTTCTGTGGTGCTGGATGGTTTGCAAAATGAAAGCCGTGTTACAGAAATTATCAATCTGACCAAAGAACTCATCCCTGGCAAACCTATTGATTATGTTCTGGTCAGTCATGCCCATTTCGACCATGCCAGTGGCCTGAGACAGTTTGTCGCAGAGGGTGCAACCATAATTACCCATGAAACCAATGCGGATTTTTTTGAAGACGTATTAAATGATGCGGCCTTGCCGGTCAGAATACAAAGTGTGGATGCATTTCACGCTATTGATGATGGAGCACAGCGCGTGGAGTTTCATAAGCTCAATGGTAGTCTGCATGCCGACGATATATTGATTGCCTATATTCCTTCCATCAAGACCATTGTTGAAGCAGACCTTATGCAACCCTGGATCAATCCTTTCTTTGGTGGGGCGGGTCATCCTTTCCTGGTGTATCTTGCGGACGAACTGGATCGCCTTGGCCTGGATTATGAGCAATTTGTTCCAGTACATCGTCCGCCGGAGCCACCGCTGATGACACGGGCGGATTTGATGGCGGCGGCAGAAAGGGAATGAGGAAATAGTGACGAGTGGCTAGTGTGTAGTGTGTAGGTCGGCATAGCGTAGCGTTTGCCGACATTTTTGCTGAAGGCTGAAGGCTGAAAGATAAAAGATAAAAGGAAGGGGCAGTGTGATGAAAAATATTTGGTGTGCAGCAATAACTTTTGGTTTGGCAAGTGGTGTCTTTGCGCAGGTGGATACAGAAGTTGCCATTGAAGCCACAGCAAGTTTTACTGAGGAGCAGGTGGCCGCAGGGCTGGCCGCTTACCAGGTAAATTGTTCGCAGGGCTGTCACCAGAATGACCTTCAGGGAGGTGGGCCAATTGCTGCCTTGCGCGGGCCGGCCTTTACTTCAGTCTGGAACAACAGGACAGTTGCCGACCTGATTGAAACCATGCAATCAGCCATGCCGCCCACCAATGTCGGCGGATTGCCGCAACAAACTTACCTGGCTCTTGCTGCATTCATCTTGTCTGCGAATGGTGGCGAAGTTGCTGAAACACCCTTGCAGCTGGATTCAGCAGCAATGATCAGCCAGTTTACGACGGAAGGATCACCGGGAAATTTTCAGGCACCGCTGGCAGGCGCAGACCAGGAGGGTCCCACGGGAGTCACTGTAGCAGGACTGGTGCCTGGCTATACCAATGTCAGTGAAGCCATGCTGCGCAACCCCGACCCAAATGACTGGTTAATTCATCGAGGCAATCAACAGGCGTGGAGTTATAGCGCACTGGATCAGGTTAATACAGACAATGTGGGCGAGTTGCGCCTGCAATGGGTTTGGTCTTTGGGAGAAGAAGCCAATAGCCAACAATCGCCGGTAGTGCATGACGGCATCATGTATATCTTCAAGCCCGGAAATAAAATCCAGGCTTTGGAAGCTACTCAAGGTGATCTGATCTGGGAGCACAGTCTGGGCGGTCGCGCTGGCACCATGCGCGGCATTGCAATCTGGGAAGACCGGATTATTACCAACACGCCAGACGGGCGTATTGTTGCGCTGGACGCCCAAAACGGCGAACAACTTTGGGATGCCTTGATCGGGGAGGGTTTTGGTAATTCCAGTGGCCCCCTGGTTGCTGATGGCAAAGTCTTTACAGGCATGGGCAATTGCCTGCGCTTTCGTGCCGAGAAATGTTATATCAGTGCCTGGGATGCACGCGATGGCAGTTTCCTGTGGAAATTTGAAACCGTGGCACGGGAAGGAACAGAGGGTGGAGATACCTGGGGCGGGATCGACGACATGTTTCGAGCGGGCAATGATCCCTGGATAACGCCTACTTATGATGCGGAACTGGATATTGTTTATATCGGAGTGTCACAACCCAAGCCATGGATGCCGGTAAGCCGCGGCATGACCGTATTTGATGATGCCCTGTATTCCAATTCGACACTGGCTCTGGATGCGGACACTGGCGAATTGTCCTGGTATTACCAGCACGTGCCCGGAGAAGTATTTGATCTGGATGAAACCTTTGAACGCATGCTGGTGGATATTGATGATGAAAAGGTGGTGTTCTCGGTAGGCAAGCACGGCATTCTCTGGAAGCTTAACCGGGAAACCGGCCAATACCTGGGCCATACTGAAACAGTATTCCAAAACGCCTTTGATTATTTTGATCCGGAAACCGGAAGGCCACAGTATCGTGCCGACGTGATCGAATCCGGACTAGGCGACTGGCTGGAAGTGTGTCCGTCTTCTGCCGGTGGCAAAAACTGGCATGCCATGAGTTATCACCCCGGAACCGAGAGTCTTGTCATACCGCTGAGCCAGAGTTGTTTGCGGCAACGTGCGACAGAAATTGATTTTGTTCAGGGCGGTGGTGGCGCGGCTGTGAATCGGGACTGGTTCACCATGCCTGGTACTGATGGCAATGTGGGTAAACTGGCGGCTTATGATGTGCGTACGCTGGAAGAGCTCTGGAGTTTTGAGCAGCCTGCCTCTTTCCTGACAGGAGTATTAACCACAGCCGGCAACGTGGCGTTTGCGGGCGACCTGGACCGACGCTTTCGCGCCTTTGATGTCACCAATGGTGAGGTGTTGTGGGAGACCCGCCTGGGCACTTCTGTACAGGGCTTCCCCATCACCTTTAGTGTGGATGGCAGGCAGTATGTAGCCATGTCCACTGGCCTTGGTGGTGGAAGTCCGCGTATTGTGCCATCACGTCTGACGCCGGAAATCATTCATCCGGACAGTGGCAATGCTCTCTACGTTTTTGCCTTGCCGGAATAACAAATAACCCGGCTATAAGTTGAGTTTGCAGAAGCGGCTAAAGCCGCTCCTGTAATAATTTACGACAGTAGAAGTTTGAAATAGAAAAACCTTTTAATGAAATTATCCTCCTTTGGTGAAAAATATACCGGGCAGTCGGGCATCGTCGATTTGATGGCGGATCTCGGTGAAGCCCTGCATACCAATCCGAATATTATTTCCATGGGCGGCGGCAACCCTTCGCGCATCCCGGAAGTGGAAGCCATCTATAAATCTCACCTGATTAACTTGTTGGAAGAGCCAGAAGGGGTCTACAACATTCTGGGCAAGTACCAGCCGCCCCAGGGCGATGAAAAATTATTAAAGCAACTGGCCGGGTTGTTGCGTAGCGAATATGGTTGGCCGGTAACGGAAAAAAATATTGCCATCAGTAATGGCGGGCAGTCTGCCTTTTATGTTCTGTCCAATATCCTGGCCGGGAAATTTGCCAATGGATCGGCCAGACAAATTCAGTTTCCGCTGGTGCCGGAGTATCTGGGTTATGCCGATGCGGGGCTGGAAAAAGATTTTTTTACTGCGACCCGACCAACAATCGATATTCTGGATGAACATGTCTTCAAGTACCGGGTGGATTTTGACAACCTGAAGATTACTGAAAAGACGGCAGCATTATGTGTGTCCCGTCCAACCAACCCTACAGGCAATGTGCTGACCGATGATGAAGTGGTGCAACTGGACAGGATTGCTGCAGAAAATGACATACCGCTTATTATTGACGGCGCTTATGGCACTCCATTTCCAAATATTATTTTTAATGAAGTCAGTCCTCACTGGAACGACAACACCATTTTACTGCTCAGTCTGTCCAAACTGGGGCTGCCAGGTGTCAGGACAGGATTTATCGTGGCCAGTGAAGTGATGATCCAGGCCTATGCGTCTGCCAACACGATATTGAACCTGGCCTGCGGCAATGTGGGCCCGGCGATTGCTGGTCGTTTATTTGAAAACAGGCAAGTGCTTGAGATGGGCAAAAATCTGATCATGCCTTTTTACCGGGACAAGGCCTTTAGCACCATGGAGCTGTTCATTGATGCCATGACGGACTTGCCTGTCTATGTGCACAAACCGGAAGGAGCGATTTTTCTCTGGCTCTGGTTCAAGGATTTGCCGGTAACTTCAGCGCCTTTCTATGAAATTCTTAAAGCCGCGGGTGTGCTGATAATTCCCGGGCATGATTCCTTTGCAGGACTGGAGCCGGGATGGCAACATACGCAGGAATGTATCAGAATCTCCTATGCGCAGGATGAAACAAAAGTGAAACAAGGGGTTGAAATAATCGCCCGGGAAGTCAGGAAGCTTTATGAAAAGTGACAAGGAGCAAGGAGCAAGGAGCAAGGAGCAAGGAGCAAGGAGCAAGGAGCAAGGAGCAAGGGGATACACCTGTTAACCTGGCTTGTTCATTAGTGAATTAACTATTAGTCTTTATTTTTATTTATCAGGGAATATCAAATCATGAATAAATTATTTCGAGCAGTTTTGGGTTTACTCCCTTGCTCCTTGCTCCTTGTTCCTTGTTCCTTATTGGCGCAGGAACATTCCTATGCTCCGAGCGACATCGAAAACGGTCGTGGTCTGTTTCAGGCCAATTGTCTGGGATGCCATGGTGATAACGGGGATGCTGTAGAAGGCGCTGACCTGAGTACCGGACGTTTCCGTCGTGCCAGTGCCGATGAAGATCTGATCCGCTTGATTCGTGAAGGTATTCCCAACACATTGATGATTCCCAAAACCAACCTTTCCTATGGGGATACCCGTGCCATAGTTGCATTCTTGCGTGCTTTGCCAAGTGGCGGCGCGCTCGTTGCAGATGAAAGAGAGGTAGCTATTGGCGATCCTGCCAAAGGAGAGGAGTTGTTTTTTTCCAATCAGACGCAATGCAGCGTTTGCCATGGTGTCTATGGTGGCGGCAATTTGCTGAGTCCTGATCTTGGCAATATTGGGGCAACTCGAACACCGGCCTCATTGGAAGACGCGATCATTGATCCGCTGGCGGAAGTCAGGGCAGGCCAACGTTTTTACCAGGTCACCGATCGTCAGGGGCAAAGAACGAATGGCTTGTTATTAAACCAGGATACCCATTCAGTGCAGTTGTTAAGAGAAGGGGAGAGGCTTGCTGCTTTCCAGAAAGATGATCTTGAGAGTCACGGTTTTATCCCTTCGCCAATGCCATCATATCTTGATGTATTGTCACCCAGTGAAGTAGCTGACCTGGTCGCTTATATGATTTCGTTAAAGGAAACGACAGATGAATAAGATAGTAAAAATTTGTGTAACGTTATTTATTACAGTGGCTTGTCTGTCATCTGCCTATTCTCAGGTTACTCCAGAGCGCCTGTTAAATGCTGAAGATGAGCCAGATAACTGGCTTTTATATGGTGGAGATTATGATAGTCAGAGACATAGCGATCTGACCGAGATAACCAAGGACAATGTTGCTGATCTTGAATTGAAATGGGTCTGGCAAAACCGCGCGCCTGACGGGGCGTCACAGAAGTTTGAAGCCACCCCGCTGGTGGTTGATGGCGTGATGTATACCGTTGCTGCCCCCAACAATGTGATCGCTATCGATCCGGTTAGTGGTCGCCTGTTCTGGATTTACAACTACACACCCTCCATTGAAGCGCGCGTATGCTGTGGCAGGGTAAATCGCGGCTTGGCCATGCATGGTAACAGCCTGTTCATGGGTACCATTGATGGCAAGCTGGTGAAACTGGATTCGCGTAATGGTGAACCTGAATGGATAAGAGACATTGCCCCGCCGGAATTGGGCTATGCTCTGACTCTGGCGCCACTGATTATTGATAACAAAGTGATTGTTGGTCCAGCCGGTGGTGAATATGGTATTCGCGGCTTCATTGCCGCTTATGATGTTGATAGTGGTGAAGAACTTTGGCGCTTTAATACCATTCCCGCACCTGGAGAACCCGGTTCAGAGACCTGGACTGATGCAGCACAAACAGCCTGGGAGGTTGGTGGCGGCTCCATCTGGCAAACAGGATCCTACGATGAGGAATTGAACCTGACTTATTGGGGAGTAGGTAATCCTGGTCCGGACTGGAATGGAGATTCGCGTCCTGGCGACAATTTATACACCGAGTCTGTTGTAGCACTTAATCCTGATACCGGTGAAATCGTTTGGCATTATCAATTCACTCCCCACGATGAAATGGATTATGACGCCACCCAGGCAGCTGTGCTTGCTGATCTGAGCTGGCAAGGTGAGCAGCGCAAGGTCATGTTATGGGCCAATCGTAATGGCGTGTTCTATGTGCTGGATCGCGAGACAGGAGAATTTCTCCTGGGTGAACCTTTTGTTTCTGTGAACTGGCTTAGTGGTTTTGATGACAATGGCCGCCCCATACGGGCACTGTTTCCCACAGAAGAAGGCACCTTCATCATGCCCAACAACCAGGGTGCAACTAACTGGTATCCCCCGTCCTACTCACCAGTAACAGAATTGTTTTATGTGCCAGCCTGGCTGGATACTTTTTCTGTCTATACCAAGCGGCCTGTGGAATACACGCCGGGTCAGCAATATGTCGGCGCTTTTCCCACCATGGCCATGCCGGCATTAGGTGTACGTCCGGTCAATCAACGTTTACCGGAACAGGGACTTGGCGCAATCCAGGCCATCAATCCGCAAAACGGGGAAGTGGTCTGGCGGCATATGATGACAAATGTCACCGACAGTGGCGTGCTAAGCACGGCAACCAACCTGGTCTTTGCTGGCGGCAGGGAAGGGCATTTCTATGCCCTGGATGCAGAAACCGGTGAAGAATTGTGGCGAGAAACCCTTGGCGGACAGATTGCCTCAGGCCCAATGAGCTATGCTATTGATGGCAAACAGTATGTGGCCATTTCGGCAGGGGCTGGTTTGTTTGTGTTTGGTTTGCCGGATTAGGAAACTGAGTTTATTTATGGTTTTAAAAAAAATATTGCTGATATTAATAATGTCTATGCCATGGCTGGCATTGGCAGATCAACAGGACCCGCGTCTTGAAGAGCTGTTCGCCTCCCTGAAAGAAGAAACCGACATGTTCCAGGCTTCAGGTATAGCCAATCGCATCTGGGATATCTGGTTTCAACATGAAGATGCCCAGGCCAGCAGTCTGATGAATCGGGGCGTTCAGCAAATGAATGCCAATGATCTTTATGGCGCGCTGGATACTTTTGACAGGCTTATTACCTTGAAACCGGATTTCGCCGAAGCCTGGAACCGACGCGCCACAATTTACTGGATTCTTGATGATTACGATGCCTCACTGGGGGATATTGTCGAGGTGTTAAAACTGGAGCCTTTTCATTTCGGGGCGCTTTCAGGCAGGGGCATGGTGTACATGGAAAGGGGTGACTACTTTCTGGCCCGCGGATCATTTCTGACCTTGCTCGAAGTGTATCCGGCCATGCCCGGAGTAAAGGACACCGTGTTGCAGCTGGAGCAGGTGCTTCGGGATGGGGCTATTTAAAAACAGTCACAGGTCACAAGCTTAGCCCTTCGGGCAGTCACAAGTCCCAAGTCTCAAGTCTCAAGTCTCAAGTCTCAAGTCTCAAGTCACAAGGTACAACAGTCAAACCATTTATTCCTTTCCTGAGAGAAAATGGAAAAGAATAATTCACTGAAACAAACTAATTTTACTTGGTTAGGAAAAGGGTGATCAGGTTAACGGGTCGTACCTTGAGACTTGAGACTTGAGACTTGTAACTTACGGCCATTAAAAAACCCGGCATCTGCCGGGTTTTTTATGGATCTGTAATAGATTTTTACATCGGCGGTGTCGCTTGATCTTTGCCGACATGCAAAGCCACCTTGCTAGGAGCAGTTTCCTCCAGGAACAAGGCCACGATAAAGCCTAGCACCAGGCCACATGCGGCAAAGTACAGTGGCGCCTTGAAGCTGTAGGCATCTACAAGGCCTGTTGCAATGATGGGGCTAATGCCGCCACCAATAAACTCACCAGCGAAGATCACGAAACCTGCCATGGAAGCAATCATACCGACAGGTGCGGCTTCTGCTGCTACCGGGCCGGCCAAAATTGCCAATGCAGCAAAATTAAACAGGGCTGCGAAAAACATAAGTATCCACAATACTGTAGTGTTTTCCGGACCTGCTTGAGAAAAGGCATACAGGAACACGGCTGCCAGAAAGTAGGAAGCCAGCGTTGTGACTTTGCGGCCGATAAAATCGGACAGGGCAGGCATGGCGAATTGTCCAATACAGCCCCCTACACCGACCGCCGAAAAGACTCGACCGGCAGTAAGAGGATCAAGTCCCAGACCACCGATTGCTTCTGGCGCTGTAAGATAGCCCATTAGCATCGCGGCAATGACAAATATTCCGCCCATGGCACAGATCAGTGTCAGGGGTGCCACTTTGGCGTTCCGATGTCCAAACATGCCTATAACAGACTTGATGGATAACTCTGGTGCAGGAGCTGAACTGCCGTCCTTCTGTTCTGCCATCTGCTTGAGAGGTTCACGAATTACAAACCACATAATGATGGCAATGACGATACCGGGAGCGCCAACCAGCATGAAGACAACCGGCCAGTTATAGATTTCCAGTAATTCGGTGGCAATGATCGGTGCCAGGGCCAGACCAAAGAGTGAAATCATGCATTGGAAAATACCGTTATTCAGACCACGACGTGAGGGTTTGGAGGCTTCAACAGCTACTGCCACACCGGTCGAGGCAACCGGACCTTCTGCCAGACCCATGATGACGCGGACGATGACCAGGAAAGTGAGAGAGGTTGCCAGGCCACTGAAAACAGACATGATAGAAAAGATCAGGATAGCGGGGACCAATACAGCACGACGTCCCAATTTATCCGCCATATAACCCATGACAAAGGCAGATATACCCCAGGCCATACCGAGGTAGCCTGCCAATGTACCCGCATCTTGAGGTGACAGCCCCAAATCAGCCGCCATGGAGGAACTGGGTGACTGCAAAATCACGGGAAGAATAAAGCGATCAAGACCGACCAGACCAAAGGTCAGGCTCAGCAGCAGGATAATTTTCCACTCATAACTGGTATCCCAGTCACCAGAATTATTTTGAGACATACAAGATTCCCCTCTTGGAGTTGTTATTTTTGATATGGTTTTTTTATTATTCCAGGGTGGGCCCCGGTTTTTTTACATTAGCGAGTAAATCACAGATTAAATGCAAAGACACTTGTTTATTTCATCAAAAAAAGGGAGAAATCCCTTTTACAATAAGCCCTGAAGACCCACCAACAATAAAATAGTTCCATGGCAAAATATGCCCTGAATGACACCTTTCAGAACAGTGAAAAGCGATGGACTAACTGATTTTCTGCAAGTACGCACCTGTTGAATTAAGATATAAAGTGACAAGCTATGGGAAAAAGTATGGGTAGAAATACATCCTTTCCCGAGTCTGGACAACATTTTAAAAAGCACCATTTCCGGCCTGGATAGGCAGTTCAGGAAGATTTCCCGATGTGTTTTTGATCAGGCATTATCTAATAAATAACTTTAACTATATTCAATAACATATTGAATTATAATATAATATTAAAAAAATATATTATCAAGGTTTACTTAAGCTATTTATGGAGGTAAAAGCGTGATTCAGTTCACAATTCTGATTGTTGATTTAGCCCGAGTTCACAAAAGTCAATTAAACACCTGTAATGTCAGGGTTTATTCCTTAATGTAGGCGTTAAGGTAAGAAAAACCGCCAATGATGGTCTGGCATGCAAGCTCTGATTTTGGCTCCAGACAGCAAACAGACGTGTCTAACATTTGAAATAAACTGATCGGCGAGAAAAAAATGAAAACCAGGTACAGCAAACTCATCGTTAATATCACAGCAATTTTCCTGTTGCTGATAACCTGTTTGCCATTGTCCGCCCAGGACGATGACCCCATTGGCCGTGTGGTCCTAATAAAAGGGGATGTAGCGGCAGTCTCCCCAACGGGAGACCGGCGTCAGTTGCGATGAGGATCCGAAGTAATAGCTGAAGACACGATTGTTACAGGCGCAGCCGGTTTTGCCCAGATCAGGATGGTGGACTCAGCCATTATTGCTTTGAAAGAAAGTTCCGAATTTACCTTTAATGAATACAGCTTCGATGGTGAAGGCGGCGCGGCTGATCGTGCTGTGATGAATCTTGTGCGCGGTGGTTTCAGAACCATTGACGGCATCATTGGCCAGGATGCTGGCGATGAATATGAAATACAGACCGAATTTGCTTCCATTGGTGTGCGCGGTACTACCCATGAAGCGGTTATTGATGGCGTTCTGGATGCACTTTTTACCGGTGTTTATGATGGTGGCACCACAGTTACCAATCCTCAGGGTACGATTGAACTGGGTGTGGGCGCCGGCTTTGATTTCAGCCAGACCAATCGCGGTCAGGCTCCACGAGGTTTACAACAAATTCCCGGTCAACTGGGCAATATCAACCTGAATCCGGCTGCGGACGAGGAAGAAGAGCAGGCACAGGAAGAAGAGGCTGCTGAAGAAGAGCAGGCTGGTGCCGGCGACGACGATAATGGCGATGGTGATGCCGATGATGATGCCGATGATGGCGCTGACCAGGACAATGCAGGTGATGATACTGCAGCTGCTGACGCCGGTGATGCCGATGATGGTGATGCAGACAACCAGCAAGTGGCTGGCAATGATAATGGTGGCAATGACAACAATGCCGGTGGCAACAACCAGGTTGCAGCTTTTGATAATGAAGGGGCGGCAAACCCGGTTATCAATGCCCGCTTGACTGAATTGTCAGAAGATCATCCCTTTGGAGTGAACAATTTTGCGGGCACCGATACTGATAACAACGCTGATGTAGATGCCAACATTGATGAAGATATCGAAGAAGAGGATGTTGAAACCCCAGTAATTAATGTAGTAGCTGCCCTGGGTAACAGTGGCAACGGCGGAAACGGCATTGGTAATGGGCCTGGCAATGGTAACGGTAATGGACCGAATTCGGCTCCTACTGAGACAGCAATACAGGCTCTGGGCAATACCAGCACCAATATTGATGTTCAGATCAATCCCTCCAACAACTTGCAGGCAGTGGATGTAGAACCTGAAGTAGAAGAACCTGAAACTGAAGAACCTGAAGTTGAAGAACCTGAAGTTGAAGAACCTGAAGATGATGGCAATAACTCATCAGATGGAAATGAAGATGGCGACGACAACAAGGGCCATGGCAACGATGAGGATGGATTCGACGAAGACAATCCAGGTAACAGCAATGGCAACAATGGCAATGGAAATAGCAACGGCAATAATAAAGACGATGAAAAAGATGACGATAAACCGGGCAATGGTAACAATAACGGCAACGGAAATGGTAACGGCAATAATAAAGACGATGAAGACGATGACGAAGATGTAGGTGATGATGCCGACGAGGATGATGATGTCGATGAGGGTGACGAAGGCCCCGGAAATGGTAACGGAAACAGCAATGGAAATGGAAATGGAAACAACGATGGTGACGAAGACCCCATTTCCGATGATATTGATTTCGGCGTAGGCTGGGGCTCCTGGTCGTCAGCAAGCGGATATACTGTCAGTGCAAATGAATTCAATGTCTCCTTCCCTAACGCCCAACCAGCAGATATGGAGGCCATGCGCGATATTTCAGGTAAGTGGAGCTTTAGTTCAACCGGTGAGTTTGCCGGATCAGGAACAGCAGGTGTCCTGACTAACCTGAATATGGGTTTTGATGTCAATCTTGGTTCAGGCAAGATTACTGGTGGCTCTTTCAATGCCGTAGTTGGTGGCAGTGAAAACTGGTCAACAAGTTTTTCCGGAAGTGTTAGCGGAGCTACTGCAACCATGGGTGGCTTTTCAAGTGGGGTCAGTGGCAGTATGAATGGTATATTTACTGGCACCAACGATTTTGTATCCGGTTTTGCCTTGGGCAGTGGCTCTTCAGCACTTGGCGGGATTGGTGTCCTGACAGGCACACCGCAGTAATCTACGAAGCATGTTTTCATAAAAAATACCTGGCCCCGGCCAGGTATTTTTTTGCCTGCTAGAAATCCATCTCAAGCAATACCGGGCAATGATCTGAGCCCATGATCTCATCCAGGATTTCAGCGTTTTTAATGCTGTCTGACAGAGATTCTGAAGCAAGAAAATAATCAATCCGCCAGCCGACATTGTTGACCCTGGCCCCAGCCCGATAACTCCACCAGCTGTACCTGATCGTGTCAGGATGCAGGTGTCTGAAAGTATCAACAAAATTCGCTTTGTGCAGGTTATCCATGCCATCAATTTCCTGCTGCGTGTAGCCCGCTGATTTATTGTAATTGGGTTTGGGGCGGGCCAGGTCAATATCCCGGTGAGCAACATTCAGGTCACCACAAACTATTACCGGTTTGGTTTTTTCGAGACTTCTTAAATACGCCAGGAAATCCCTGTCCCAGATTTGACGGTATTCCAGTCGGCGTAATTCATTGCCGGAATTCGGTGTATAGACAGTGACAAGAAAAAAGTGTGGATATTCTGCACAAATCACACGACCTTCTTCATCATGTTGATCAATGCCGATATCGTTGGTAACAGTCAGAGGCTTTTCAGCTGTCAGGATGGCGGTTCCTGAATAGCCTTTGCGTAGCGCAGAATTGGGATAAATGTGATAGCCCTTAAGCTCCTCCAGCGCAGTAATAACCTGATCGTCCTGAGCCTTGGTTTCCTGCAGGCAGATGACATCACATTTAAGCTCATTCATGGTTGGAATGAATGCTTTTCCTACAGCAGCACGAATGCCATTTACGTTCCATGAAAGCATTCTCATGGCAGGTTTCCTTTAGCTGAACATGTTATGGGAGTGTTGAACGAAGAAGCTGTTGCGATCAATCGTATCGAGTATGACTTCCCGGGTGCCTTCCTTGTCCTTGAGGGTCAGCGGAATCTTGCTGCCAGCTGGGCCGTAATGCCAGAGTGTCCGGAAAAAGCCTGCCACAGATGAAACCGGTTGGTTGTCGACTGAAAGGATGATGTCTCCTGTCTGTATGCCGGCTCTGGAAGCGGGGGCGCCCATATAGAGACCAACAACACAAAGCTCGGATTCATATTCTTCGATGAGTGTTCCTAACCAGGGCCGCCGAGAACCGGGCTTTTGACCGTTCTGGCTCATGTAATCCAGGTCTGGAATTACCAGATCGGTAGGGATGAATAAATTGCCCGGAACAATATCACCTGTCGGTCCTTTCAGACCAAGGGCAAGCGAGCCGATAGCACATAATTTGCCTTCCTTGTTGATAAGTCCGGCGCCTGACCAGTGTTCGCATAGGGGGATAGTGTAAAAGGCTTCTTCCAGCAGATATTCCCAGCGCCCGGCATATTCTTCCTTGGCAAAGATAACGGCATCCATGGCTTTTGAATTCTCACTGGTCAGGATTTCCGCACGGTCACCAATGTTTATGGTGTCGGCGGAAGCTGTTTCCATGAAGGCCTTGCCAAGAGAAGCCATTGGGCGAATCAAGGCGATACCGGAATCGTAATCCTGGGCCAGGACTATGCCTTCTGCGGTCTGCCCCCGGCGATTGGTGATCCAGACTTCCTTTGCTTCCATGATGGAATACCCCACGGTAAGCATCAGCCCGTCCGGACTGATCTGTATGGCGTGGCTTTCTCGTTCGGTGCCGAGAAAATCTGCGGTCATGGCAGTACTGGGAATCAAGCTGTGAACTGACATCACAGCTTCATTACGGGGGCGTTCGAAAGGGATTACGGTTGCTGACATTAACACTGGATTATTGATTACGACTGGTGATGAGTTTAATCAATTTGGGGAGAAAAAGAAAAATTGGTCTTGAGTGTCAATTGAAAATTGGCGTCCCGGGCAGGATTCGAACCTGCGACCTGCCCCTTAGGAGGGGGCCGCGCTATCCAGCTGTGCCACCGGGACGTTGTGTAAGGCACGGGTCATGGCGGGTGGGAATGTTATCACATAGCGAAAATGATAGGCACACATGCAGCCGCTAACAATCAATTTTTTAGCATCTGAAGAAAGTTTCAATGGGATGAGTAGATCTTGTTCATGGCAGACTTATGGGATATTCAGTTCCGTAAAAACCTTTAGGTAAGTCTATTAAATCGCTGTCTTAGTAGGCGAAACTGAATCTTGAAAGATAAACGCCCGGAGCGTCAAACAAACCTAATCTTCAAGAACTACACGACAACATCGAACATCCCGCTCTCGTCCTTGCCCAATCCGGTCGTTTTTCTGCCAGGTGGCTTTTCCCTTCCTGCTCCTGATAAGGATTTTTCAATACCTCCATGAGTTCATGGATCATGGAATGATCCCCCTGTTCTGATTTGTCGATAGCCATTTGTGCCAGGTAATTGCGCAGAACATACAGTGGATTTACCTTGTCCATGCCAGCTTTGCGTCCCTCATCAGCCTGGTTTTCGGATTTAAGCCTTTCAAGGTATTGATTCAGCCAAAGAATGAAACCCGTTTGAGCCTCCTCTGTTAATGCGTCGGCGTAAAATGCAGGAACGAGTGTTTCCAGGGCTTGTTCCGGCGTCATGGTTTTGTGTGCATCGGCAAGATGACGATAAAACAGCGTCATATCAGTTTCGGTCAGGGCAAAGGTCTTGATCAGGTCCAGGCATAAGGCTTCATCCGAGGCTTGTGGCTCGATCAGGCCAAGTTTTGCCCGCATCATGTCAAGCCAGCCCGCTTCATGGTGTATCTTGTATTCTTCCAGGATATCCTCCAGCGCTTTTACCTCTTCCACCAGGGGATAAATGGCATTGGCCAGTTGCACCAGGTTCCACAGGGCAATCATGGGTTGATTGCCGAAGCGGTAGCGGCGACCTTGAGCATCAGTCGTGTTGGGGGTCCAGTCTGGATCATAGTTCTCCAGCCAGCCGTAAGGGCCATAATCTATAGTGAGTCCGGTAATCGACATATTGTCTGTGTTCATGACGCCATGGACGAAGCCAACACGCATCCAGTGCACGATCAGGTCTGCCGTTTTCAGACTGACATCGCGAAACCAGGCCAGGTAAGTATCCTTGTCTGGTTGTTTGCTCCCTGGCAGGTGGGGGAAGTCGCGTTTGATGGTGAAATCAGCAAGTGTTTTGAGAATGTCGAGTTCCTTGCGCGCATTGAATATTTCAAAACTGCCAAAGCGCACGAAGGTAGGGGAGACTCTACAAACCACAGCGCCAGGTTCTTTTTGCGGGTGACCATCATAAAACATATCCCTGACGACTGATTCACCAGTAACAATCAGGCTCAAGGCGCGGGTAGTGGGAATGCCAAGATGATGCATGGCTTCACTGCACAGGAATTCCCTGACCGATGAACGCAGTACGGCCAGGCCATCAGCTGATCTGGAATAAGGCGTGGGTCCTGCTCCCTTGAGTTGTAAGGTCCAGAGCCTGCCGTCAGGGGCCAGTACATCACCCAGGTTTATGGCGCGACCATCTCCTAATTGTCCGGCCCAATTGCCAAACTGGTGGCCGCCATAACAACAGGCATAAGGTTGCATGGATTTGAGTAATTCGCTGCCACTGAATACCCGGGTAAAGTATTCACTTTCACATTCCCCGGGGTCAAGGCCAAGTTCAATAGCCATTTCCCGGGAAAAGGCTACCAGTGTTGCACCGGGGAAGTTTTCTGGCTGCACAAAGGAATAACAGGCCCGAGGTACCTGACGGGTATAGTTCTCCCTGACTGGATCTGCGGGTAGCGCGTTGATGAAGCTGGCATCTATTTCCAGTGCATCGAGGGATTTCATGTTCAAAGCTTTATTCATATGCCATCAATAGTAACGTGACTGGGCTTGTGGATGTACCCGGATTTACTGTTGATGTCAGTGTATGAACTATATCGTACAATTACCGGTCTTCTGATCTATGTTCCTTACTGGCAACTAACATGCTCGACACCAGACCACTACTGCTGGAAACTGACTTTCCCCCGATTGCCAGATCAGCCGTGGACACGCTTCAAGTCAATCTTGGCTATTTATGTAACCTCAGTTGCACTCACTGCCATGTCAATGCCGGGCCCAAACGCAGGGAATTGATGAGCAGGGATGTTGTTGATCTGGTTCTTGAATACCTGAAGAAACAGCAAATCAGGATTCTGGATCTCACTGGCGGTGCACCGGAAATGAATCCTCATTTTCGTTACCTGGTGGCTGAAGCCAGGGCATTGGATGTCGAGGTCATTGACCGCTGCAACCTGATGATACTTCTTGAAGAGGGCTATGAAGACCTGGGGCAATTTCTTGCAGACAATCAGGTAATTATTACTGCCTCTTTGCCCTGTTACCTGGAAGAGAATGTTGAGAAGCAGCGAGGCAAGGGAATTTTCGACGGCAGTATTTCTGCCTTGCAGCAGTTGAATACTCTGGGATATGGCAGGGATGAAAAGCTGCAGTTAAACCTGGTTTACAACCCGATAGACCTGAACCTGCCCCCGCCGCAGGCCGGCCTGGAAGCCGACTACAAGCGCATCCTGAAAGACAAGTTTGATATCGACTTTAATCAGCTTTTCACCATCACCAATATGCCGATCAGCCGTTTTGGCGGTATGCTGCTTGCAAAGGGTTTGTATAACAAGTACATGGGCATTCTGCGAGAGAATTACTCGGCATCAAATCTGGATACAGTCATGTGCCGCACCATGGTGAGCGTGGATTACCAGGGTTATGTATACGACTGCGATTTCAACCAGATGTTAAAAATGCCCTTGCTGGCCACCAGTAAACCCAAACCCCACCTGAAAGAACTCCTGAATGTAAATCTTGAGAATAACCAAATCGCCGTGGGCGAACATTGTTATGGTTGCACCGCCGGACAAGGTAGTAGTTGTGGCGGCGCCCTCAACGACTGATTCACACATCAGCTTCATCATTCCTGTCCTTAATGACCTCGAGGCATTAAAGCGCTTGCTGCCTGCCGTGCAGGAATATCGCAACCAGGGACATGAACTGCTCATCATTGATGGGGGCAGCACCGATGGCTCTGTTACTTTTGCCCGTTCACTGGCAGACCGAATCCTGATGACAGGCACGGGGCGGGGCAGACAAATGAATCTTGGCGCCGAAAATGCCAGTCATAATATTCTGTTTTTTCTCCATGCTGACTCACAGCTTCCACCTGATGCCGGAAACCTGATTCTCAACGCACTGTCGGATCCCGATAAGTTTTGGGGTCGCTTTGATGTGTGTCTGGATGAACCCGGTGTTGGTTATACCCTGATTGCCTTCATGATGAATTTACGCAGTCGCTGGTCCGGAGTGGCTACCGGTGATCAGGGCATCTTCGTACGTAAACAGTATTTTCAAAAAGCAGGGCGATATGCAGATATACCACTCATGGAAGATATCGCCTTAAGCAAGGCGTTACGCAAAATTGCCTGGCCAGTTTGTTTGCCTGAAAAAATAGTGACATCAGCAAGACGCTGGCGTAACCAGGGCATGTTAAAAACTGTTCTTTTGATGTGGTGGTTACGCCTGGCCTATGTCGCAGGTGTTAAGCCCGCAATATTGGCAAAGTGGTATTACCCCGAGGAAAAAACGAACGCAGGGAGGCGCGGCCTTGTTCTTTTTGCCCGCAGCCCTGAGCTGGGACAAGTGAAGACCAGGCTGGAGCCGGCCCTGGGACAAGAGCTTACGCTGCAGCTGTATCAGCGCTTGCTACAAAAACAAATGAGGATGGTTGAAACATTTTCTGATAGTGAAAAAGAAATGTGGGTTGATGGTGATCTCAGGCACGCAGACTTTCGATGCTTTAGTGGGCAGGTGATGGCACAGCAAGGTAAGGATATTGGCGAGCGCATGAACCATGCCATGCAACCTTTGCTTGAGCATTCTGCCTCAGTAGTCCTGATTGGTTGCGACTGCCCTGACCTCGGGGCCGGGCATATTGAGTCAGCATTTAAATATCTGGAAGAGGGGGCTGATGTCGTTCTCGGCCCGGCAACAGATGGTGGCTATGTGCTAATCGGGCTGAAGCAAGCCAATGCGCAAATTTTTCAGGGAATTGACTGGGGAACCGGGCAGGTATTGGCGCAAACCCGATTGCAAATACAAGCACAGGGCTTAACCTGGAAAGAGTTGGAACCAGTGCAGGATATTGATGAACCCGAAGACCTGGCTTCCCTGGGCGAGGAGTTCAGGGCTTTGCTGCCGAGTCAGAAACTCTGAGTAAGAGGGGAAGCGAGACTGGTTAATTTAATTTTGTTGCTGGTCTTGAATGGCAATGGGCGTAACAGTTTCGTTATTAACGTTTGCCTCGCGTAATTCCAGGCTGATAGTGCTGCTGCCCGGTTCATCCTGGATCAGCTTGATGAGCAGATAGTCCCAGTCAGGGGCAAGCCAGATATCTGTTGTTCTGTCACTACCGGGCTCTCTCATTCTTTGCAGCCTGACGGCATTGAAAGTACCAAGCTCTGTGGTGACATGTTCTTCACCAGCAACCCGGTAATGAATTTCTTCCAATTCTCCCTTATAAATCCCCGGGAAAATAATTTCGGTATTACCTGCAAACAGTTGTTTACGTATTTCCAGGTAGGCTGAAAGGGTATCCCGGACGTTCCCTTCCAGTGGGAGATCAACAGTAAGCTTGTCCAGTTTTGCCCTGGCGATTGCATCGTCCCATTCAAAATTGATATGACGCTGCCTTTTGCCGATCCCGGTTTGAATAAAGGAATATTGGTTTGACCTGGTCAAATCGTTTTCATGATCAATATGTATGGCACTGGTTTCCTGAATCCTGCTGACAGTTTGTCCCAGGAGTTTCAGTTCCATTGATGTGCTCATATGGATATTTTCAGCATCAATGAATTCCATTGCTCGCTCGGCTTCGGCTTTGAAGCCACCAAAACGTGCTTCGTAAGATGCGGAAAAAGGTACAGGGGGTTCGGCTTGTAAAAGGCCGGGCAAAAGCAGCACTGCCCACAGCGCAAGAACAATTGCTTGCCAGGGCCAATTCCTTTTGCAGGCGGGTTGTAATCCAGGCGATTTACAGTGCATAAGCCGTTTATTCATACCAGATTAGAAAGCATGCTGAAGCAGGGGTTCCCCATGAATTGAAGTAAATGCTTTTTCTTTCCTGCACATTCAGTTACCGGGTGTAATCAGTTATGATAACTGCCGTGAAGAGCCTTGATTTTACAGTAAAAAACCCTCGAATCAGAGCCGTCAAACTGATTCTTTGCCTGATGTTGTTTGTTCAGACTATAACTGGTTCGGGAATAACCCGGGCCATTGAAGTGGAAGGGCTATACCAGGGCTCTGTAAATGTCTTGTCCCGGAATAATGAACAGGAAAGAAACCGGGCTTTTTCAGATGCTTTTCGACAAGTACTGATTAAAGTGACCGGAAATACTGACGTATTATCTCAGGCCCCGGTGCGAAGAGCATTGAGTAATGCCGAGGCTTATGTCGATACCTGGTCTTATCGTGCTGCATTTTCCGTCGAAGGTGTTACGGATACCAGGGTAGTTCTTAATGTTTCGTTTTTCGAACCTGAAGTGCTAAGCCTGCTTGATACAGCAGGTATTCCAATCTGGCCCCAAAATCGTCCCTATACGCTGGTCTGGATGGTAATACAGGATGAACTGGGAGAGCGTCAGTTACTGGGATCAACTGCGGGTAATTTCCCGGCTATCCAGGGCCTGCTGGAAACTGAAGCCAGCAACCGTGCCTTACCCTTGTTGTTACCTGTCCTGGATATTGAAGACAGGAGGGCAGTCACTGCGGATGATATCTGGAATATGGATGTGGGCAAGTTGCTGTCAGCCTCAGACAGGTACCAGAGTGAAAGCATCCTGGCAATTCGGGTTTTCAGGACGCTGGGTGGTGAGGTGTTGGGCAAAAGCAGTTATTTATTCAGAAACCAGGTGTTGGAAGTGGAAATGTACGAAGAACCTGTAGAAGAATTTATAACCGCGAGTGTGGCTTTGGCAACAAACGAACTCTCTTCCTATTACGCGGTCCTTCTTTCAGGTACTGATAGTAATATTGAAGTCAGGTTAACTGTGGAAGGTGTAAAAAACGCAGAAGATTATGCTGGCTTATTGGAATACGTCAGCGGCTTGACAGATGTTAATGCATACCAGGTTTCATCGGTCAGTAATGAAACAATACAACTGACCCTTTATACCGGTGGTCAGTTGCGTCAGTTGGTGGAAACTATTGCCCTGAATCGAAGCTTGCTGCCAAACAGTGAATTATTGCGGGAAGAGAACCAGGTATTTATGAGCTTCTTATGGAACAAATAGCCCGGAGCGTTTTTTACAAGCAGCAAGGCAATACTAAGGAGGCTCTGATCACGCTGAAACTATTCATAATTAATCAGAGCTTCCTTAACTATCCATGAATTTTTCGCCTCAACTTCCTTTTGATTTTTCCGTTTCGGAAAAATTCACCTTTGATAATTTTCTTGTTTCCAAGCAAAACCAGGAACTGGTTGGCCTGTTGTCGAATTTTCAAAATACCGGGGACAAAGTCGCCTTTATCTGGGGTAATCCGGGTGTGGGTAAAAGCCATCTCCTTCAGGCCCTGTGTCATAGCAATGAAGAAAACGAAGGCATGCAATCACTCTTTCTGCCAATGCAAAAGATCAAGGTTTTTGGTCCTGAGGTGTTTAAAAGTTTGCATCACATGGAGCTGATTTGCATTGACGATATTGACACCGTGGTAGGAGAGAGAAGCTGGGAGGAAAGCCTGTTTGAGTTTTTCAACAAGTCTCTGGAGGCGGGTGTAAAACTGGTCATTACCTCTGCAAATTCTCCGCGCGGACTCGACTTTGCCTTGCCGGACCTGGCCTCCAGAATGTCATGGGGAGTTATCTACCAGTTGCATGAAATTAACGACGAAGAAAAAATCTTTGCCCTGGACAAGCGTTCCAGAGAGCGGCACATGCCTTTGGCACCGGATGTGCTGCAATACATTTATATGCGCCATTCGCGCGACTTGCAAAGTTTGCTGGAAGTGTTGGACAAACTGGATGAATTGTCACTGGTTGAGAAGCGCCGGCTGACTATTCCTTTTGTCAGGCAGGTAATGGGCTGGAATTAAACCTGTTTGATTAAATAGATTAGCGAAACAGTACAGGTTGGCATTCCTGGCATTGTAAATACAAACCCCTGGGGTCGTTGTAATTCAAGAGTGCGTTGAGGTCAGCATTGAGTGTGTTGAAAAAACTGGCGAGCACATCACCCGGCTTGAAGATTGTCTTTTGTTCAACCCTGGCTAACTTAATCCCCGACTTTACGATGACACTGTTAGTGAGATCCTGGATTAATTGCTGACCAGGACTGAGTTGCTGCTCAATTAGCTGGACTTCATAACTGTCCAGTTCCGCCAGCCCCGCTGCTGATACAATGGCGGCATCCAGATCACCCAGGTTATCAACAAGTCCCAGTTCAAAAGCATCTTCACCTGACCAGACCCGCCCCTGGGCTATGGCGTCCACTTCTTCCAGCGTCATATTCCTGGCTGCGGCAACCAGGCTGATGAACTGCTGATACCCTTCTTCAAGCATGGATTGCAGGATATTTGAGGCCAGGTCAGGTAGCTCCCTTCCAACCGCAAAGGCTCCTGCCAGTTCTGTGGTACCAATACCATCTGTATTCAGGCCAAGTTTCTCAAAACTGTCTTCAAAGGTGGGGTAGAGGCCGAAAATACCAATTGACCCTGTGATAGTGCTGGCACTGGCCCAGATTTCATTGGCGGGTGTTGAAATCCAGTAGCCACCAGAGGCCGCCATGCTGCCCATGGATACCACCAGAGGTTTGCCGTCATTACGCAACTTCTCCAGTTCACTTCTAATTACTTCTGAGGCGAAGGCACTACCGCCACCGCTATCGATACGCAACACCAGCGCCTTGATATTATCGTTCTTGCGCGCCTGGCTAATAAGCTCCTGCAGGGAGTCGCCGCCAATTTCACCGGCATCACGGCGACCATCGTATATGGTGCCACTGGCGACAATGAGGCCGACCTTGTCGTTGCTTTGTTGCAACTCACCAAGGCTATCCTTGCGTGCAGACAAATAATTCATTATGCCAACAGATAGAAACTCATCGTTCCTTCCAGCATTGTTGCCAGTGCCAATTTCTGCTGCCAGGTAATCATTCGCCTCACCCCGGCTCAGTATCTGGTCAACCAGGTTACTCTCCAGGGCAAGCTGTGCGGCATCACCAAAGAGTTCGGCAAGGTACTGGTCCATATTATTGATATAGTCATTAATGAAAGCAGGCTCAAGATCACGCATTTGTCCTATTTCGCTTATGTACTGCTGCCAGAGATCGCCAATCCATTCGGCATTCGCCTCCCTGGCGGCCTTGGACATGTCATTACGCTCAAAGGGTTCAACAGCAGATTTGTATTCACCGACTCGAAAGATATGTACATTGACGCCGAGATTGTCGAGAGCTTCTTTGTAGTAATACTGGTAGGTACTGAATCCTTCCAGATTGACCATGCCCATGGAATGGAGCAGCACTTCATCTGCATGTGCCGCCAGATAATATTGTCCTTGTGAATAGTTGTCGCCATAGGCATACACTTTTTTACCGCTTTCACGAAAACGCAACAAGGCAGCGCCAATTTCACCCAGCTTGCTGAATCCGCTTGCTTGCAGATTGTTCAGCGAAAGCACTATAGATGAAATCGCCTCATCAGTGGCCGCATAATCAATGGCGTCGAGAACATCCTGCAGCAGGATTTCGCCGGTGATATTTGCGTCGAGAGAATCTGCCAGCAAAGCGTCCAGAGGTTCAACAAATGTCAGCTGGTCAACAATAGTGCCATTGGGATTAATCAGCAGGGCGCTGCCCCGTTGTACAACAATTGGTGGTTGACCAAGAAAGGAGCCGATGAAAATCAGAAAAATAAAAATAAACAACAGGTTTAATACCACTGCCCGAAAACCGCGGTATAACTTTGCCAGCCCAGAGAAAAATTTACCCATTGTGCTTTGAGGTTTTGACATTAAATGACCATCCTTAACCAGGGCTAATCCTTGCTGCCCTGATAAAAATAATAGCGGAAAAAAACAGGAGCAGACAAATCATGCTTTCTATTATTCCCAGCATAAAACAGCCGGGTGTAAATGCCAGTAATATGCCTTGCACCAAAAAAAACAAAACAACAAAGCATTGCCATTGATAGTTTCTGGAGTTTCCTTTGATCAAGCCTGGCAAGGTCAGGGCTATCGGGACCAGTTGTGCGGCAAGAATCAGGATATTAAAGGCTCCGCTGCGGATATTGATGATGACAAGCACACTGATCAGCAATAATGAGCCCGCGAGGCTGACTTGCCGGGATAGTTTCTTTGAATTCATCAGGTTTCGAGCTTTAGTGCTAACCTGGCAAGACGTTTACCCAGGGCCTGTGACAATTCTGACTCATGTGAGGTCAGGGGGCGGTCGCTATTAGGGCCTGCGATATGGGTAGGCCCATAAGGGCTGCCGCCACTTTCCGTTGTATTCAAAGCAGCTTCAGAATAGGGTAAACCACAGTACACCATGCCATGATGTAACAAAGGCAGAAGCATGGTAAGCAGGGTGCTTTCCTGTCCGCCATGCAGGCTGGCAGTTGAAGTGAACACGCCTGCTGGTTTATCAATCAGCGAACCACTGATCCAGGGGCCGGCGGTGCCATCCAGAAAATATTTCATGGGCGCAGCCATGTTGCCAAACCGGGTGGGACTGCCAAGGGCAAGGCCGCTGCAATTGACCAGGTCTTCCTCGCTGCAATACATGGCACCTTCGTCAGGTATTTCAGGTTCAGTGGCTTCTGTTACAGTGGAGACCTTGGGAACGGTTCGGAGCATTGCCTGCATACCGTCTACAGATTCAACGCCCCTGGCGACATGGTTGGCCATATCTGCTACAGCACCGTGATGGGAATAATACAGGACAAGAATGTATGGAGCGTTCATAGTGAAGGTGTCTGGGGCTGGTTTAAGGAAGCTCTGTTAATTATGAATAGTTTCAGCGTGATCAGGAGCGTGCAATCGCAAGGCGCAAGCCGAAGGCCAGGGGCTGGTTGTCCCTGGTGAGGCTTGCAACACCGCGAGTGTGCGCTCCTGAGTGCGCCCTGCGGGACTTACAGAGGTTTCCGTGCTCAGCGTTGCGCTTTCTCGACAGGTTACCGACATGCCTTCGAAAACGCGCCTTAATCACGAAATCCTCTGTAAGCCTGAAGCTGTTCATAATTAATCAGAGGTTCCTTTAATTAAGGTCAGTACATTTTCCGGGGGCCTGCCGAGAACTGCCTTGTCACCAGCTACCACTATAGGGCGTTCTATTAACTTGGGGGAGGCCAGCATGGCGTCAATTATCTGGTCTTCAGTCATGGAAGTATCTGATAATCCATGCTCTTTATACGCTTCTTCCCCTTTTCTGAGCAGCTCCCGGGCATTGATGCCCAGTTTGTTTAACAGTAAGCGCAACCCGGATTTTGAGGGTGGCGTCTCAAGATAAAGAATAATTTCTGGTGAAATGTTATTTTCCTGTAATAATTCAAGTGTTTGCCGCGATTTGGAACAACGCGGATTATGGTAGATTGTTATTTCTGACATGATCCTGTCCTGAAGAAAAACCGGCACTATGGTAGTCATCCTGTCGGGATTAAACAAGGCGTTATGAATACACAAAGCTCAAGCAGATATGCATGGTTTCAAATTACCAAACCGCTGGAAATACTGCGTTTTGCCAGATTCGTATTCCGGGAATTTGTCCATAATGACGGTATGGAATTTTCCAAGTCACTGACTTACATGTCCCTGTTTGCCGTGGTGCCCTTACTGACACTGATCCTGGCAATCCTGTCTGCTTTCCCGTCATTTCAGATATTTGGTAGCGAAATCCAGAGTATGATTTTCACCCGCTTGCTACCATCATCAAGTAGTGAACTGGAAATTTACCTGGCAGAATTTGCAACGCAGGCAAAAAATCTGACCTGGATTGGTGCAGTGATGTTACTTGCCACTGCCTATTTCATGCTGCTCAATATTGAACACAGTTTTAATCGTATCTGGAATGTTTCCCAGTTACGCAAGGGTATATCCAGTTTCCTGCTTTACTGGAGCGTATTAAGTCTTAGCCCCTTACTGCTGGGTGTGGGTTTTGCCATCAGTTCCTATATTACGTCCCTGTCTTTATTTGAAACCTTTACCGAAGTCTCTGATCTGTTTGGTGCCAGACCCGTGGTGCTGAGTCTGTTTCCGACAATTTTGACCACATTGGCTTTTACCTTGTTGTACGTTGCTGTTCCCAATTGTGGTGTGCGTTTGTCACATGGCTTTATTGGTGGGCTTGTTGTGGCATTGCTTTTCATTCTGGTGAAGTGGGTTTTCGGCAAATTTATAACCCTGGCAAGCTATGAATTTGTTTATGGGACTTTTGCAGCCATTCCAATTCTGTTGATGTGGGTCTATGTGTGTTGGGTGATTATTCTGTTTGGTGCCAATCTGGTGAGCGCTATCCCTATTTACTATCTCAGAATTGTGACAAAAACAATTCATCCTACCTTGTTGGTTATTGGACTATTACATAAATTCTGGGGCCGCCAATGTGAGGGAAAAAGTGTGAATATCAGGGAGTTGCTTGATAATGGCTGGGCCTTTCAGGATGACCTTCTTGGACGCTGCCTGAGTTTACTGCAGGATAAGCAAATTATCCGAAACTGCGGTGAAGCAGAATATATTCTGTGCCGTGAGCTGGATAGTTTGACGTTGTGGGAATTGCAGTCTCTATTTCCCTGGAGCATGCCCGAAAAAGAAGACCTGGACAGGGAAATTCCGGAGCCAGTGGCTGAACACCTTCCTGATATTGACAAGCTTAAAGCGGCATTTACAGAAATAGAGAAAGTTGCCGAAGTGACTTTTGAGCAATCTGTGTCAGGTTATTTCAAATCAGCAAAGATTTGATCGCAGCGTTTTTATTCAGTCACTATTTTTTCACGAAGAAACGCCACTATCTCTGAAACGGCAAAATCCTCTGTCTCATCACTGTCACGTTTTTTGTATTCCACCTGACCATTTTCAAGGCCCCGATCTGAGACCACCAGTCGGTGTGGAATACCAATCAGCTCCATATCGGCAAATTTGACGCCAGGGCTGGTTTTCTTGTCGCGATCGTCCAGCAGCACATCAAGTCCGGCTTCCTGTAACTGTGTGTAGAGTAATTCGCTGACTTCCATTACTTTTTCAGATTTATGCGCGTTCAGCGGAATGATTACCACATGGAAGGGCGCAATATTATCCGGCCAGATGATGCCCTTGTCGTCATGGCATTGCTCAATAGCCGCAGCGACTATGCGACTAACACCAATTCCATAGCAGCCCATTTCCATGATGGTGCTTTTCCCGTTTTCATCAAGAACATTGGCATTCATGGCAGCGCTGTACTTGTTGCCCAGCTGGAATATATGGCCGACTTCAATGCCGCGTTTGATGGAGAGGGTTCCCTGACCATCAGGGCTGGAATCGCCTTCGACGACCTTTCTCAAATCCTCAATCCTGCCAATCCGGGCATCTTTTCCCCAGTTAGCACCGGTAAAATGATGACCGTCCTTGTTGGCACCGCAAACAAAATCGACAAGCGCGGCAGCATCCCGGTCGACGATGTTGGTCAGCGGGTTGTTTACCGGTCCAATGGAACCGGGGTCGCATCCCAGCGTTGATCGAATCTGCTCGTCTGACGCAAAAACCATGGGACTGGCAACACCTTCAATTTTGCCTGCTTTGACTTCATTAAGTTGATGATCGCCGCGCAAAACCAGGGCGACAAGCTCATCATCGTCACCCTGAACGATAAGAGTTTTTACTGTGCTTGCAGCAGAGGTTTCCAGGAAATTGGCGACTTCTTCAATTGTGCGTACATCCGGGGTGGGTACCAGGGTGAGTTCTTCAGAGCCTTTCGGTATTTCAATATTTCCACTGTCAGGAGACAGGGCAGAAGCCATTTCAATGTTGGCGGCATAATCCCCGTGATCACTAAAAACGATTTCATCCTCACCTGAGTCAGCCAGAACATGAAATTCATGGGAACTACTGCCACCGATATTCCCTGAGTCTGCTTCCACGGCGCGGAATTTAAAGCCCAGGCGGGTAAAAATACGACTGTAGGTGTCGTACATCAACTGGTAGGTTTCATCCAGAGATGCTGAATCAATATGGAAGGAGTAGGCATCCTTCATGATGAATTCCCGGGAGCGCATCACGCCGAAACGAGGACGGCGCTCATCACGGAACTTGGTTTGTATCTGGTAAATATTCATTGGTAGCTGTTTGTAGCTACTGATTTCGTTGCGAACCAGATCGGTAATGACTTCTTCATGGGTTGGACCCAGGCAAAAATTCCGATCATGACGATCTTTCAAACGCTGTAATTCATCACCCATTTGCTCCCAGCGTCCGGATTCCTCCCACAGCTCTGCAGGTTGAACAACGGGCATGGAAATTTCCAGGGCGCCAGAGCGATCCATTTCTTCCCTGATGATTCCTGTGACTTTTTGCAACACTCGCAATCCCAGCGGTAGCCAGTTGTACAGGCCCGAAGCCAATTTCCGGATCATGCCGGCTTTAAGCATGAGCTGGTGACTGATCACAACAGCATCTGCTGGAGTTTCCTTGGTTGTTGCTAAGAGATATTTGGAAGTGCGCATAGTGTTTAGGAGCCTCTGATTAATTATGAACAGCTTCAGGCTTAGAGAGGATTTCGTGATTAAGGCGTGTTTTCGAAGGCATGTCGGTAACCTGTCGAGAAAGCGCAACGCAGAGCACGGAAACCTCTGCAAGCTCCGCAGGGCGAGACCAGGAGCGCACACTCGCGGTGTTGCAAGCCTCGCCAGGGACAACCAGCCCTGCCCTTCGGCTTGCGCCTTGCGATTGTACGCTCCTGATCACGCTGAAACTATTCATAATTAATCAGAGGTTCCTTTATAGTATCGTGATTGGTCCACCAAAAGAAAAGCAGCCCTCAGGCTGCTTTTCGGATTCTGAAAATTTGGCTAAATCCAGTTAATCCAGATCAAGCCATCCTGGAAATTTACAGGGCAAATTCTTTCAGTTTCTTTAAAGGCAGTACCTTGACTCTGGTAGTAGCCGGTTTCTTGGGAATATCCATGAATTCACCCGGACGAAAAGGGTTGGGGACATTCTTGCGGGCTGGCCTGGCAGGGCGTTTAACTGCCTTGATTTTTAACAAGCCAGGTAAGGTGAACTCGCCAACACCTCTTTTCTTGATGTGCCTTTCGATCAGGTCACTTAACTCATCAAGAACTGAGGAAACCTCTTTCCTGGTTAACCCGGTATTCTCAGAGATGGTGTTGAGAATCGCGGTTTTAGTGTATTTTTCCTGGATTGCAGCGGACTTCTTGGCGGGTGCTTTAGTAGCTGGTTTTTTGGCAGCCATACTTTGCTCTCTCTTGAATTCGATTTTTACTGGTTATTGTTACCCCGGGGAAACCGGGAACTTCAATTAGTAACGCGTTTTTTACTAATAGTATTTCAGTGCGACAATTATTTTCGACAATTAAATTCAGTGTCTCGGCTTTTTAAATTACATTCTTAACTTTCTTAACTTGCTGCGCCTGTTCAGCATATCCAATTCAGTTGTACCTGAGTAAATATTAACAGCAGTGAATTAAATCACTCGTCAATGTCACTTCGGCAGCCTGAAAAAAATTGGCAGCAGTCACGAAAATATAAAAGTAAAAAACTTGTAGCAAGTGCTGAAAAGCACCTGAATTTATCGTACTGAGCGAGGTGCTATTTATATAGGAATCGCTTGTTACGGGCAAGGTCTTTCTCAAAACTTTTGCCTTTTCCAAAGGAATTCTTTGACTTTTTTTTCTCTAGGAAAAATTTTGTAAAAATCATCTTGGGATTTTGTGTTCTGGCACCATTTTGGGTCATTGAACTGGTCTTCAGATTAATCAGACAGGAATGCCAGAGTAAAGTGAAATGAGTTACAATACGCGACTTTTTGTGGCCCGATAATGTGTTCTAACCATGCCTATCTATGAATATCGCTGTGAGTCCTGTAACGAGGAACTCGAAAAGATACAAAAGTTTAGTGATCCGCCATTAACGGACTGTCCAGCCTGTGGCAAGGCCACGCTTAAAAAGCTGGTTTCAGCCAGCAGTTTCAGGCTCAAAGGGACAGGCTGGTATGAAACTGACTTCAAGGATAAAAAATCAAAAATAAAGCCTGACCCCAATACTTCTGCTGAGTCAAAAAAAGCCGGCGAGTCAAAATCCGCCAATGACAGCAACACGGAAAAAAATGTGTCTGCCAAAAAAAGCGATTCAGAGGGTGGTTCAGGTAAAGAGTCAGGGAAACAGTCAGGAAAAGAGTCTGGGAAAGCAAATAACAAGAGAACCGACTCTGACTAGAAACAGGTCAGTCCAGGGTGCGGTCAGCTTTCCTGGGCTAGCTCTTGTTAATCAAGGCTGACAATCTTTCAAGACTGACAATAATAAAGAACAACAATACAAACTGCACTTCATAGCAATATAAAAGACATTAAACAGGAAAGAATTATGCGAACTCATTACTGTGGTGAATTGAATGAAAGCCACATAGACCAGACTGTATCGCTTTGCGGCTGGGTTCATCGGCGCCGGGACCATGGCGGGGTCATATTTCTCGATCTTCGTGATCGCGATGGCATTACCCAGGTTGTCTATGATCCGGACACTGAAGACAGCTTTGCCAGTGCGGAACAGGTGCGCAATGAGTTTGTAGTCAGAGTGCAGGGTAGAGTCAGAGCACGCCCGGAAGGCACTGAAAACAAGGATATGGGCACTGGTAAAATTGAAGTGTTGGGCAAAGAGCTGGAAATCCTGAATGCGGCTGATACTCCGCCTTTTCAGCTTGATGAACACATGTCGGTGAGTGAAGATGTGCGTCTGAGAAGCCGTTACATTGATTTGCGCCGACCTGAAATGCTCAATCGCATGAAAATGCGCTCCCAGATAACCAGCAGCATCAGACGCTACCTGGACGACAATGGATTTCTGGATATCGAAACCCCCATCCTGACCCGTGCAACACCGGAAGGTGCCCGCGACTATCTGGTACCAAGTCGCACCCATCCGGGGCAGTTCTTTGCGCTGCCCCAGTCCCCGCAGTTATTCAAACAACTATTAATGGTGGCGGGACTGGATCGTTATTACCAGGTTGCCAAGTGTTTTCGCGATGAGGACTTGCGTGCTGACCGTCAACCCGAGTTTACCCAGATAGATATAGAAACCTCTTTTCTGGAAGAGGGCGAGATTATGGATATCTCGGAAACTATGATCCGGGAAGTTTTCAAGCAGCATCTGGATGTGGATTTGCCTCCATTTCCACGTATGACATACCACGAGGCCGTTGATAAATATGGTATTGACCGGCCGGACTTGCGCATCCCCATGCAGCTGGTCGATATTGCGGACCTTATGCAAAACGTCGAATTCAAAGTCTTTAATTCCCCGGCGAATGACCCTGACAGCAGGGTAGTCGTACTCAAGGTAGATGGTGGCGCCGTCCTGTCCCGTAAGCAGATTGATGAATACACAGATTTTGTTGGCATTTATGGCGCCAAAGGACTTGCCTGGATCAAGGTCAATGATATTGACGGCGGTCTGGAAGGTCTGCAGTCACCCATCCTGAAATTCATGCCGGAGGATGTGGTGAAAAGTGTTCTGGATAGGACAGAAGCCAAAACAGGTGACATTCTGTTTTTTGGTGCTGACAAGGCCGGCATTGTGAATGAAGCAATTGGTGCTCTGCGTGTCAAACTTGGTGAAGACCTCGGCATGCTTGAGACACAATGGGCGCCAGTTTGGGTAGTAGACTTTCCAATGTTTGAAGCCGATGACAAAGAGGGCACTTTTACGTCGGTGCATCACCCGTTTACCGCGCCTTCATGTTCGCCTGACGAGTTGACGGGAAACCCGGCAGGCGCTCTGTCGCGTGCTTACGATATGGTGCTTAACGGAACCGAACTTGGTGGCGGCTCCATACGAATAAACAAGCCTGAGATGCAACAGGCTGTATTTCGGGTGCTGGGGATAGATGCGGACCAGGCTGAAGAAAAATTCGGCTTTCTGCTCAATGGGCTCCGCTATGGTTGTCCGCCTCATGGCGGGATTGCCTTTGGTCTGGATCGCCTGGTCATGATGATGACCGGCTCACAGTCCATCAGGGATGTCATCGCCTTTCCCAAAACCCAATCGGCAAGTTGTCTGCTCACCAATGCGCCGGGGACAGTCGACAACAGGCAATTACGGGAACTCAATATCCGTCTTCGAGAGCAGCCCAAAACGGAAGGTAAAACAACTACTGAGACGAAGGCTGAGCCTGGGGAATAAGGTTGTAGTTAACTCTCGGGAGCTTGTAAGCAGCACAGGATACAAGCGTTAATTGGTAATCAACGGTAATCAACAATAATAAAAGAAAAGCAGGGTGAGTAATGGCTGGGCACAGTAAGTGGGCAAATATCAAACACCGCAAAGCGGGCCAGGATGCCAAGCGCGGCAAGATATTTACCAAAATTATTCGAGAGCTTACCGTTGCTGCCAAACAGGGAGGCGGTAACGTTGCCGATAACCCGAAACTGCGCGCAGTCGTAGACAAGGCGCTAAGCGCCAACATGACCAGGGACACAATTGACCGGGCTATTGAAAGGGGAGCCGGGACCGCTGATAACGATAATATGGAAGAGCTGGTCTACGAGGGTTATGGTCCCAGTGGCGTCGCCATTCTCCTGGAAACACTTACTGACAATAAAAACAGGACAGTTGCCGAAGTCAGGCATTGCTTCACTAAATCAGGTGGAAACCTTGGTACTAACGGTTCTGTGGCCTTCCTGTTTAACAGAACTGGTGTAATCAGTTATCCCGATAGCGTTGATGAAGAAAAATTACTTGATGCTGCACTGGAGGCTGGCGCAGAAGACATCCTGAATAACGAAGATGGCAGTATCGATATCCATACCTCGTTTGAAAATTTCGGTAAGGTTAAAGATGCGCTTGATGCGACTGGCCTGGAGCCTGTAAATGCAGAAGTTACTATGCTGGCAACAACAGAAGTGGACCTTGATCTGGGTGGTGCGCAATCGCTCATGCTTCTGGTTGAGAATCTGGAAGATCTGGATGATGTACAGAATGTCTACTCCAATGCCAGTATCTCGGATGCAGTCTTGCAGCAACTCAACGAGGAATCCTGACGCTGTCTGTAATACACTGTCACTTTATTTCAGTAGGGTGAATTAGTGAGTTTCTGGGACAGCAAACAAGGCCACTTCTGCGCTCCACTCGACAAGCCACCCAATACCTGCAGAGGAATTGATGAGCATTATTCTAGGGATTGATCCCGGTTCAAGACTATGTGGCTATGGGCTCATCAAAGCCAGAGGCAACAAGCTCGAATATATCGCCAGTGGCGTTATTAAAATGAGCACGCAGGCATTCCCGGAGCGCCTTGACATTATTTTCTCCAATATCTCGGAAATCATTGAAGAACATCATCCAGACTATGCTGCTGTAGAAGACGTGTTTATGGGCAAAAATGCCGCATCTGCACTGAAGCTGGGACAGGCCAGGGGTGCTGCGATTGTCGCCTGCACCCATTACAAATTACCTGTTGCTGAATATTCTGCACGTAAAGTGAAACTGGCCCTGGTTGGAAAAGGGCAGGCAGACAAGAAACAAGTGCAGCAAATGGTGAAATCTGTGCTTGGACTTTCAACAGTACCGCCTGAAGATGCAGCAGATGCGCTTGCAGTTGCTGTTTGTCACGCCAATACCGAGAATACCCTGGTGAGAATGGCTGGCGTAAAATCAGGCAGGCGCGGCAGACTGGTCATGGAAAAATAACTCATTAACGAAGACTGAAAAACTGGACCCAAGATGATAGGTAGAATTACCGGGGTGCTCCTGGTGAAAGAAGATCAACAGGCATTGATTGATGTTCAGGGTGTGGCATATGAAGTGGAAGTGCCGCTCAATACCTTTTTTCGTCTTCCTGAGCCGGGTGCAGCACTTACACTGCATACCCATTTCATCGTCCGTGAAGATGCACAATTGCTGTTTGGTTTCATGGATGAAAAGGAACGGAGTTTGTTTCGGGTCCTGATTCGAATCAATGGCGTAGGTCCCAAACTGGCCTTGACGATGCTGTCCGGGATGGAAGTCTCTGAATTCGTCAGTTGTGTGCAACGCGATGATGTAGCAGCACTGGTGAAAATACCTGGCGTTGGGAAAAAGACGGCAGAAAGACTGATCGTTGAAGTCAAAGACAAGCTGGAGGAATGGCAGGGGCACACCGGGACTTCGGATACAGGTGAAGCAAGCAGTCGACACAAACAGAACAATAGCATTGAAGAGGCGGAAACAGCATTGATATCCCTAGGTTATAAGCCACAGGAAGCAAGTCGTGCGGTTATTGCTGCTGCAAAAAACCTTGAAGAATCCGGGCAGGTAGCTGATAGTGAAAGCCTGATTCGGGCGACCCTGAAGAACATGTCTTGAGGCGTTTTATCTATCTATTGAAGAACACTAAAGATTGAAGAACACTAAAGATTGAAGAACACTAAAGCAAACCAGAAAGAACACTAAAGCAAGCTATATAAAGAACACTGAAGCAAACAACTACTGATGCGTGAAGAAGACAGAATAATTTCATCGGATGACCTGAGTGGCGAAGAAATCCAGGACAATGCCATTCGCCCTTCAAAACTGGCCGATTATATCGGGCAGGAAGTGGTTAAAGAGCAGATGGAAATTTTTATCAGCGCCGCCAAAAAAAGAGGGGAGGCACTGGATCACACGCTGGTATTTGGGCCGCCCGGTCTGGGCAAAACCACCTTGTCTCATATCATTGCCAATGAAATGGGTGTGGCTATGAAAAGTACGGCCGGTCCTGTTCTGGAAAAAGCCGGCGATCTTGCTGCAATGTTAACGAATCTTGAGTCGGGGGATGTGCTCTTTATTGATGAAATCCACCGCCTGAATCCGGCCATCGAGGAAATCCTTTATCCTGCCATGGAGGATTACCAACTGGATATCATGATAGGCGAAGGACCTTCTGCTCGCTCCCTGAAACTTGAATTGCCACCTTTTACGCTGGTAGGTGCAACTACCCGTGCCGGCCTGCTTACGTCACCTCTACGCGACCGCTTTGGTATTGTGCAGCGATTGGAGTTTTATTCCATGCAGGAGCTGAGCAAAATTGTGAAACGTTCTGCTGCCATCATGGAAATTTCGTGTGATGATGAAGGCGCCATGGAAATTGCGCGCCGATCCAGAGGAACTCCACGCATTGCAAACCGTCTATTACGTAGGGTCCGGGATTATTCCGAAGTTAAAGGCGACGGAAAAATAGCAGGTGAGGTTGCAGAAATCGCCCTGAACATGCTGAGTATTGATAAGAATGGCTTTGACCACATGGACCGGCGCCTGTTGATGACCATGATAGAAAAGTTTGATGGCGGCCCTGTTGGGGTTGACAGTATTGCTGCAGCAATCAGTGAAGAGCGGGGAACTGTTGAGGATATTCTGGAGCCCTACCTCATTCAGCAAGGGTTTATCCAGCGCACGCCACGAGGGAGGATGGTCACGCAGTTTGCTTACAGGCATTTTGGCCTGAACCCCAATACGGCCCCGGCGGATTTGTTTGAGCCTGTAGGAGATGCCGAGGAAGACGAGAGAGAAAACAACTGAAGTGCCTATTAAAGAGTGCAACAGTTTTTTACAAACCAGAAAGCCACTTAATTACAGAAGTTAAGCAGGTGTAACACGAGAATTACCAAATGGATGAATCCCTGAGTTTATGGAGCCTGGTCATGAATGCCACTTTGCTTGGCAAACTGGTCATGTTCAGTCTTTTTCTGATTTCCGTCATGTCCTGGGTTGTTATTGTTCAGAAATGGATCATCCTTTCTGATTCAGAAAAAGAAATTTTGAGATTTGAAAAGCGCTTTTGGTCCGGTATGGATTTGAGCCAGTTGTACCGTGACGGTACCAGCAAGAAAACCGGTATCAGCGTGATTGGAATGGAAAACCTGTTTCGTTCAGGATTTAAAGAATTTACCCGCTTGCGACAACAACCCGGAATAGATTCCGACGCGGTAATGGAAGGCTCGCAACGTTCCATGCGAGTCGCCCTTGCCAGGGAAGAAAAAGTACTGGAAAGACATTTGCCTATTCTTTCTACTGTGGCCTCTGTGTCGGTTTACCTTGGCTTGTTTGGAACTGTTTGGGGAATCATGAATACCTTTGTCAGTCTGGCCAGTCAGAGCCAGGCCAGCCTTGCGGTGGTGGCTCCAGGTATTTCCGAAGCCCTGTTTGCAACTGAAATGGGCCTGTTTGCAGCAATTCCAGCTGCCATCGCCTATAATCGCTATGCTTCTAAGGTAGATTCTATCATTCATAGTTATGAAACCTTTATGGATGAATTTTCCAGTATTCTTCACCGCCAGGCCCATACTCGACGGGAACAGGATTAAACATGGAAAGCCGCCGTCGCAGACACAAGCAAATGGCAGAAATCAATGTGGTCCCGTTGATTGATGTCATGTTGGTGCTGCTAATTGTTTTCATGATCACAGCACCTTTGATGACTCAGGGCATCAAGGTAGATTTGCCTCAGGCCAATGCCGAACCGGTTGAAAGTAATGATGAGTTAACGCTGGTTGTGTCTATCAATGAAGAGGGTAATTACTTCATCAGTCTTGGCGAGGAAGACAATCCGGAGCCGGTGCCGCTGGAAAGAATCCAGGAGGATGTCAGTAAAATATTGAGCCAGAATCCGGCTGTACCTGTTCATCTTGAGGCGGATGGCTCTATCAACTACAGCCTGGTTATGAGCCTGATGTCTACTTTGGCAGGCGCAGGGGCGGAAAATGTCAGGATGATTACACAACCGCCATCTACCGAGAACTGAATTCTGAAACAGAATATTGACCTGTTATGAAAAAGTTTCACCCTTTTAGTTTATTAATAAAATTCGAGGGTTATCCTCCAGCGGTAATTGCCTCAGTATTTATGCATGCCTGCCTGATAGTGTTTATTTTGGGGCGCAGTGTGGAGCGGTCTGAGTTTGTCGCCATTGAAGCCCCGGTCATTGTGACGGCCTCAGCTATTGACTTGAATCCTCAACGCTTACGTAGATTGGAAAGATTGGAGCTGGAACGTGTCGATGAAGCAAGACGCCGGGAACAGGCCGAGGCGCGGGAACGGGAGCAAAGTCAGCAAAGAGAACGTGAACGACTTGAAGCTCAGCAAAGAAGAGAGCAAGAACAAGCTGAGCGACTGCGACAAGAAGAACTGGCCAGACAGCGTACATTGGATGAAGAAACAGAAAGGCAACGTCTGGCGCAGGAAAACCGTGCCAGAGAACAGGAGCAGGAACGCTTGCTTGAGCAGCAGCGCCTGGCCAGAGAACAGTCGGCAAGAGAAGCTCAGGCCAACCAGTTAGCCGGTGAACAACTGATTGTTGCGCAATACGCAGGTATGATAAAACAGGCAATCAGCCAAAACTGGCAAATACCACCTGGTGCGCGGAATGGCATGGTAGCTGTGGTGGAATTGCAAGTTGTGCCGACGGGTGAAGTGGTTGGGGCCTTTATCAGTGAGAGTAGCGGCAATACAGCCTTTGATCGCTCTGTTATTCAGGCCGTGGAAAGAGTTGAACGATTTCCGGAATTACAGGATTTGGAAACGGGTGTGTTCGAACGTAATTTCAGAAGTTTCAGTTTAGTATTCAGACCGGAGGATTTATTGCGATGAACAGCAATAGCAGGACGTTAATAAGGGTTTTTCTCCTGGCAGCAATGTTACTGAGCTCATTTGCCTACGGCCAACTTCAGATTGTCATAACCCAGGGGGTGGATAATCCGGTGCAAATTGCCATTGTTCCCTTTGAGTGGACTGGCTTTGGTGCGTTGGAAGATAACATTACCGATATCGTTACCAGCAACCTCAGAAACAGTGGAGAGTTTTCCCCGATACTTGAGTCCAACATGCTTAGTACTCCCCACGACCAGGACGAAGTTTTCTTTCGTGACTGGCGTTTCCTGGGAGCTGATTATTTGCTGATTGGAAAAATCACCGAAACCGGTGGCGCAGGAACCATGCAAGTGCAATATGAATTTTTCGACGTGCTGCGGGAAGAGCGTTTATTGGGTGAAGTATTAAATGGCAGCCAATCTCAGCTCAGGGATGTAGCTCATTCGATTAGTGACAAGATATTTGAAGAAGTCACCGGTGTGCGTGGAGCCTTTGCCACTAAAATACTGTATATCACCTCGGAGCGAATAAATAATGAAGTCACAGATTACTATTTGAATATGTCAGATGCTGATGGTGGACGCCCCCAAATCCTGCTTAGCTCCAAGGAACCGATTATGTCACTGTCCTGGTCACCAGATTGCAGACAGATTGCCTATAGCTCTTATGAGTCGACGCGCCCCAGAATATATATTCAGGATCTGATTTCTGGTGCTCGCGAACAAATAACAGATTTTCCCGGTATTAACGGTTCGCCGGTATTTTCACCAGATGGTTCTAAACTGGCTATGGTGCTTTCCAAAGATGGTAGTCCGGATATTTATGTCATGGATTTGCGCACCAGAAATTTACGTCGTATGACCACACATTTTGCCATTGATACGGAACCAAGCTGGACGCCGGATGGCGAATCCCTGATTTTCACCTCTGAACGAGGAGGAAACGGACGCCCGCAGTTATACCAGATATCACTGGAGACTGGTTCCTGGGAAAGGCTGACGTTTGAAGGAACTTATAATTCCAAGGGCCTGATGCTGCCGGATGGGTCAAATCTGCTCATGGTACATCGTTACAACACAACCGATGAATATCACCTGGCCATTATGAATATTGATCGCGGCACTATCCGCACCTTAACGGAAACAGCACTGGACGAATCGCCAAGTATCGCGCCCAATGCCAGTATGGTGATGTATGCATCAAAAGCCGGAAACAGGGGGATTTTAAACGCAGTTTCCATTGACGGACGCGTGAAGTTCCAGCTACCATCCGCGCAAGGTGATGTCAGGGAGCCCGCGTGGTCTCCTTTTTGTGACTAACATTAAATTATTTCCTGAATATCTCTATTAAAGTGTTGTTTTACTGAGTAAAATTATAGAGAATTAGTGGGTTTCGGCCTTCGGGTATAAAAATTTTTGAATGCATAGTGAATGAAAGGAGTAGGTATGCAAACTGACAAAATATTCAAACTGGGAATGGCTCTGTTATTGACTCTGACCCTGGCAGCATGTGCGTCCAGCGATACAGAAGAAGCAGGCGCTTCTGATGGTATGGAGACTTCCAGTACTTCCGGCTCCTCAGGCGGTAATACGGCGACATCTTCTGGTACAGGTACCAATGGTGGGCTATCGGCATCTCAGATTCGTGAAAGGGATAATGCCCTTGGTATGACAGTTTTCTATTTTGAGTTTGACCGTTCTGACCTGAGTGCAGAAGCTCGCGCAGCCCTGGTTCATCATGCAAACTATTTGAAAGAGAATTCCTCTAGAAGGTATCGACTGGAAGGCCATGCTGATGAGCGCGGCACACGAGAATACAATCTGGCTCTCGGTGAGCGTCGTGCACAGGCAATTGAGCGCTACCTGCAGGTACAGGGTGTTTCTTCCAACCAACTGGAAACAATCAGCTATGGTGAAGAAAATCCTGTAGATCCTGGTACAACTGAAGCAGCTTATTCCAGAAACCGTCGGGTTGAAATTCATTAAGGAATAACACATTTTAAAAATAAAGCCGGGTTCGCCCGGCTTCTTTTTTTCAGGGTGAATATTTTATGCTGGCTTTCAAAAAATTTTTAATGTTCGGTGGATTGGTGGTGGCGATACTGATCCACTTTTCTGTGGCCGCACAATCTCGCGTTCCAATTGTTGAGGCAGGATCAACGCAAGCGCAGAATCAACCGGTTAATGGCAATGATGGCCAGAATGAAATACTGGTGAATATGTACCTGCAGTTGGAAGCACTGCAGGCAGAAATTCAGAATTTGCGCGGTACAGTGGAAGAACAGTCTTTTCAGATTCGTCGGATGCAAACGGAACAGCGTGATCGCTACCTTGATACCGATTCAAGATTGGGTGAGCTCTATAATCAGGTACAAGCCTTTCATAATGGACAGAGTATCCCGGGCCAGTTGCCTGCAGGCCAGGCGCCAAATATCGGCAGTAATAATCAGGTTATCAACTCAGCACAAACACCTTTGGTTAATCCGGGGAATCCAGGGAATCAAGGTGTAGTTCCCGGACAGTCAACAGTGGCAGCAGGAGCAGGGGTTGGAGTAACTAGTCCGCAAAACGAACAGGCACTGTACCGGCAGGCATTGAATTTATTACTTGAAGATGAGGCTTTCCAGGAGTCCATCACCTTGTTTCAGCAGTATATGGATGTTTATAGTCAGGGCAGGTATTTAACTAACGCACTTTACTGGCAAGGTGCTGCACTTGAACTGCTGGGGAACCACAACCAGGCCATTGTTGTTTTACAGCGCCTTATCAGTGAATTCCCCGAAGATCCCAAGGCGCCAACAGCGATGCTCAGGTTGGGCACGGTATTTAGAAAAATGGGTGATAACACTAGAGCTGCAGCCAGTTGGCAAGACATCGGTCAGCGCTATCCTGACGCCACTTCTGAAATTGAAATTGCCAATGAATACCTGAGTGAAATTGGCAACTGATAAGCTCACGGTCTTTGCTCCTGTTCACATCTAAATTCTGCAATTCTCCATGAGCGCGACACTGCGTATTACTGAAATATTTTACTCACTTCAAGGTGAGGCCAGAACCGTTGGTTATCCAACGGTATTTATACGCTTAACTGGTTGTCCTTTGCGCTGCCAGTATTGCGATACTGCCTATGCCTTTAGTGGCGGCATCATTTACCAACTGGATGAAGTTCTAAAAGAAGTGAAGGGCTTTAATACCTCCTATGTCACTGTGACGGGGGGTGAACCCCTTGCCCAGGAAGGTTGCCAGGACTTGTTAACTGAATTGTGTAGCCAGGGCTATGAAGTGTCGCTTGAGACCAGTGGCGCCATGGATGTTTCCAGCGTAGATCCCAGGGTAGTTAAAGTTATGGATCTAAAAACGCCGGGTTCACAAGAGATGCACAGAAACCTGATGAGCAATATTGCCTTTCTTAATTCCCGGGACCAGGTCAAGTTTGTCATTTGTAATGAGCAGGATTATCAATGGGCGAAGCAGCAGACCAACGAGCATTCCCTGGATGAAAAAGTCTCTGATGTTCTGTTTTCACCCAGTAGGGATGAACTGGATGCCCGGCAATTGGCCGAATGGATATTGGCAGATCAGTTGAATGTCCGGATGCAGGTGCAATTGCATAAATATCTCTGGGGTAACGATCCAGGACATTAATGATGGCGCAAACGAAAAACAGGAAAGCAGTAGTGCTTTTATCAGGTGGACTGGATTCTGCTACCTGTCTGGCAATTGCTCAAAAGCAGGGCTTTGACTGTTATGGTTTAAGTTTTGATTATGGGCAGAGACACCGGAGTGAACTGGATTCAGCCAAACAGTTGGCTATGCAATCCGGGCTGAAAGATTACAAAGTAATCCCTATTGATATGCGTGGACTTGGCGGCTCAGCATTAACGGATTCATCCATCGACGTACCTGAAGCCGCTAGTGAGGGCATACCTGTGACTTATGTTCCTGCACGCAATACAGTATTCCTGGCCTATGCGTTGAGCTGGGCTGAAGTGATTTCTGCCGAGGCCATTTTCATAGGCGTTAATGCGCTTGATTATTCCGGGTACCCGGACTGCAGACCTGAATACATTAAAGCGTTTCAGGACATGGCTAACCTGGCAACCAGGCAGTCAATAGAAGGCAACGCTGTTTCAATAGAAACACCCCTGATTCAACTAACCAAAGCGGAAATTATCAACCTGGGTCTTACACTTGGTGTGGATTACAGCAAAACAGTTTCCTGTTACCAGGCTGATGAACTGGGCAGGGCGTGTGGACTTTGCGATAGCTGCCGATTACGTAAGAAGGGTTTTGATGAGGCTGGTTTGCCAGATCCAACACGCTATACGTGAAGGGTTGATGGAAGGACTGATGACAGTTTCTGCCTGTTTTATTAGCAGGCAAAAGAAAAAGGCTGCCCAAAGGCAGCCTTTTTTATTTGGTGGGCCGTGTGCGACTCGAACGCACGACCAATTGGTTAAAAGCCAACTGCTCTACCGACTGAGCTAACGGCCCAAATAAAATCGTTGTGTACTAAGTTACTTTACTTAAATCCTAAATTCAGCAGAGCAGGGCCTGCGGCCCAACTGCTCATCCCGGCCTCAATCGCAGATTGAGGCGTTCAACTGCGCACAGAGCTATCGCTCTGTAACCGCTTGCCTCACCCAACTGAGCTAACGGCCCAAATAAAATCGTTGTGTACTAAGTTACTTTACCTGAATTTTCTTCCCAGCAGAGCAGGATCTGCTGGCCAACTTTTCAATCAGCAAAATATCTTGCTGGAATCTAGTCATTTATCGAGTAAATGGGTCGCTGAAAAGAAGGCGCACATACTACTCAAAACAGGAAAAATAGCAAGCCTTGATGAGGAGAAATAAAGAGAAATCAGCCATTTATGCTATAATTTTTGCCTTCAAAATTTATTTCTCATGTTATGGCAACCCTCAACAAAAATACTGAATCCGAATTTGCCGCGGAGCGTGCTTTAGTTAAATCCTATCTGGATAAAGTTCCGGGTATTAGCCTTCTGCCAGATGAAAAAGCGGCGGATTACAGGGAGAAAATCAAATCCCTTCTGAATGAACGCAACGCTGTGCTTGTGGCGCATTACTATACTGATGCCCAGTTACAGTCGCTGGCTGAAGAAAGCGGCGGGATGGTTGCTGACTCCCTGGAGATGGCCCGATTTGGCAATCAGTCAGATGCCGACACCATAGTCGTGGCCGGTGTTAAATTCATGGGTGAAACTGCCAAGATCCTCAACCCCGAGAAAACCATCCTGATGCCCACACTGGAAGCGACATGCTCTCTGGATATAGGGTGTCCGGCAGATAGTTTTACTCAGTTTTGTGATGAGCATCCAGACCATGAAGTCGTTGTTTACGCCAATACATCAGCAGAAGTAAAAGCCCGGTCAGATTGGGTAGTAACCTCTGCCATTGCCCTGGATGTAGTGGAATATCTGACTGCTGAAGGCAAGTCTGTTATTTGGGCGCCTGATAAGCATCTGGGAAATTATATTCAGAAAAAAACCGGCGCCAGGGATATGTTGATATGGGATGGAGCCTGTATCGTACATGAAGAGTTCAAAACTCGTGCGCTGGATACCATGCGTCACTTGCATCCTGATGCTGCCATATTGGCGCATCCGGAATCACCCCTGGCTATTCTTGAGCAAGCCGATGTAGTGGGTTCAACTACACAGATTATCAAGGCAGCTTGTGAGCGACCTGAAAATACTTTCATCGTGGCAACAGATGCAGGTATTTTTTATAAGATGAAACAGTTGGCCCCTGAGAAGGAATTTATTCTGGCACCAACGGCGGGAGAAGGGGCGACTTGCAGAAGTTGTGCGAACTGTCCCTGGATGGGCATGAATACCCTGGAAAACCTGTACCAAACGCTATTGAACAACACCAATGAGATCCACGTTGATTCGGAGCTGTGTATTAGAGCCATGCGGCCATTGCAACGTATGCTGGATTTTCGGCAGTCGCAGGATGCGGCCTGAGATGCTTCAAGGCTTTCCAAAGCAATCAGATTGATTTAAGGGCCCGCAGAGACACACTGTAATTAATCAGAGGGTTCTTAATTTACTGGCGGTAAAATCTGTTCTGCAGGTCTCTGATAAAATCCAGTCGTTGCTGAATTTTCGCTCTTACCAGTCTGTCCCTTTCCATGTCCATAGCCAGATTAAACTGGTTGCGGGCCCGAGTGAAATCTCCTGTAGTGATGAAATACTCACCTCGTGCCTGGTGTACTTTGCTGATATTGCCTGCCTGCCCCTGAATTTCAGCAAGTTGAAACCATAGCTGCGGATCATTCGGGCGCACAAGCGACTGATTTTCCAGGGTTTTTGCTGCATCATCGAAACGGCCTGCTTTCTCAAGCGTGGTTGCATAAGACATGGTCAAGGGATGATTATTTGGGTTAATGCGCAGGTTTTCCCTCAGGATCTCCAGGGCGCGGTCCAGGTTACCAGCCTCACTGGCAATATCTGCTTGTAGCATAACCAGGGAAATACGATTAGGGTCTTTGGCTAAAATTCTATCCAGGGACTCTGACGCCTGAACAAACTGGCCGCTCTTAAGCTGGCCCAGCGCAATGCCATACATCGCAGCATCTGCTTCAACGCCATTTAGTTGAGGTAACTGATTTTGTAGCCCGGCGACATAATTATTGGCATCGTTGGTATAGTGGACATTGACCCGATGCTTCATCAACAGAAATTCGATATTCTGCACGTGTTCCACAGAGGGTAGGGAGTTGCTCCGGTTTTTACTGTCAGCAATGCGGTTTTCGTCGAGAGGGTGGGTAGATAAAAATTCCGGTAATCGGCGGGAAGCACTTTGCATCCGCATCATTTGCTCAAACATCCCGGCCATATCATTGGGGTCAAACCCGGCATTGTAAAGTGTCCGAATACCGACCCGGTCAGCTTCTTCTTCATTGCTTCTGCTGTAGCGTAACTTGTTTTCTACACCAACGGCCTGACTCGTCATTAGTGCGGCCTGACCGGCATCGCCTCCAACGGTTGAGGCGATAATCAGGCTTGCCAATAAACCCGCTATGTTCGGCAAGGTGCTGCGCTGTGCTTGTTGAATATTTCGTGCGTAATGTCGCTGACTGATGTGGGCCAATTCATGAGACAATACTGAGGCGAATTGACCTTCGTTTTCAGCATACTGAAACAAGCCGGCATTGACCCCGACTATGCCGCCTGGGGCAGCAAAAGCATTCAGGATCTCACTGTCGATGAGAATGAATTCCAGCCGGTGATCAGTTAGTTCGCTTTTCACAGCCAACTTGTAGGTGAGACTGGTGATGTATTCCATGATCAGGGGATCATTGAGTATGGGTGTTTCCCTACGCATTTGTCTCAGGATTTCACGCCCAAATTCATATTCTTGCTGAGTGGAAATGGTTCCGGATACGGAATCACCGAGCACAGGTAGATTTATTTGCGCGGTAGCCTGGAAGGGAAGGTTGGACAAAAGCAGTGCCAGTACCGCCAAAGTGCTCAAACGAAGCGGTTTACGGGCGCGGTTGAATATGCGTTTGAATATATAAATGAAATTTTTCATGAAAAAGTCAGGCATAGCACCTTAGACCAGTAATAATACACATTATTCCCGTGCATAACTCGGTTTTTCAGCCTCTGCGCGTTAAAATGCGCCAATGGACATCATTGTTGAAGTGGAACTGGATTTAAGCGGCTTGACCTGTCCTATGCCATTGCTCAAGGCCAAACAGTCTTTGAATAAAATGGAAGTTGGGCAAGTGCTGAAAGTGATTGCTACAGATCCTGGTTCAGAAAGAGATTTCAAGATATTTGCCGAGCAAAGTGGCAATTTACTGCTGGAGTTTGTCAAACAAAACAGTAAGTTTTGCTACTGGATTCAGAAAAATTGACATTATCTGTCTGTCCACAAATTTAGTCAGAGCTGAGGATGCAGCATGTTTAAAGTCTTTAACGGATTATACGAACGTTACTTCTCGGAAGAAGAAGCAATAATTTTTGCCCTCTTGTTAGTGGCGTGCGCAGTAATTATGTTCACTATGGGTGGGGTAATTGCCCCCTTGCTATGGAGCATAATTATTACGTTCATGTTGCAAGGGTTGGTCAACGCCCTGGAAAGACTCAATATGCCACACACTGCTGCTGTGTATGTCGTTTACCTGGTTTTTGTTGGGGTTACGATGATTATCTTTCTCATCTTTTTACCCTTCAGCTGGAGCAGGTTGACCTTGTTTCTTAATGAATTGCCCAATATGGTGAACCAGCTGCAATCGTTACTCTTTGTTTTGCCTGAGAATTATCCAGAATTATTTACCCAGGCCCAGGTTGAAGAATGGTTGAATAATATCCAGGGAGAAATCGGACAGCTCGGGCAGGTTATCCTGTCAAATTCGGTCACCAGTATCACCAGGATGGTATCGCTGGTTGTCTACACGGTACTGGTTCCTATCATGGTATTTTTCATGCTGCGGGACTCAGAAAAACTTTTGAACTTTCTGGAAAAATGGCTACCTGAAAAAAGGCCCATCATGGCCCAGGTCTGGCATGAAATGAATGGTCAGCTTGCCAACTATATTCGCGGTAAAGCCGTTGAAATTCTCATTGTTGGCGTTTCCAGCTATATCCTGCTTTCCATATTCGGGCTTAATTATCCCGTCTTGTTATCAGTCCTCATCGGTTTTTCAGTCATTGTTCCCTTCGTGGGGGCAACAGTCCTTACCATTCCTGTGTTCCTGGTTGGCTTTTTTCAATGGGGCTTTGGTAGTGAGCTGTTGCAGGTACTGGTTGCCTATACTGTCTTGCAGATAATTG